>Ga0255338_1001218_pt1 | contig 52063 bp, 32 predicted proteins | sample MeOH1_35cm_T4_19_FD_203715 | JGI IMG/M metagenome (GOLD analysis project Ga0255338, IMG submission 203715) | Sandy soil microbial communities from University of British Columbia, Vancouver, Canada - MeOH1_35cm_T4_195 | ecosystem: Engineered > Artificial ecosystem > Sand microcosm > Unclassified ... | reverse complement strand
AACCAATTTTCCCTTCCGGTCATTCCGAACGCAGTGAGGAATCTCGACGTGCGCAGGCAACATCACTTTCGCTGTGGGAGATTCCTCACTGCGTTCGGAATGACAAACGGGTTTGAAGACACGCCTTAGATTAAGGAGAGCCGCTTGGTCAGAATCCGAGGGTGTTCTTGATCTCCCACGTCAGCGGCGGAGCTACGCGCACCTGCGCGATCGTGCCGTTGGGCTGCGAGCTGATGGGGATGAGGTCGCGGTCCCGCAGGACATTGCGCACCGTGAGCCGCACCGACCAATCGAGATTGCCCCGGAGCCGGCGACCGTAACTGAGCCAGACATCGCCGTTGAGCTCCGCCGGGGCGAAATGCGGATGCTCCACGTCGGACACCAGCTTGCCGTCCGCATTGGTCTTGAGCGGATAGCCGATGGCCGCCTTGTCCTGCCAGCGCAGCGCCCCGCCCACGCCGAAACCGCGCAACCGGTCGGCGCTGAATTCGTAGTTGGTCACGAGATTCGCCCGCCACTTCCGCTGCTCGGGGGACACCCGGCCGTCCTGCGAGGTGAGCGTGCGCAGGGGAACCTCGAGGACACTTTCATACCACTGGCCGAACGGGATGCCGCCGAGGCCGCGGGGCAGGTCGTAGATCTTCTGCCAGAACGGACGGCGGAGGTTGGCATACGCCACGATGTCGGCGCCCGCGCCGGTGAACAGCGTCTCCTGCTTGGCGACATTGAGCATCATGCGCCAGTTCTTGGCCGGGTTGTAGATGGCCTCCCACTCCAAGCCCCGGGACTTGCGGCTGGATACGCTGCTGCGGCCCGAGCCGCCCGGAGTGCTCCAGACGCCCGTGGCGGGATCCTTGGTCGCCTGCAGGAAATCGAGCAGTTGCTGCGACGGGAGGCCGAACTGGTCGATCCGTGCCTGCGTGATCTGGCCCGCACGCAGCAGGTCGTTGAGGAAGTTCAGGCTGGTGAATTCGCCCTGGCCCACCACGACACCCCACGCGAGTTGGCTGGCGTCGCCGTTGGTCTCGTTGTCGACATCGGTCTCGAACCAGTTGACACGCAGGTTCAGCTTGTCGTCGAGCAGGCGGAGCGAGAACCCGTATTCCTTCGTCTCGCCGCGCGGCGCCCCGATGCCCTCGCCGAAGACGTTGGTGCGCTGGGAGAGCGGTTGAAAATTTTCCGAGGTGCTGAAGTGCACGCTCAGCCGCGAGCCGCCCGGCAGCTCGTAAGGCAGGTGGCCTACGACACTGTAGCTGACCGCGTCGCCGGAGAGCACGGTGGTCGGAGCCGAGGGCGGTTGGAATTTGTCGAGGATGACGCCGCCGTTGGCATCGAGCGGGAGGGGCGCGAGGCTGTAGGTTTTGCTCTCGTCGCGACGCCAGCCGACGGTGCTGACGATGCTCTTCTTGAGCCAGTAGCTCTGCAGGACGGCGGCCGCGGAGTTGATCTCCTGCCGGTCCACCGTGCCGCTGGTGGGCAGCGCGACCTGCTGGGCCTGCTGCGACTGCCACGCCTGGTTCTGGACGTCCCAGCCGATGATCGGGTAAATCGTATTGGGCCGCCACATCGGGGTGGACGGGTAGGCGTCGATGTGCACATCGCTGATCGATCCCGCGTTCAGGATCGACGGCCCGAGGTAGATGAGGTTGGTGACGCGGCGGCGGAAGCCACTGAGCGGATTGTTCAGGTTCTCGAACACACGGTCGTTCGGACCTACTCCGCCCCACTGCAGACCCCAGCCGACGCTGCGGTTCTCGATCTCCTGCCGGTCCAGCAGGCCGGTGAGCACGTGCCGCCCGAGGATCGAGCCCAGCCGGCCGTCGAGCTTCGCGGCCAAATCCAGCTCGTAGTAGGCGGTCGCGCGCCAGGAAGTGCGGTCCGTCTCCGACTCGCTCATTCGCGGCGTGGCCATCACGTAGGGCCGGCCGACGTTGGGATTGGCCCGGCCGTCGGGCAGCTTGCTGTTGACGTCGACCCGGATGCCATACGTCGCCTGGTCGCTGATGGGGTTGAAGTTCTGGTCGGCGTAAGACTGCTGGTTGGCGCTCAGCTCGAAGCCGGCGTCCTTGTCGAGGAACGTCTGCTCCCACGAGGCGCCGAGGGAATGAAAATTGGACGTGGTGTAGCTCTCGTCGCCCGCCAGCAGTTGGTGACGGAAGTCGAAGACCGACCGATCGGTGAAGCCCTGCAGGCGCAGCGTGCTGGCCGGCTCCGCCAGATTCCGGCCACCGCGGAAGTCCAGCCGCGGCGCCGGGGAGACCCGCCGGCCCTGGACACCGTCCAGCGTGGGTGCGGCGCCCGCGGCATCACCCCAAAGGGTGGCCCATTGGAAGAAGAATTCCTGCGTGCCGATGGCGCGCTCGAATTCCGCGCCGGCCCCCTGGGCCGAGGCATCCCAAGTCTCGCGGCTGCCCGCCGGAGCGCTGGCCAGCCAGACACTGATGTTGTCGAACGGGCTGGTCAGATTGGGGCGCGCCGCACGGGAATGACCCACCTCGGCGTTGAAGCGGAAAACGGAATTCTTGAACGGACGGAAATCGACGGCCAGGTAGCCGCGATTGTCCTTCTCGTAGGTCGGCTCCTGCTCGAACTGCTCGTCCTTGTGGAGGCCGCTCAACCGCAACGCCAGCCGGTCGGGGATGAGCACCTGGTTGGTGTCGAGCGTAGTCCTGTAGGAGCCGAAGCTGGCGATCTCGGCACTGAGCTCCGTGTGCGGCCGGTAGGTCGGCTTGCGCAGGCCGTAATTCACGATGCCAGCGGGACTGCCGAGGCCGAAGAGGATGGCGTTCGGCCCGCGGCTGATCTCGACGCGCTCGACATTGTAATCGTCGAACGGAATGTCCGTCAGAAAAAGATCCCGGGTGAGGTCGGCCGCACCCAGCCCGCGCACGCGGGTCGCGGTCTGCGGGCGACGCCGCACGGATTCCACCTCCTGCAGGGCATCGATGCCCGTGCCGGCCGCCTGGCCGCCGGTGAAGTTGCCGTCCTGTCCGGCCGCCTCGGTGCCGGTGGTGTAGGTGAGCAGTTCATTCACGTTGTGGACGTTGGTGTCCTTGAGGAACTCCGCCGTGAGCACCGAGATCGCCCCGCCCACGTCGTTGAGGTTTGTGCGCAACCGCGTGCCGGCGAGGGTGGAGGTGGCCTGGTATCCGTTGTCCTCGTCCGCGGTGACGGTAAACGGCGAGAGCACCACGACGTCTTCCTCGATCCTTGGCGCGGTGGCCGCCGTCGTCGGGGCTTGCTGGGCGGACAAGGAGGAGGAGCCGGCCGCCAGAAGCAAGGCGGCCAAGAAAAGAAATCGGGACGAGACCGTGGTTCGACGCTGAGTCAATGTAGGCATGGTTGTAGCCATAATGGCAGGCAGTGGTTCAATCGTGGGGTGGGTGGATCCAAGCCCGGGGCAGGCGTGGCCAGTGGGGTGACTTCAGCCGGAACCTACTGCGTCAGACCTCGGGCACAATGGACAGGATGTTTTATCCGTTCACAATGCCGGCGGCATCAACCACAGCCGCGACCGCGCCATCATCGCGCCGAGGGCATCGGCTTCGGCGGGGCAAACCTCGACCGCACGCGCGCCGCCCCACCCTCCTGTGTCATGGAACGCTGGATCGCCTCCACAACCTCGACCACCCGCGCCTCATCGCTTCCCAATTGAAATCCGCTGCGGGTATCGAACCCGCAGCGGATGCAACGAACGATGACGGGGCCACCGCGGCAGTTTGCCGGACCGGCCCTCACTTGCCGCTTTGATTCTTCGGGACTGAAACCGTCACCGTTCCATAAGCCGCGTTGCCCGTCAGGTCAGTGGCCTCCACGATGATCGTGTATAGGCGGCCGGCGCCGGCACCCGATCGTTCCGCCCGAAGGTTCAGGGTCAACCCGTCGGTTATCTCCCAGTCGGGTGACGTATTCCCGTCGCCGGCCTCGTTCTCCGGCTCATTGCTCGTCACCGCCACAATATGGAGCGCGGCGATCCCGACGTTGTCGCTGGCCGCGGCAGTGATTTCGACCGCCACCATCTTGTGGTTGGCCGGCCAGAGATGATCGAGGGAAGACTCCAGGCTCACGATCACAGGCGGCGTGGTGTCGTGGACGGTCAGGGCGAGGGACTTGGTGGCGGTGCCACCGGCGGAATCGACCGCTTGGACGGTAAACTCATAGACCCCGACCGCCGGGTTCATTCCGGCGATCACGCCGGTCGCGCCATCCAGAACCAACCCGGCAGGCAAGGTGCCCTGGATGATGCTCCAGGTCACCGGCGGAACGCCACCGGAGGCGAGCAGCGTCTGCGCATAGGCTTCGTTCGAGTTCGCGTCGGGCAGCGTGGTCGTAGCGATCGCCAAAGCGGTCCATGAATAAGTCTGGAACGAGCCCGGCGCGACGGTGATATTCTGACCACGAATGATTCCGCTCCAAGCGGCGCCGGCCCCTACGCCGTAGGCTCCATCGTATAAGCCGAAATTGACGACGATCCCGTGACCATTCAATCCCCCGTCCTCGCTGAACTCGCTCATTTGCACCGAGCGGTCTTCCCGAAGGCGGCGATGATCGATCATCTCCATCCAGCCGATTTGCTCGTGCCAGCGGCAAACCTCGTCGTAAGTCCGGACAAAGCGGCCGGCGGAGACACTCCAACGTGAGCTCCAATTGTTGCCGGCATTATCCTGGAGCGTATTCGGCTGCCGGGAGGCCAGTCCCTGGACGCCCTCGTAGGTGATATTGAGCAGCGGGGCCTGCCCTCTGAGCATGGCGACTCGATCCGCATGGTCCCACGCATAGAGATATTTGTTGTGCGGCCGATGCCAGTGGACGGTCGTGACCAGCGAGTCGTGAAACACCAGGTCCCACAACGGCACCTGGAAGCCATCGGACAGCAGTGCGCCGAGACGGTTCGCGCCGGCGTTGTTCGTCGGGTCCACCGCATCCACCATGATCGCAGGATAGGCGTTGTCATTGAACGTGCCGTCGCTGAGCCCGGGGTTGACCGAGCCGATCCATGACTTGCCCTCCGCCCAATGCAGCACCGGCACGGCCCACGAACGGCCCTGCTCGGTCCCCGTGAGCAGGCCCGCCAGGCTGTAGGCGCTGGAGAGCAGCGACGTGCGATTGGTCCGGTCGATCGTCCGGGTCGCAAAATGTCCGTGTAGGGTGTCGTAGTCCTCGATCAGATCGACGGCGCAGACGACATCGAAGAAATAGGCGTCCAGGTCGAAACGCGAAACATGGGCCGGCAGGCGCGTGCCCTGGGCGAATTCCGCCCCTTTCTGGCTGCTGATGGTGCGCCGGCTGTCGAGCTGGCCATTGGGCAGGACATACACCCAGTCGGTCGAGGCCGCGGGTTGCGGCCAGAGGTAATAGAAGCCGTCGTAAGGCGAACCACCCTGCCCTCCGACGCGGGAGGCCGCATAAATGTCGTAGAATCCTCCGAGGTAGCCACGCGCGCGCACCGCATCGAACCAGGCCGCGTCCGCGAGCCCGGTGGCCGGAAAGTTTCTCTGCTGATCGACGTGGTTGGCCGAGACCTGGATCAGCGCCTTGTCGATTCCGGCGGTCTTCATCGCGTCGAGAAGCGCGGTGCTCCGCCCGTCACCCCAGAGGTAGCAGACCGGGGCGCCGATGAACCGGTCGAGCGCGAGCACGGGGTTCTCCTGCTGTTTTTGCCGCAGCGTCTTGAGCCAGCCGCGCTCGAAGGCCGAAGCACGGAATTCCTTCGCCAGTGCGACGTAACCGCCGGCGCTGAAAAAACGATAGCGGAGCTTGCGGTCGTAGCTCAGCAACTGGCCATTGCGCGCCGCATTGTTGTTCGAGCCGCGCCAGTTGGGACACGTTCCCAGCCGGGTGACCGCGGGACCCGCCGCCGGCACGAGCGCACCCGTGCGGACCTTAAGCTCGTAGTCGTCCGGCGTGTCCACCAAGGCGACCCAGCCGCGGCCGTTGGCGGCGTCGGTGCCGCCAAACCACTCCATGCCCCGCTGCCCGGCGGGCGGGGAGAAGGCGGTTTCCGTGGTCGGCACCACATATCCGCTGTCCACCGGGACCACGGCATGGCCGGAACCGTCGGCGGGAAAAAACGGGTAAGGATAGACCAGCCCGCCGCCGATGGCCGCATTCGCCCCGCTGATCCCGACCACGAGTTCGCCCAGCGCGGGCCGCAGCTCAAAAGTCAGGACCAGCGCCGCGGTCCCGGACATCGCATTTGCCGTGAGCTGGAGATTGTCCGCCGACTGCACGACCGTGCCAATCGCCAGATTGCTGCCGCCGCCATTGTCAGGATTTTTCCAGATCCATCCGTCGCTTTTGGTCGTTATCTTGAGCCGGCCGGAGGCGGAATCGAAATCAACTTTGATCGGGCTGGACGGAGCATCCAAGGTGTGGACGGCGGCAGCCAACGGCAGGGCCGGGCTGGCGAGCAGGGCGAACAGGAGAACTTGCAGGGGTTTCATGGGGTCAGGGTAAGTCTTGATCACGGGATAAGTCGTGCCCGGCGGCAGGCGGATCGCCCACCCAACCGGCAAAGCCGAAGGAGCTTTCCCGCTCCTTCAGCCCGGTGGTATCGATGTCCGGCGCGTTACTGCACCGTGACCGTCACGTCGTCGATCCAGAGGTTCTCACCGGAATCGATCGAGGTGCCTTCAAACTTCAGGCGAAAGTTCGCATGGAAATACTGCGCGTCGCCTCCGCTGTTGTTGAGGGTGACCGTGTAGAACGTCCACGTGTTCTCCGGCGAGTTGCCCAGTTCGACCTTGTTATCGTAGGTGCTGCCGTTGAACAACTGCAGGTAAACGTCGTCGCTGTCGTCGATGCTGGCATCCCGATACCAGAACGAGATGGTCATCGTGCTGTAACCCGCCGTGTTGAGATTGTCCGAGATCAGGTCGTTATCGCTGCCACCGGCATGAGCAGAATAGGTTCCGCCATGTTTCTGGGCCGTGGCACGGTCCCAGTCGGTGGCGCCGGCATCGGTCCAGTTGTTGAAGTTGCTTTCAAAACCCTCGGTGAGCAGCGTCACCGGCGGCGGAAGCTGGGGCGTGGCCGAAACGGTGGCCGCCGTCGAGAAGTTCGGTTGTTCGTCGTAGGCATAGACGGCATAATAATACGTTGTGCCATTGGTCAGGCCGGTGTCGGTGATGCTGGTGGCGAGCGGCGCAACGTCATCGTCCAACACCACGGTGGCGGCCGGGTCGTCCGGGGAAGACGGATACGAGCCGGTCTTCCGCAGCAGACGAATGCCCGCGAGGTCCAGGTCGGTTGGATTGGTCCACGCAAGTTGCACCTGAGCGTTCCCGGCGGTGGCGCCAAATCCGGTGGGCGCGGCCGGGGGCTCGATAAACACATAGGCGGACCAGTCGTTGAAATCCTCGAACGTGCCATCCCAAGCCCGGTGCGCGGAATTGGCTGTATCCGTGAATTCAAAGTCCCAGGGCTCGATATAGCGCATGCCCAGGTCCATGGCCTGGGTGAAAACCGTGGTGTAGTCGCCACCCTCGAAATTGCTCGCCCGGCAGGTCCAGACCACCCCGCCGTCGGATACCGTGGCGTTTACCGTCGTAGGCCAGTTCGGTTCTGTGCCGCCGCTGGTGCCGGCGGTGGTGACCTCGTAGCGGTAGCGGTTAGTCGCCGGCGGATTGACCGGCATGCGCAGCGTCCCGACCGTATAGGCGGTGCTCGCCGTCCAGGCGCCTTCGTAGGATTTGGCGATGACCTGGCCATAAATGTCGCCCGGATAATTCATCAGCGCGGTGACAAGGTTGGACTGATACGAGGTCTTGCCCGATATCCACCACATGGCCGCGCCGACCCGCTGCTCCAGCGTCGGATCATTCCAAAGGTCGTTGATGATCGTCTCGGCCACGGTATGGGTGCCGTTGACGTCGTGCACCTCGAAGGCAATGGCCTTGTTCGTGAAAGCATTGGCGAAGCTCGCCGCTGCTTGCTTGGACGCCGTGATCCAGTTCGCATCAGTGTAGCCGGCGTTGACGAAAGTCGGCATATCGACTCCCTGGAGGTGGCCTTCGATGCCATTGGCCGTCATCTGGGTGACATAGACCAGCTTCAGCGAGGTATCGTTGTTGTATTGCGCCGCGAGGGCATCGGCCAGCATCTCCAGCCGCGTCTGGACGATTGAATTCCAGAAGAGTGGAAGCTTATAGCCGGGAACACCCCGGAAACTGTAAGTGACATAAGGTGCGCCCAAGCCACCCTGGTTCGTGGGATTGGTCAGCCAGGCGGGGCTGCCGATGCCGCCGCCCATGATGGCCAGCGACCAGGACAGGCCGGCGGATTGCACATTGCTGATCTGACTGGTCAGCGATGAGAAATTGAAATTCCCAGCCGTCGGCTCAAGTGTGGACCAGTAGGCGCGAATGAGCACGCCCTTAAGCTGAGCATCACCATAAATGCTGGTCGGGTCGCCGGGATTGCCGAGGGCACCGGCACTCGCAAAGGTGCCGACGGGTTTTTCCACGGCATGGGCGGGCAGAACGGAAAGAAAGAGCAAGCCAAGGCAAAGCCGGCTCGCTCGAATGCATCGCTGAGTGATGAGCTTCATTTTTTTGGGGGGGGCAGAGGAGAAGACTCCGCTCCACGTGGTGGACCGGGTCGCAACGAGGTAGTGCGGACGGATGGACAAGAACCATCTTCACGCGCGGCGCCACGATGCTGATGTTTTCTCCGTTCACCTGAAACCCACCCGGACGCCGTGCAGGGGCCCGGCGATGCCACAACACAAGGAGCGCCCACCGGACTTGCTCATTCCGCCCAAGCCATGGGAGCGGGCGGGGAAAATTTCGAACGCACCTGGACCGCGCCACCGGTTTGCGCGATTGAGCGCTGGATCGCCTCCACGACTTCGACGACGTGGGCCGCGTGCTCGCCCGTCGCGCGGTGCGGTCGCCCGGCGTGGATCGCCTCCACCATTTCCGCCACGCCACGACCGAACTCAACCCCGGCGAACGGCGCGCGCAACGGCGTCACCGGCGCATAGGGTTCGCGGCCGGTCGCGCACTCAACGGGCGCGTCGAAAAGCTGGAAATCCCCGGTGAAGATGCGTCCGTCGTCACCATGATATTCGAGCGAGCCGCCGCCCTTCGAGCGGTCGCGGTCGACGTAGAAATTGGCCGTGAGCCGCACCACCGGGCCGGATGCGAGTTCCAGCCACGCCACGACGAAATCCGGCGACGCGATCCGGAATTTGCGCCCGCCCTTCGCCACGCGCCGCGACAGCACCACGCGCCCCCAACCGCGCGCGCTGACGACCGGGCCGAAGAGCGCAGTGATCGCCGTGAGCGGATACACACTGACATCCCACAACGGCCCCACGGCGAAGAACGGCTCGGGCGCCGGGTGATACCATTCGATCCGTCCGTGGTTCACCTCCGCGTAGATCACGCGGATCGGGCCGATGCGGCCGGAGCGGACGATCTTACCGGCCGTCTGGTGCGCCTCGCCAAGAAAGGTCGATGGCGCGCACCCCAGCCGCAGGCCGCGCCGCCGCGCGAGCGCGACCAGCCGGCGCGCCGTGGCATGGTCCAGCGCGAGGGGCTTTTCCGAATAAACGTGCCGCCCGGCGCGCAGGCACTGCTCCGTAACTTCGGCATGCGCGGTGTGCGACGCCAGATTCACCACGAGATCCACGGTCGGATCGGCCAGCATTTCCGCGAGCGAGCCGTAGGCCCGCAGGCCGTGCTCCGCCGCAAACTGCCGCGCGCGATCCGGCCCGCGGCCGGCCACGCCGACGAGCTGGAGGCCGGGATGGTTCCGGAGTTGCCGGACATAGGCGGCGGCCACATGCCCGCAACCCGCCAGCGCCACACCGAGTTTGCGCGATCGGATGCTTTTCATGGGAGGCAGTCAGTCATGCCAGAGACTCACTTGTTCGGCCCGTCTCCGGCGGGGAGCGTCGGGGCGTCGGGTTCCTCGTCCGGGAAGGACAACGGCGCCAGTTTCACGCGGCCCTTGAGGAAGGTGCGCGGCGTCAGCGTGGCCGGCTCGCTCATGTCTCGTCCGAAATACGGCGCGGCGGAGCTGATCAGCGTGGGCAGCGAGTCGGTCTGGGAAACGCCGTCCGCGCTCACCGTCATCCGGGTCCGCCACAGCAGCACCCGCTGTCCGCGCGCCAAGGCTTCGTGGTCGTAGGCCGAGACGGTCACGAAATACACGTCCCCGGCCACCTGCTCGAGGAGGAACTCGTTCTTGGCGCTGTGATCGCGGAAGCGGTTGACCGGGCTCATGAACTCCAACTGGTCGGGCCCCAGCACCGGCGCCACCGCGGCACCGTCCACCGTCATGTGCCGCGTGGGGGTCGAAACGGCGGCATCGACCTGGGCGGTGGCCTCCGCCAGCAGCGCCAGGAACTCGGCCTTGAATTTTTCCCCGCCGACCAAACCCGCGCGATCCAGCAGGTTTTGCGCGAGTTGATCGCCGGTCGGCAGGCCGTTCTGGTCGAGCCGGGCATGCACGCCCCAGCTGTAGACCAGCACGAGCGTCGCCGGCGCCGTGGCCGACGCCGGCTGGTAACCACGCGTGGCGAGCGACCGGCGCACGAATTCGTCGATCTGGTGCGGCGGCAGCGTCATCTCGCCGGCCGGCGCGCCGATCGTCCGCCGGTAGCCGGCCGACTGGGCGATATAGTAGGCCGGCTGCCGGACCGTCACCTCCGGCAGCTTTTTTCCCTCGGCCGTGAGCTCGGTGATCACGGTCAGATCCAGGCGGGGATTCCGCTGAAAGGCCTTGGGCAGAAATTCAAAGATCCACTGCGTGTCCGCCGGATCCTTTATCGGTGGCGTGGCGGGCGCCGTCCACGCCGCCCCGGCCGGCAGCAACGCCAGGAGCAGGCGACCGGCGACACGCCATGCCGCGCGATGAATCAGAACAGAACAAGGCCGGTGCAAGCTCGCCATACCGGCCGGAGTTAAGCCGCTCCGGGCCGCCATTCCAGCCGGCCGGACGTGAATCCGTTGACCGGCCGCGGCGGACGCCGCTGCGCCGCGCTTCCCGGCCTGGCATGCTGAACGGAGCAAACGACAGCACCGTTGGTCCGGCCTGCGTATGCGGCCATATGACTTGGTTCCACACGGCCCGTGTCCCGTGCCCGCCACCCATGCATCTTATCCCGCGTTGTTCCCTCTCCGCCTGCCGGATCATCCTCGGCCTGTTCCTCACCGTCCTCGCGGCTTCGGGCGTCGAAAGGCCCATCGGCACCTTCTCCAGCGCCGGGGCGAACAACAATCCCTCCGACACCAAGAGCATCTACGGCAACGCGCAACTGCGCGGCGTGCTCATCCGCGCCAGTTGGGAGACGCTCGAACCGAGCGCCGGAAATTTCAATTTCTCGTCGCTGACCAGCCAGATCAACAACGTGAAATCCAAGGGCCTGTCGTGGTCGCTGGGCGTGCTCGGCGGCGGAATCGGCAGTCCCGCCTGGCTCACCGCGCCGGCCGGCGCCGGCGGACTCGGAGCGCCTTACGTCAGCTACAGTTTCCGCGGCACCCCCGGCTACAAGCTGCCGCTCTACTGGAACCCGACGGTGCAGGACCGCCTGCAGAAGCTAGCCGCCGCGCTTGCCGCGCAATACAACAATGATCCCGCGCTGAAGCTCGTCTACATCACCCAGATGACATCCAACGGCATCGAAGGCCATCTTCAGGGCGTGAACATGAGCGACCTGGTCGCCGCCGGCTACACGGATGCCAACTGGATCGCGGCCTCGAAGCAGGCTGCGCGCAGTTTCGCCAACGCTTTCACGAACAAGGCCCTCGCCTTCGAGGTGCATAATGTGAACAACGGCGCCACCGTGCCCGCGACCATCATCAACGATCTGTGGGACGATCCCTCGCTCGATCACCGCGTGGGGGCGGCGATGTGGTGGATCTCGGGCCGGACGAATTATCAGACCGATCTGATCGAGGCGCTGAAGAGCTATCCCGGCGACCTTTACGGCCAGGTGGTCGCCAATTCGAGCACGACCTCCGAATTCCTGAACGGCGATTACACCGCCGTCTTCGCCCAGGCCAGGCAGCTCTTCATGCGCTACATCGAGCCCTGGGACTACGAATTCGCGGACACGACCAACTCGGCGCACCGGGCCTGGGATGCGACCTTCGCCGATTTCAACGCCTGGGCCGATGCGACCTTTGCCGACGGCGACACTCCGCCCGCCGCCAACGCGCCGGCCATCACCACGCCTCCAGCCAGCCAGACGGTGACCGCCGGCGGCACCGCCACCTTCAGCGTCATCGCCACCGGCACCACCCCCTTCTCCTACCAATGGAAAGCCGGCAGCACCGACATTGCCGGCGCGACCAGCGCCACGCTCACGCTCGCCAACGTCCAGGCCGCCAACGCCGGCACTTACACCGTCACGGTGTCAAACTCCGCCGGCTCCGCGACCAGCGCCGCCGCCACGCTCACGGTCAACGCCGCGCCGATTCCCACCCCACCGCCAAGCTCAGGCGGTGGTGGTGGCGGCGGGGCTCCCAGTCTGTGCTTCCTCGCTACACTGGCCTTGCTCGCGCTGGGCCGCTGGCGGCAAGTCAGCAAATAGAGCGGATCCCGGTATTTGAAAAACCTTACCTCCAGTCCCGGTCGAAGTGGCCGGCCTGCGTGATCTTGCCGTCCTTGGCCACGAGGTAGTCGGGCAGCAGGTGGAGCGGCATCATCCAGCCGGCCTTGAACGGCACGTCGAGCTTCGCGCTGAGGACCGGGCCGGTCCAGATGACGACGTAGCGCGCCGGATTCTCCGGGTTCGGGTAAACGAAGACGACGGCATCGCCCTCGCCCGCCGCGGTCATCAGCGCCGCGGGCAGCTTCGGCCCCAGGCGCGCGATGAGCGGATTCGTCTTCGCCGTGCCAAAGAGGATGAGGTTCGCACCGGCGATGTCCTCCGCCGTGACCTTCGCGGCGGCCTTGAGCGGAAACTCGGCGTGGATCATCAGCTGGCTGGGGGGATTGCGGACGGAATCCAATTCGGCACGGGCAAGCGGGAGGTCGCCTTCGCCGTAGACGGCGAGGAAACGGGCGTTGAACGCGTCACCGATGGGGCCCTGCATGCCGTGATGTTTGCCGGAGTGCGCCGGTGCGGACGCGAACTGCCATTTCCCCCCGTTCTGCACGAGGTGCGCGACGGCGGGCAGCGGACCGGCTGAAACCGCCGCCCCGTCGATGGTGAGGGCAACGGGCGCATCCGCCGGCACCCCGGCCTCGGCGAAACGGAGCGTGAGGGCGTCGATGTTTTCCGTCGTGACGGTGAGAGTCGGTGCGCGATCCGGCTCGGGCGGGCGCTGGGGCCGGCCACGGCCGCCGCCCGGCTGGACGCGGGGCTTGCCGTCGTCGAAGGTGGCCGTGATGCGCGCAGCGGCGTTGTGCCGGATGAGCCGGTCGAGCGTCACCCAATAGGCGCGGTCGTAGCGCAGCGTGTTGGTGAAGAACTTCACCTCGGGCGGGCGACGGTTGATCGGCTTGATCACGGCGGCACTGGTGAAGATCGAATACGATATCTGCGGCGCCCAGTGGTGCGGCATGCCCGGGAAGCTTTCCATCGTGGCAAAACCGCCCGCCGCGACGACGCCGTCACTGAACCGGGTGGACGCCTTCTGGATGCCGGCGCCGGCATTCTTCATGAAGACGAGGACATTGCGGGCGTTGGGGAAATAGTTGTCGGGTTGAAAGAGCGCGGCCTGCGGCTGCATCCAGTCCGGCAGGACAGCCGGCACATCCGTGGCGTTGCCGAAGCCCATGGCGGCGTCGATCGGGGTGATGCTGCCGAAGCGGTCGGGATGACGCAGCCCGACGAACCATGAACCGGCGCCGCCCATGGAGTGACCCATGATGAAGATGCGGTCGGGATCGATGGAGTAACGACGTTGCACGTCGGCGACGACTTCCATCACATCCTCCTCGCCCTGGCCTTGGTAGAAGGTGTTGCCGCGGCCGTAGACGCTGGCGACGAGGACAGGCGCGGAGGGATCGACCCACTCTTTAACGCCCATGCCGCCCCACTGGAGGCGGCGGCCGGCGAGCGACTTCGGGCCGATGCCGTGCAGCTGGACGATCAACGCGAACTTGCCGTCCGGCGTGTAGTCGCGCGGCACCCAGATGCCGTAAGGTTGCACCGAGCCGTCGGTGTGAGAGCGCAGATAGTTCTTGGCATACTCGCCGGGCTTGGGCGCAGCCGTCTGGTTGGCGACGAGTTCCTCTTCCAGCTTCCGCACGTCTTCCTCGGTCTCGTAGGTGAGCAGTTCGAGATCGCCGCGAGCGATGAGGCGCGACTCACCCTTCATCGGCTCGGCGGAAGTCTGCGGGCCGCGGGCGGGCCGGGATTCGGCGGGAGGAGCACCGGCCGGCGCCTGGGCACGCGCCAGCGGAAGGGAACTCGCGGCCAGCAACAGTGACAGAAACGCAAGCCGACGCAGAAGGAGGAGGTTTTTCATAAGGTAACCGGGGTTGCCGCCATTAGACCCGAAGCCACCGCTGGCACGAGCCGGAGTTTGGTTTACCAGTTTACCGGATCCGGGAGATGCCACCCCGAGGGCCGGGAGACTTTTCCGTGGCACCGGCTTCCAGCCGGTGAACCCCTGCGGCTGCCCTTCGACAAGCCCATTCGACAAGCTCAGGGTGGTGAGCGAAGTCGAACCACCCTGGGCCGTGAGACCGTCGAACCGGGAAGCAGGAGCCACTCGATCAGGCTCCGGACAAATCCTTTGCCGACAACGTTGCGCCGGCAGGGCCGAAGGAGCGCCTGCGCTCCTTCGGCCGGATGGGTTGACTGCAGGCCCGGGCTACTGCGCCGTGACCTTCACATCGTCGATCCAGAGGTTTTCCCCCGAATCGATCGAGGTTCCCTCGAACTTGAGGCGGAAGTTGGGGACGAAGTATTGCGCGTCGCCGCCGCTGTTGGTGAGCGTGACCGTGTAGAACGTCCAAACATCCTCCGCGGCCGGGTTCAGCTCGAACTTGTTCGCATAGGTGGTGCCGTTGAACAACTGCAGGAAGACGTCGTCCGCATCGTCGATGTCGTCATCCCGATACCAGAACTCGATGGTCATCGTGGCATAGCCCGACGTGTTGAGGTTGTCCGAGATCAGGTCGTTGTCGGCGGAGCCCGCGTGGGCCGAATAGGTGCCGGCGTGCTTCTGGGCGGTCGTCCGGTCCCAGTCGGTCGTGCCACCGTCGGTCCAGCTGTTGAAGCTGGTCTCGAATCCATCGTCCAACAGCGTCACCGGACCCGAAGCCTGGGGCGTGGCCGTCGCGGTGGCCGCGGTCGAGTAATTCGGCACCTCGTCGTAGGCATAAACCGCGTAATAATACGTGGTGCCGTTGGTGAGCCCCGTGTCGGTCACACTGGTGGCGAAGGGGGCGACGCTGTCATCGAGCACCACGGTGCCGTCGGTCGGGCTGGTCGGATAGGAGCCGGTCTTGCGCAGGACGCGGATGCCGGCGAGGTCGGCGTCGCCGGGATTGGTCCAGGCCAGCTGCACCTGCGTGTCACCGGCGGTTGCGCCGAGTCCCGTGACGGGGCCGGGCGGCGTGGTGTCGCCCGACGACCAGCTATACGTCGCATGCGATCCGACGGGGACGGAAAGGCTGTTCCCGCGGATGGTGCCGTTCCAGGTCGACCCGCTGGTCATGCCGTGGTTGCCATCATAGGTGCCGAAATTCACGACGATGCCGTGACCGGAGGCGCCGTCATCGTCGCTGAATTCAGAATTCTGGACGATGTAGTTGTTGGATCCGTCGGAGGTCAGGATCTTGTGATCGAACATCGGCAGGGCGCCGACGATCTCGTGCCAGGCGCAGACGGTATCATAGGTCTGCATCACGCGGGCGGGCACATTGGGGTTGGTCCACTTCGTGTTCCAGCTGAGGCCGGTGAGGGCGTCGGTGGCGCTGCCGATGACCCGGCCGATCGTGCCGACATCGCCGTTGTAGACCAGGTTCAGGATGGGCGCCTGGCCGCGGATGAGGGCGTTGCGATCCGAGAGGTCCCAGGCATAGAGCAGCTTGTTGTGCGTGGTGTGCCAGTGCTGCGTCGAGATGATCGTGTCATGGTAGACGAGATCGAAGAGCGGAACCTGATAGCCTGAGCTCAGGAGGCCGGGCTCGTTGGCCACGCCCGGATCCTTCACATCGACCATCACCTCGGGGTAGGCGTTGTTGTTCCATGCGCCGTATTGTCCGGGCGTCCCCCACTTGCCGTTCCGGAACTGGCCTTCGGCCCAGTGGATGAAGGGTATGGCCCAGGACTTCGCCATTTCGGTGCCGGTGAGTTTATTGTGCCCCGGCGCGAGCCCCGACGAGGCGGCCAGCAAGGTGGCGCGGTCGACGATGTCTTCCGCGCGGCTGGCCGAATGGTCATAGCCGAACAGCGTGCCGTAATCCTCGTAGGGCTCCAGGGCGCAGGTCGTGTCGAAGAAAAAGCCGTCGAGTCCGAAGCTGGCGATGTGCGCCGGCAGCCGGGTGTCGCGCGCAAACGCGTAGGACTTGCTGTGCGCGACATCCAGGGCGCTCAGCGCGCCGGTGGAGGTGACGTAGATCCAGTCCGGGTTGGCCTGCGTCGGCCACAGGTAATAGAAGCCGTTCAGCGGAGGATTGTTCTGCCCCGAGCTGTAGCGGGAATAGATGTCGTAGATGCCCGAGACCCAGCCCTTGGCGCTGACCGCCGCGCCCCACCCGGAACCCGGATAGGTGTTGTTGTGGTCGACGTGGTTGATTGAAAAAAGGATGAGCGCCTTCTCGATGCCCGCGGTGCTGAGCGCATCCAGCATGGTCTGGCTGCGTCCGTCGCCCCAGAGATAGATCAGCGGGGCGCCGAGCAGCTTGTCGACATTGCCGTTGGTCAGGGCTTTTTCCGCCAGACTCTTGTGCCAGCCCTTGCTGATGGTGAACGCACGGAAATTCTTCGCCTGCGCCACATACCCGCCGCCCGTGTAGAAGGTGAAGGTGGCGGTGCGGTTGTAGGAGAGCCGGTTGGAAAGCAGGCTGGGATTGGCGTTGGAGCCTTTCCACTGGAAGGCGCCGCCCAGGCGCGAGTTCCCACCCACGGTGCTGGTCTGCTTACGCAGCAGCATGTCGTCGGCGGGATCGGCGATCGCCATCCAGCCTTCCGCCTTGCTGCTGTCCGTGCCTCCGGTCCACTCCAGACGGCTGTGCGTCCACGGCTCCGCCCACGCGGTGTCGGTGGTCGGCACCAGGAAGCCGCCGAAAAACGGCATCACTGCGTAGCCCGAGCCATCCGATTTGAAGAACGGATACGGGTAGATGATGGCGTTGGTGATGCTCTGCGTCGCGCTGCCGCCGATGGTCACCTTCAGCTCTCCGCTCGCGGGGACCAGCTGCACGCTGATCGTCACCGGATACGTGTTGAGCGTGGCGGAGCCGCTGGCATTCAGGTCGTCGGGATTGGTCCAGCCCGAGGGACTGGCCCAGGCACTGCCGCCTCCGGCCGTGCCCTGGCTCCACACAGTGCCGTTGGATTTCACCGTCACCGTCATCCGGCCGGTGGCATCGTCGAACACGACGGTGATCGGACTCGCCGGGGTCGACTCGCCCAGGCTGTGGGTGGCCGCCTGGACCGGAATGGCCAGCAGCAGAACCAGGCCGGCCCAGGCGAGATTTCGCCGGGCCGCCCGCGCGGCGAATCCGGCGGCCTGGAGCAAGGGACGGTCCTTATCAATGAAGAGCCGGGCAATGGAGCGCGGCCAACGGGACAACGGGTGTCCGATGCAATCGATCGTGTGTAGCGTTGCATGCATAACGTTTGGGGGTTGTTTCTTATTGCGGGCGTGCGACCGCCTGCCGCGTTGTGCGACAACCGGTGGCCCGTAATAAAATGCGTTGGCAACAAACTCGGTGCGTGTGGCCGGGTGACGGCACGACCAGGCGCAACAAGAAAGTATTTCCGCATCACTGCGAATGCGGGAACTGGAACAAAAACGTGGAGAGGAACAACGATACCGGGACCAAACCGACATCGTTGCTCCGGAACGGTCAGATCTGATCAGACGGCGACGCTGGCGAACACCGGTGTGCGGGGTGCAGCAACACCGGTGTCGGACAAAGCCGCGGGAGGAAGGAGTCCTGGTTTCATGGAGGGCAGGCTCCGGGAAGACTGGATTTATTACAGATCGAAGGTGGTGCTGAGCACCCACTGGCGGCCATCGATGATGCGGAAGGTGGCGGGATAGCCTTCGGGCTGCCAGGTGGTCGCGCGCAGGCCGCGGTTGGCAAAGGCGTCGCGGCAGTTCAGCTGGAGGCGAGCGCGGACCTTGTCGCGGAAAAACCTCAGGTTGTAGCTGGCCATGAAATCGTAGCTGGCCCGGGCGGGATCATAGACCGGTTTGTCGTAATCCAACGCGCGCACCACGCCGTCCGCACCCACAATGCCTTGAAACCCAATGGCACTCTTGTCCGCCCAGCGAATGGTCGAACTAAGGCTGAGACCGTTCAGCTTGCCCTTGTTGAAGCGATAAGTCGTGAGCGCGCTCCAAGTCCATTCCTTGGTCTGCGGGCGCGGTTTGCCGAGGTTGGCGGTCATGCGCAGCAGATTGGGCACAACCTGAACGTTGTAGACTTGCGACGCGGGCTGGGTGGTGAACTGGGTGACCTGGGTCCACCAAAGGTTGCCCGCATCGTCCTTGATGGTCTGCCACACCGGGAGGCGTTCGTTGATGAAGCGCACCGTGGCGTCCACCAAGGTGAGGTCGATGGCCTTGGTCTGGGCGGCGGTGAACCGGAAGGATAGGTTCCGCGAAGGGTTGTAGTTGAGTTCAACCTCCATGCCCTTCGAAAGCTGGTCGTTCACGTCGATCACGGTGGTGGGGGCCCGGATCTTGTCATAGAAACCCACAGGCACCTTGGCAAAATCGGCGATCGCCGCCTGGATCTGTGCTTCGGTCGCACCGGCAAAGGCCGGTCGGGCGGTGATGACGCTGCGGGCGAAGGTCTCGAGAGCCGCCCCTGTCGGCCCCACCTCCAATCCCTTGGTGATCGTCACCGGCAGCGTAAACTGTCCGGTCAGCGGCGCCGCATACTGATAGGCCGTATACCAGCTCACCTTGGCCACAAACATGTTATTGGGCGTGCGCACGGAGAAACCGTAGTCGCGACCCACGCCATGGGGATTGCCCAGGTCCTCGCCATACAGGTTCACCGCGGGAGAGGTCGGCTTGAAGCTGTCCGCATAGCTGTAATGCACCTGGAACCCATCGATCAGTCCCGCCAGGAAACCCTTGGCGCCGCCCTGGTCGATTTTTGCCGCAATGTGTTTCCAGCCGCTGAAGGGACGGAAGACGCCCTGATAGGTCTTCGTCGTGCCTTCGCGCTCGGTCCAGGCATTGAAACTGTCTGCATTCGAGGTGTTACCAAAGCCGGTGGCCGGATCGATCACCGCGCCGGTCGAAGTGCGGTTTTTCTGGTTGTCCGTCCGATAGCCGACCGTGGCGATCACCCGGTCCTTGAGGAAGAAACTCTGCAGCGCGCCACCCACCGTCTGGAGCTCGAAGCGGGTTGCCGTCATGCCGCCAAAAGCCTGGCCGTTGACGTCCAGCGGCACGTCGGTGAAAGTCGCCGTATTGCCGACCACGTTGCTGGCGTAGCGGAAGGTGTAGGTGCCCGAAGCGAGGCCGTCGGTGTAGGGCGCGTAGTCGATGACCCGGTTGGAGCCGGCCGCCACCGGATCGCCAAGGTAATAACGGTCGGTGATGGTGGCATGGATTGAACCGTAACGGCTGGCCGGGTTGATCCAGCCTGCGTTGCTGGTCACCACTTCGCGGTAGCCGAAATTCGCCGTCCGTTTCCGGTTCAGTTCATAATAGCCGATCGCCTGATGGTGTCCGAGGGCCGAGAGCCACTTGTTCTTCACGGCGCGCAAATCGAGATTATAACTCAGTTGCGCCCGCGCGGTGTCGTTGTAGATCGGGCTGCTGTTGGCCGTGCGCTGAATCGCATTCACGTAGGGGCGCAGGAAGAAGGGATTGACCGAGCCATCGAGCAACCTCTCGTTCACATCAATGTAGATGTTGGTGGTCTCGTTCAGCAGGTTGTGGTTGTAGCTGTCCGAATCCTCCAAGCGCCAGCCGAGCTGGAAATAGGACTGCTGCAAGGACGTGGAAAATAATTTCTGTTCCAGCTGAAGCTTGTAGCTGTTGGCCTTGTCGCGGTTCCAGTTGGGTGCGACGACATTGATGTTCTCATAGTCGTAGATGTCCTTGTTGGAAACCCCCACCAGGCTGTCGAGCGGATAGGCCTGCCCGCTCTGGGCATTGCGGTAGCGGCCGACGTCGCTGTAGGTCGTCATCAACCGGACACTGCCGGTGAAGTTCGCCGTCGTGGGCGCACCCGCCGCCTGCAGCCGATTATTGGTGAAGAGTCTCACCTGGCCGTCGGGCTCGATAAATACGCTGGGGATGTTGTCGAAGAAGGAATCCCGGCCCAGGCCGCGCGGCAGCAGCGTGTTTTCCTGATTGTTGTTGGTGACGGTGACAACCGCCACGCCGTTCAGTTTGGCCGTGGAGGTGATTGGATCCCAGGTCGGCCGGCCGGCCGCCAGCCAATCGGACACCATGTCGGTCGGCGTGCTGGCGTTGGGTGTGCGGCGAAACTGGCGGAAGGATTCGAAGGAACCGTTGATGGTTGTGCCGGAAAAGGGCTTGTAGGTCAGCGCGGCATAGAGGCGGCGCGTGGTGTCCTGGGAGGGTTTGCGCCGGAAACCCTTGTCATCATACAAGCTGGCAACGCGAACCGCCAATTTGTTCTTCAACAGCGGCCGGTTCACGTCGAGGCTCGTGCGGAAGCCGCCCCAGTCGTCGCCCCGGAAGACCACCTGCGTGATTTCCCGCGCCAGATTCGCCTTCGCCTGGTTGAGGTTCACGGTGCCGCCGGCATCGCCCAAGCCGGAGAGGCTCGAGTTCGGGCCGCGGCTGATCTCGATCGAATCGAGGTTGTAGGTATCGAAGGGGATTCGCGCCGTGCTGCCAAACCCGTCGGTCGTGATGTTGGCCGAAACCAGGCTGCGGACGCGGTTGCTGGTCTGCGGGCTGGCTTGCACGTTGTCGATCACACGGCCTTGGAAATCCACGCTTTGATCGGTGAACTGGCCCGTGCCCTCCGTATTGGCTTCGGTCAGGAATACATCGTTGATGTCGAGTGCCGCCGTATCGAGCAGCTGCTGTTTGGTGATGACGGATATAGAAGCACCGAGATCTTCAATCTTCGAGTTCAGCCGGGTGCCCGACATCGTGTTCGAGGCAAGGTAGCCCTTGGTATCGGCGACAACATGGAAGGGCGAGAGCTCGATCACCTCGCCGTCCGCGGTGGTTTTCGCCTCGGCGTCCCCCATGGCGCGGACCTCGTCGGCATCAAGCGCGCCGTTGCGGTTCAGGTCGTATTTTTCGAGCTGGGCCGCCGTGGGGGCCGCAGGAGCGGCCAGCTGGGCCAGGGCAAGCGTGCCGCTCGCCAAGGCAAGCGCGGGCAGTCGGAACAGGTGCCGGAACAGACCGAAACGGAAGGGTGAGGATGTCATCGGAACGTTGGGGTTTGGTGGAGGTAAAGCCGGGTCCGGCAACGGCAGTTGCCGGGACTGTCGTGGGGTGGGGAGCGGGACCAGTTGGTCCAGAATACACGCGAACGTGCGCGACAGCACCAGCGCAGTGGTGTTTTACCCGTTCACGGGGATGGTCGGCCGCACCGGTCCCGGAGCTCTGGCTTGACATGAGGGCACGCTTGCCGGCACTTCAGGACCACACCCCCGTGGACAAGCCTGCCCCGCTCATCACGCTCAATGACATCGCCAAGCTGGCGAAGGTCAGCCGCACCACGGTGTCGCTCGCCCTGCGCAACAGTCCGCGCATCAGCACGGCGGTGCGCGCCAATGTGCAGGCCATCGCCCAGCGGCTGGGTTACCGGCAGAATCCGCTGGTCACGGCGCACATGGCCTACGTGCGCACCCTGCATCCGCATTACACCGGCCAGTGCATCGCCTTCGTCTGCAACCGCTCACTCGCCGAGGTCGAGAGCGACACCCGCACCCCGCTGCGAAAATACCTCCACGCCACCCGCGAGCGCGCTCGCTCCCTGGGCTATGAACTCGAGCTGTTCAACCTCGCCGAGCCCGGCATGACACCCCAGCGGCTGACCAAGATCCTGATCGCCCGCGGCATCTCTGGCGTGATTTTCCATCCCATGGACGACGGCAGCGGGCTGGTCGGCCTGCCCCTTGACCCCGCGACCTTCGCCCTCGTGATGATCGAGCACGTGTTCATCGAGCCGCGCCTGCACAAGGTCTGCGACGACCAGTTCTCCACCATCGGGCGCATGATCCAGCGTTTGCTGGATTACGGCTACGCGCGCATCGGCATCGCGATGTCGAACCGCGCCGACGATCACGCGAACCACCACTGGCTCGCCGGCTACCAGGCCTTCCAGTCGCTCAACGAGCCGGGCAACATCCTGCCGCACCTCATCACCCCCGAGTGGACGAAAGAGCGGCTGCTCGCCTGGTATCGCTATCACCGGCCCGAGGTCATCATCACCATCGACGAGGACATCGTCCTCTGGCTGCGCGAAGCCGGCCTGCGCGTCCCCGGGGACGTGGCCTGCGCCACCCTTTACTGGAAGGAAGACCGTGCCTACCTCAGCGGCTTCTACCAGAACCACGAGCACATCGGCGCCGCCGCCGTCGACATGATCGCCTCGCAGCTCAACCACAACGAGCGCGGCCTCCCGGGGGAACAGCGCACGATGCTTGTCGAGTCCGTCTGGAAAGACGGCACCACCCTGCCCCGCCGCACTCCGGAAGGTTCCCGAGCCAACTTGCGCGTCTGGACCCGCTGAGCAGTAAGGCGGGCTCCAATCGGTGGAACGCGGCCTCTGGACGCGTTTCAGGATGCGCTCATCGAAACACGTGTCCGGACCCGTGTTCCACTCCCGGCGGTTGCAGCATTCCTGGCTGGAGGCCCAAGCCGCGTGTAACGGATAAAACACCGAATGTTTGGCCCGGGACACCCGGCGCGGGTTGCATCGGACCGGCCCCAGCCACCCCCGGTTGCGGCGCCCCTTCACCCCTTCCCCGCCATGAGGATCGTCCGTCTTCGTCGTTTGTTCGCGCTTGCGCTGTTCAACCTGTCCCTCGCCTCCGCTCTGCTTGGTGCCGCAACCGTGGAAACGGCCCGCCTCCGCCTCGCCCTCGGCGAAGGCGGCGCCCTCACCGTCGTCGACAAAATCGCCGGCACCACCTGGCGCCAACCCGCCCTGCCCGTGCGGGTCAGCGACGTGCAGGCCGCCGACGGCGTTCTCACCTTCCGGCTTAACGAGACGCTGACCGTCCGCATAGTTCCCACCGACGCCCGCGTGGATCTCGACATCTCCGCCGACCCCGCCGCCGACGTGTCCGGCCTCGAATATCCCGCCGGCTTCACCCTCGCGGGCCCGGCCGCCGAACAGCAGCTCGTGCTGCCCCACTGCGCGGGCTTCGTCATTCCGTTCGCCATGAAGGATCGCGCGGATCTCGCGCGCGTCTCCGGCAACTACACCCCCGACATCGGCCAGGGCGGCCTCATGATGCCCTGGATCGCCACGTCGGACGGACGCGCCGGTTGCCTCATGCTCCTGCGCACGCCCTACGATTCGCGGATGAAGGTATGGACCGACGACGCTGGCTACCAATACGCCGCCGGCTGGCACAACACCAAGGGCCGCTTCGGCTACACGCGGCAGGTGCGCTATCACTTCAACGCCGACGGCGGTCCCGTGGCGCTGTGCAAGATCTACCGCGAGGAAGCCAAGGCCGCGGGCCTGCTTGTCACCCTCCGCGAGAAGAGCAAAACCATTCCCGCCATCGACCGCTTCCTCGGCGCCATCAGCCTCTGGCTCGTGGAGTGGCCCGACCTCGCCCTCATCAAGGAGATGAAGGCCGCCGGGATCGAGCGCGCGCTCGTCAGCTACCATGTCACCGGCCCGCTCCCGCCCGGCACGGTGAACCGCTACGGCCACAACACCACCTACGAGCCCATGGACCGCGCGTTCACCGGCGAGCTCCACTCACTCGGCTATCTCGCCGGCCGCTACGACTACTACCGCACCATCTACCCGCCCGAGGACAGCGGCCGCGGCGGCAACGGCTGGATCATGCGCTTCATCGGTTATCCCGAGCAGCTCGTCCTCGACGAAAAGGGTGCAATCCGCCCCGGCTTCCAGGGCGCCAACCGGCCGCCCGCGGGCGCCCCGATCCGCGGCAACCGCTGCGCCAAATGCCAGTATGAAATGGCCCAGGCCTACATTCCCCTCGACGTCGACCGCGCCGGCTACGACGCCCGCCTGCTCGACGCCGTCTGCGCGGTCGACTGGCAGGAGTGCCACCACCCCGCGCATCCCGTCACCCGCGAGGAGGACATGCGCTGGCGCGTCAAGCAGCTCCGCGTCGCCCTGGACAACGCGCAGATCACCGGCACGGAGCACCTGGCCTCGTGGGCCGTCCCGCACACCGTCTACGCCGAGGCCCCGACCACCTTCGTCCGTTTCGCCAGCTACCGCGAAGCCTTCAACGGCACCTCTTTCACCCCGCCTGACAGCTTCAGCACGGCGGTGCTCGACGAACGCATCCGCTTTCCGCTCTGGCAGCTCGTCTTCCACGACGCCGTCGTCATCACCAACCGCTGGACCTTCACCGCCAACCGCTACACCGACGAAAGAATCTGGGCCAAGGAGGATCTGGTCAACCTGCTCCACGGCCAGATGCCGACCTTCATGGTCGACGCGGCGAACTTCCGCGCCAACGCCGCGCACTTCGCCCGCACCGCTCAGACCGTCGGCCGCTGGAACGCCGAGATCGGCTACGAGGAGATGACCGATTTCCGCTGGCTGTCCGACGACGGCAGCCTGCAGGAAACCACCTACGCCTCCGGCCGCAGCGTCGTGGTCAACTTCGGCGCCAAGGAGCAGACCCTGCCCGACGGCCAGCGTGTCCCCGCCGGCGGCTTCGTGTTCCGCACCCGGCCCGCCGCGGCCAAGTAAGGATACCGGGTATGCTTCGCATCATCAATCACCGGCTCCGTGGCACGGGTCTCCCGACCCGTGGAGAAGCGGATCACGGGTCGGGAGACCCGTGCCACATTTCATCCAAGCCGGCGCCCGCTTCGGGATATCAGACTCAAGGCGCATGAACTTCCCCCTTCACCCGCAGCTCGATCTTTCCGGGGCGTGGTCGTTCACCGTGGATTTCCAGCCCGGCGAATTCCGCACCATCGCCGACGTCGAGGCGAACCGCCGCAAAATCCTCTCCGCCCAGGTGCCGGGCAATCTCGAACTCGATCTCGAAGCCGCCGGCGAGATTCCCGAGCCGTTCCACGGCATGAACCTTGCCGCGCTGCGCAAATACGAGTCGGCGCATGCGTTGTATTTCCGGCGCTTCGACTGTCCCGCGCCCGCCGGCACGACGCCCGTGCTCGTCTTCGAGGGACTCGACTGCTTCGCCGACGTTTATCTTAACGGCCGCCTCATCGGTTCCTCCGCCAACGCGCTCGTCGAACACACTTTCCCCGCCGAGGGTTTGCGCGCCACCGGCAACGAGCTCGTCGTCCACCTCCGGCCCGTCGCCGAGGAGGCAAAGAAGTTCGACTACCCGCCCGGCGCCGTCGCCCAGCCCAACTCCTACGAAAGTCTCCGCGTCCGCAAGGCGCCCCATGTCTTTGGCTGGGACATCATGCCACGCGCCGTCTCCGCCGGCCTCTGGCGCCCCGTGCGGATAGAGTTTCTGCCCGCCGCCCGGCTCGACACCGTCTGGCTCGAGACCACCGCGGCCGACGAACGCGAGGCGAAGCTCACCCTGCATTTTCGCTCCCGCCTGCCCGCCGGAGAACTCGCCGGCTACGAGGTCGCGCTCGCCGGGGTCTGCGGCGATTCCCATTTCGAGGCGGGCACGCCGCTGATGTTCGAGGCCGGCCGCATCACCTTCACGGTGAAGAATCCCCGCCGCTGGTGGCCGCGCCATCGCGGCGAGCCGGCGCTCTACGCCGTGACCGTCCGCCTGCGCAAGGACGGCCACGAACTCGACCGCGCCGAGTTCCGTCACGGCATCCGCACCGTCGAGCTGCGCCGCACCAGCCTCACCAACGAGGCGGGCGCGGGCGAGTTCTGCTTTCTCATCAACGGCGAGCGCGTCTTCATGCACGGCTCCAACTGGGTGCCGGCCGACGCCTACCACTCGCGCGACGCCGCGCGCCTGCCGCGCATGCTCGCCCTCGCCGAGGAGTGCGGCTGCAACATGCTTCGCTGCTGGGGCGGCAGCGTCTACGAGCCGCGGGAGTTCTTCGATTTCTGCGACGAGCGCGGCATCATGGTCTGGCAGGATTTCGCGATGGCCTGCGCCGTCTATCCGCAGGACGACGCCTTCGCCCGCGTGATCGACGACGAGGCGCGCAAGGTCATCCGCCGCCTCCGTCAGCACGCCTCGCTGGTCTGCTGGTCGGGTGACAACGAGTGCGACCGCGCCTACGATTGGTATCGCCGCGGCTTGGCCGACAAAAACCGGCTCACCCGCGAAGTGCTCCCCCGCGCCCTCGCCGACGAGGATCCGAGCCGGCCCTACCTGCCATCGTCGCCGTGGATCGACGCGACCGCCGCACCCGCCGACCGTCGCTATCTGCCCGAAGCTCACCTGTGGGGGCCGCGCGATTGGTTCCGCAGCGCCTATTACGCCGGCTCGCCCGCGCATTTCGCCAGCGAGATCGGCTACCACGGCTGTCCGTCCGCCGCCTCGGTGCGCAGGTTCATCTCTCCGGAAAAACTCTGGCCGCCCGGCAACGACGAATGGCTCCTCCATGCCAGCTCGCCCGTGCCCGGCGTCGATTTGTGGGACTACCGCGTCGAGCTCATGCTCAAGCAGCTCCGCGAGATGTTCGGCGGCGTGCCGGACAACCTCGACGATTTCGCCTGGCAAAGCCAGTGCGTGCAGGCCGAGGCGAAGAAGTTCTTCATCGAACTCTTCCGCGGCGCGAAGTGGCGGCGCACCGGCATTCTCTGGTGGAACCTCATCGACGGCTGGCCGCAGTTCTCCGACGCCGTCGTGGACTATTATTTCGGGAAGAAACTCGCCTTCGACTTCATCAAACGCGCACAGCAGCCGTTGCTTCTCATGCTCCGCGAGCCGTCGGGCTGGACGCAGGATCTCGTCGCCTGCAACGACACCCGCGAACCCGTCGCGCTCCACTATACCCTGCGCGATAGCGGCAGCGGCGCCACGCTCGCCGAGGGCACCCGCGCCGCCGCCCCCGACGCCGTCACCGTCTTGGAAACCCTGCCCTACACCCGCAGCCACGCCCGTTTCCTCATCATCGACTGGGCGACGCCGGCCGGTCCCGGCCGCAATCACTACCTGAGCGGCGATCCGCCCTTCGACATCAGCCGCTACGCCGCGTGGCTCGAGCAGGCTTATCCGGAAAGCCGGGATCATTTTTCCCCCGGATCGGGCTGATTCCCTGCGAGGTAAACGGGGAATCCAACGGCGATGTGGCCTGTTATCCACACGAGGTCGGTAATATCGAGAGCATGACTCTGGACGCAATCTCCCGACCCTCCGCATGGTAAAGAAATTCCTGCAAGGCGCCCATATCGACGAACTCGACGACCTGACGGAGGTGGCGGGGCGGCGCCTCACGGGCATCGGACAAAAAATCCGGGCAAACCTGGTCCCGCCGCTGCTGCACAACCTGCCGGCCTACGAACGCACGTGGCTGCGAGCCGACCTTCTGGCGGGGCTGGCGATCGCGGCACTGACCATCCCGCAAGCGATCGCGTTTGCCCTGTTGATCGGCATCCCTGTGACCGCCGTCATCACCAGCGCCATCGTGGGCACCGTGCTGTGCTCGCTTTACTGCTCGTCGCGGCACCTGGTCTTCGGCCCGACCAACACCATCAGCATCATCCTCGCCGGCGCCTTGCTCACCCTCGCCGACGAACCTCTCGGGGCATTGCAAAAGGTGCTCCTCATCGGCTTCCTCATGGGCGCCATCCAGCTGGCGGCCGGATTGGCCAACTTCGGCAAAGTCACCCAATTCGTCTCTCGCTCGGTCATTGTCGGCTACACCACCGCCGTCGGCATCCTCATCGCCACCGGACAGCTCGGCAACCTCTTCGGCATCGCCCGGGGAGCCGATGTCAGCCTGCCCGGCACCTTGAAGCATCTCGCCGCCAGCGTCATCACCTTCAACTTCAACCTGCCCACGGCCCTCATCGGCATGGGCAGCCTGCTCGTCCTCGTCTGGCTGCGGCGCTTGCGGCCGGCCTGGCCCGACGGCCTGCTCACGCTGGCGCTCGCCGGACTCGGAGCGTGGTTCTTTCAGCTCGACCGACAGGGCGTCCATCTGGTGCGGGATTTGGGGGAGATATCCGGCGGCGTGCCGCTCTTCACCGGCTTCCCGCTGAACGCCGGAGGCCTGGCCCTGTTGCCCAGCATCACGAGCATCGCGCTGGCCGCCGCGATTCTCGGCATGCTGGAGTCCGTCACCATCGCCAAGAGCCTGGCAACCAAGACCGGCCAGCGCATCGATCCCAACCAGGAACTGATCGGCATGGGGCTGGGCAACCTCCTCGGTGCGGGCTTCGGCGCCATGCCCGGCTCGGCCTCCTTTCTGCGCAGCGCCGCCGGCCAGCAGGCCGGGGCCCGCACCCAGTGGGCCGTGATCGCCGGCAGCGGTGTAGTCCTGCTGCTCGTCCTGGCCCTGGCCCCCCTGCTGGCCTATATCCCCATCGCCGCCATCGCCGCCTACCTGATTGTCATCGCCGTGCGGCTCTTTCAGCCGGCCCAGATCTACATCGTCCGCCGGGCGACCCGGGCCGATGCCATGGTCTTCTGGGTGACGCTCATCGCCGCCCTCTTCCTCCAACTCGACACCGCCATCTACACCGGCATCGGCATCTCGTTGGTGTTGTTTTTGCAAAAGGCCAGTGCGCCCAGCCTGCTCGAACACGCCTTCGACGATCAGGGCCAGCTCGCCGAGATCGCCGCCCCCGCCGAACGCAACCACCCGCAGGTCTCCATCGTCCACGTCGAGGGCGATCTGTTCTTCGGCGCGGCGGATCTTTTCCAGGATGGCGTCCGCCGGCTCGCCGAGGATCCCAACATCCGCGTCTTCATCCTGCGCATGAAGAACGCCCGGCACCTCGACGCCACCACCGTCATGGCCATGGGCCAGCTCCTCGATTACCTCCACTCGCAAGGCCGCCACCTGCTGATCTCCGGGGTCCACGGCGACGTCGCCGCCGTGCTCAAGCGCAGCGGCTTGGCCGACCGGATCGGCCTCGAAAATCTTTTCCCCGCCGAGGAGAACCCGACCCTCGCCACCAAGAAGGCCCTCCAGCGCGCCCAGGCCCTCATCGGCGTCAAACCCGACCTCCGCGTCTTCTACCAGCAAAACGCCGCGGCAAAATAGGCTTGTCCGCTTGCTTCGCACCTGAGCGGACTCATTGTTCTCATGATGTCACAGCCCACGCCGCTGCATTCCTCCTCCCCACCGGCGCAGGCACCGTTTCACCTGCTGACCAAGCCCATCGGGTCGCGATGCAACCTCGACTGCAGCTACTGCTTCTACCGCGAGAAGGGAAAGCTCTACACCGACGCGGGAGGAATGCGGATGAAGCCCGAGGTGCTTGAGACTTATGTCCGGGACTATATCGCCGCGCAACCCGGTCTGGTTGTCAGCTTCGCCTAGCAGGGCGGCGAATAATCAGTCACGCATCAGATCGCGAGATAGGTTGTGGGGTGGAATCGTCCAAGGAGGCAGAGGGTGTGACAGGCTACCGCGGCTCTGGTGTCCGCTCAACGTTTCATTTAAGTGGCCGAGCGGGGGTTCAGCGCGTCCGCCACACTTGCGTGACTACGGGCGCAGGCCGAGGTGCCAGTAGTGGTAGGCTTCGGCGTTGGCATCTTTGTCCGCGCAATCCGTGACGGAGAATCAAAACCGATACACGCACAGATACATGATGATCACGTTGGCCGCGAACACCACCAGCGCGATCGGCACCTGCGCCTTGATGACGGCGTTCTTGTCCTTCAGCTCGAGCAGCATCGCGGGCACGATGTTGAAGTTCGCCGCCATCGGCGTCATCAGCGTGCCGCAGTAGCCGGACAGCATGCCGATGCCGGCCATGATGGCGGGATTGCCGCCATGCTGCTGCACGATCAGCGGCAGTCCGATGCCGCCGGTGATGACCGCGAACGCCGCAAATGCGTTCCCCATGCACATCGTGAAGAGCATCATCCCGAAACAATAGGCCGCCACCGCCACAAAGGGAAACTGCGTCGGCAACGCCCGCGCTACCAGGTCCGCGACCACGGTGCCGACGCCCGCCTTCGCGAAGATACCGCCGAGCGCCGCCAGCATCTGCGGCAGGATCAGCGCCCAGCCGATGGCCTGCAACAACCGGCCGCCCTCGACGACCGGCGTGTGCCCCTTCGCCCCCGTCGTGCGCAGTGCCACCGCGATGGCCAGCAGCGCCCCGAGCCCGAGCGCAATGAGCGTCACCTGCTTCGCGTCGATCAGTGCGAACCCGCCGAAATGGATCTTGTCGAGCAGCAGCGTGCCCGCGACCGCGGAGGCCGGCACCAGCAGCGCCGGCCAGAAAAGCCGGTTGCCCAACCGCTCCGCCTCGGCGCCCCGCTCCGCCCGCGTCGGGCCTCGTTCCTCGCTGCGCCGCACCTGCCGCGCCGCCGCCAGCACGACCATCACCAGCACGAGATAACCGACCGCGGCAGGCGGCAGCAGCTTGCCGAACAGATACGTGACCGCCAGCAGCCCCCAGAAAAACGCCGTGCCCCAGCGCTTGCCGTGGGTTTTGTCCAAAGCGACCTGCCCTGCCATGAACGCAAAGACCGCCCCGATGATGACGTAAAATGCCTCGACGGTGATCAATGTCCTCATGGCGCATCCTCCGGGCCGGATTCCGCCGACTCCCGCGCGATGCGTTGATCGAGCACGCGGCTGCGCCACCACATCACGACGGACGCGACGATCGCCGTCGGAAGGCCCCACAACGCCATGGCCCACACGCTCACGTTCATCTCCAGCGCGTCGAAAAATCCCTTCATCAGGAGAATCGCCCCGACGGCGATGAACACGTCCTCGCCGAAGAAGTTGCCGGTGTTCTCCGCCGCCGCGGCGTTGGCCCGGATCAACTGCACCGTCTTCTCCGGAATCTCGCCATGCCGGGCCCGCGCCGCGCCCTCCGCCATCGGCGCGATCAGCGGTCGCACCGCCTCGGCGTGCCCGCCGATCCGCACGCCGAGCGCGATCGTCACTTGGCGCACCAGCGTGTAGAGCAGGATCACCCGGCCCGCCGTGGCCGACTTCGTCCGCCGGATCAGCGTTTCGGCGCGTTCCTGCAGACCGTGCCGCTCCAGCAGGCCGATCAAGGGCACCATCAGCACCACCGGCAGCGTCATGTAGCGGTTCTCGACGAAGTATTTTCCAAACAGCTCCATGATCTCGTGAAAAGACATCCCTGCGACCAGCCCGGTGACGATGCCCGCGGCCATGACGACAAGCAGCGTGTTGAAGCGCAGCGCGAAGCCCACGGCGACCACGAGAATGCCGATCAGCTTGATCATGTTCCGGGCGCCTGGAATCCGATCATGGCCTTCTTCAGTTCCGTCGTCAGCCGGTTCGCGAAAAACACCGCGTGCGGCCCGTCGCCATGCAGGCAGACCGTGTCGGCCTCGAGCGGAACCACGGTCCCGTCCACCGCCGTGACGGTGCCTTCGAGCACGAGCTGGCGCACCTGCTTCACCGCGACGTTTGCGTTCTCGATCAATGCTCCCGGTTGCGAGCGCGGCGTGAGGGAGCCGTCCGACCGGTAGGTGCGGTCGGCGAATACTTCCCGCGCCACCCGCAGGCCGCGGGCCTGTCCCGCCTTGATCAGCTCGCTGCCGGCCAGGCCGAACAATATCAGGTGCCGGTCGGTCTCGTGCACGGCCTCGGCCACCGCCGCGGCGAGGACGGGATCGCGCGCCGCCATGTTGTAGAGCGCCCCGTGCGGCTTCACGTGCGCCACTCGGGTGCCGCACTGTCGCGCGATGATCTGCAGCAGGCGCGTCTGGGTCAGCACGAGCAGGTTCACCTCGCTGGGTGAAACCGGCAACTCGCGCCGTCCGAAATGCTCCCGGTCGTTCAAGCTCGGATGCGCCCCGATGGCGACGCCGTGCCGGATAGCCAGCTCGACCGCCAGGCGCATCGTGCCGCCGTCCCCGGCGTGGATGCCGCACGCGATGTTGGCCGACGTGATGAGCGCCATCAGCTCGGCATCATGGCCGGCGCCCTCGCCAAGATCGCAGTTCAGGTCGATGTAGCGCATGTTCAACCGGTCAGCCGCGCGAGACCCGTGCGGACGCGATGAAGGTCGCGTTCCCGGGCCAGGTAAAGGGCATGGGCCACCGTGAGATTGATTTCCTCGAAACGCACCTTGTCCCCGGGCCGCAGTTGGGCGATGCGCGGCAGGTCCACCGTCGCCACGACGGCCAGCCGCGGATACCCCCCGACCGACTGCCGGCTCGGCAGCAGCACGATGGGTTGGCCCGCTGCCGGCACCTGCACGACACCGGCATTGACCGCCGAGGAAACCATGTCGCCCGCCTGCCGCCGCTCCAGCACGGGCCCGGCGAGACGCACGCCCATCCGGTCGGCCTCCTTGGTGGCGGTCCAGTCCGCCGAGAAAAACTGCCGCTGCGCCTCCGGCGTGAACCCGGCGCATTCCGGACCCCGCATGGCCCGCACGACGCCGGTGGCCGCCGGCCGGCCCATCACCCCGGGCCGCACGGTCCAGGTGGTGGCCGGCTTGCCGCTCGTGCGGAGGGACGCGAGCAGGTGTTCCGCCCAACCGGAGGTCGCCAGGGTCTTCAGGTCGTCGCCCGCCTTGAGCGGCCGGCCCTCATGCCCGCCGATGCCGGCGCGGCGATAGGTGCTGCGGCTGCCCATCACCAGCGGCACGTCGATGCCGCCGGCCACCGCGAGCCACGCCCGCAGGCCGCTGCGGGCAAAGCCAAAGCTGATCGTCTGGCCCGCCGCCACCCGCACCGCCCGGTCCGGGGGCAACCGCTCCTGGCCGATCATCGCGTCGAAATCCGCCCCGCACCAGGCCACCAGCGTTTCCCGGTCAAAGCGCAGCTCCGGCCCCGTCTGCGCCAGCTCGAGCACGGCCGCATTGTCGGGATTGCCCACGACGAGGTTCGCCACGCGTGCCGCGAAACCGTCGAGCGCGCCGCCGACCACGACGCCGTATTGCTGGTAACCCGGCCGGCCGAGATCCTGCACCGTCGTGAGCAGCCCGGGCTTGAGCACATGGATCACGGCTTCGCCCCCCATTTCGCGAACTCTTCCGCCGTGATCGCCTTGAACTTCACCCGGTCGCCCGCGCGCAACAGCACAGGCGGATGCTCGGCTGGACGGAAGATCTTCTCCGGCGTGCGCCCGATGAGATTCCAGCCACCGGGAGTCGCCAGGGGATAGATGCCCGTCTGCGCCCCGCCGATGCCGACCGAACCGGGCGGCACGACCATGCGCGGCTTGGCGTGGCGCGGCGTTTCCAGCTCCTTCGGCAATCCGCCGAGGTAAGGAAACCCGGGCGCGAAACCCACGAGGTAGACCAGGTATTCCGGCTTGGTGTGGCGCTTGATGACCTCCTCCGGCGACAGCTTGGCCTGCTTCGCCACGAGCCCGAGATCCGGGCCGAACTCCCCGCCGTAGCACACGGGGATATCCACCGTGCGGCCTTTCGGCTTTTCCATCTTGGGCGGATTCTTCAGCCGTTCCTTCGCCCGGGCCACGAGCCATTCAAAGATGTCGTCCCCGGGCGCCCCCGCCTGCACCGCCAGCACCGGATCATAGAACAAAGTCACCGTCGTATAGGCCGGCACCAGCTCGGTCACGCCGGGTAACGGCGCCGCCGCGAGGACCCGCCATGCCTCCTGCACACGCCGGTGCGTGGGTTCGTCGATGACGTCCCCCACCTCCAACATCAAGGCGTTGTCGCCCAACGGCGTGAAGCGCATGAGGAATGTCCTAAGTCGTTCATACCGCTACGCAGCAAAAATCCGCATCATGCATTTCTTGCCCAAGATTGGGCGCATATTTCCCTTTGGCCGGTTAGGGTTGCGCTTTGGGCAGGATTGAATTGAAAAACCCCACATGTCGCCCCGCCGTTCCACGCAAACGATGGTCGTGTCACTGGTGATCCTGCTCACCGGTTGCAAAGACCGCGAAATCACCGCCTACCGCGCCCCCAAGGACGCCCCGGCCGTCACCGCCATGCCCCAGAGCCCGGCGACTGATACCAACAACTTGCCGCCCGGCCACCCGCCGATCGGCGGAGCAGCCTCCCCTGGCGGAACAGACGGCATGACCCAGATGGCCAACACTCCCGTGCCCACCGCCGGCGGTTCCGATCTGACCTGGAGCGCGCCGGCCGCTTGGACACCCAAGGGCGGCTCGTCCATGCGCAAGGGCAGTTACGCGGTCAAACGCGACGGAGCCGAGGCGGATTTCGCGATCACCGCGTTCCCCGGCGACACCGGCGGACTGCACGCCAATATCAACCGCTGGCGCGGCCAGGTCGGTCTCCCGGCGGCCAGCCCGGCCGAACTCGACGCCGCCGTCCAGCACTTCGACGGACAGGGTCTCCACTTTGAAGTCGTCGACCTGGCCGGCCCCTCCGGCACCCGGATGCTCGGCGCCATCACCAGTTTCAACGGCAACAGCTGGTTCTTCAAACTCATGGGCCCCGATGCGCTCGTCGCCGCCGAAAAACCGGCCTACCTCGATTTCCTCAAAACCATCAAGGCGCCCTGAGTCATGCACGCCATCACCCGCCAGTTCCGCGATTTCTTCGTCTCCCTGCAGCTGACCGTCGGCCTGCTGATTCTCTCCCTGATTCTGGTTTTTGCCGCGACCCTCGACCAGGTGAACCTCGGCATCTGGGCCGTGCAGGAGAAATACTTCCGCAGCTTCTTCGTCATGTGGCAGGCGCCGAACTCCGACATCTCGCTGCCGATCTTCCCCGGCGGCTACTTCATCGGCGGCCTGCTGCTCATCAACCTCGTCGCCGCCCACATCTACCGTTTCCAGATGAACTGGCGGAAAATGGGCATCCAGCTCACACACGCCGGCCTCATCTTCCTGCTGATCGGCGAACTCGTCACCGGTCTCATGCAGAAGGACAGCTCCATGCGCATGGAAGAGGGTCAGACGAGATCCTACTCGGAAAGCTTCCGCGATTATGAGCTGGCGCTGCTCGACAAGACCGACGCCGCCTTCGACGAGGTCGTCGCCGTGCCCGAGGCCGTGCTGGCCGACGAGGGTTCCGTGCAACACCCGAGACTGCCGTTTCAGGTCAAGGTGAAGGCCTACTACGGCAACGCCACGATGCAGATGGGCGATCCCGCCGGCCGCCCCGGCGCGCCTGTCGCCACGCAGGGTGTCGGCGCCCGCGTGCAGGTCATCCCCCTCCCCCTCACCTACAAGCCCGACGAGCTCAACCAGCCCGCGGCGTTCGTCGAAATCATAACGACCGAAGGCACGCTCGGCACCTGGGTCGTCTCGCCCTTGGTCGGCATGCCCCAGACCTTCGCCTACCAGGGAAAGAACTGGGAACTCGCGCTCCGCCTGAAGCGCCACTACCTGCCCTTCTCGCTCAATCTTCTTCAGGTCACCCACGACAAATACCCGGGCACCGAGATCCCGAAGAATTTCGCCAGCCGCGTCCGCCTCAAGGACGAAGCCGGTCACGAAGACCGCGAGGTCGTGATCTTCATGAACAACCCGCTGCGCCACGGCGGCCAGACTTTCTACCAATACCAGATGAACGCCGCGGGCAAGATGTCCGCCTTCCAGGTGGTGAGCAACCCCGGCTGGCTGATGCCCTACATCGCCTGCATCCTGATGGGCGTCGGCCTCACCCTCCAGTTCTGCATCTCCCTCGCCGGCTTCATCCGCAAGCGGGCGGGAACGCCCGCAGTAGCGAGTAGTGTGTAGCGAGTAGCGAACATACCACGCCAATCGCTGCCATATCCTACTCACTACCCGCTACTCGCTACTCACTACTTCGATGAAACGCCTTCCCCTCCTTTTCCTCGTCCTCGGCCTCGTTTACCTCGGCTCGACCCTCCGGCCGCAGGCCAACAAGACCGACTTCAAGCTGAACGATCTCAACCGCGTGCCGGTGCTGGTCAACGGCCGCATCAAGCCGCTCGACACCGTCGCCCGCACCTCCCTGCTCACGCTCCAGGGCCGCCAGCGCCTCGTCACGCCCGACGGCCGCAGCCTCACCCCCGCCGAGTGGATGGCCGACGTGCTCTTCGCCCCCGGCAAGGCCGACACCTACCGTTGCATACTCATCGAGAACCACGAGGTGCTCGATCTGCTCGGCGTGAAGACGGAAGACGGCGACGGCGGCAAACGCTTTTCCTACGACCAGCTCCGCCTGAAACTGCCCGAGCTCGAGAAACAGGCCCGCCTCGCCGACGGCGTCGAGGCGCCGCTGCGCACCCCGTTCCAGAAGCAGGTCACCACTGTGCGCAACCGCGTCATCCTTTACCTACAGCTCAAGACGAGCGTGCAGATGCCGGACTCCACCGACTTCTTCACCGAACTCGATCAGTTCGAGAAAGCGCTCCCCGCCGGCATCGCCGCCGTCCTGGCCAAGCAGCGCAACGAGCCGCACAACGCGGATGCCGTGAAGGTCATGCGCGAGATGGCCGACCGCTTCAGCTACATGGAGCAGCTCGCCTACCTGCGCCTGGTGCCGCCGGCCGCGGGCGACCCCGACCCGACCAACTGGCGGCCGGTCGGCTCGACCCTGCTCGACGCCTTCGGCTCCGCCAAGATCAACCCCACCGTCATGGAATACGCCCGCCTCGGCCACGCGTGGCGCAAGGGCGACGCCGCCGAGTTCAACCGGATCACGCTCAGCCTGCATGACGAACTCGCGAAGCGCTTCGCCCCGGAAATGCGGAAGAGCGACGTCGAGGCCCGCTTCAACGCCGCCCAGCCCTTCTACAGCAGCATGTCGCTCTACGTGCTGGCGTTCCTGCTCGCCGTGGCCTCCTGGCTCAAATGGCCGCAGGAACTCAGCCGCGCCGCCTTCTGGCTGCTGACGCTCGCCTGGATCGCGACCACCGTCGGCGTCTTCACCCGCATGTGGATCGAAGGCCGGCCGCCGGTCACCAACCTCTACTCTTCCGCACTGTTCGTCGGCTGGGGTGCCGTGCTGCTCTGCCTCTTTCTTGCAAAATTCTTTCGCAACGGCGTCGGCAGCGTGGCCGGCGGGCTCATCGGCTTCGGCACCCTCATCATCGCCCACCATCTTTCCCTCACGGGCGACACGATGGAGATGATGCGCGCCGTGCTCGATTCGAACTTCTGGTTGGCGACGCATGTCGTGATCATCACCATCGGTTATTCCGCCACCTTCCTCGCCGGCTTCCTGGCGCTCATCTATATCTGCCGCGGCGTCTTCACCCGCACGCTGGACAAGGCCACTGCCGACGCGCTCGTCCGCATGGTCTACGGCATCGTGTGCTTCGCCACGCTGTTCAGCCTCGTCGGCACCGTCCTCGGCGGCATCTGGGCCGACCAGTCCTGGGGCCGCTTCTGGGGCTGGGATCCAAAGGAAAACGGCGCCCTGCTCATCGTCATCTGGAACGCCGTCATCCTCCATGCGCGCTGGGGCGGCATCGTCCGCGCCCGCGGGCTCATGGTCATGGCCGTCTTCGGCAACATCGTCACGAGCTGGAGCTGGTTCGGCACGAACATGCTCGGCGTCGGCCTGCACAGCTACGGCTTCATGGACTCGGCCTTCTACGCGCTGATCGCCTTCGTCGCCTCGCAGCTGCTCTTCATGGTCATCGCCCTGGTGCCGCTGGAGAAGTGGCGCAGCAACACGCCGGCGGCGGCGTGAATCGGGTGTAGGGACGTCGCTGAAGGAAGGTGGAACGCGGCCTCCGGACGCGTTTTCCCATTGTGCGCATCCTGAAACGCGTCCGGAGGCCGCGTTCCACCGTTTGGCACCCTCACACGCACACCGGCACCGGCCGCGTCGTCGCCGGGCGGGGCGCCTTCTTGCCGGCGGCTTCCAGCTCCGCCTGCACGTGGGCGCGCATCGCGTCGCGGTAGGTGTTCACCGACTCGAAGAACTCCGACATCATCAGCATCAGCCAATACATGCCGTTCGGGGTCAGTTCCCAGCCGCGCTTGGTGCGCCTGGCCGCCCGCAGGATTTCCATGGTTCGCAGCTCGCCCCAAAGCAGCCAGAAGAACTTCCGTCCGTGCCGCCGGCGCGCCCACTCGCGGTCGAGCCCGAGGCCGAACATCCGCGTGAGCAGCGAATACCGCAGGCTGTCCCCTGTGCTCAGTTGGTGGCGCGTGACGATGCCGGTCAGCCCCTCCTTGATCCGCTTTTCGTAGGCGACCAGCGAGAAGCTCGTGGAGTAAAGCGTGCCGTCGAGGTAGCTGAAGGCCCCGCTGCCCACGCCGACGTAGTTTTCCGAGGCGACGATGTATTCGTCGGTCCCCTGCCCGTTCCGCGTGAAGCACCAGGCGGACGACGCCGTGAAGGCGGGCAGCAGCTTGCGCTGGATGACCTGGAACAGCGTGCGCAACCGGCGCCGGTCCGGCACGCCCATCGCTCCTTCCATCCGGCGCTTGACGGTGGGCGCCGTCATCAGCGGATAACAGGAGACCTGGTTGGCGCCGAGGGACAGGAAGATGTCGAGGTCGCGCTCGAGCGAGGCCTGGGTCTGATGCGCCTGATTGAAGATGAGGTCGACGTTGAGCGTGGGGAACATGCCCGCCGCGGCCTTGATGCGCGCGGCGGTCTCCTCCCCGCTGCCATACTTGTCGTAGCGCTCCATCTCGCAGAGCAGGTCGTTGTCGAAGCTTTGCACCCCGACCGAGAGCCGGGTCACGCCGGCTTCCTGCAGCCGGCCCAGCAGCGGTTGGGCGAGATCCTTGGGGTTGGTCTCGACCGAGACCTCCTTCACCCCGAAGAGCCGGCGGACCAGGCCGATGGTCTGGATCAGTTCATCCGGCTCGATGGTCGGAGTGCCGCCGCCGAAGTAGACGCCCTCGAACTTGAAGCCCGCGAGGTGATACTGCCAGATCTCGGCCCGCAGCGCCGTGAAGTAGCGCGTCGCCTGCTCATGACAGTGCTGCACCCGGTGAAAGGAGCAGAACGGGCACAGCACCTCGCAGAACGGGATGTGCACGTAGAGGTAGCACCCACCCTCCTTGGGCGCAGGCGGCACCTTGCCGTCGGCTTCCGACATGTGCAGGAATTTCCTCGTCCGGAAACGGAAGAGCTTGATGAGGGCGGAATCGATGAGCGGCGTGGCGAACATGTTTCTTAATTGTAGGGCGGGATCGCTGATCCCGCCGGATGGCGGCCTGTTCGTGGCGGGGTCAGGCGACCCCGCCCTACAGCTCCTCGCAATGGCGGGTTCTGGCGCATGGTTCAATGCCCCAGGCGCGAAACCATGGCGTAAACGATGAGGACGAGCAGAACCAGCCCGGTGCCGAAGAACATGAAGCCCACGGCCTTCATGACCTTCTTGCGTCCCTCCCACTCGTCCTTGATGGCGTAGTCCTTCAGGCGGTTGGTGGCGACCAGGCGGTCATACCAGCGCTTCCGCTCGTGCAACATCTCCGTGTGCGAGATCCGGCCCGAGAAGATGACGGTGTCCATCGGGAATTTCTCGATGCGGAAATGCGTGTTGAAGAAATGGAAGGTGAAGATGAAGCCCGCGGCGAGCAGCGCCTCGTCCGAGTGGATGACCTGGGCGATGTTGATCGACCAGCCCGGCAGGAACGTGGTGAAGAACTTCGGGAACCACAGGATCAGGCCCGAGACACCGATCATCGCGACGCCCCAGAAGACGGCGAGGTAGTCGAAGCGCTCCCAGTAGGTCCAGCGGTCGAACTGCGGCCGCGGGCCCTTGCCGAGGAACCAGCGGTTGTGGGCGACAAAGTCGCGCCAGTCCTGGAACGAAGGCGCCATCGAGTCGGGGCCGAACAGGATGTCGAGGCAGCGCCGCAACTCGATGCGGCCGGTCTCGGGGTTGCGGATCGCCGCGCGCCGCCGCCAGAGCGAGGTGCCGAGTTCGCCCAGGTGGAGCGCGAAATAGCCGAAGGTCATGACGGCGCCGAAGTGGTGCAGCGAACGCGCCACCCCCGCCCCGCCGATGAGGTTGAAGATCACCTTGGCCCATTCCGTGTAGTAGAACTTCAGCGGCATGCCGGTGATGACCAGCAGCAGGAAGCTCGTCACCACGAGCATGTGCAAGAAGCGCTCGAAGGGGGTGAAGCGCGTGTATTGGACGTCGTCGGTGTTGGACTTGATGACGGCCTCGCGGAAGGTCTTCGAGTCGGTCAGGTAGAGGTAGATCGACCGGAAGAGCCAGAAGAGGGTGTGCAGGCCGAAGAAGCCGAAGGTGCCGATCAGCAGCGCCGTCATGAACAGGAAGACCTTGTTCAGGATGGGATAATTCTCGCCGTCGAGCGGGTTGGCGTGCGGCTGGTAGGTGGTGAACTGCTGGTTGACGCCGGCATGGCACTGCGCGCAGGTGTTCACGATGTTGTCCTTGGAGAGCCGCGAGCGCGGATCGCTGACCGGGAACACGTCATGGTGGCCGTGGCAGTCGTAGCAGGCGGCGACATCCGAGGCGACATTGGGCCGGCCGAGAGCCATGGCCTTGCCGTGGTAGGTGTCGCGGTAGTGCTCAAGGCGGTCCTCATGGCACTTGCCGCAGCTCTGATCGCTCAGGCCCTTGAAGTGGGCGGTCGCGGGCTTCTCGATGTCGTGGGCGCTGTGGCAGTCGGTGCAGACCGGACCCTTGCCGTCACCCTTGGTGAGCAGCTGGCCGTGCACGCTGGCGTTGTAGGTTTCCTCGATGCCAACGTGGCAGTTGCCGCAGGACTTGGCGATGTTGGCGTGGTTGGAGTGCGAGTCCTTGTCGATGCTGCGCTTGATGTCGTGGACGCCGTGGCAGTCGTTGCAGGACGGGGCGACGATCAGGCCCATCTTCACGAGCGCCTTGCCGTGGATGCTGTCGAGATAGTGCTCGGCGGCGGCGGTCTGGCCCATGCGGAAATCCTTGGCGAGCTTGGGGTCGTCGTGGCAGGTGCCGCAGGTCTTCGGCAGGTTCAGCTTGAAGACGGGCGAGTCGGCCTGTTTCACCGGCACCATGTCGTGCGTGCCGTGGCAGGTGGTGCAGGAGGCCGCCTGCGTGTTGCCGAGCTTCTGGCTCATGCCATGGATGCTGGTGTCGAACTGGGTGGCGGCCTTCTCGTGGCAGGAGGCGCACTGCGCCGGCGGCAGCTTGGAGTCGTGCGGGGTCTCCTTGAGGGTGTTGTGGCAGTCGACGCAGTTGAGCTTGCCGTGGACGGATTTGGCAAAGAGTTCGGGGCGCACGCCAACCCACTCCTTGGGCTGGCCTTTCTTCCGGGATTTGAACTCGGCCTCGTGGCAGTCCATACACTCGCTGTTGGGCACGGGGGTCGGCGGCGGGGTGACCTCCGGGGTCTCCGCGGCAAGGGAAAAACCGGTCAGCAGGAAAAACAAGCCTGCGGTCCGATATGCCGGCCGGGTATAACTGGACGAAGGGAGTCTCATGTTAGCCACAGTATACGACAAGATATGCGCAGCCGACTACGCAGACCTTGCGCGCCCGTGAGCGTATATTGGCAAAAGAGGGGCCGATGCTGGCGTCTGGGGCGGTAGGGGCGGCGCTCGACGCCGCCCGCGGGCGTCCGCAAGGGACGCCCCTACAAGCCGTAGCAGCCGCAGGGTTTCACCGGCTGCCCTTCGACTCCGCTCAGGGCCGTGAGCCCGTCGAACCGGGAAGCCGGTGCCACGGAAGGTGGTCGCCGATTTCCACATCGGCGACAGGCCTTCGCCAAGGCTACGGCCCGCAGGCAGGCGTCGGTATGGAAACCGACGCCCACCCAAGGCACGGCTCGACTCAGGGATTTTTATCCGTCTCCGGGCGGCTTGGCCGGGTCGTTCGCGGCGGCCGTCTCGGCGGCGGCGCGCTCGGCGGCCTTCATCTCCTCGAGTTGCAGGGGATGTTCCTCCATCATCTCGCCCTCGGACATCCGGCCGGTAAGCCAGGCCAGGTTCATGGGATAGACGTCGGGGTTGAAGACCACGAAGTAGAAGTGCCAGACGATGATCGCAAGCGTGGCGAGGATCGCCTCGTAGAAGTGGACGAGGCGCGAGATGTCGAAGCCGAGCTTGGTGATGTAACCCATCGAGGTGTTGTCGAACCACAGGATGAAGCCCGTGACGGTCATGAGCGCGGTGCCCCAGGCCATGGCCCAGTATTCCGCCTTCTCGATGTAGCAGAAGCGGCCGAACGCCGGCTTCTCCGGAGCCAGGCCGAGGTTGTATTTCAACACGCCCCACGGATCCGTGAGGTCGCGCTTGCGCGGCAGCATCTCCAGGAAGAGCGCGCGGCCGGCCGGCGTGAACGCGAGGTAGCAGACGTGCCAGACGCCGCTGGCCAGCATGACGACGCTGGCGATGCGGTGCACGAGGCCGCGCAACTCGAAGGCCGACGAACTCAGCTGGCGGATGCCCACCACCCACCACGCCTCGGGATAGCGCAGCATGAAGCCGGTGATGACGAGCAGCGTGAAGCTGATGACCAGCACGGCATGCTGCAGCCGCTCGTTCACCGTCATGCGCAGATAGAGGCGGTGCGCGACGTGCAGCTCCAGCGCCTCGCCCTTCTGGACGGCGAGCTTGTGGCGCGTCTTTTTCAGGAAATCGAGGAGGTTGTGCACCACCATGCCGCCGACGACCAAGACGATCAGTATGACGTAGAAATTGGCGATCCAGTAGAGCCACGGGGAAGCCTCGCGCTTCTCTTCGCTCGCGTGGACGGCGCCGACGGCAAACCGGGTGTTGGCGCCCGGATGACACTCGCCGCAGGTCTGGGCGAGGTTCGCCTTGTGGACGGTGGAGGTCGGGTCGTATTGCGACTTGATGGCGTGGTCGCCGTGGCAGCTCGCGCAGTTCACCACCTCGAGCGCACCGCCGCGGACGGCGAGGCCGTGGTAGCTGTCGGAGAAGGTCTTGAACGTGTCGTTCGCCAGTCCGTAGCGGCTCGTGAGGCGCACGGAAGCGTGGCACTCGGCGCAGACCTGCTGGGCCAGGTTGGTCTTGTGCACCCGCGAGGTCGGGTCGGTGTGCATCTTGATGTCGTGCTCGCCGTGGCAGCTGGTGCAGCCGGCGGAATCGACATTGCCCTTCCGCAGGGCGACGGCGTGCACGCTCGTGTCGTATTCCCTGGCCTGCTCCGCGTGGCACTTGGCGCAGGTTTCGGTGATGTGCAGGCGGTTGACCGTGGCGCTGGCGATGGCGGCCCGGTTCATCGCATGGGCGCCGTGGCAGTCGACGCAGGTGGCGGCTTCGCCCTTGCCGGCCTGCAGCGCGGCACCGTGCACCGACTGGTCGAACGAGGCGACAAAACGTGCGCCCACCGTGGGCTTGCCGGCGGTCTCGGGCTGGCCGACATGGCAGGATTCGCAGAGCTGCACCTGCTTGAGTTTCAGTTCGACCAGCAAATCCGGCGAGGACGGGCGGACGATGTTCTCCTTGTGGCAGGAAAGGCAATCGGGCGTCGGCCGTCCGGCCGTCCCCGGCTGCACCGCGTGGGCCGAGGCGAGGTATTCCTTGCGCGCCGCCTCGTGGCAACGACCGCAGGACTCGGCCTGCTTGTGGCCGGCAAAGGCGGACTCCGGCGACTTCAGCGCGAGGGTTTCATGGGAGCCGTGGCAGGCGGTGCAGGAAGTGTCTTCCCCGGCGGGCACCGGCGACAGCGCGAGCCGCGGATGAAAGGCGTGCTTCTTGGCGGTCCGCTCGTGGCACGAGGCGCAATCGACCTTGGGCAGCTTCGAGCCGTGCGGTGTCTCCTTGATGGTGTCGTGGCAATCGATGCAATCGAGCTGGCCGTGGACGGACTTGGCGAACTGTTCGGGGCGCACGCCCACCCACTCCTTGGGGCCGCCCTTCTTGCGAGCCTTGAACTCGGCCTCGTGGCAGTCCATGCACTCGCTGTTCGGCAGGGGCTTCGCCTCGGCGGGTGCATCGGCCGCGAACAGTCCGGCCGTGCTGATCAGAAACAGGGCCAGCGCGGTGCGAATCGGCCGGGGGAAGTGATGGGTGTCCGCTATCATGGTTTGCCTCAATCCGCATTATGCCCGGAAAGAACAAGGCGTGCTCCGCATGCGTTGCGTGCTGGTGGGCGTTTCTTGCGCGGACATGATTTTTGCGCAGCAGACTCGTCTTTGTAGGGGCGTCGCTTGACGACGCCCGTCCGCGTGCGCAGGCCGGCAAGTCATTCGCGGGCGTCGTCAAGCGACGCCCTACTTTGAGCCGGGCCCTAGCTGATGGACGCTACTCGTCAGGTCTATTTCCCCTGGATGCCGCCGTTGTGGCAGTCGTAGCACTTCAGCTCCTCGTCGTATTCGCCGCCGGGGTGCTTGAATTCGAGGCCGCTGGCGGTGATGGTGGCGAGCTCGGCCCCCTTGCCTTGCGCGAGGATCGAGTGACACGAGGTGCAATCGCTGGCGCGCACGGTCTCGCCGGCGGCCGTCTTGTGCTTGTCATCGTGGCAGCGGAAGCAGCCGGGCCAGTCCTTGTGGCCGATGTTGTTCGGGTAGACGCGCCAGTCGGCCTTGCGCTCGGGGAAGATGGTCGCGGCGTAGATCTTCTGGACCTCGGCCACGGCCGCGGGCACATCCGCATGGTCCTTGTATTTGGCCTTGAGGAAGTCGGCGATCTTCGCGGGCGCCTCGGCGCCGGTCGTGATGTTCTCCTGCAGCATGGCCTGGACGGCGGTGCGCTTGATATTGGGCAGATTGGTGCTGAGGGTGCCGTGGGCCAGCGCGCGCTCGACGGCGTCGTTGGCCGTGGGGAAGACGTGGGCCGGGCGGTTGTGGCAGTCCATGCAGTCCATCTCGCGCACCGTGCCGGCGGGGGGCTCGCCCTTGAAGGTCTCGTTGCGGAAGATGCGGCTGGTGCCGTCCTTCTTGTTGGTCACGCGCATCCAGACGATGTCCTGGCGCTTCTCGTCGGCGGCGTAGTATTCGACCTGGTTGTCGGGGCTGACGTGCCAGTGGATGCCGCCGATCGGGCCGCCGGGCCGGCCGGAGTTCACGTGCATGAGCATGCGGATGCTGTGGGCGTCGTTGCGGCGGTTGGAGAGGTAGTGGTCGTAGGTGATGTCGATGTTGCCGTGGAATTTCTCGGGCCAGTGGCATTTCTCGCAGGTCTCGCGGGCCGGACGGAGGTTGTGCACCGGCGTGGGGATGGGCCGGTTGTAGTTGTCGAGCGTGAAGGTGATGAGCTGGCGGGTGCCGTTGAGCTTGGCCTGGATGAAGGCCGTGGCGCCGGAACCAACGTGGCACTGCACGCAGTCGACGCGCGCGTGCGCGCCGCGCTGGTAGGTGCTGAACTCGGGGTTCATGGCCGAGTGACAGACCTGGCCGCAAAACTGGTTGGACTCCGCGTAATGGAAGGTCTGGTAGCTGCCGAACGCGCTGAGGAGCAGGAAGCCCACGCCGCCGATGCCGAAGAGGACGAGCAGGCGGCGCTGGGCGGGGTTGGAGAAATCCAGCCGCCACTTGTCGGGCATCGTGGCCGCGTGCTTGATCGCCCAGCGGCGTTGCGCCCAGGCGCCGAAGAAGATCGTGACGAGACCGGCGATCAGGAAGGCCGGGGCCACCAGGTAGGTGAAGATGCCGCCGTAGGGGTTCTTGTTGGAGCCGGTCAGGTCCATCCAGACCAGCAGGGCGAACGAGAAGAGCGCGCCGACGGCGAGGACGGCGCCGAGGGCGCTGATCCAGTTGTTGAAATGGGAGCGCGGCGTCACAGCCGGCTGCTGAGTCTCGTGGGTCTCGGACATGAACGGGAGGGTTTAGGGGTGGAGAAAACAAAGCCGGCGGGCGCGGGCTGCGCTCCGTCGGCTGGGAATCACCGCGCGGAGGCGGTTCAGGGCTTGAGGGTGCGGATGTGGGCCACGAGGTCCTTGATCTCGTCAGCCGAGAGCTCGTCCTTGAAGCCTTTCATCTTTTCCTTGCCGTCGACTTTGACGCCGTCGGCGATGGCCTTGATCATGGCGTCGTCCTTCAACTCGGCCTGCACCGCGGCATCGGTGTAGTCGCGGATCTTGAGTTTCTTGCCGGTCTTGGTCTGGGCCTTGCCGTCCGCGCCGTGGCAGGAGGCGCAGTTGTTTTCCCAGTTCTCCGCCGCGGGGGCCGCGAGGGCCACGCCGGTGGCGAGGGTTAAGGCGAGGGTGGAAAGGGCGATCTTGGTCGTGGTTTTCATGATAATAAGGGGGTTCGTGATGAGGGGAAGCTGACGCACAGCCACCCGGTTGGCGACAATCAAATATCGACCGGGTGGCGTGGAAGGGGTTCCGACGAACGGACGTCAGGCCTTGAACTTGCGGATGTGGGCCACGAGGTCCTTGATCTCGTCGGCCGAGAGCTCGGATTTGTAGCCTTTCATCTTCTCCTTGCCGTCCACGGTCACGCCGTCGGCGGTGGCCTTGATCATGTATTCGTCGGTGAGCTCGGCCTGCACCTTGGCGTCGGTGTAGTCGCGAATCTTCATCTTCTTGCCGATCTTGGTCTGGGCCTTGCCGTCCGCGCCGTGGCACGAAGCGCAAAGGTTGTCCCAGTTGTCGGCGGCGGGTGCCGCATAGGCGGCACCCACGGCGAGCGATAACACGATGCCGGTCAGGGCGAGTTTGGACCTGGTATTCATGGAGGGGATGACAGGAGGGGCCTGATGCGCCGGATCAGAAGCGGTATTGCAGCTTGGCGTAGAAGAGATGGGCCTCGTAGTCGGCGGTGCCGAAGTTGGCGTCATCCTCGTTCTTCGCGTAGGTGTATTTGAAGTTCACCGTCGTGCGACGATCCAGCCGGCGGTTCCAGCCGAGCGAGCAGGTCTGCAACTGGCTGTCCGTTCCATAGGGCACGGTCACCGACGAGTTGTCGATGAAGTTGCCCAGCGCCTTGTAGAGCATGTAGTCGACCATGAGGTCGCTCTGGTCGTCGATCGCGTAGGTGCTGCTCACGCCGAAGTTCAGGTAGTTGTTGTCGCTGTTCTTGACGAGGTTCGTGACCGCGCCCGTGATCCCGGCGGCGGGGGTCTTCAGGGTCTCGTTCACGTAGTTGACGTTGCCCTGGAGGGACCAGCGGGCGCTGGGGCTCCAGTTCACGGACTCGGAGACGATGTGCTGGGTGCTGTCCATGCTTTCCTCAAACGCGAGGCCGATGTCCTGGGTCGTGATCGTGGTCTTCTGGTAATCGTAGCGGGTGATCGTGCGCACCGTCGGGGTCGCGCGCCAGGTCAGGCGGACGTTGAAGTCGTTCGTCTCCAGATCTTGGTTGGAGATGTAGGCCGGATAGCGGTCGGCCGTGGTGTTCGCCGTGTCCCGGGTGTTCTTGTAGTCGTTCTGCCGGGCCTTGTAGTAATATTGGACGGCGACCGACATGCCGGGCTTCACATAGTAATTGGCCGTGGCGGCATACTTCTGCGTGGCGCGATCCAAGTCGGTCTCACGGTCGAGGCCGACCGCCTGGTTGATGGTATGGGGCTCCACGAGCTCATACTCCGAGAGCTGGCCGCTGGACTTGGACATGTCCGCCTTGAAATTGAGGGACGTGTTTTTCATGCCCGTGTAGCGGGCCTCGAGGCTGCCGGCGTAGGTCTTCCAGTCCTTCTCGCTGTCGATCGACAGCTCCTCGTTGATGGCCGCCAGCGGGGTGCCGAGATAATTGGTCTCCTCGAGCTCAACCATGTTCTCCCACTCCGTCCGCTCAAAGCGCAGCGCCGGGGTGATCCGCAGCGTCTCGGTCGGCATATAGAGGGCGCTGATGTTGGCGATCGTCTGCTTCATCTGCGATTCGCCGAGTTCGCTGCCCGGGAGCAGGCCGAAATAGCCTTCGTCACGTTGCTGGCGGCCCGGATAGGTGACCGCATAATCCGCATCATACCCGGCGCCGTTGACCCGGCTGCCGTGGAGGATGGTGTCGATCTTGGTGTGGGAGACGGCGGTGGTGAGCTTGATCTGCTCGGTCAGCTGCGTGAGGTAGCTGCCGCGCACCTGGCTCATGTCGAAGTTCTGCCCTTCCTTGGCCGTGACATAGCGGTCGGCGGTCGGCTCACCCGGCCGGCGGCGGCTGTAGCGGCCGTTGTCGTAGTCGCCCTTGTCGTAACGGGCGCCCAACGCCCACTCGGCATTGTCCGCGACCTTGGAGAGGTTGGCGTCGATGATGTGCCGCTTCTCGTCAAAGGTCAGGAACGACGGCACGATGTAACGGGTGGCCGATGAACTGACGGCGAAACCAGTGTCCATCCAGCTGGTGGAGTCCTTCTGGCCTTTCTTGCTCTGCAGGTCGTAGCGGAGCGTGAAGTTGACCGAGTCGGGCTTGGTGAAGCCGGCCTCGAACCACAGGTTGCTCCGGTCGAGATGAAGATCCTCGTCATACAACTGGATGCGCAGACCATTGGCAGGCCAGGTGCCGCCGCTGCCGTCATACCAGGTCCGGAAGCTCTTGTAGCCGAACTTGAGGTAACCGACCTCATCCTTGGTGATGTCCAGGGAGAAGAGGTAGTCCGCCAGACCGCCCATGGCATGGCCGTTGAGCTTCAGCAGGGTGTCGTCGCTGAGCTGCTTGGTGATGAACAGATCCTCGATGCCGAAGGAACCGTCCTTCTTGGTCTGAAACTGCTTCTGGAAACCGGGGCGGTCCCCGCTCTGCAGAATGTGGTTCATCGAGAAGTCGATGTAGTTGTCGTAGGTCGGCTCGGCGGCGCCCAAGGCGCCGGGCAGGCCCAGCAGGCCCGCTCCGGCGAGCACCAGCACGGACCGTTGGAATGTATGGAGAAAAGCTTTGGAGTTCATTGCAGGTTCCCTGTTTGGTGGGTGGTGTTAGAAGCGGAGGGAGGAACTGATGTGCGAGCCGTGGACGGCTTCGTGGCAGCCACCGGACCAGCAGGTGCCGCGCGGGAGGAAGCCGGCATGGTCGCGACCGCCGATCAGGATGACGCCCGGCGCCGTCTGCTGCTGGAAGTGACATTGCAGGCAGAGGTTCGCGTTGCGGGTCTTCAGCATCTTGTTGTTCACCGAGCCGTGCGGGCTGTGGCAGACGACGCAGCCTTCGCGGGAAGCCTCGTGCTCGAACACATACGGGCCGCCCTGGGAAGTGTGGCACTTCAGGCAGGAGGAGTTCGTGGTGTCCATGTTGGTGCTGCCTTCGAGGACGGCGTCACCGGTGTGCGCGTTGTGGCAGTCGCTGCAGCCCATCTTGCCGGCCATCACCGGGTGGGTGCTGGGCAGGTTGAACTCGCCGCGCTTGTCCAAGTGGCACTGGAAGCAGGTCTCGGGCGAATTCTTCGGGTTGTTGATCGTGCCGGCGCCGCCGCCGGACTTGACGTGGAGCGAGGCCGGGCCGTGGCACGACTCGCAACCGATGTCCTTGGCGTTGTCACCCGGGGCCATCATCTTCGCGTGCGAAGCATCATGGAACTTCGAGGTGATGCCGTCGTGGCACTGGGAGCATTTCTCCGAGCCCACGAAGGTGGCGCCCGCCATTGACGGCGGAGCGACCATGGTGCGGTCGGCCATAACGCAGCCGACGAGGAGAAGGGCCCAGGCGGCGGCTCCTCCGAAGATGAATGTGTTTTTGTTCCAGCGCGGTTTGTAGCTCATGGCTTGATGCGGGTTGGGGTTCGTTCGGTTAAAGCGGGTCGTGTGGCGATTAGATGTAGGTATGGTTCTGGCTTATTACCCGGCAGTATCACAGAAAATAGGATCGCACACTCCGCATGGGTTGCGGACGTGTATGCATGGGTTGCTTATTCACATGACAGTATAAGCCACCCAGCTGGCTTTGGAGTATTGGGGTAGGCATTACGGGGGCTGATTTCTCTCGGGGGCAGCTGGCCCTGACCCAAGTGCCAGGCAGAATGGCCCCGTTCAATTCCTGAGCAAGCGGAATAGCCGCGTTCATAGTCCGAGGAACTGGATCGCACAGCCCGCCAGCAGGATCGTGCCGCCGGCCAGCGCGTGATTGAACCGCTCAAATTTCCGCACCGGCAGCAGGCTGATCCCCCGGCGCACCAGCAGCACCACCACGAGCATCGACGCGATGGTCAGGGTGCCGAACACCGCCACCACGGACCACATCTCCAGCCAGCTGCTCCGCGCAGCCGGATACATGACCAGCGGGATCATCGGCTCGCACGGCCCGAAGATAAAAATCGAGAACAGCACCCAGGGCGTGACATTGAAACCCTCCGTCTCGCCGTGCGGATGCATGTGTGCGGCCTCGTGTGTGTGCCGGTGCGCGTGGCTGCCCGCGTCGTGCAGATGCACATGGCTGTGCGTGACGCCCCGCGCGGCCCGCTTCAGGCCCCAAGCCAGGTAGATCGCGCCGAAGGCGATCATCGCCCAGGCGGCGAGATTGCCGCGCCATTCCTCGATGACCTGCACCCGCTCTAGGCCGTAGCCAAGCAGCACGCCCACGATCGCCAGCACGACGGAGCTGCCGACATGGCCGAGTCCGCACAGTGTCGTCCAGCCCACCGTCCGCGCGACGGACCAGCGGCGGGCGCGGCCCATCACGATGAAGGGCAGGTAATGATCCGGCCCGGCGAGCGTATGCAGGACCGCGACGCCCGCGGTGCTGAGCATCAGCACCGAGACTTCCGGAGTGCCGAGGGCGAGGGCGTGGATGACGGAGGTCATGGATAGGTTAAGCCGGAACGATGCAATCGCTGGGGGTGGAACGTGGCCTCCGGACACGTTTTTCCGATGCGCGCATCCTGAAACGCGTCCGGAGGCCGCGTTCCACCGTTCTGGGAGCCACCGTCTTGATCGATAGTAAGTTGAATTTCATTCGCGGGGCTTCGTGTCCATTCGTGGTTCAATTGCATCGTTATGGCTGAGCCAACCTCGCCGCAAGGGCCCGCACCGTGTGCACCACCTCGGGCACGGCCGCCTCCACCCCGGAGGAGAGCTCCGTGCACATCGGACGCACCTCCTCCACCGAGATGGTGTAGAGGTGGATCCGCGGCATCTGCCCCAGCAGGGCGGCCGCGGCAAAGAGATCCTTCAACCCGAAGTCATGGGCGCCCAACCCACGCGGAAGTTCACCCACACATAGGGGCTGAAGGAAAGTGATGGTGCCGGCGGACCGGCCGTCGCGCGTGGCATCGATCATGACGATGTCGTCCGCGCCGCCGAACTCGACCAGCAGGTTGATCCCGCCCGTCCCGCCGTCGAGCAGCCGCACGCCCGGGAGCGGTGTTTCCTGTTCCAGGCGGCGCAGCACGTGGATGCCCACGCCCTCGTCGCCCATGAGCAGGTTCCCCACTCCGAGCACGAGCACGCGTTCGACGCCCGTGGAGGACGGACGGGGGGCGGTGCGTTCGCCGACCAGGGTGGAGTCGAGCAATTGGATCATGGGGCGGGATTCGGCTTCGCGACCGGGACAGCGCGGCGTTTGCGCCGGGGGAACTCGGAGATGCCGCTGGCCTGCTCGGCCTTGATCGCGTCCTTCTCCATGAATTTCCAGCCGCCGACCATCGACGAGAGGACGCCGTGCCCCTCGACATAGTCGTGGTAGAACACGAGGTAGATGTGGATCAGCGTGAAGATGATGAAGAGCCACAGCGCGCCGTAGTGGAAGAGGCGGAGGTTCTGCTCGCTGCCGAACAGCGGCACCATCCACGTGAACAGCTGCGGGAACCACGAGTCGCTCAGCGGGGCATAGAGCGCGAAGCCGGACAGCACCATGAAAACGGTCAGCAGCCCCGTGCCCATGTAGGTGAAATACGCCACCGAGTTGTGGCCGAGCGTATGCACGGCCTTGTCGCTCGACTGGAAGATGTCGACCTTCAGCACGGCCCAGACCTGCCGGAGTTGCGGTTTCGAGATCGGGAAGAAGTTCCGCCAGTGCGTGTATTTGTTGCCCACCGAGGCCCAGTAGAGCCGGAAGGCGAAGTTGCACATGAACACGTA
>Ga0255338_1001217_pt1 | contig 52111 bp, 56 predicted proteins | sample MeOH1_35cm_T4_19_FD_203715 | JGI IMG/M metagenome (GOLD analysis project Ga0255338, IMG submission 203715) | Sandy soil microbial communities from University of British Columbia, Vancouver, Canada - MeOH1_35cm_T4_195 | ecosystem: Engineered > Artificial ecosystem > Sand microcosm > Unclassified ... | reverse complement strand
ACCGCATGCCTTGCCCACTGCGGCATGGATCAACCCGCCACCACAGGAGAAACACCACGCCCACAGTCTTCAACTCTGCACAGTAAATTCATGAAGCCGGGTGTAGCAAAGTCATTGACACGTTCCGCCTGTTGTACCTGACTGCGTCATGCCAAGACTCCCGTTGCTCGCGCCGGCTCGCCGTCGTAATGCGTATGCGTGCAAGCCTCCAGTTCCTTGTCCGGATGGCCCGGATCAGCCAGGCCGTCGCACTGCCAGCTGCCGTCGCCCTGGTCGCGCAGTTCGCCGCATCCACAGTTCTCGCAGCGCAGGGGGACGAAACGGCCCTTGTCGTCGAAAGGGCGCTTCATCCGCCTTCACCTGCTGCGCCGAGCGCGATGCCCACTTGAGCAGTCATCATTCTTCCCTTCAACAATATTCAGTGCAGGCTCGGGATGGCCAGGGTTGGCGCCGTCGACTGGGGTCTTTCGCCACTGAGCTTGCGATGCAGCTGGTCCAAGGCGTCGGCGAAGACGGACATGTCCTCGGCGATCTCGGCGACGGCCGGCTGTTCGGCTTGGGGCAAATTGCGTAAGTCCTTGACGCCTTCGCGCAGGCTGTAGCTCATGATGGGAATCTCGTCCACGGCAGCCGTCCGATCGCCTCGTACCCTGGCGAGCGCCGCCGTGAACTCGCGCACGAGCAATTCCCGCAATGCGTGGCGACCCAGGTTGCCGGGCCGTTCGACGTGGGCGTCGATGGCGCTCAGGACGCGCTGGGTTCGCGCAAGCACTTCGCTGGCATCGCCGATAGGTGTCGAATCGCTCACTTCATGCCCCTTTTCGGGTGGCCGCGAACTCGGGCCGGGTGAGGAACTCCTTGAATGTCAGGTCATTCAAGGCGTCCTTGACGTCGAGGAACTTGCTGTAGATGCGCTGGCTCTTGCTGCGCCTAATCGTCCTGTGACTGGCGATTGCCATCGCACGGCCCGCCGCGGTGCAGCGGAAGTAGTCGTAGGGCGCGCCGGCGCCGGCCACCCTGTAGCGCTCCACGGCACCGAGCGCGGCCAACGCTGCGAACTCCGTGTCGCCGGGGCTCACCGCCGCGTAGTCGCGATGCGGGCGGGGAACCCGGTCGTCGGGCGTGTTGATGCCTAGCATGTGCCGCAAGGTGTGAAGCTGTTCGTCGCTCAGGTCCATAAAAGCCCAGTCCGCGGGGAGCCGCGCCGGCGCGCAGTCTTGCCCCATTGGTGTTTTGTAACGCATAATTCCGCGAAATGCAAATACTACTAGACGAGGGGCGATTATCGCAACCGGCGGTCGACCGCCGGCGAGGCGCCGACAAGCGGGAGGCCGCACCGGTGGAGGTGGTCGACGACACGACCGAATTCTTCGCACCGGTCAGCGCCGACGTGGTTGACGGTCTCATCGGCCAGTACGACAACATGCGTCGCAAGCTCGAGGCGATGGCCGAACTCGCCACCGGCGAGCAGTACCGGGGCGCCCTCCAATACTTCATCGAAGGCAATGCGTCCGAGAACCGACACGATCGCGCGCCTTCCGTCGAACGCCTCTTCGAGCTCGAGGGCGCGATTGCGGCACTGAATGCCCAATATTGGGGGCGCGCCCTCGAACTGACGGACGTGTACGAGTGCATGCCCCAGAAGCGCCGCAACGAATGGAACGCGCAGCTGCGCAACCCCCGCGGCGTGAGGACTCGCGGATTGCGCGGCGAGCCCGACTACTGGACGCAGGAGCCCCTCCCCGCCTTCGAAGAGGCCACCGTCCGTCAAACCCTAACCGGTCTACTCGCCGCCCGCACCCAGTTTTTTGCCGAGCGCGTCGACGGCGTGTTTCGGGGCTTATCTGGTGAGCACGTCACGAACCGGCCCGAAGGCTTCGGCAAGCGGATGATCATCAGCTACGTCCTGAGCTTCGGCTCGGTGTCACACGACCGGGCGGGCTTGATCAACGACCTGCGATGCGTGATCGCCAAGTTCATGGGTCGCGACGAGCCCCGCCACCAGTCAATGCAGCCGTTGCTGGCGCGAATGAATCAAAGCACGGGCGAATGGCATACCGTGGACGGGGGCGCGATGCGCATCCGCGCCTACAAGAAGGGCACCGCCCACCTTGAAGTGCATCCTGATATGGCCTGGCGCCTGAACCAGGTGCTCGCGCATCTGTATCCGCTGGCCATCCCGGCAGAATTTCGCGCGCGCCCCAAAAACCGCATCAAAGAGTTCACGCTGATGCAGCGGCCGCTGCCGTTCGCCGTGCTCGAAGTCCTTGGCATGGTGGCCTATGGACATCGGCCAGGCAAGGTGTATTGCCTGTCGCACGATGCCCGCAAGAAGGGCAGGGCGTATGACGAAGCCTGCCATGTCCTGGAGCTGCTCGGCGGAGTGGCCACCGGTGCCGGCGAGTTCAGCTTCGACTATGTGCCCGACCCCGTGATCGACCAGGTGATGCTGACCGGCTGCGTGCCGGATCAGAAGAGCCATCAGTTCTATCCGACACGCGACTACCTGGGCGAGCTCGCGACCGAGCTCGCCGAGATCGGCCCGGAGGACACCGTGCTCGAACCGGAGGCCGGCCGAGGCGACCTTGCGAAGCGCCTTCCGCTCGATCAGACCACCTGCGTCGAGATCTCGTCGCTCCACTGCGAAATCCTGCGCGCCTGTGGCTTCACCACCATCCAGGCCGACTTTCTCGAGTACGCGGTCAAAGCCCGCGCTGCCGGCATCCGCTACAGCAGAGTGGTGATGAATCCGCCCTTTAGTGACGGCCGCGCGCAACTGCACGTCGAACACGCCAGCCAGCTGCTCGGGGCGGACGGGATCCTCGTGGCGATCCTGCCGGCAGGCATGCGCGGCAAGAACTTCCTACTTGGGTTCGAGCACGAATGGAGCCGGCTGCACGACAACGAGTTCGCTGGCACCACGGTCTCGGTCGTCCTGCTCAAGGCGAGGCGGGTGTTGCCTACGGACATCAGCCCCCTACACGATCGTCGACAGTCCAAGGGCCGCAAACCGCGGCAGTCCTAAGTTCTCGGGCCAATCGGCATGTACTCGGTGGCCTGGTGCCGCGCACCACGGGTAGCGCGTACATGGTTTGCCATGACAATGGCGACAACTTCGAGGGACCTTGCTATGCGCTCATTTCTCCTGGCCGTCACTTTTGCCGTCGTCAGTCTTACCGTGCCACGACATTCGGTCGCCGCGAATCTCTCAGCCGACGACCTTGGCACCAGCGTGACTTTGAGCGGCGCGATCGTACCGGGGGACGCGGAGCGTCTGGCGAGCCACTTCATGTCCACAAAGCCGATTCAGATTTCAACTACCAGCTCCTACTACCCATTCCCCAATACCTTGTATCTGAACTCTCCCGGCGGTGACGTGTTGGAGGCGGTTCGCCTTGCTGAACTCGTTCGTGCGCTCGGCCTCGCGGTGGCCGTCGCGCCCGGCGCCAAGGGATCGTGTGCAAGTTCTTGCTTCCTGATTTACGTGTCGGCCGTCGCCCGAAGTGCGGCGGGCATCGACACGCTGCGCGCCCAGGGTGCAGGGCGAAACCTGGGCGCCCTTGGCGTGCACCGTCCATATCTCCGCGAGATCGCTAGTGGTCCGGCGGGAGCGCGGGAACAAGAGGAAGTGATGGTGGCGATGCGCGCACACCTGACGAAATTCGGGGTTGGCCAAGCGTTGATCGACAAGATGATGTCGCACGCGTCCAACGACATCTATTGGCTCGATGCAGAGGACATTCGTGCGCTGGGCGCTTACTCCGCGGGTGTCGAAGAGCAACTCATTTCAAAGTGCGGGTACAACTCGAAGCGCGACGCCAAGCAATCCGCTCGGGACTTTCTCGAATCCATGAACTCAGGATCAGGTAATTGCATCACTGCCTATATGACCGCGACCTATGATCCGGTACGGCTCACAACCGTGGACCGGATGCGGCAAGGGTGGCGTCCCTGGAAGTAGGGCGCAGAACGAAGGATTTGTCGCTTGGGTGAAGTCATGTCAAGACAGCGTTCCGTCCAGATCGTCCTTCCGACGATCCCCCGATTGCTTGATCACCGGATTGCCAAAATGCCGGATTACCAGCACTTTGCCGCGATCACACTCAAGAGCATCGCCAACTCCTAAAATCGTCACCATAACTGTTGAGGTTGCTTATGAGTGCCATGCCCGCTATCGAAACCACGGAATCTCAGGCTGCGGCCGCAGCTGCGCTTGCAGCCGGCGGAATCGAGCCGATCTGGATGAACTTTGTCATCTCCGACCCGGAGGTGATCCTGGCGGCCAAGGAATACCCGGACGGCCGCGCGCGCACGGATTTCCTGCTCACTGCTCTCAAGATCGGCGTCCTGTCGCTGCGCACGGCGCGGGGCGTCGTCGACGGCGACCTGGTGCGCAAGGAAGGCGACCGCCTGCTCGAGCAGCTGGGAGAGCGGCTCAATAGCTGGCGAGGTGTTTTTGAGGAGCGCGTGACCAATTCACTGTCGCACTACTTCGACCCGAAAGAAGGCAAATTCGTCGAGCGCGTCGAGCGCCTGGTGAAATCCGACGGCGACCTGGCCACGGTCGTCCAGCTGCAGGTCCAGGGCGCTCGGGAGAGCCTGAGCAAGGTGTTCGAGCAGTTCATTGGCGAGAACAGCCAGCTGCTGAAGGTCCTCGACCCCTCCGGCGAAAACCAGCTGGTGATGGCGCTCCAGCGAACCCTCGACACTGTGGTGCAGACCCAGAATGCGGCGATCCTTGGCCAGTTCTCCCTGGACAACAAGGACAGCGCGTTGACGCGCTTCCTGAGCGAGCTCGCGGCCAAGCACGGTGACCTCAACACCGCGCTCTCGCGCAACATGAGCGAAGTCGTTGCCGAATTCAGCCTGGATCGGCCCGACTCGGCCCTGAGCCGGCTGGTCAACCGGGTCGAGACGGCCCAGCGCAGCCTCACCAGCGAGCTGAGCCTGGACAACCAGGGCTCGGCCCTGTGCCGGCTGCAGGCCATGCTGCAGGAGAACCATCGCCAGCAGCTGGAGATCTCGAGCCGGCTGTCCGAAACGTTGAACGTGGCGATCGGGCAGTTGCAGGCCCGCCGCCAGGAAGCCGACAAGAGCACCCGGCACGGCATCGAGTTCGAAGCGACCGTCGGCGACCAGCTGCGGTCTATCTGCGAATCCGCTGGCGACGTGGTCCAGGACTGCGGCCTCACCACCGGCCTGATCCCGAATAAGAAGGTGGGTGACTTCGTGATCACCATCGGCCCCGAGAAGGCGGCCGCCGGCGCCCGGATCGTTATTGAGGCGAAGGAAAGCGCCTCCTATGACCTGGCCTCGACGCTCGAAGAGTCCGACGTCGCCCGGCGCAACCGCGGCGCGGCGGTTTGTGTCTTCATCCACTCCGAGAAGACCGCGCAGGCGGGCATCCCCGTGTTCAACCGCTATGGGCATGACATCGTCGTGCGCTGGAACGCCGAAGACCCTGCCACTGACGTTTGGCTGAAGGCCGCGCTGATGGTGGCCACCGCCATGTCCGTGCGCGCCGCAGTCCACGACAAGAAGGACGCCGCCAGCTTCCAGAAGGTCGACGAGGCCGTCGCGCGGATCCGCAAGCAGGTCGAAGGGTTCGAGCAGATCCGCAACAGCGCGACCACGTCCAGTAACGCCGCGGGCAAGATCCTGGAGCGCGCGAAGATCATGGAAGACACGCTGCTCTCGCAGCTAGAGACCCTCTGTGAGCAGGTGGCCAAGCTCAAGGCCCGGCAGGACACGGAGGAATAGCCATGTCGATCAGAGGCCTCACCTACTTCGTGCTGGACAACCCGCCACCGCCGCCGTGATGAAAGGCTTGCTCCAAGCCATCTTCGGGCCCAAGGACCCTCCCAAGCCCCCGGCAACGGTGTCGACCGATGCGCCGCCGATCGTGCCCGGCGAACCGGTCTCCTTTACGGGGGACGCGAATTACCTGCAGAACTCGGACATCCTGGACGGCCTTCGTTTCAACGCAACGCTGAAGGTCACCACTCCGCTTGCCGTTCTTCGCCGGCATGGAGAGAGATTCGATGGCCCGCCCAGCCAAGCCCCGGCGTACGGTGACATGTCGCAGGGCATCTGGATGGCCCAAACGAAAACATGGAAGAGCATGGGGATCGATCTCCCGGAGTTTGGCGCTGTCAGCACGCACGCGTCCGACGTTGGGCCGGTCAATCCTGATGTCTATCTGCCTTTCCTGATCGAGTTTCGGACGATCTTCGAGAGCGAAGCCACCGACGAAATCAAGCTCGAACAGTTGGCCGAGCTGGGAAAGAAAGAACCGTACCGGGCCCACTGGAAGACCCTCCGCGCCAACCGCGATTTCCCCTTGTCGCTCTTTTTCTATCCGTTGTGCAAGCTCGATGGAGTTGGCAGGGTCACAGCTCGCAGCCTGTACGAGGCTGGGTTTCGTAGCAAGAGCCAAGTCCTCGCCAGCACACCGCAGGAGCTGTCTACCGTGCGCGGCATCGGCCTGGCCCTGGCAGCACGAATTCTGGCCACTAAGGCCGAATGACCGCGATCGCCGCTACGGGACCCCGCCGGCGGCTGGCTCCAACCCCGCAATGACCTCGGGGGGCTGGTACGGCCCGCTTAGAAGGACCTGGTCCCAGTCCTGCTCGGGACGCTTGGAGCCGTCGTCCAGAAAGTGAATGACGTGGTGGCATGTGTCGCACACCGTGGCCAGCGCCTCATCCCGTTCACCCCGCATGACGTCTGCGTCATAGCTGCGGTGGTGGACCCTCAAGCCGCGACCGCCGCAACGGCGGCACACCTTGTTGTCACGCTTCAGGACGCGGCGGGAGATTTTTTTCCAGAGTTTGGTCTGCAGGTACGCTGAGTAGTCATCAAGGAAAATCTCGTACGGATCCAGCGTGCCGGCGAGGCGCCTCGCCTCCTTGGCTTCGAGCTCCGCGCGCAGCTCGGCGAGTGTGGCCTGAATTTCTTCCTGGGTCGGTGCGTGCATGTCGTGAGAGGGCGGCTGAGGGGCTGCCCTGCGCATCGTGGTGCGATGGATTTCACCACATCGGCGCGGTCGCCCGCTGCTACGCCGGCGCCGTTTGAAATTGCGGTTGGCGCCCGAGACAATATTTCGATGAACACCGCAGACCAAGCCCAATTTCGCAAGCACCAAGCTCGCGCGGCCGCGCCGGCCGTTGCACCTTGCGCCGACTCGTGGCGGGGCGTGATCCCCGCCGACATTCCGTCCCTCGCGGGCACGGTGATCAAGCTGCAGGATGGAACCTACGATGTGGTGCGCGGCGCCTCTGAGGCGAATGGCATCCTGGGGGCGAGCGCGCGCCGCTTTAACCTCGAGGAGGTGGCGATCGCCGTAGGGGCGCCAGTCGATCATGGTACCGCCCACCAGTTTGCGCAGGCCCTGCGCCGCAGCGGCTACGCGGTGGCAATTTTCAGTCCGCAGGACCTGGGTGGCGTCGAGCCCGATCAAGTCGAAGAACGGCTCGTTGCCGAAGGCAACGCCATGATCGAGAGCTCGGCGTCACAGGAGCGGCCGCGGGGCTGAGGCGGATCGACCGGAGTGGGTTCCCATCAGGCCCATTTCCAGATGAAGGCCAGGTTTCCGGGATGCCGCAGCGGGCGCAAAAAGCCCTCCCTTCGCAGCCGCGCGATCCAGTCGCGCGGCTCCTCGGCCAGGCACCGGGAGGATGCTCCTGCGTCGAGCAGCTGCCGCACCGCGTAGTCGTAGCCCTGCTCGCCGTTGCGGATCTTCGAGAGCGTGCGATCGGAGACGGACAGGCCATTCGGCATTAGCAGGAGCGTCCGCGGCAGCGTGCGGCCGGCGTGCTGCGCGTTGTGCGATCGGTAGATCACACCGGTGTGGCTGCGCTTCACCTCACGCCCAGCCTGGTCGTAGCGCGCCACGGGATCGCAAAACGAAACGATCCCGTCGATGTCGAGCGCGGCACGCACCAGACGGAAGGCGCGTGCGAGAGCCCAGGACTCGCCGTTTCCCGGCACGCTCTGGTCGAGGACGAAGCGGCCCAATTCAACACCCTTCGCCGGCGGTGTCCCCAGATATTTCGGAACGAGGCTCTGCGTCATGGGCACCGAGAAAACCGCCACGCCCACCAGCTGCGGTTTATTGAAAGCGCGGTGCTCGAACATGCCGGCCCGAAAGCGCGCGGCCGGATAACTGCGGCTGTAGTGGTGTTCCAGCACAAAGGCCTTCGCCCTGGATTCGTCTAACGGTTCGACGCTGTAGCGCTTGGTATCCAGGGGCTCGCCGGCGGGACGGTACCCGTGCCGCCGACCGTTCCAGCGCAAGCAGCGTTCGGTGATCGAAGCCGGCACTTCGCCAGTGTTCACGTTGAGGTTACGCATCTCAGTCCTGGTCGACTGGAATTTCGAGGAGCGCAGCTCGCGACGTCAGGCGCCATTTGCGCAACACCTGGTCCGCGTCAGGGACGCCGTTGCGGCGCGCCACGTTGTACCGCTTGCTGACCGGATAGCCCACCAGCATGATGCGGGCGTACTGCCGGGCATCCTTTGGAATGAGCCTGGCGGCCTGACGAACCTCACCTTGCGTGCAGAACGAGCGTTGCGGCGCCCCCTCGTTAGGAGAGAGCACGTAACACTGTTCCAAGCGAGATGGTCTATCGATATTGGTTTCCAATGTGATCTCCAGTCTTCTCAGCAAGCTGGCGCCGGCGCCAGCGGCTCGTTGGGATGCAGATGGCCGACTTCGATAAGCGCGTCGCGAACAGCGGTGTAGACGATGCCCAGCCCGAAGTCGTCGGCCGGCTCCTCCTCCTCGAAGGCCTGCACGCCGTGCATGCGCAGCAGGACGTCCACCAGCCCGCCGTTTTCCAGCGTCAGCCACCTGACATCGGGATAGGAAAGGTCGTTCGACCCGAATAGGTCGCCAAGGGCTTGGCCAGCGGCCTCCAGTGCGACTTCCTGCGCGCTGCGCTCGCGCTCGATGTCGCTCAGCAGCGTGCGCTGCTCGCCGACCGGCTGCTGTCGTACTTGGTGCAGCAGCTGCACTTGGCGTGCGTGCCAACCTGCCATCGCCTCCGCCCGGATCGCCTGCGTCCGGCCGGTAGGCATCGTGCGGCGCACGGCGGCATCCCAGGCCATGCTGTCAACGGAGGCAACGCGGTGGGAGTAGGGCGCCAGCGCGGCGAGGGCGCCTGACTTGACTCCGAACAAGTGCAGCTGACTTTCGGCGGGCATCACCTGGTCCAGCGCGCGCACGATCGCCAGCACGCCGTCAGGCCCATGGATCTGGCGACGACACACCGAGCCCACGCCTACGACTGCAGGCCAGTGGCCACCGAACATCTCCTCGGCACAGCGGGCGTATTCATCTGCATACCAGCCTTGGATCACGCCGAGGATGGGGACCTTCACGCCGCGGCGCTCCGCGAGGTTGAAAGAGCAGGGGCAAGCCGGTGCTCAGCCCGAGCTGAAGCAGTTGCCCGCGCACGAGCGGCATGCCCACGCGAATCGTGGGGTGCCAGGCCTGCAGGTCGCGCGCGCTCATGATGCGTCCCCGCTGCAGGTATCGAGCAGCCCGTCGGCATCGGTCCTGCCGTCCTCTTCGCCGAGCTCGGGCTGCGACAACCGCAGAATGCGCTTGTCCTCGGGAAGGGCTGCCCAGTACGTTTGCGCGAGATGCAGCCAGTCGGCCTCCGGGTCGATGCCGCTATCAGCGTCGATCACGTTCAGGAGCGCCTCGCGGTACCGCCGCGCCCATTCCAGCGGCATCGTTGAACCATCCGGCGTCCGAATCGCCTTCAGCATTTCGAGCCCCGAGGCGCGAGCGAGCTGCACCCGGAGATCTCCGGGCAGATCGGCAGTTCGCGCAGCAGCGTGGTCGTGAGCGAGAAGTACCCGTTCTCCAGCCTCGGCGCCCGGGCACGGACCCAGGCCTCAGCCTCGGGTCGGAGGAGGGCGCGCTCCAACGTGTCCAGATCCATGGCGCCTGCCGAAACGATGCTGATACCGTGGTCTAGCGGCAGGATGCCGGCCGGCACGCGCACCGGCCTGAGCGACGCAGCGATGCGCGGGATGAGCAGCGACGGCTTGCTGAGGTCCATGCGCTCGAAGCTCTCCGGCGGCCGCCAGCGCATCGTCGTGCGCTGCTTGGTGCGGGGCATGCGATCGAGGTTGGCCTCCAGGTGACGCATCACCGCCGCGGGCGGCATGCGATCACGACTGGTGCGGATCGCGAACTTCGTCGGCGCGGTCAGCACCCCGCCGCGGATGTTGTCCGTATCGATAGCGGGAATCAGCAGGTCGGCGGCAATGCCAGCAGCGCATGCCGTGGCAGCGTCGATGACGAAGATTCCGTGTGGTCCCAGCCACGGCGCCAGCCGCGCCTGGGCCACATCGGCCAGCTTGCTCCAACCAATGAAGGCCGCATCGTCGGCCTCCGGGTAGATCGGTGCGCGGGTGAGGGCGCGTTCGCACAAGTGCGCCTCACGCAACACGACCGCCACCGGATGGATGCGCGGGGGCTGGCCAGCGCGTCGATTCTTCGGACGGTAAAACGCTGAGGTGCAGTCCAGGCGCTCCAGGTGATGGATCCCCATCCTGCGGCCGATCACCTCGCGCAGCTGCGCCGCGCTTTGGGTAAAAAGCCAGCGGTCGGACGAGACGAGGGCGATCTCCCCACCAGGCCTCAACGTGGCAGTGCAGCGATCGATGAAGCTGTGCAGCATGTCACCCTGGCTGTAATCCGGCAGCTCCGCTTCGTATTCGGCGCGAAGGATCGCTGGCAAATTGGAATAGCGCAAAAAGGGTGGGTTGCCCGCGACGCAGTCCCATGTGGGCTCGCTCGGGGCTTCGGTCAGAAAGTCGCCGAGCACCACCATGCGCTGCACCAGGCGGGCGGCGGCTTCAACTGTGCGCCCGTGGCGCGCCAGGATACGGGCCAGACGCTCCCGGGCCTCCGCGGCCGCGAAATAGTGGATCTCCCAGCCCTGAACACAGCGGGCGATCAAATCGTCGCTGGCCGCCGGGTGGCGCTCGAGCAGCAGGTCGAGTGCGGCCCCGAGGAATGCGCCGTCGCCACAGCTGGAATCGACAAGGCGGCGACCCGCGGCCGGCCAATTGAGCATGGCCAGCAGCTGGTGGACCACCGGCTCGGCCGTATAGAAGGCAGTCGCCTCGTGCAGGCGCTCGATCGCGGCCGCGCGGTCAATGACAAGTTCGGCTTGCGACATCAGGACTTCTTCGATGGCGAGCCAACCCGCTCGACGATGACCGTGACGCGCACTTGGTCAGGACGCTCCTCGCGATGCCGCCTCGAATACAACTCTCTGTTCATGGTCGGCAGGTCGTGGAGGCCGGCGTCGTTGACTAGCTCGGCCAGGACCTTGCTCAAGGGCAGGCTCGTGTATGCAGTACGGGTGAATTTCATCGGGTGCTTTCGTAGTCGGCCTGGGGGGCGCATACGGAAATTCGTACGGTAGGGAAATCCGTATGCAGAAATAGAAGAGTGGGATTTACAAGATCACAAGCAAAATCAATGATTTGCGTGCGAGGCGCCACCACCGGGAAGTGGCGCGGGGCCGCTCATGCGGAGTTCCTCGCGCGACGTCTGCATGCGAAGTCATCGGCGAACCTCGGAGGTCGGAATCAGGCTCAGGTCGCGCACGCGCCACTTGTGGCCGCAGCCGGGGATTGAACATTTGGCTTCGGCGCGGACGGGGCAGGGGAGCGCCGCGAGGCCGGAGAAGACCACGCGGCCGTCTTCGACATCGACGTTGTGGCCTTCCTCGATCACGACGCCGAGCGTGTAGGTTGCGCCCTTGCACTTGGGGCAGCGAAGCGTGTTCTCAGCCACGGGTGACCTCCCCCATGCCATCCGGGATTGCTCGCGCCAGGTGCAGCGCATTCACGCCGAGGGCTCGAATCTCCGTTGCGAACTCGCGGGCGATCCACGCGTTTCGGAAGTGGTAGCGGCTCATCGGCGGCTTGCTCTTATCCCAGCTCTTGTGCGCAGCACCGCTCCACTTCACAGCGAGGCGCCGCAGCGCCTGGCTCAGCGCCTTTGCGGCCGCCGGGTGCTCGACGGCCAAGTCGCGCATGATCGCGGCCACTTCTTCGTCGCCTGCGATGGGGTTGCGCACCTCGGCTCTGTTGCTGCGAGCCGTCATTTGGAGCTCCAGCGGATCGCGTTGTTGGCCCATGGTCCTGTGTTCCTCTTGGGGTAATCGTACTTTTCGTGCAGATTGACACGCTTGGGCCGGAAACCGTGATTCGGCGCGGCTTACAGCCCCATTGACGTTTCCAGTAGAGTCACGGGTTCGTCCCAGATCGGGGTTTCCGTGGCCAGTTATCAATTCAGGTATGCAGGCGCCGATAGTCTGCCCAGCCGCCTCTCCGAGTTCGACGTCCAGCAATACTTCCGGCTGTCGCAACTCGACGTTGCTGCGCTCAGTGAGCGATTTCGGGCTGATCGGCGACCCGGCGCCGCCGTCCTTCTGCTGTTCATGCGGGCATCCGGCCGGCCGTTGGATCGGTTCACCGCACTGCCCAAAGCATTGCTGTACCAAGCGGGTGAAGCGCTCGACATTCGTGCGCCCACCATCGCCTCGCTGCGCTCAATGTATGCGCGGCGGCAGACGCTCTACGAGCACCAGCTCTGGCTGAAGGGATACCTCGGTCTCAATGATGTCGACCAAGCGGCCAGTGACCGGCTTGTTACCCACCTCAGCGCGCAAGCTCGAGAAGCCATTTCGGTAGACGAGTTGGTCGTAGCTGCCAACTGCTGGCTCTACGAACAGAAGCTGGTGATCCCCGCCGATCGCCAAGTGCGTGACCTGGCGCGCAAGTGCTACGCGACCGCGGAAGCGGCCATCTTGAAGCTGGTCAGAGCAACGATCCCGGACCAGACAATCGCGCGCTGTCAATCAACCGTGTTCGGTTTACACGGTGGCGGCTCCATGACGGCATTGGAATGGCTCAAGTCGCCTTCAAAACGCCATAGCCCGAGCAACTTGGCCGAGACCCTCGAAAAGATCGCCCTCTTGAACGACCTCGGCGCGAGCACCTGGGCGTTTGAGTCGATCCCGCTTGAGAAGCAGCGTGGCTACGCGCAGGCATTGCTGGCCCGCCGCCCCGCCAAGACCCGCGAATTGAGTCCGGCGAGTCAATCCATCGAACTGGTTTTCTTCCTGCGAATCACTCTGCTCGAACTCACCGACAGCGTCATCTACCAGGCGGGCCGGCGCGTCTCCGACCTGGTGCGCCAGGCCTACGACAAAACCCAGGCGCGGCAAGCGCGCTCTTCAGCCGAATACCGCGATCGATTGGTGTCCATCAAGACGCTGGTGGATGACGTCGGCCGGCCCGCTGAAGAGCGCCTCGCGGCCATAGGCGCACTGGTGGCGGACATGGGCCTGCCCTCGGCCAGTAGCCATGCCGCCAACGTTCGGCAGGTGCTCACCGACGAGCCCTCGCGCATCCGGGCGCTTCTGAGCAGCCTGCAGGACCTGGACTTCAAGGGTCGGCCTAACGACAACAGCCTGAAGCTGCTCGCGTCGCTGAAAGAGATCTACGCGGGCAAGCTCAACGAACTCCCGCAGGACCAGGCCTTCGCCGTCGACAAGCCCTGGCGTGATCTGGTTGGTAACCCGGACCGCGGGCGCGCGCTGAAGGCGCTGGAGGCCTGCGCGATGGTGGGGCTGCGCAAGGGCCTGCGGCGCGGCAGCGTCTGGATCGATCACAGCTTCTCCTACCGCGAACGCGATCAGATGCTGATCCCGCCGGCCGACTGGGCGACGGAGCGCGAGCGACATCTGTCCGTTCTGGGCCTGCCCGCAGAAGCCGACGTCTTCCTCGAGCCACTGCTCAAGAACATCCAGGCCGGCCTGGCAGCCGTGGCCGAAGCCAAGCAGCAGGGCAAGTTGACAATCGATGCCCAGGGCATGCTGCACCTGCCGGCGCTGCAAGCGCTGCCCGAGGAGGTCGATCCCAAGCGCACGCGCAATCTAATGTTCAAGGAGATCGGCGACGTGCAGTTTCCAGATCTGCTGCTGGAGATGGATGCGCAGACCAACTTCAGTGAAATCCTGCTGGCACGTCGCGCGCGCGACGAGCGCGAGCTGGTGGCCCTGTATGCTGCCTTGATCGCCCACGGCACGGAGATCGACGCCAAGAGCGTGGCGGCCATGACGCCTCAGCTCGATCCGGATTTGGTGTCCGTGGCGATGCGGGCCTTGGAGGCATCGGGGCGGCTGCGCCGAGCCAACGAGCGCGTGATTGAGTTCCAGGGGAAACACGCCATCGCCGAACTTTGGGGCAGCGGCAAGACGGCCTCGAGCGACATGATGAGCCTGGATGCCTCCAAGCATCTGTACAACGCACGAATCGATCCGCGGCGGCGCACCCACGCCGTGGGCTTGTATACCCATGTGCTGGACCAACACGGCATCATCTACGACCAGCCGATCGTCTTGAACGAACGCCAGGCCGGCGCGGCGATCGAAGGGGTTGTCCGGTACAACGACACCACCGAACGGGTGCGCCTGTCCCTGTTGGCCGTGGACACGCACGGCTATGTGGTTATATAGACCGGCCCCGGTGCAGAGTTGTCCACGGCGGCGGGCGGGCGTCGCTTGCGACGAACGCACGACCGACGCGGTGGGCAACTCGGGGTCAGAGGCACGATAGTTCGCAGGCGACTTTTGGACTACAGTTCCTCGCACGTTTCACATCACTTCGAAAGGTGTGCTGATGAGCGTTCGCAAGTCGAGGTCCGACAGCGGCCAGATTACCGTTCAGCTTCTCGATTTGAACGGGCAAAGCGTCGACGTGGTGGATGCTTTTCTGCGTCATCTCGCTGCTCGCGACTACTCCCCGAACACACAGGTCGCCTACGCGCACGATCTTCAACACCTGTGGGAGTTCCTGGCAGACATCGGGTTGCAGTGGCATGAGTTCACCCCGCGCCATTCGATCCAGTTCCTGGAGTACCTGCGGGCCGCGACAGCAACGTATCGCGTGCGTCGGCTGATGCCGGCGGTCGCGGTGGTGCGCGAGGGACAGACGGTGCTGCGGCTGGCCGCCACGACGATCAATCGCATTCTTGCCGCGGTGTCCTCGTTCTACGAGTTCGCCATCATGGCCGACGAGTACCACCGCGACAATCCGATACAGAAGGCCGTAGACCGGGCGGCGCAGCGAGTCCCGGATCGGCATCGGCCGTTCATGGACGGGGCCAGCCGCCAGCAGCCCATGCGCCGGCGCGTCTCTGTGAAGACCGTTCATCGGTTGCCTCGCCCGCTGTCGGACGAACAGGTCGCGGCGCTCTTCGCGGCCCTGCGATCCAAGAGAGATCGCGCGCTGCTGGGCCTCATGCTCGATGGCGGCCTGCGTCCCGGCGAAGCCTTGGGGCTGCACCTCGAGGATGTCAGCTACGGCCGCCGACGCGTTGCCATTCGACCGCGCAACGATCACCCGAAGGGAGTACGGGCGAAGTCGAGGTTCGAGCGCATTGTGGACCTGCACGAGGCCGCGACGCTGGCCGCCGTTAGCGACTACGTGATGACCGAGCGCCCCGTCGACGCGCCGACGCCGTTTCTCTTTCTGGTCGGCGGCCGTGGCTCTCATCGACTGGAGCCACTGGGCTATCCGGCGCTGGCCAAGCTCTTCGCCCGCGCTTGCGAGCGTGCCCACATCCGGGTCGCCTGGTTGACGCCGCACAGTCTTCGGCACACGCATGCAACCCGGATGTGGGAAGCCGGCATGCGAGAGCTCACGCTGCAGAAGCGCCTGGGCCACGCAAGCCCGGAGTCGACGCGGATGTACACCAGGATTTCGGAGCGAGCAGTCGTCGATGACTACCGCAAAGCACTCGGCCTGGGCGATACCGGTGACTCGCGGTCACAACCGTAGGCGATGCCGTGGCAACTGCCCCAGCTGGCACTCCCGTGACACAGGCGAACGCCGCCACGGTGGCGGATTTCATCTCCCGGCACTGTCCGGACGAGGAGTACGCCGCGTTTGCCATGGACATCGATCCTCGCCACCACGGCCGATCGAGGGTTTATGCAGCTCGCCGTTTCGTTCGCAGATGGCCGGATCTCTCTGAGTGGCTCGCAGCGCCACTCACCTCCCGCGTGTCAGTCCCGAGCGCTGGCGTGGCCGAGATCGTCGATGCGCGCCTATCGAAGGACGCCCTCGGCTATCTCCTCTTCCTGGGTTTGCACGGCTATGCACGGTTCGACTACGCTTGGCTATTGGCTGCGAAGCCCTTGTACCTGCCCGAGCTTGCCGGACGTCTTGGCGTCGACCTTGGGATTCAGCAGTTGAAGGACGTGGCGGCGCGATTGGGCTTCAGCAGCGTGTCCATCGATGTCACGCTGCGCTGGGCGGTCACTCGCATGGCGCTGCACACGGGATTGGTCCACGCCGCGTCGTTCACAACTGAGCACTTCGAAGCGTTTCGAGCGGCCGTCCAGGCCTTCCTCCATCGCAGGGACTTGCCGGCGTTTCATCCTTGCGCGGCCGAGAAGTTCGATCAGTTCCGCAAAAGCTGGACGCTGCGCGTGAACCAGTTCGGGCTGCTGCTGTTCCACCGCGGTCAAATCTCTACGCAGCCGCGCAAAATCATGAAGAGCATCAAAGTGCGGGCTTCTACGCCGCCCGAGATGCAGGCCGTCGTCGACCGTTGGTTGGTAGCGCGCCGGGCAACGGATCGTCCCGCCGGGCCCAAACGCTTCGACATAGCGCTGCACCGCTTCATGGTGTGGCTGGCAAGCGAGCGGCCCGAGATCACGAGCTTTGCGCAGGTGCGCCGAGACGACGTATTGGCTTACGTCGAACAGCTCACATTACAGCCGAGCCCCCGCACCGGTCGGCCGCTGGGGGTACTGGCGCGCAGAGGCCACATCTCGGCAATCTCCCAGTTCTTTCGCAACACCGCAGCATGGGAATGGGAGGGCGTTCCTGGTCGGGTGCTGCTGGGCCCGGGAGATTGCCCCCGCATGCCGATGCGCGTGCCTCGCTTCATCCCGGCAGGCGAACTCGAGAGGCTCATGGTGGCAGTGGCGAAGCTCGAGTGTCCCTACCAGCGGGCGGCCTTGCTGATCGCCCGTTGGACCGGCGCTCGCAAGGGCGAGATTCAGCGCATCGCCGTCGACGGACTGGACCGGTATCCTGACTCGACCCCGCGGCTGCGGCTGCCGCCGGGCAAGACCTATCGAGAGCGTATCGTGCCTTTGCATCGCGAGGCCGCCGATGCGCTGACCCACCTGATCGCGCTGCGCCAGGCCGGAGCAGAGCGCGCACTCAGCGATGAGCTCACCGGGACGCCAACCCGGTATGTCTTCATGAGCCACGGGCGACTGCTGTCGTGCGCCTATCTCTTTCAGAAGGCGCTGGCCATCGCCTGCCGCAACGCTGGCCTGGTCGACGAGGCGGGACGCCCGACGGTCAGCGCTCATCGCTTCCGCCATACCGTCGGCACGCAGCTCGCAGAGCGCGGTGCCAAGCTGCACACCATCATGAGCGTGCTGGGGCATCGCAGCGCCTCGATGTCGCTCGTCTATGCACGCATCAGCGACAAGGAGGTGCTGCGCGACTACCAGTCGGTGCTCGCGCCTGGCTCGCTCATTGCGGGGCCAGGCGCCCACCTCCTGCGCAGCGGGGCATTGCCGAAGTCCGCGGTCGATTGGCTCAAATGCAACTTCTTCAAGACCGAGCTGGAACTCGGACATTGCCTGCGGCTGCCCGCCGAAGGACCGTGTGAGTGCGATCTCTACCTCAACTGCGCAAAGTTCGTCACGACACCGGCGTATGCGCCTCGCTTGCGGGAGCGGCACATGCTGGAGCTTGTGTTGGCCAAGGATGCGGAGGATCGCGGCTGGGATCACGAGCGGCAGCGACACCTTGCCATCATTGCCCGGGTCGAGCAACTCCTGCGCGACCTCGGTGAAGCGAAGTGAGATGTGGCGGCGAAACGCGAGTTGTCCACCGCGTCGGTCGTGCGTTCGTCGCAAGCGACGCCCGCCCGCCGCCGTGGACATACATGGACGCCCCCAGTTTGCAAGGCTCTTTCACGTTTTTGGCGAGCACGAGAAGGATGCAGACATACATCCGGCCTTCAGACGCATGACGCGCTTCGGCCCTGATGGAATTCGCTGGCTGGGTCCTCTGCAACTCTGCGAGCTCAAGGCTCGTTGTCCACGAGCGAATTGTTCTTGTTGGTCTTCACATGCGGCTTTCACGAACTGTGGTGCCATCATCTTGACTCGATGGCCGAGCGCGATGAGCCTGCCTGCCTAGTAGTGCGCGCCGCCGCAAGCTTCGATTCCGATCAGGCACGGCTCCAGGCGCGCGAAGAAAGGCGCCACCTGGTCTCGCTTGAGCTGCTTGCGAAGCATTGCACGCCCGTGCTCATCAACACCGGGAACCTGAAAGACGTTCTTGGCGAGGTCCAGACCAACCGTCGTGATCTTCATAGCTGCCTCCGTGGCGTAAGCGGGCCAGATCGCCCGCTCAGACTTTGGCAGCAGGCGGACGCCAGTCAAAGGGGGCGTCTTCTCATCTGCAGGCCGGGAAAAGCTCCGAAAGGGTGCGGGCAGTAGTCCACTGCGCAATTAGAGTCTTGTCATGCTGGGCTCCATCCGGCAAGCGTGGCTTACGGCGACCGGCGAGCGATCCGCTCGCTCTTCCAGTAGACGTCGTCTCCGCCGTTTATGCGGTTGAGAACACGCGCCAGCACAAACATCAGGTCGCTCAAGCGATTCAGATAGTGGCGCGGCGTGTCGCGCAGCGTTTCGACGGCGCCCAGCGCGACGACTGCGCGCTCGGCACCGCGCGCGACCGTTCGGCACACATGCGCCTGCGACGCGGCTCGCGTTCCGGCGGGCAGAATAAATTCCTCGAGTTTGGGCAGCTGTGCGTTGTAGTGCGCAAGCGCTTCGTCCAGTGCCAGCACCGCCTCTGGCTTCAGCAACTCGAAGCCCGGTATCGACAACTCGCCACCCAGGTTGAACAGCTGATGCTGGATTTCGACCAGCACGGTGTTGACGCCCTCCGGCATCTCCTCGCACAGCAGCAGACCGATGTGCGAATTCAGTTCGTCAACATGGCCCATGGCGTGCACGCGTAAGCTGTCTTTCGAAACGCGCGTGTTGTCGCCGAGCCCCGTCGTGCCGTTGTCGCCTGTACGGGTCGCGATTTGCGTCAGGCGCTTGCCCATGGTCATCTCTCCAGTCTGTCTTGCATGGATGTATTGCTCGCAACTTAAAGCTAACGGCCGTGGCCGCTCAGCGCTCCAGGGCTGCAATGCACGCAGTTGCGCGTGGGATAACGGTTTCCGGGTGGCCACCAACGCGGCGCGGGGGCCCATGAAACTTGCGGAAGTACCAGGTCGCGGCAGCCAGATTGTGCGTGGCCCTGGTTGTTTGTCGAGTGGGTTGCCGCCGGCGGGCGCTTCTCGATGAGCGGACGAGCCGGTCGACCAGCGCCTCGGCCCGGCTCGCCCCCAGGGTGTCCAGGCGCACGGTGTCCAGCGTGCTGCAGCGCAGGCGGATGCGGGGGCGAATGACCAGGGAGTCCCAGTGTCCGGCGACAGGCCGGCGAGAACTGCACATTCGGTGAAACCAGACCGGCCTCTGTCGCCGAGCGTGCCCTGCTGGGTGGCCAACAGGCTCATCTGCTCGACTCGCAACGTTCGGCAGATCGGATCTCGAGAGCTTCGAAGAATTCGGTCATGAAGATGACGGGTACAAGGGATGTCTTGGCGTCCGGGGCCGTCTGCGCTCAGGCCAGCCAGCGCTTTCTGCGCTTGTAGCTCTTGATGTCCTTGAAGGACTTGCGCTCGCCCCCGCCCATGCCGAGGTAGAACTCCTTGACATCCTCGTTACTGCGCAGCTCGCTGGCCACGCCGTCCATTACGATGCGGCCGCTTTCCATGATATAGCCGTAGTCCGCGTACTTGAGCGCCATGTTGGTGTTCTGCTCAGCCAACAGAAAGGTGACCTTCTCCTTCTGGTTCAGGTCTTTCACGATTTCGAACACCTCCTCCACGATCTGCGGGGCCAGACCCATGGAGGGCTCATCGAGCAGCATTACGCTGGGGTTGGTCATGAGGGCGCGGCCAATGGCGCACATCTGTTGCTCGCCGCCCGAGGTATAGGCGGCCTGGCTGGTGCGTCGGGTCTTCAGCCGCGGGAAGTAAGCGTAGACCTTCTCCAGGTTGGTCCTGATCTCGGCCTTGCTTTTGCGCGTGTAGGAACCGGTCAGGAGGTTTTCTTCGATGGTGAGGTGGGCGAAGCAGTGGCGCCCCTCCATTACTTGCACCACGCCACGTCGTACCAGGTCCGCTGGCGAGAGTTTCTCTATTCGCTCGCCGCGCAGTTCAATGCTGCCTTTGGTGACTTCACCCCGCTCACCCTTGAGCAGGTTCGAGACAGCGCGGAGCGTGGTGGTCTTCCCCGCGCCGTTGCCGCCCAGGATGGCCGCAATCCGCCCCTGGGGCACCTGCAGCGACACGCCCTTGAGCACCAGGATGACGTGGTTGTAGATGACCTCGATGCCGTTGACATTGAGAACGGTGGGGGCGGTGCTCATGGTGACTCCGTTTACTTGGGGACCGTTCGCAAGGCGCGGCCCACGGCCTTGCGAAAGAGGGCTGGTAGACCAACCGCGAGAACGAGGCGCCGTCGCAGCGCGGCAAGGGCACCTAACTCTGGCAGTCGGCGGGGGTGCGGCGCGTGAGGTTCTTCTCGCTCGCGTACTTGTCACCCGCGGCCTTGATCATGGGATCGAGCACGGCCGGATCCGCATGCAGCCACTCCGAACTCACGTCCCACTTCGAGCCATTCCACGTGTAGGCGCGCGCCGCTGAGGGGCCCATGTGGTTCTTGCAAGTGGTGGTCAAGGGTTGCATGACATCGGCGATGCCGAGCTGCGAGAGGCGCTTGTCGTCGATCTGCAGATTCTCATACCCCCATCGTGCTTGAGCGGGGGTCATCACCTGGCCCTTGCCGAACTTCTCTTGCGCACGCCGCACACCTTCCACCGCCACCATGGCGTTCATCAGGCCGCGCATGTACAGGGCCTCACCAACCTCTTCCTTCGGGCCAGATCCCTGGCCCTTGGAGTGCAGCTTCTCGCGCACCTCCTTCGCGATGGTGGACTCAAACCCGGGGCCCGGCAGCACGAGCACAGCGCTGTAGCCTGCCGCACCAGCCACCTCCTTCACGTCTGAGTCGGACCCGGATGGCCATACACCGACCACGTGGTCGCGCGGAAAGCCGGTGGACTGCGCCTCCTTGAGGGCGGTTGAATTCATTACACCCCATCCCCAGAGCAGAACGAAATCCGGCCGCGAGCGACGGATTTGCAGCCAGGCTGCCTTCTGGTCCACGCCGGGATGCGACACAGGGATAGCGGTCAACTCGAAGTCGTGCTTCTTGGCGCGCGCAGCTAGCACGGGGATCGCTTCCTTGCCATACGGGCTGTCGTGGTACAGCAGGGCGATCTTCTTGCCCTTGAGCTTGTCCAGCCCCCCCACCTTCTGGGCGACATACTGGATCTGGGTATCGGCCGAAGCCCAGTGGCTGCCCCCGATGGGGAAGCTCCACTTGAAGACCTCGCCGTCCGCGCTCGCGCTCAGGCCATAGCCCGGCGTCAGAATGGGAATGCCATCGGCCATGCCGCGTTCCGTCAGGGCCAGCGTGATACCCGTGGACATGGTCTGGAAGACCGTGGCACCGCCGTTCTTCCCCTTCATCCGTTCGTAGCATTCCACGCCACGATCGGTGGCGTAGCCCGTCTCACACTCCTCCCAGGCGACGCGAACGCCATTGATGCCGCCCTTGAGGTTGACGAGCTTGAAGTAGTCAACGAATCCATTCGCCCAGGGTGACCCGCTAGGTGCGTACGGGCCGGTCCGAAAGGTGAGCAAGGGGAAATACTGCTGTTTGTCTTGGGCGATGGCGCTGACCGACAGGCTCGATACGAGCATGACCAACACCGTCGCGAGATTCGCACTGGCTTTATTCATGATGTCTCCAAAGGTTGTGAAGTTTTGCGTGGCCGCATTTGTGAACCGCCAAGGTTGTCAGTGAGGAAACGGCCAAATCCTCAACTTTTGTTTACCGATTGACCAGAGCCTGCTCAGCCCGTGAGGCTCGACGATCAGGAACCAGACGATCAGGGCCCCGAAGACCATGAACTCCGCGTGCGAGACCGCGGCCGTGGAGATATTGACGCCCACGATCGCTCCGGCGGCCGGGAGGATCTGGTTGAGAAAGATCGGCAGCACCACGATGAAGGCTGCGCCGAAGAAGCTGCCTACGATGGAGCCCAGGCCGCCGATGATCACCATGAAGAGCAGGCGGAAAGAGAGATCGACGGAGAAGGCGGCTGGCTCCCAGGCGCTCAGGTGAACGAATGCCCAGAGCGCCCCGGCCATGCCGATGATGAAGCTGCTCACGGCGAATGCGCTGAGCTTGGCGTACATTGGCCGGATTCCGATGACTGCGGCGGCCACGTCCATGTCGCGGATGGCCATCCATTCGCGGCCGATGGCGCTGCGCACCAGGTTCTTTGCCAGCAGAGCGACGACCGCCAGCATCCCCAGGCAGAACAGGTACTTGTCCGCCGCGCTCTGCAGCGGCAGACCGAATACCTGCAGATTGGATACCGACACCGAGCCCGAAGGCGAGTCCAGTGTGAACCACTTGATTCGCAGGAATATCCAGTCGGCGAAGAACTGCGCGGCCAGCGTGGCCACCGCCAGGTACAGGCCACGCACGCGCAAACTGGGCAGGCCAAACAGGATGCCAAACGCCAGGGCACACAGCCCGCCCAGAATCAGCGCGGGGATCAGCGGCATGCCGGGTATGCGCACCAACATGTTGTAGGCGCCGTAAGCCCCCACGGCCATGAAAGCGCCCGATCCCAGCGAGATCTGGCCGCAGTAGCCCACCAGAATATTCACCCCCAGAGCCGCCAACGACATGATCAGGAAGGGGATAAGGATGGCGCGCAGCAGGTACTCATCCGCAAGCAATGGGACGGCGATGAAAGCGAATGCGATGAGAGCCCAGATCAGCCAGCGGTCCTGCGCGATCGGGAAGATTTGCTGGTCGGCGCCGTAAGTGGTCTTGAGCTGACCGTTTTCACGATAGAGCATGGCAGGCTTTCTTCTCTTTGTTCTTCCGCGTCACACGCGGTCAATGATTTTTTCGCCGAACAAGCCTTGCGGGCGCAACAGCAGGAACACCAGCGCCAGCACATAGGCAAACCAAATCTCGATTCCGCCGCCCACGAACGGCCCGAGGAAGACCTCGGAAAGTTTCTCCCCCACGCCGATGATCAATCCGCCGATGATGGCTCCAGGCACTGAGGTGAGTCCGCCCAGGATCACCACCGGCAGCGCACGCAGTGCGACCGTGGTGAGCGAGAACTGCACACCCAGCTTGGATCCCCAGATGATTCCAGCCACCAACGCGGTGATGCCGGCGACGAACCAGACGATGACCCAGATGCGGTTGAGCGGAATACCGATGGACTGCGCGGCCTGGTGGTCGTCCGCCACTGCGCGCAGCGCGCGGCCGGTCGCAGTCTTCTGGAAAAAAAGCGACAGCGCGGCGACCATCAGGGCGGCCACGCTGCCAGCGTAGATGTCTTCAAGGTTGAGCAGTACCCCGCCGTCAAACGTGCGCTCGAACAGCATCAGGGGGTCCTTGGGCATGCCCACGTTGATGGGGTAGATGTTCGAGCCGAAGATCGTCTGGCCCAGGCCGTCCAGAAAGTAGCTGATTCCCAGCGTGGCCATCAGCAAGGTCACAGCCTCCTGATTGACCAAGTGGCGCAGCACCAGACGCTCGACCAACCAGGCCACGATTCCCATGAGCGCCGCGGCCAGCACGAAAGCCATCACGTTGGCCAGGAAGCGGCTGTGGATGCCGGTCCAGATCGGGATCCACTCGGAGAAGCGGGCCATGGCCAGCGCGGCGAACAGCACCATCGCGCCCTGCGCGAAATTGAAGACGCCCGACGCCTTGAAGATCAGCACGAAGCCCAAGGCGACCAGCGAATACAGCATGCCTGCCATGAGGCCGCCGAAGAGCGCTTCCAAGAAAAATGCCATAGTTGGTTCCGGTTCGGTGAAGGGTCAGTGGCTTGTGCCGAGGTAGGCGCTGATGACGTCCTCGTTGCTGCGCACTGCGTCGGGTGTGCCGTCCCCGATCTTCTTGCCGTAGTCGAGCACCACCACGCGGTCGGAGATGTCCATGACCACGCCCATGTCGTGCTCGATCAGCACAATGGTCGTGCCGAACTCGTCGTTCACATCGAGAATGAAGCGGCTCATGTCCTGCTTCTCCTCCAGGTTCATCCCTGCCATTGGCTCGTCGAGCAGCAGCACCTGGGGCTCCATCGCCAGCGCGCGGCCCAGGTCGATTCGCTTTTGCAGGCCATAGGGCAACTGGCCGACGGGTGCCTTGCGGTGCGCCTGAATTTCGAGAAAATCGATGATGTGTTCGACGAACTCGCGGTGCGCTTCTTCCTCTTTCTGCGCGCCGCCGATGCTGAAGGGGTTGCGGATCGCTTGCATGAGCAGGTTGCTTTTGATTCGAAGGTTGCGCCCCGTCATGATGTTGTCGACCACGCTCATGCCCTTGAAGAGTGCGAGGTTCTGGAAGGTGCGCGCAATGCCCATCTCCGCCACTTGGCGACTGTTCATGTGCTTGAAGGTCTGGCCACGAAAGCTGATCGAGCCCTCTTGCGGCTGATACACCCCGTTGATGCAGTTGAGCATGGAGCTCTTGCCTGCACCATTGGGGCCGATAATGGCGCGCACCTCGTGCTCGCGTACGTCAAAGCTGATGTTGGTGAGCGCCGTCACGCCGCCGAACCGCAGGCTAATGTCTTGGACGTTGAGGACAACGTCGCCAATCTTCTTCTGGCTCATGCCGCGGCTCTCACAGGAGAAAACACCTTCGCATCGCCGATCTTTAGCGTGGCACTGACGGATCCCGTGCGGCCGTCCTCGAACTTCACTTGCGTTTCGATGTACTGCTGGGTGCGGTCGCTGTACAGCGCATCGACCAGCGTGTCGTACTTCTCAGCGATGAATCCGCGGCGCACCTTGTTCGTACGGGTCAGCTCACCGTCATCCGCATCGAGTTCCTTGTGCAGCACCAGAAAGCGGCTGATCTGGCTGCCCGCGAGCAGCTCGTCGCGGCTCAGGTCGGCGTTCACCTTCTCTACGCAGTCGCGGATCAGGTCGTACACCTCGGGCTTCTGCGCGAGGTCGGTGTAGCCGGCGTACGGCAGGTTGCGCCGTTCGGCCCAGTTGCCCACGGCGTCGAAGTCGATGTTGATCATCACGCACACACGCTCGCGCTGGTCGCCGTAGGCCACCGCTTCCTTGATGTACGAAAAGAACTTGAGTTTGTTCTCCACGTACTTGGGCGCAAACATCGAGCCGTCGTGCGCGCCGCCCTTGATGCGGCCGACATCCTTCACGCGGTCGATGATCTTGAGGTGCCCGTTGCTATCGATGAAGCCCGCATCGCTCGTGTGGTACCAGCCATCGGCGGTGAGCACCTCGGCCGTGGCCGCTTCATTCTTGTAGTAACCCTTGAGCAGGCCGGGCGACTTCACCAAGATTTCGCCGCTCTCGCTGAGCTTGATCTCCACGCCCTCGCAAGGCATGCCCACGGTGTCCGCGCGCGCCTGGTTGTCGGGCTGCAGACAGACGAACACGGCAGTTTCCGTTGAGCCGTAGAGCTGCTTGAGGTTGATGCCGACGGAGCGATAGAAGCTGAAGAGGTCCGGCCCGATCGCCTCACCGGCGGTGTAGGCCACGCGCACGCGGCTCATGCCGAGGTTGTTGCGCAAGGGCCCGTACACCAGCCAGTCGCCCAGGCGATATTTGATCGCATCGATAAAGCTCACGGGCTTACCGTCTATCCGGTCCGGCCCCACGCGCCGCGCCAGGGCCATGCAGGTGTGGAACATCTTGCGTTTGACTGCGCCCGCGTCCTCCATGCGGATCAGCACGTTGGTGAGCAGACCTTCGAACACGCGCGGTGGGGCGAAGTAGTATGTCGGTCCGACCTCCTTGAGATCGATCGCCACGGTGGCCGCCGACTCAGGGCAGTTGACGACGTAGCCAGCCGCGAGCCACTGTGCATACGAGAAGATGTTCTGGCCGATCCAGGCCGGTGGCAGGTAGGCCAGCACTTCCTCGGAGAGGGTGAGCTTGTCGAAGGCCGCGCCGACGAAGGCGCGGTTGATCAACGTGCTGTGGGTATGTACCACGCCTTTGGCGTTGCCTGTGGTCCCGCTGGTAAAGAACATGGCGGCCACGTCGTCGGGCTGGCCTAGTTCAACCTGGTCACGGAACAGCCCGGGGTGCGCTTGCGCCTCAGCACGCCCGGTTGCGATCAGGGACTCCATCGCGCTCAGGCCGGGCTGATCGTAGTTGCGCAGACCGCGCGGGTCGTCGTAGTAGATGTGGCTGAGTTGCGGGCAACGATCGCGGATCTCCAGCATCTTGTCGACCTGCTCCTGGTCTTCGACGACGCAGAAGCGCACCTCGGCGTTGTTGATGGGGAAGACGCATTCGGTAGCCACGGCATCCTGGTACAGCGGGATCGGGATCGCGCCAAGTGATTGGGCCGCCAGCATGGTGGCGTACAGGCGAGGGCGGTTCGCGCCAATCACCACCATGTGCTCGCCACGTTGCAAGCCGGCCTGGTGGAGCCCGCAAGCCAAGGCCTCCACCAACTGCGCCATCGCGGCCCAGGTCGTGGTCTGCCAGATGCCGTATTTCTTCTCACGCATCGCCGGCCGGTGACCGCGTTCAGCTGCCTGCATGAGCAGCAATCGGGGGAAGGTCGTGTTCACAGTTCGCCTGCCTTCGCAACACGTGTTTCCCCCCGGCGTGGTGTGGCCTCGCGGACGAATTGGGCGGTGTGCTCGAAGTAAGCTCGCAGCGCACTGTCCTGCACCAACGCGAGCACGCCCCTGCAGTACGTCCATTGCTCCGTGTCGACCACGGCGCCCAGGTCAAGGGCTTCCTTCAGTCGCAGCAGCGCCAGTCGGCGGTGCTTGAACTTGATGCTGCGATCCAGGAGCGCCAGCGCAATTGCTTGGCTCTGGAGTTTGAGTGCGGGTGCCGCGTCCGTGCCGCTACCTGCCCGCGCGAGACGCTTGAGAGAACGAAGGCGCCGCCGATCCCGGCCAAGGAGTGGCGCTTCTGTAAGCACGCTCATCACACGTCCTCGCCCGTGGCCGCATCGTGGGATTTATCCAGCACGTAGACTGTGCCATGGAGCATCGCAATGTGTTCGCCATCGCGCGCCCGTGTGATCTTGACGTGGTAGCTTCCGATCTTGCGCGAGCGCGACACCTCATACGCGTGCGCGACCAACCACTCGCCTTCTTCAACCGCGGTGGAAATGCTCAACTGCCCATCCACCAGGGTCGCGATTTTTCCGTACGAGTTGCAAGCTAGACCCAGTGCCATGTCGCCCAGCGCAAAGAGCGCGCCTCCGTGGCATCGATCGTTGAAGTTCATGTGCTTGCGCATCACCTTCATACGCAATGTCGTGCTGCCCATCGACGCCGACACGAGTTCAATGCCGAGCAACTGGGCCATGTTGTCGCCTGAGATGCATTTCGAGACCAGCTTGTAGGCGGTGTTGGCGCCGCCCGCTGCATGACGTCGGCCGCGCTCGCTTCGCGCGTCGAGCCAGTCCACCAGTGCGTCCGTTCCTTCTTCGCCGGCCGCTGACACGCGTTTGACCTCGGGTACCACCGTCTGCGAGCGCCTTAGCGTCAGCATGGCCAGCAGCTCGGATTCGGTCTTGCGCGCATCGGGCAGATCGGCCTTGCTCACGACAAAGATGTCGGCAATTTCCAGCACGCCCGCCTTGATGGCCTGCACGTCGTCACCGAGCCCGGGAGGGCACACCACCACACGGGTGTCGGCAAAGCGCGTGATTTCCACTTCCGATTGGCCAGCGCCAACGGTCTCGACGATCACCACGTCAAAGCCCGCCGCGTCGAACAGGTCGATGACATCACCGGCCGCCACCGACAGGCCGCCGAGATGGCCGCGAGACGCCAGCGAGCGGATGAAAACACCTTCGTCCCACTGGCGCTCACCCATGCGGATTCGGTCACCCAGGACCGCTCCGCCGGTGAACGGACTGGAGGGGTCGATCGCGACCACGGCAACCGTTTTGCCTTTTTTTCTCAGACCCTTGATCAGCACCGACACCAGCGTGGACTTTCCGCCACCGGGTGGCCCCGTCACGCCGATGACGTGCGCGCGGCTCTGGGACGCCGCGATGGCGCGGCGAACCTCGTAGGCCATCTCACCGCCGTTTTCCAGCGCACTGATGGCCTGTCCGATCGAGCGCCGATCGCCGGCCAGCGCTTTTTGAATGCACATGTTGCTCACGACGCTCACACCATCGTCAGCGGTTGTCCGAAGCCGAGTTCCTTGCGCAAGGTGCCGCAGATCTCACCGTGGGTGGCGCCAACCTCTGCGGCCGCGACCACGTGCTCGAAGACGTTCGACTTGGGCGTGTTGGCCGACTTGGCCAGGGCGCTGATCGCCTTGTCGACGTCCGTGTTGGAACGCGATTTCTTGAAATCCGCCAGCCGCTGCAGGTACGACTGCATGCGCGCGGCGTCGGGGTACTCCAGCGAGGGGTAGGTCGCGGGGTCTTCCTCGACCTGGTAGGCATTGACGCCCACGATGGTCTGTTCGCCGGCGTCGACCTTCTTCTGGAAAGCCAGCGCGGATTCACCGATCATGCGCTGGACGATGCCTTTTTCCACGGCCTGGTACATGCCGCCGGCCTCGTCGATCATCGAGATGATGCCGTTGATCTTGGCCTCCATGTCGTTGGTGAGCGACTCCACGTAGTAGGAGCCTCCCAGCGGATCGATGACGTCCGTCAGGTGGGCCTCTTCCCGCAGGATGTTCTGCGTGGCCACCGCAATGCGGGCGGCCTCGGCGGTGGGTGTGGAGAACACCTCGTCGTAGCCATCGGTGTGGAGCGATTGCAGGCCGCCGAAGATGCCTGCCATCGCCTGCGTCGTGACCCGGGCCACGTTATTGAGCGGCTGCTGGCGGGTGAGGTCCACACCCGAGGTTTGCCCATGGAATTTGAACCGCCAGGAGCGCGGATCCTTCGCGCCGAAACGCTCACGGCACAGCTTCGCCCAGATGCGCCGGCCGGCACGGAACTTGGCCACCTCTTCAAATAAGCTTACCGAGACATCGAAGAAGAACGTGAAGCGCGGGAGGAACTGGTCGGGGTCCATGCCGCTGGCGATGCAGTCTTCCGCGTACTGGATGCCCGAGCAGAGCGTGAAGGCCATGGCCTCGGCCGGGGTCGCGCCGGCCTGCTGCATGTGCTGCCCGACGATGGACAAGGGGTTCCAGCCAGGCACGTGCTTGTTCACGAACGCGATGTGATCCACGATGACCCGTCGCGCGCCCTGTAGCGCCAGGCGGAAGAACATGTGGTTGGCGACGAAGTGCGAGATGCAGTCGCTCTGGTTTGAGGTGCCCGTGATCCTGGTCCAGGGCACGCCGCGACGCTTGGCCACCGCCAGCTCGAACGCCAGCAGCGTGAAGGGCGAAGGGTCGTTCATGGCCGTGGAGAGATCGCCGATGGGCACGCCGTCGAGGGCGACCTGCATGTCTTCCACGTGGTTGATGACCGTTCCGCACGTACCAAGCAATTCCGACGGTACGCTGTCGGCGTCGTACCCACGGAACACCGAGTTGCATGGAATGAGCGACAACGCGGACGCGCCCAGCTCGAGCATCTCCTTGACGCGCAGGTTGTAGTCTTCGGGAACGCCAAGCCCGATGAGCTGGCGCTGGGACCAACTGCGCCCCCGGTACATGGTGGAGTAGATGCCGCGTGTGTACGGGTACTGGCCGGGATACCCCAGCGATTCCTCGTAGGTGCCGCCTTGATCCTGCGGGGTGTACAGCGGCTTGATGGCGATGCCCGACCGGTTGTGGATGGTGGCGTCTCCAACCACGCCTTTGGAGAACTCGGCTTCCCACTGCGCGTGGCCATTCACGCTGTGCTGGCTGCTCATGTCGATGCTCCTTGTATCGTGCGACGCTTTTCGGCAAGCGCCCGCACAGAAACGACAACATCGTCCAACGACGTGCCGGGATGAAATACCTCGGCCACGCCGCATTCCAGCAGCATCGCTTCGTCCTTGGCGGGCACGATGCCGCCGACGATGACCTGCACATCGGACAGCCCCGCCTCCCGCAGCGCCGCCACCAGCTTGGGCACGATGAGGTGATCGGTGGCAAGTGACGAGATGCCGATGACGTCGGCGTCCTCTTCCATCGTGAGCTTGACGACGGTGGGAATCTCCTGCCAGGGCGGGGTGTAGATCACCTCCATGCCCGCATCTCGGAGGCATGCCGCGATCACCCGGCTGCCCCGGTCGTGCCCATCAAAACCGATCTTTGTAACGATCACCCTAGGTGGACGTTCAGCCATGTTGTGTTTCCTTCACTAGCCCCACAAACTTGCGCGCGAGAACGCGTGGGGAGTCGCGTCCATCGGGGTTGAACCACAGCGTCGCCCAGTTGAGCGCGCCAATAAGCATCAAACGCAGGGCGCGTCGATCCGTACCCGCGGAGAGCGGCAACTGCGCCACGACAGTGCGGAACACCTGTTCGTAGGTGTCGCGAAGTTCCCGCAGGCGATTCGCCGCCTGGGGAATGTCGTCAGGCAAGACGCGGATCAGGACCTGTGCGTAGTCGCTGTCGCGCAAAACGGTTTCCAGATGAGCCTTGCACAGTGCCTCCAAGCGCGCCCACGGATCCGTTTCCCTCTCCACGGCTTCCACGGCCGCCTTCTCCAGCTCCAGCACGCCAGCCTGATAAACGGCGATCAGCAACTCTTCCTTGGAGGGGAAATGGTAGTAGAGCGAGCCCGACAACATCTTGACTTCGACGGCGATGTCTCGCATGGAGGTCGCTGCATATCCACGGCGTGCGAAGAGGCGCGCGGCGGCGTCCAACAGTTCAGGCAATCGGTTGTCGGCTCGGGGTGACCGGGCAAGGTTGGGTCTGGACATACAAAGCAATCGTTCGTTAGGTATAGACTTTGAGGCAAAGCAGACGCGTTGTCAATAAAGCGGACGTCGGGAAATCCCTATAAGAATCGTTGGTGCTCGACGTTTCTCAGCCGCAAAGACATGCAGCGGGCGAGATGCAGTCGATATGCTGCAACCGAGATATGGCGAACCTCACGACGTTTCGCCTTTCGGCTAGGTAATAAGAGTTAGCCGCAGGTCTAAGCCTCTGCCATGCCAGGGAACCTACTGGGAGCATAAGCGAGTACACCAGACGCCATACTGGCCGAGAACTTGGACTACTGGCGCTGAATGACGGTCCACTGGCTTGCAGCAAGTGACTTGGGTGCAGTGAGGGGGAAGTTCTGTTGCGGGCTGCCGGCAGCGATCAGTTTCCCCCGTGCAGCAGCAGAACCTGTACGCCTTCCTCGATCCAGTGGGTTGCCCACAGAACGCAACATCCACGCTGTAACTTGTCTCGCACCACGCTCAGCACACGAGCGCCTGCTGCTGAAACCACGCTGCGTCGTAGTCACCTTGCAGCTTCGCGATGACCTTGCGCTCCTTGGTGTTGAGAGAGCTGAACTCTTTAGAGCACCGCATGCATGAAGTCACTGCTCGGCCCCAGTAGCGTATCAAAATGGAATTAATTGCCGCAGCGTGGTTGCGGCGTTGCGGCATCATGTTCGGCAAGCAGCACGATCATCTGGCGCGCCAGCGGAGCCTGTCCTGAACTTTGTGCTTGAGGGGGATAACTTGATCTACGGGACCAAGCGGCCGAGCGCCGCGATGTACAGCGGCAGGCGCTGCCCGATGCTCATGTGTACTCGAACGGTCGCCTTGTTCTGCGCGAGGTCGACCAGCACGACGCGTTCTTCACGTGAACGCTGCCAGAGCGTTGCTGTCACGCGATGGTTCGCGGCCAGCGCTTGCAGGTGCGGTTCGCCAGTTCCACCAAGCCGATGCCGATCGCATAAGTCTTGGTGGCGCCGTCGAAGGTCACCAGCCCCCTCGTGCACCAGGGTCTTTAGGATGTTGAAGCAAGTGCTCGAGTTGAGCGCGAAGTCACGCGCTACCCGCGCCATCCCGACGGGAGTTCCTGAGCCTGCCAGGTAGCGGAGGACGGCCAGGCCGCTGCTCAACGCGCCAACCAGCTTCTCGGGCGGCTCTGAGTTTGCCATTCAGTTTCCAGGCAGATTGATGCTGGCGCAATTCTAGGCCGAGCCCACAGCTGCTTCCACAACCTCCCCTAATGGCCCCCTAATGGTGTGCACTGCTGCCGGTCCCGGTGGTGGCCATCGGCGGCATGGACGTCGACTTTCACTGCAACGATGCGCAGTCCCCCCGCTGGGGATCGACCCATTCGCGTGCCACACAGGCATCGCTGTGCGGCGCCGCGGGGCGTGGCCGTGATCAGCGCCATCACCGCGGCAGCATCCACCGAAAACGCGATCCGGCAGCTTCAGGCAGCAATTGCAACTTCGTTGGCGGGGACGGAAAAGCCCCCACCGCGGGCAGGAACTACAATTCGCTGCACCGCAACATCTGTCAGTTTGACGTGAGCGTCCAAAGGAGACCCATGTTCCGCACCCTGCTGAAGTCGAAGATTCACCGGGTCGAAGTCACGCACTGCGAACTGCACTACGAGGGCTCCTGCGCCATCGACGAAAACCTGCGGAAGCGGCCAATATCGCCAAGAACGAGCACGTCCACATCTGGAACATCAACAACGGTGAGCGCTTCATCACCTACCGGCATGATCTCGGTCAATGGCTCGGCCGCGGGCCGCGCCGCCGTGGGCGACCTGATCATCATTGCGTCCTTCGCCCAGGTGCACGAGGACCAAGTGGCCACGCACAAGCCGCAGCTGGTGTTCGTGGACGTGGCGAACCGCTAGATGGGCGACGCAACTTCGTGCCGACGCAGCAGATCTGATCGATTCCCGCGATGAGTGAATCGCTCGCCCAGCGCAGTTTGCGCAGCGTGTGGCATCCGTGCACGCAGATGAAGGCGCATGAGGGCCAGCCGCCGCTTGCGATCGCGAGCGCCGAAGGGCCATGGCTGCATGACGTCGATGGCAAGCGCTACCTCGACGCGGTCAGCTCCTGGTGGGTCAACCTGTTTGGCCACAGCCACCCGCACATCAAGGCTGCATTGACTGACCAGCTGGATCGGCTCGACCATGTGATGCTGGCCGGGTTCACCCATGAGCCCGTGGTGGAACTGTCCGAACGGCTGGGCGCGCTGACCGGCCTGGGCCACGCTTTCTATGGCAGCGACGGCGCCTCTGCCACCGAGATCGCCTTGAAGATGAGCGCGCATTTCTGGCGCAACAGCGGCCGCCCGGGCAAGAGCCACTTCATCGGCCTGGCCGGCGGCTACCACGGCGAGACGGTGGGCGCGCTGGCCGTGACCGACATCGCGATCTTCCGCGAGGCTTACGCGCCGCTGGTACGGCTGGCCGCCACCGTGGTCAGCCCGGATGCCCGCAGCGCCATGCCCGGTGAAACCGCGGCCGATGTGGCCAGCCGCTGCGCCAACGCATTGGAAACCTGGCTGGCCAAGCACCATGAGCAAACTGCGGCGCTGATCGTCGAGCCGCTCGTGCAGTGCGCGGCCGGAATGGCCATGCACGACGCGCAGTACCTCCGCCTGTTGCGCGCGCTGTGTGACCGCTACGACGTGCACCTGGTGGTCGACGAAATCGCCACCGGCTTCGGGCGGACTGGCACAATGTTCGCGCACCAGCAAGCGTGCATCCGGCCCGACTTCATCTGCCTGTCCAAGGGGCTGACCGGCGGCACGCTGCCTCTTTCGGCCGTGCTGACGACAGATGCGGTTTATGAAGCCTTCTACGACGACCAGGTAGCGCGCGGCTTCCTGCACTCCCATTCGTACACCGGCAACCCGCTGGCCTGCCGCGCGGCCTTGGCGACGTTGGAGATCTTCGAGCAGCAGGATGTGCTGGCCGCCAACGAAACCTTGTCTCGGGCGATCACCGAGGCTCTGGCACCCTTATCTGGCCATCCGCGGGTGCATCACGCGCGCCATCTGGGCATGATCTGGGCCTGGGATGTGGAAACCTCCCTGCCCGACTTCGCGCGACGCTACCACCAGCATGCGATGGCGCGCGGCCTGCTATTGCGTCCCATAGGCCGCACGGTGTATGCGATGCCGCCCTACGTGCTGGACGCCGAAGCCGTGCAATGCCTGGCGCAAGGCGCGCTGTCCGCGCTTGAAGCCACTCTGGCAGAAGAATCAACTGCATGAATTCGTATTTCGTCACGGGTACGGACACTGGCGTGGGCAAGACGCTGGTCGCCGCCGCGCTGCTGCATGCGCTGGCAAAGCGATATCCACGGGTGGTTGGCATGAAGCCGGTAGCCGCGGGCCATGTTCGCGCCGGTGGGTCCTGGACAGCCGAAGATGCCATGGCTTTGCGCGAAGCATCCACAGTCCAAGTGCCGGCCGAGCTGGACAATCCCATCCTGCTACCCGACCCGCTCTCTCCCCACATCGCTGCCGAACGCGCGGGCGTGCGTATAGACATCGCCCTGCTCGTAGATCGCTACCGCGAACTCTCAAGCCACGCCGATGCCGTGGTCGTGGAAGGCGCGGGTGGCTTTCATGTCCCGCTCTCCAAGGAGGAAACCGGCGCCGACCTGGTCCAGGCCCTGTCGCTGCCGATAGTGCTTGTCGTAGGGCTGCGCCTGGGATGCCTGAACCACTCAGCGTTGACGATCGAAGCCATACGAGCACGCGGTCTGAGCCTCGCCGGTTGGGTCGCCAACCGCATCGACCCGGCCATGCAGGCACAGGAAGACAACATCGCCTGGCTGAAGCGCCGCCTTGGGGCACCACTCCTGGCCGACATCGCGTACCAAGCCACGCCCGACCCACGCGCCATAGCCATCCAACTGCCCCCCGCATGACGACCACGCCTTCCTGGATCGACGAATTCCCGGCGCGCATCGCCGAGCTGGACCGCGCCCACCTGCGCCGCAAGCGGCGTGTCGTAATTCCCGAAGGCGCAGCGCGCCTCAACGTGGACGGCCAGTCCATGCTCGCGTTCTGCAGCAACGACTACCTGGGTCTTTCGAGCCATCCCGAACTGATCGCCGCCGCCTGCGCCGGCGCCCGCGAGTTCGGCGTTGGCTCGGGTGCTTCGCCCCTGGTCAGCGGCCACAGCGCGGAAAACGCCGCGCTCGAGCAGGAGCTCGCCCGCTTCGTCCAACTGCCGCGCGCGCTGTACTTTTACGCCGGCTATGCCACCAACATCGGCATCATCCCGCCGCTGGTGGGCGAAGGCGACGCGCTGTTTTCTGATGCGCTCAACCATGCTTGCCTGATCGACGGCGCCCGCCTCTCGCGTGCACAGATCCACCGTTATGCGCACGCCGACCTGGCCGCGCTCGACGCCGCTCTCGCGCAAAGCCGCGCGCGCCGCAAGCTGGTCATCAGCGACGCCGTGTTCAGCATGGACGGCGACATGGCCGACATTCCCGGGCTGCTAGCGTTGTGCGAGCGGCACGACGCGTTGCTGTTGCTGGACGACGCCCATGGCTTCGGCGTGCTGGGCCCGCAAGGCCGCGGCAGCCTCGCGCATTTCGGCCTGACCGGGCCCAACGCGTCCCGCCGCGTGCTCTACATGGCCACGCTCGGCAAAGCTGCCGGCGCGGCTGGTGCTTTTGTCGCGGGCGATGACGCCTTGGTGGAATGGCTGCTGCAGAAGACCCGCAGCTACATCTTCGCCACGGCCGCGCCACCGCTCATCGCCAGTGCGCTGCGAGCCAGCCTGGTGCTGATCGAAACCGAGCAGTGGCGCCGCCACCACCTGAAGGGCCTCATCGCGCGGCTGCGCGAAGGGCTCGCCGGTGTGCTGCGCGACTCGCCCTGGACTCTCGGCGACTCCGCCACGGCCATCCAGGCGCTGGTCATCGGCCCCAACGACGAAGCGCTGGCCGTGATGGAGGGCCTGCGCAAGCGCGGCCTATGGGTGCCGGCGATCCGCCCGCCCACGGTGCCGCAGGGCACGGCGCGCCTGCGCATCGCGCTGTCGGCGGCCCACACCGAGGCCGACGTAGACCACTTGATCGACGCGTTGGCCGAGCTCCGGCCTGCGCCCTCATCCCCCCGTTTGGAACACGCCCTCGCGTAGGCCAGAATCCTGAGAATGCGTTTGGAGAATATCGATGTCCGCTGTCTTTGAAAAACCCGTCATCCTGCACCGCCCGGCGAACCGCGAGGCTGCGCCCGCAGGCAACCAAGCCTGGAGCGTCGAGGCCGTGCAGGCGCTGTTCGAGTTGCCCTTCCCGGACCTGCTGCACCGCGCACAGACCGTACACCGCGAAAATTTCGATCCAACGATGGTCGAGTTCGCGACGCTGCTGTCGATCAAGACCGGCGGTTGCCCCGAGGATTGCAGCTATTGCCCGCAGGCGGCGCAATACGACACTGGCGTGTCGGCATCGAAGCTGATGGAACCCGCCGAGGTATTGTTGGCGGCCCAGCGCGCCAAGGACGCGGGTGCCACGCGCTTTTGCATGGGCGCTGCTTGGCGCGCCCCCAAGGACCGCGACATCGAGAAGGTGGCCGAACTGGTCGCTACCGTTAAATCGCTGGGCCTGGAAACCTGCGCGACGCTGGGTATGCTGGAAGAGGGCCACGCGCAAACATTGCAAGAAGCCGGCCTGGACTACTACAACCACAACCTGGACAGCGCGCCCGACTTCTACGGCGACATCATCACAACCCGCGACTACCAGGACCGCCTGGACACGCTGGCGCGCGTGCGCGGCGCTGGCGTCAAGGTCTGCTGCGGCGGCATCGTGGGAATGGGCGAATCACGCCTGCAGCGCGCCGGCCTCATCGCCCAGCTAGCCAACCTCGATCCCTACCCGGAGTCGGTGCCGATCAACCACCTGGTGCGCGTGAAGGGCACGCCGCTGGCCGAGCAGGCGCCGCTGGATCCCTTCGAGTTCGTGCGCACCATCGGCGTGGCGCGCATCAGCATGCCGCGTGCCCGCGTGCGCCTCTCGGCGGGGCGTCAGCAGATGGGTGACGCCGTGCAGGCGCTGTGCTTCCTGGCCGGCGCCAATTCGATCTTTTACGGCGACAAGCTGCTGACCACCGGCAACCCCGACACCCAGGCTGATATCGACCTGCTGGATCGGCTGGGACTGAAGCAAGGCCAGCCTGAATGACTGCGCCCGCCACGCCGCGCAAACCGCTGACGCTCCACCGGCTGCGCGAGATGCACGGGGCCGGCGAAAAGATCGTCATGCTGAGCTGTTAACTACGTCATCTTCGCGCGGGTGCTGGACAACGCAGGCGTCGATTGTCTCCTGGTGGGCGATTCGCTGGGCATGGTGCTGCAGGGACAGTCACGGTGCCCGTGACCCTGGAGCAGATGGCCTATCACATGTGGTTCGCGACGAAGTGCGAGATGCAGTCGCTCTGGTTTGAGGTGCCCGTGATCCTGGTCCAGGGCACGCCGCGACGCTTGGCCACCGCCAGCTCGAACGCCAGCAGCGTGAAGGGCGAAGGGTCGTTCATGGCCGTGGAGAGATCGCCGATGGGCACGCCGTCGAGGGCGACCTGCATGTCTTCCACGTGGTTGATGACCGTTCCGCACGTACCAAGCAATTCCGACGGTACGCTGTCGGCGTCGTACCCACGGAACACCGAGTTGCATGGAATGAGCGACAACGCGGACGCGCCCAGCTCGAGCATCTCCTTGACGCGCAGGTTGTAGTCTTCGGGAACGCCAAGCCCGATGAGCTGGCGCTGGGACCAACTGCGCCCCCGGTACATGGTGGAGTACATGCCGCGTGTGTACGGGTACTGGCCCGGGATACCCCAGCGATTCCTGTGTTGGATTTCATCGTGGCGTGAACGCATCTGAGCCATCAGGGCATTCAGATCAGCTCGGGTGAACCTCCACTCGAACGGATGGGCGATGCTCTCGTAAATACCGCTCGAATTGTTCAAGGCGATCGGCCACCGGCTGCCGGCATGCAAAGTCGTTGGGCGTGAGCGCCTTGCGCTGCACGATGGAGAAGTAGATCTCGATCTGGTTGAGCCAGCTTGCGTGCACCGGAGCGTGGACTGGGATCAGTCGCGGATGAGCCTGCGTCAGGCGCCGCACGCAAGCCTCGCCGCGATGGGACGAGCCGTTGTCCATGATCCAGAACACCCGGCGCGCTTGGTTGTACGGCCACTGGCTCATGACCTGATCGACCAGGCGCTCGAACGGAGCGATGCCGGTGGTCGCCTCGCACCGGCCGGACAAAACTTGGCGCGGTGCACATCCAGAGCCGCCATGTAGGCCCACGCGCCGCCACGTTCGTATTCGTGCTCCACGCGCATCGCCTCGCCAGGGCCAGTGGGCAAACTCGGATGCACGCGCACGCGCGCCTGAATGCTGGTCTTCTCGTCAGTGGAAATGAGGAATTCGCCCTTGCGTAGCGCCTGGCCCTGCCAGCAACGCGCATAGAGGTCCAGGATGCGAGCGGCCTTGCCCTGGAAGTTCGGGTCGCGCGGAAATATCCAGCAGCGGTGCTGCCACGGGCGGATCGCATCCTCATGCAACCAGCGCCACACGGTGCTGTCGCTGATGCGCGCCACCAGACCGCAGTGTTGCGCATGCCATCGGCCACACTCAGGCGCGACAGCGGCACGCCCAGCGTGGCCGGCAGCTCGCAGGCCAGCGCCTTGATCTCAACGGTGAGCTCTGGGGGGAAAGACCCGAGGGCGTCCCGGGCGGGCTCGTTCCTCCAGGCCCGCCAATCGCTCCCTGAAGAAGCGCTTTCGCCACTGACTCACGACCTCGCGCCGCGTATCCAGGCGCGCGGCAATCTCGTCGTTGTCGATGCCGGCGGCAGCCATCAAGATCATCTTGGCGCGAACGACATCGAAGTACGGCAACGTATATTTGGCCGCTCTGCGGTTCAACTCGGCGGCCTCGGCGGCTGACAGCTCGATGTGGAATGGGCTTTTCCTTGGCATGAGCAACTCCTCGTCGAAGGTGCTGCCACGATGCCATATTCGGCCTAAATTATCAACAATTATACGTGCTTGTATTTATGAAATAGCCTACTAAGCCTCTGCCATGCCAGGGAACCTACTCCCAGACCGGAGGACATACGCACTGTTGGCTATCCAGTGTCCCTGGCCGGCGCGACAGCTTCCGCCCGCAGACACCTCATTGCTTCGCCCACTGCCGCGAAATGAAACCGCACGTGGCCAGCAAGAGCTGCGCGCATTCGGCCACACTGTTCTCCATGCGATGGCGAGGGCCGGCGATCGCCACCGCCAGCGTTTCCGAATTTACCGTGAGGAAAGCCGACACCGCCCACACATCGGGGACGTTTTCGCCGCGTGTGAGGAAGTAGCCGCGCCGGCGGCTTTCGAGGATGTCGGCGATCAGCGCCTCGTGCTCGGTCAGCGTGCTGCTGGTCACTGCAGGCAAGGGCTGCGCACCGACCAGCGCACGCATTTCTGCCTCCTTCAAGCTCCCCACCAATGCTTTGCCAATCGCGCTGGAATGCAGCGGCTTGAACTCTCCCGGCTTGGCGGAATAGCGGATCGGGTGCTGGCTTTCCACCACCTGTAGGTAGATCACTGCGTCGCCCTGGCGCTTACCCAGAATCACGGTTTCGCGCGACGCGTCGCGAAGCCGCTCGAGCATGGGCATCACTCGGTCCACAAACGGGTCGCTGTCGAGGATCGCGCGTGCCAGGTCGAAGAAGCGCCGTGTCGGGTACAGCGCGCGCGGGCGCGTCAGCGAGTACAGATACCCGCGGGCCGTAAGCGTGCCGACGATCGCGTGGCAGCTGCTCTTGGGGATGTTCGCCATCTCCGCCAGGTCGGTGAGCGACAGCGGTTTTCGGACCTTGTCGAAGGCTTCGAAGATGTCGAGAACGCGCTCGACGGCGGTGACTGCGACGTTGCTCATGTTGATTGGGAAAGTTCAGCCGGCCGAACAAGCGCACACCAAATGCAGCGCGCGGATCAAGACCGACCCGGTTTGTTCGAAATGCCGAACACTAGTCCTTTGCAGTGAATTGCATTGAATCTAGCATGCGTTCATGCAAGCAACAACTACCAACGCCACGGTCAATGTGCGCGTCACCGAGGCGCAGCCCGGTGCAGTCTGGGTCACCGTCGACCGCGCGCAGAAACACAACGCACTGGCTCGGCCGGTGCTCGCCGAGCTGGCCGCAGCCGTGCGTACTGCCGGCTCGCGCGATGACGTGCGCTACATCGTCGTCACCGGCGCGGGCGACAAATACTTCGCCGCCGGGGGCGATTTGCGCGATCTTTCCAGCGTGCGCGACGAGCCCGAGGTGATGGCCATGATGGAAGAAGCCGGTGCCGCGCTGGATGCCATTCGCCACTGCCGTGTGCCGGTCATCGCCTTCGTGAACGGCGACGCCATCGGTGGCGGCGCCGAGCTCGCGCTGGCCTGCGATATGCGTCTGCAATCGAAGCATGCGCGCATCGGCTACATCCAGGCCAAGCTCGGCATCACGTCCGCCTGGGGCGGCGGGCCCGACCTGTTCCAGCTCATCGGGCGCGCGCATGCGATGCGCATGATGTCGCGCTGCGAGCTGGTCTCCGCCGAACAGGCGCTGGCCTGGGGCTTGGCCGACGCTGTGATCTCGGACGGAGCAGAAGGGGCGGACTTCGCCGCCTTCACCAAACCGCTGAACGCTTGCCCGCCACAGGTGATGCGCGGCATCAAGGCGCAGGGGGTCGTGGCGCGCCAGGGCGCAGGCTGGAGAGCCCACCGCGCCGTCGAACAGAAGCACCTCGTCCAGACCTGGTTGCACGACGACCACTGGGTGGCCTCCGAGAAGCTCTTGTCGAAAGGTTCTTGATGAACGTGCGTGATCCCCTCATCCCGCGGCCGGCGCCGGCCGAGCCCGAGCTGGGTCCTATCAGCCGCAGTGGCATCCCGGTGCCCACCAGCGTCGAAGCCGGCGCCGTGAACCCTGACAACATTGGCAGGCCCGGCGAATACCCTTTCACGCGCGGCATCTTCCCCGACGGCTATCAGGGGCGCCTGTGGACCATCCGCCAGTATTCGGGCTTCGGCACCGCCGAGGAGTCCAACGAGCGCTACAAATTGCTTCTGGACCATGGCCAGACGGGTCTGTCGGTGGCGCTGGACCTGCCTACGCAATGTGGGTTCGATCCGACACATCCCATGGCCAAGCCCGAGATCGGCAAGGTCGGGGTGTCGCTGTCGAATCTGAGTGAAGCCGAGATCCTGTTCAAGGATTTGGATCTGTCGAAGATCTCGACGTCGTTCACCATCAACGGGACGGCGGCCATCATCTACGCGATGTACTTGGCTGCCGCGGACAAGCAAGGCGTGCCGCGCAACAAGCTCACCGGCACTATCCAGAACGACATCCTTAAAGAGTACGTCGCGCGCGGCACGTGGATCTTCCCGGTGCGGCCCTCAATGCGGCTGATTGCCGATTCAATCCTGTATTCGAACGAGGTCACCCCGCGCTTCAACCCGATCAGCATCGCGGGCGCGCACGTTCGCGACGCCGGCTGCACCGCGGCGGAGGAGATGGCGTACACGCTGGCCAATGGCCTAGCGTATGTCGACGAACTGCAGCGGCGCGGCGGCGACGTGGAGAAGTTCGCCAAACGCCTGTCGTTCTTCTTTTACGTGCACATGGACTTCTTCGACGAGATCGCGAAGTTTCGCGCCGGACGGCGCTTGTGGGCCAAGTTCATGAAGGAGCGGTATGGCGTGAAAGACCCCAAGGCCCAGCATTTCCGCTTCGGCGTGGTGTGCGGCGGCTCATCGCTGGTCGCGCCGCAACCATATAACAACGCGGTGCGCGTAGCGGTGGAGACCATGGCGGCCGTATTCGGCGGTGCGCAGTCGATCTTCACTTGCGCGTTCGACGAGGCCTTTCAGATTCCCACCGAGTCTTCTGCGGAGCTCGCGGTGCGCACGCAGCAGATGATCGCCTACGAAAGCGGCATCGGCCGGACGGTGGACCCGCTGGGCGGCAGCTACTTCCTGGAGCAGCACACGGACCGCATGGAGGAAATGATTGCCAAGGTGATGGGCGAGATCGATGCCTATGGCGGCGTGGTGCCGGCCATCGAGGACGGCTGGATCCAGCTGCGCCTGGCCGAGCGCGGACTGGAGCGCAAGCTCGACACCGACTCAGGTAAGAACGTCATCGTGGGCCAAAACCACTTCAAAAAAGAGGGCGAGAAGATCGGTGTGGGCGACGTCTTCAAGCTCGACCCCACCGTGGCGCAGCGTGCATTGGAGAAATTTCAGCGCACGCTGGACACGCGCAACCAGGCGAGCGTCGATGAGTCGCTGGCGAAGCTTTCCGGCGCTGCCGCGAAGGACACCGAGAACGTCATGCCCTACCTGGTCGACTGCTGTCAGGCGTACGCCACCGTCGGCGAGATGGTCGCGTGCCTGAAGAAGGAATGGGGCGAATTCAAGGAGCCGGTGAATCTATGAACGATGCAACGATGCCACGGCTGCTGGCCGGCAAACGCATCCTGGTGGGCAAGCCCGGCCTTGACGGCCACGACATCGGGGCGAAGATTGTCGCGCTGACGCTGCGCGATGCAGGCGCCGAAGTGATCTACACCGGCCTGCGGCGCAGCCCCGCGCAGATCGCGCAGGTGGCGGTCGACGAAGGCGTGGACGCTGTGGGCCTCTCCATCCTTTCCGGTAGCCACAAGGAGCTCGTCGCGGACGTGATCGCGCAACTGCGCGCGCACAACGCCGGCGAGGTGAAGGTATTCGTTGGCGGCACGATCCCCGGCGAGGATCACGTGATGCTCAAGCAGATGGGCGTGGCGGCCGTGTTCACCGCGGATATGCCGCTGGATGACGTAGTGACTGAACTAGCGCGAAGTCTTTCATGAACGATGGCACGCACGGAGCCGGCCCATGGGAGCCTTCGGGCAGGGCGTGGACAGGGTACGAGGCAATTCAACTTGACAACCAGGAGACGACATTGAAGACTGTGATCACGGGCTTTTCATCCAACAAGGTAACGAGTCCCAAAACCTGCATTGCGGCCCTGCTCGCGGGCCTTTCGCTCTTGCACGCTACTCCAGCCATCTCGCAGGTTGGCCAGGACGTGGTGAAGATCGGTGTGCTGGCGGACATGTCTGGGATTTACGCCGACATGGGCGGCAACGGCATCGTCGAAGCCGTCAAGATGGCCATTGCCGACTTCGGCGGCAAGGTCAACGGCAAGAACATCGAGATCATCAGCGCCAACCACACGGCAAAGCCCGACTTGGCTGCCACGCTATCGCGAGAGTGGTTTGACCGTCAAGGTGTGGACATGGTGATCAGCGGCCCGAGCTCTGGAACCAGCTTGGCCATCGCCAAGGTGGCGGCAGAGAAAAAGAAGCTCGTTATGGTGACCGGCGGCGTGGCGGCGCAAATCACCAATGAAGAGTGCTCACCGTACACGGTCCATTACCTCTACGACACCGTCGCCCTCGCGCGGGGCACCGGCGCCGCCATGACTAAGCAGGGCGGCAAGTCGTGGTACTTTCTGACGGTCGACTACGCGTTCGGCGCGTCGCTCGAAAAGGAGACCACGCAGGTTGTCAACGCCAACGGCGGAAAGATTCTGGGCAGCGTCAAGCATCCGCTGTCGGCGCCTGACTTCTCGTCGTTCCTGCTCCAGGCGCAGGCGTCGAAGGCGCAGGTCCTGGGCCTGGCCAACGGCGGCGGTGACACGATCAACTCCATCAAGTCGGCCCGGGAGTTCGGCCTGACCAAGTCGATGAAGATTGCGGGCCTCATGCTCTTTCTCACCGACGTGCATTCGCTTGGCCTGGACGTCACGCAAGGAATCAACCTGACCGAAGCGTGGTACTGGGACCAGAACGAGGCGTCGCGCAGGTGGGCGGCCCGTTTCAGCGAAAAGATGCAGAAGATGCCCACAAGCATGCAGGCGGCCAGCTATTCGGCCACGCTGCACTACCTCAATGCGGTCAAGGCGGCAGGCACCGACGACGCGGAACAAACAGCCGCCCAGATGAAAAAATTGAAGATCAACGACATGTACACGCAGAACGGGTACGTGCGGGAGGATGGCCGCATGGTCCACGACTTGCGCTTGATGGAGATCAAGCGTCCCGCTGACTCCAAGCAGCCTTGGGACTACTACAAACAGCTGCAGCTAATCCCCGGTGAACAGGCGTTTGCCTCGAAAGCCGAGTCCAAGTGCCAGTACTGGAAGTGATTGTCCAAACCGAACTGTTCGTAACCGATTCATAGCAGGAGACACAAACATGATCAAGCTGGCATCCAGCCTCACCAAGAACACCGTTGCCCCGTCGCCCGCCGTGCGCGAGGCAATCGCCAATGGCAAAGCGCTTCCGCTGCTCGATGTAGGCCCTTACCTCAAGGGCGAGCCCGGGGCCCTCGAGCAGCTTGGCGCCGACGTGCGCCTAATCCAGGAGAACCTCGGGTTCTTCGCGATCATCAACCACGGCATCCCGCAGAGTCTCATCGATGAATCGTTCCGCCAGGCGGCCGAGCTGTTCGAGCTGCCCATGGAAGAGAAGCTCAAGCACCGGGTGGGCTACCACCACCAGGGCTACCTGCCTCCCAAGGCCTCTTTGCTGAAATCTGTCGCGATCATGGACAAGATCGCGGTCAACACCAAGAAGGACACGAACGCAGCGTGGCTCTTCATGCGCAACCGTTCCGCGGACGATCCGAAGGTGAAGGCCAATGTGCGGCATCGCGGTCTCAACCAATGGCCCGACAGCCTGCCCAAGTTCCGCGAAACGCTGTACGCGTACCAGCTGGCCATGGAAAAGCTGTCGCTGAAGCTGCTGCCCGTGTACGCCCGCGCGCTGGAGCTCCCCGCCGACTACTTCGACCCCATGTTCAAGGCGCCGGAGTACTACCAGCGATGTGCCTACTACCATCCGGAAGAGCACCTGGAAGAGGGCCAGTACGCGCTGGCGCCGCATTCCGACGGCAGCTTCCTGACGCTACTGCCGATGACGCCGATTCCCGGACTGGAGGTCATGACGCCCAAGAAAGAGTGGCTCAAAGTGAGCTATGTCGAGGGCGCGCTCATCGTGAACACCGGCCAGATCCTCAACCGCCTGTCCAACGACCGGTTCATCGCAACACCGCACCGCGTGGTGAATCCGCCGACCAAGCGCTACGCGCTGACCTTCTTCTTCTACCCGGATGACGATGCCAGCGTCGCGCCGATTCCCGAGTGCATCCTCCCGGGTGAGTCACCGAAGTACGATACCAGGTTGTTCTACGACTTCTTCGTTCCCTACCTGGACGACCTCTATCACTACAACGACCCCAATTTCATGAAGGAAGTCGAAGGGGACACGGCGACCGCGCCCACTGTCTGGCCCGCGCCCGCCAAAGCAACGCAATAGCTGCTCGCAACCGATGGGTTGCCGTGCCGCACGCGGGTTCGCCCGCGTGCAGGCCCGGTGTTGTCTTTGAAATTCTTCAGGAGCAATAGTGGCCAAGTTATTGATCGGCGGACAATGGGTCGACGCTGTCGACGATGGCACGATCGAGGTCATCGATCCGAGCAGCGGAGAGGCTTTTACTAGGATTGCGCGGGGAACTGCTGCAGATATTCACCTGGCGGTGCTGGCGGCGCAGAAGTCGCTCCAAGGACCCTGGGGGCGCATGACCGCCACCGAGCGTGGGCGCATCCTGCAACGGCTCGGCCAGGTGATTCTGGACAGGGCAGAGGAACTCGCGGAGATAGAAGCCCGCGATACGGGCAAGCCGATCTCCACGGCGCGCGCCGATGCGAAGGCGGTGGCGCGCTATTTCGAGTACTACGGCGGCGCGGCCGACAAAATCCACGGTGAAACCGTCCCGTACCTGGATGGGTACAACGTGGGCATCGTGCGCATTCCCCATGGCGTCACGGCGCACATCATTCCCTGGAACTATCCTGCCCAGATGATGGGCCGCACACTGGCTCCGGCGCTGGCCATGGGCAATGCGGCCATCGTGAAGCCTTCGGAAGATGCATGCCTGAGCGCGTTGAAGCTTGCCGAGTTCGCGATGGAGGCGGGGCTGCCCGCGGGCGCATTGAATATTGTCACCGGGTACGGCTACGAAGCGGGGGCGGCGCTCACGGCGCATCCAGGCATCAACTTCGCCACCTTCACCGGATCGCCCGAGGTGGGGGCGATGGTTCAGCAAGCGACGGCCCGCAATCACGTGCCGTGTGTTCTCGAACTGGGCGGGAAGTCGCCGCAGATCGTGTTCGACGATGCCACCCTCGAAAAGGCCGTGCCTATCATCGTCAAGGCCATCGTGCAGAACGCCGGGCAGACCTGTTCGGCTGGAAGCCGGCTGCTCGTGCAGAACACGATTTACGATCGGTTCGTGGACATGGTGGCGCAGGCGTTCAAATCCGTGAGAGTGGGAACGCCGGAGATGGACCTGGATTGCGGACCGATCATCAGCAAGCGGCAGCATGACCGCGTGAGCCGATTCGTGTCGGAGGCGGTGTCATCGGGGGTGCCGCTCATCGCTGAAGGCGTTCTTGCGCAGAATCTGCCGGCCGGCGGCTTTTTCGCCAAGCCGGCCCTTTTCGGCCCGGTGCCTCGCGACCACGCACTTTCGTGCAATGAAGTTTTCGGTCCGGTGCTGTCGGCCATTCCGTTTTCGGATGAGGCCGACGCGATCGAACTGGCCAACGCCACCGAGTACGGCCTTGTCGCCGGTGTGTGGACCGAGAACGGCAGCCGCCAGCAACGTGTCGCCAGGAGCGTGCACAGCGGGCAGGTGTTCATCAACTGCTATGGGGCCGGAGGCGGCGTCGAATTGCCTTTCGGCGGCGTCAAGAAGAGTGGTTACGGGCGTGAAAAGGGCCTGCTCGCGCTCGAGGAGATGAGCACCACCAAAACAATAGTTCAGCACTTCAACTAGGAACGATCATGTCCCAGCTATCAGATCAGATTGCCATTGTCACCGGTGCGGCCAGCGGATTCGGCGCGGCCATCGCACAGGCGTACATCAAGGCAGGCGCCAAGGTTCTCCTCGTCGACATCAATGGCGACGCGGCCAAGAAACTCGCGTCCGTATTGGGCCCGAAGGCGAATTTCTTCGCCTGTGACGTGACCAAGCCGGACCAGATCGAGGAGGCCGTGCGCTACTGTGTCGATGTATTCGGAATACCCGATATCGTCGTGAACAACGCGGGCACCACGCACCGCAACCAGTCGATGCTCGACGTCGACGAAGCCACATTCGACCGAGTCTTCGCCGTCAACGTGAAGTCCATTTACAACATGACTCGAAGCGTCGTGCCGCTCATGAAACAGCGCAAGAAGGGCGTCATTCTCAACGTTGGTTCGGTCGGCGGTATCCGGCCGCGGCCGGGCCTCACCTGGTACAACAGCTCCAAAGGCGCCGTGAGCGTCATGTCAAAGTCGATGGCGGTGGAATTGGCCCCGGACGACATCCGCGTCAACCTGATTTCGCCGGTCATGTCGGCCACCGCGTTGCTGCCGGAATTCATGGGCGTGCCGGACACCCCCGAGAACCGGGCGCGATTTGTCTCGACAATTCCTCTGGGCCGCATGTGCGATCCGGCGGATGTCGCGAATGTCGCGGTTTTTCTGGCCAGTGCCGAAGCCCGGTTTCTGACGGGCATCGAGATGCCGGTGGATGGCGGGCGATCCGTCTGAAGGGCCGCGTTGGCAATGACAAAACCGGTACACCTGCCATGAACGGTCCGCTCTCTGGCATCCGCATCATCGAAGTCGGCCACATGCTGGCAGGCCCGTACTGCGGCCTGCTGCTGGCCGACATGGGCGCCGAGGTGATCAAGATCGAGCCGCCCGAAGGCGACATCGGCCGCAAGATCAGTCCGCATTTCATCGGCCCGCACAATGCCTATTTCGCGAGCTTGAACCGCAATAAGCAGAGCGTAGTGCTCGACCTGGCGAGCCCCGAGGGCCAATGCGAGCTGCTGGACATCGCGGCGCGTTCGCATGCGTTGATCACCAATCTGCGTCCTGCGGCGATCAAGAAACTAGCACTGACCTACGAAAGCCTGAAGCACCGCAATAGTAAGATCGTCTGCGTCGCCCTCACGGGCTACGGCCTTGAAGGCCCCTATTCCGAGAGCCCGGCGTACGACTATGTGATCCAGGCGTTGACCGGCGTGATGGCGCTCACCGGCGACCCGCTGGCGCCCCCGACCAAGACCGGCTATTCAGCCGTCGACAACTCGGCCGGCATCATGGCCGCGATGGCGTTACTGGCCAAGATCGTGGAAGGGCGCGGCGGACAGGTTGACGTGTCGATGTACGACGTGATGCTGTCGCAGCTCAACTATCTGGCCGGCGCCTCGCTCAACGCGGGTGAGGTAATGGAGCGGCTGGCCAACTCATCGCACCCGTACATGGTGCCGGCGCAGATCTTCCCGACGGCCGATGGCTGGCTCACGCTGTTCATCACGCACGACAAGTTCTGGCAGAAGTTCTGCAATGAGATCAAACGACCCGAATGGATCACCGACCCGGCATTCGCGACGATGAACAGCCGGCGCGGCAACCGCGCGCACGTGCTTGCTTCCATCGGCCGCGTGCTGCTGGAAGCGCCTGCCCGCGAATGGGTGAAGCGGCTAGCGCCGCTGGGCGTGGTGGCGGCCGAAGTCGGCACCATGGCCGATGCGCTCGCAAGCGATCAGGCGCGATCGCGCGACATGATCGTGTCGCTGGGCGACGGCACGCAGTCGCTGCGCGCCGTCGGCAGCGCCGTGAAGTTCGATGGCTTCACGCCGACCTATGGCATGCCGCCCCTGCTGGACGAACACCGCGACCTGGTGTTGGGGAAGGCTGCCGCGTGACGCAGGCGAAAGCCCCGCTGGACCGCCACGCCTTGGGCCGGCGATTGAGCCGGCTGGCGAACGCGAGCGCGGCGGACCTCCTGAACGGCCAGCCGGCGCAAAGCCCCGCCGCCTATGCACGCCGCATCGGGCTGACCGGGCCGCCCGGCGCGGGCAAGAGCACGCTGGCCGGCCACCTCGCGATGTATAGGCTGCAAGGCCGACGCCTGGGCGTCCTGGCCATCGACCCGAGCAGCCCGCGCACGGGCGGCGCCATCCTGGGCGACCGCATCCGCATGGACGAACTTGCCGGCAGCGCCGAGCTATATATCCGCTCAGTCGGCTCGCGCTCAGCGCACGATGGCCTTTCGGACAACCTGCCTGAGATGCTGGACACCATGGACGAGTTCGGGTTCGATGAAGTGCTTCTGGAAACCGTGGGCGTAGGACAGGCCGAGTACGCCGTGCGCGCGCAGGTCGACACGCTGGTGCTGGTACTGTTGCCCGAGAGCGGGGACATCGTGCAGGCCATGAAGGCCGGCATCATGGAAATGGCCGACATCTTCGTGGTGAATAAGGCCGATCTGCTTGGCGCGCAGAAGATGGTGACGGACATCAAGCGCATCAGCGCGCTGGCGGGCCATGCGGAAAGCGCATGGCGCCCGCTGGTGTTGCTCGCTTCCTCTGCCCAGCCGGAAACGATCGAGGCGCTCTCAAACGGTATCGACGAGCACCAGGCCTGGCTGGCGGCGAGCCGTGGAGGCGACAGCCTGTTGCTGGCGCGTGCCCGCTACCGCCTGCGCCGCCTGATCGAGCGCCGCGCCGCCGACGCGGTGGCGGCGCTGGATGCGCAAGCGCTACTGGCGCCCCTGGAGCTACAGCTGGACCAGGCGCTGCAAGTGATCCGCAACCCCGGATAGCTCGACAACCCAAGGAGACATCGATGTTCAAGAAGATTCGAAGCTGGACCGCGCTGCTGGCGTTCGCCACGATTGCCGCCGCGACGCACGCGCAGGACTTTCCCAATCGCCCCGTGAAGATCCTGGTGCCGCAGACGCCGGGCGGAGCGTCCGACGCGCTGGCGCGCATCATGGCGCAGAAGCTGAGCGAGAAATGGGGCCAACCCGTGGTGGTGGAAAACCGCGCGGGCGCCGGCGGCAACGTCGGCATGGAGGTGGTCGCCAATTCGCCCGCCGACGGCTACACGCTGCTCATGAGCTATGTAGGAACGCATGCGATCAACGGCGCCCTGTACAAGAAGCTGCCGTTCGACCCTGAGCGGGATTTCGCGCCCGTGGCCACGCTGGCGACGCTTCCTTTCGTCATCGTGACCAGGGCGGCTTCCCAGCTCAAGACCATTTCCGACATCGTCGCGGCGGCGACGAGGGGCCAGCTCACTTATGGCTCCGCGGGCAACGGTTCGGTGAATCACCTGCTGGGCGAAATGTTCAATTCGGCAGCCGGCGTGAAGTTGGTGCACGTGCCGTATCGCGGCGCGGCGCCTGCTATGCAGGACCTGATGGGCGGACAGATCCACTTGGCGTTCACCAGCCTCCCTTCCGTCACAGGCGCCATCCGGCAGGGCACATTGCACCCCGTGGCGGTGACCAGCGCCAAGCGTGCGCCCTCATTCGCGAACATCCCCACCGTGGCGGAAGCCGGCTTCCGGGAATTCGACGTGAACCCGTGGTTCGGCCTCTTCGCGCCGGCCAAGGTGCCGCCGCAGGTGATTCGCAAGATCAACGCCGACGTCAACGAGGCGCTGGCTTCCAGGGATGTGATGGACAAATTTTCAGCCCAGGGCGCCGAGTCTTACGCCACCGACCCGCAGCAGTTCGCCAGCGTACTGAAGGCGGACATTGCCAAGTGGGGCCAGGTCGTGAAGGCCTCGGGCGCCAGAGTCGACTGAACGCACCGCGTGAGCTCGAAGGTCATCTCAAGGTCAATGACGTCGCGTGACCGATGCCAAACAAGCGTTTGGTTGGATTATGCTATGCTTCGGGCTGCGGGTTTTGCGGTTTCCCCGCGCCATTCGGAATTGCAAATGTCCACACGCCCATCCGATCTGTCACCCCCCGCGTGTCTTGCCGCAGGTCCTTACGTCGACAGCGACCACCCGGCCGTCCAGGCATTCGCGCGCAGCCATGCCGATTCCAGCATGCCCGCCCGCGACATTGCAGTCCGGCTGTACTATGCGGTGCGCGACGGCATCCGCTACGACCCTTACCAGATCGACATCTCCGAGCGCGGGTTGCGAGCGAGCCACGTGCTGGAGTGTGGCTACGGCTTTTGCGTTTCGAAGGCGGCGTTGCTGACCGCAGCTGCGCGTGTGCTCGGCGTACCCGCTCGGCTTGGCTTCGCCGATGTCCGCAACCATCTCACCAGCCCGCGCTTGCGGGAGATGATGCGCACCGACGTCTTCGCGTTCCACGGCTATTCAGAGGTGTGGCTTGATGGCCGGTGGGTGAAGGCGACGCCAGCCTTCAGCAAGACATTGTGCGAGAAGGCCGGCGTGCTTCCGCTGGAGTTCGACGGCAGCGCCGACTCCATTTTCCACGAGTGCGACACGAGCGGGCGGCGTCACATGCAGTACCTGCTCGATCGCGGCCCGTACCTCGATGTGCCACGAGACGAGATGATCTCGGTCTTCGAGCAGCTGTATCCGAACTACCGGAGCTGGATGCGCGGCACCTGCGGAGTGGAGTTCGAGACTGAGGTCGTACCGGGCAGCGCTGAGTGAGTTTCGGGCACGCCTCGCGCCTGCACCCTCAGGAGTTCCCGGGCTTCGACGGCGGCTCCTGGGTCGCGGACGTCGGCGGGCCACCCGGCGCGCCCACCGTCATTCTGCTGCACGGGGGCGGGCAGACGCGACACGCTTGGGGGGCTGCCGCATTGGCATTGGCGCGCGCCGGCTGGCGCGCCATCGCGCTGGACCTGCCAGGCCACGGCGAGTCCGCGTGGTCCAGCGCGGGTGACTACCGGATCGAGACGCTCACCTGCGAGATGGCACGGTTCTGCAGCCACCTGGAAACGCCCTTAGCCGGAATGGCACTTACTTTGGTTTGTTCGCATGACCATGCTTCTCTACATGTCGGCGAGCCCGGGCGCGTGGCACCTTCAACCAGGGGTAGGGTTTGGGGCGGCGCTTTTTCATTCGCGGCTCGATTCGC
>Ga0255338_1001216_pt1 | contig 52151 bp, 51 predicted proteins | sample MeOH1_35cm_T4_19_FD_203715 | JGI IMG/M metagenome (GOLD analysis project Ga0255338, IMG submission 203715) | Sandy soil microbial communities from University of British Columbia, Vancouver, Canada - MeOH1_35cm_T4_195 | ecosystem: Engineered > Artificial ecosystem > Sand microcosm > Unclassified ... | reverse complement strand
GGATATGTCCTTCTATCGCAAGCCAAGCTCGGGGCGGGGGTGATTCGCCGCGACAATGAGGCAGCAGTACGCCACGCAGTGAACTATGGTATGGCGGTGCCGCCTACGATGTCACACCGGCACTCACGCTGGCGGGGCAGGTCTACTATCTCAAGTTCCACGACAGTGGAGACAAGGCAATCCTGTACGCGCTGCGTGGGTCCTACGCGCTTTCCAAGCGCTCTTCTGTTTATGCCACAGTAGGCTATATCAAAAATGGAGGGGAGCTTGCCATGTCTGTCAGCACCGGTGCACCAAACTCCAGCCCTAAGCCGGGCGGGTCCCAGTTTGGCAGCATGGTCGGGATCAAACATGTCTTCTAATGTAGATGTTTGATTGCTAGATTGCGGTGGGTAGCTTGCCTAATTGAAAGGACAGTTGCCCCTCAGCTTAAAACGCGGCTTGAAACGCCGAGTTCCGATGGATGGCGGTCCTGGCTGCTTCATGCGCGCCCACAGGGATTCTCCTGTCGCCTTTGAGCCTTCGTTGCGGCAGTCCTCGACGTAATCGGGTTCGGTCTGTGGTTCTCGCCCGAGAGGTTCACCACGAAGCGTCTTCCGGCTCTAGTGGAAAGGTCCCGTTGACGAAGTGTTTGGTTCCGCACCGACGCGCCCGGATCTTCGGCAAGAATAGCCGGGGGACCTTGGTATCCCTCATACTTGTTGCACGTTCATGCACTTTTTGGGACGGATCGAGAACCTCAACAACGGTCCATCGAAAGGAGAACGAAGGATGACACACGTGCCTTCAAACGAAAACGGAATGACCTTGACAGCTAGCCAGTTGGACGCCTATCTCGCAAGGATCAAGATCGACCGGACGGTCTCTCTCGACCTTCACGGCCTGTCGAGACTTCATCGTGCTCACCTCATGACATTCACTTTTGAGGCGTTGGATGCCTTCATGGGATGGCCGTCCTCGATCACCCCGGCGTCTGCCTTCGCCAAGATGGTGGAGGGCAGGCGCGGCGGCTGGTGCTACGAGATGAACGGTCTCTTCGGCGCAGCTCTCGATGCACTCGGTTTCCGGGTAACCCGTCTGTGCGGCGGCGTTAATCGTGAAATACTGGGCGACATTGCCATCGGCAATCACCTGACCCTGCGTGTCGATCTCGACTGCCCCTATCTCGCCGAGGTCGGCGTGGCCGACGCCATCGTCGAGCCCGTGCCGCTGGATATCGGACCGATCAGCCAGCGCGGCTTCGATTTTTCGATCATGTCGACGGAGGACGGCTGGCTGCGCTTCAACAATCATGTGCAGGGCATCGCGCACAGCTTCGACTTCCGGGTCGACTACAGCGACGAGGCTGCCATGGCCGCCATGCACGCCTGGTTGATGCGGGATCCCGGGTCGCCGTTCACAAACGCGCTGGCAGTCCTGCGTCATACCGCGGACGGCTATGTTGCCCTGCAGAACGATCGCTTGCGCAACGTGATGCCCAACAGCGTCAGCGAACACCGCATCACCAGCGCGGACCATCTCGCGGACACGTTTGAAACCATTTTCGACCTCGATATTCCCCAGCCCGGGCACGTTTGGGACAAGATCCGGGCGATTAGCCGCGATAAGGCTGCCTGAACAGGCGACACTCGCTCACCACTGGGTATCTCAATGGCACGGGCGGAGGCGTGTTACTCAGCGTTAGGATTTCCAATCTCTTTCCCTACAAGGCCTCCCCCTCCAAAGTAATCGCCATTCAGCAGAGCCTGCAGCCGAAGAAGGTCAGCGTTGGCGACGTCAGTATGGCACCGGGCGTCGACGACCGCCCGCTGTGCCGCATAATGGGTCCGGTCGAGGTGGCACCGGGCAAGACCCCGTCGCAGTACATCAAGGACGCCCTCCAGGAAGAGCTCCTGATGGCGCGGGCCTATGACGTGAGAGGCACTCCGATCGAGGGCCGCATCGAGGAACTGAGTTTCAGTTCGGTGTCCCCGGCGTACTGGCAGATCACGATGGCCGTGAAGTCGCCCGTGAACAACGGTTACAAGGTCTCGGTCAAGTATCCGTCTGACACGAGCTTTTCTGCTTTCAGCGCGTGCAAGAACGTTGCGGATGCATTCGGCCCCGCCGTGCAGGAACTGCTCAAGCAGGTCGTGACGAACCCACAATTTCCGGCGCTGCCTGGGAATTAGGTCGCCTGGCGGTACGCACGCCGTGCCGTTGCCCGTGCCACAAGAGGGTTCCGCACCCTACTCCCGCGATCGGCCGCAACCCGCGATCTCCTGCTTCGGCACCGGTGGACGGCCCAGTTGCCCGATCAACTGCCGGAGCGAGACAGTGGAGGCGGACGGCTCTTGGATTCGGATAGCCGCCATTGAGTTGTGGAGAAATCGAATGGCGCAGAAGGGGCGTTCTTCGACGCTCAGACCTCATACGATGGCAACAACCGGGCATCAGGGTGGGTCCCCGGCCGCGTCGCCGATGCGCAGCATGTTCCACGTCAGTCCAAGCTGGACATCGGTCTTGAGGGACAGCAACTGGCGGGAAAGCCGTGCCAGATGTGCCTGTTCCGCGAGGTTCTTGCCGATCACGCCTTTCTCCCCGGACGCGTTGGCCAGCACGGTCTCCAGGTCGCCATAGCGCTGCAGGAGCTTCACGGCGGTCTTCGCCCCGATCTTTTCGACGCCGGGAATGCCGTCAGTGCTATCTCCCAGCATGGCGAGGTAATCCGCCAGCTGGTGGCTGCCGACGCCGAACTTGTCCATGACGTAGCTTTCGTCGAACCAGGACGGCTCGCCGTTCTTCGCCGTCGCGAAATGGTTGCGTACGATCGCGCCGTCGGCGATCAGCTGGAGCACGTCCTTGTCCGTGCTCACCGGAATCGCCTGCCCCTCCTTGCTCGCGGTCCAGCGGTAGAAGACGGTGGCGATGATGTCGTCCGCCTCGTAACCGTCGGCCGAGGCAGTCTGGAGCCCGAGCACCTCCGTCAGCGTCAGGCGGAAATCGGGAATGACGTCGGCCAGCTCCGGGTCCATGGGCTTGCGGTGCTGGCGATATTGCGGATACAGCGCGTGCCGCCACGTCTTGCCGCCGGCATCGAATGCCGCCAGCGCGTGCGTGGGCCTGCATTCGGCCAAGGCGCGGCGGAACGAGGCCAGGGCCGAGAGCACAGCCCCTTCGACCTTGGCCGGAATGTCTTCCGATGGGTTGGCTTCGTAAACCCGGCGCAGGATGTTCAGGCCATCAATCAGAAGTAGTGTTTGCTTCATTATTCTTGCGATGCTTGCCGTCAGACCCTCTATTCTGACGCGCGATGGCGATGGCGCAACTTTTTGGACTGATCTATCCGCGAGAATGCGGGGTTGCGCAGGCCGGCCACCTCGTCTAGTCTGAGCAGACTCAACCTACGCCCGGAAATGAACAACAACCACGACACTCGCCAGGCAGTAATCGACGCCCTGAAGAAAACGGGCACCCCGATGGATGCATATCAGGTCGCAAAGGCCACGGGCGTCAGCCCGATCCAGGCCGTGCGGACACTGACCAAGCTCACCACCAAGGGGCTTGTGCGGACCGATGGTCCGCTGGGTGACGAGAACGACCTGTCCGCGCAGTTCAGTCTCGTGCCGGAGCCGAAGGAAGGCAGCGTGGGCTGAAAGCAGGCGTTTCGGGCTCTGGCGAAACCGGCTGCCACGGGGTCGGCTCCGGCGATCGTGGCATGAAGCTGGCGGGCTGCCCCTGCCGCTCAAATTCGATCAGGGTGCCGCATAAATCATATGCAAGCTCGCGCAATCTCGCGCCCGCTGCCCCATTCGCGCGCCGTCAACGCGCACCTGGCCCGCTCCGCACTAACGTGACCGATAGGCGATGCTGACAAATAATTCCAATCAGGACTATCCATTGCCCGCCAACCCGCGTATATTTCGGCCCGCGGGGTGGAGCAGTTGGCAGCTCGTCGGGCTCATAACCCGAAGGTCGCAGGTTCAAGTCCTGCCCCCGCAACCAGATTCCAAAGCCCGTACGGTTCTCGCCGCACGGGCTTTTTGCATTTGCGCGGCGCAGGCGGCGCAGGGGCCTGCCGAGGGTACGGACAAGCAGCGGGTGTAGGGGGCGGGGGCCGATCGATCCGGACTCTCTTGCCGACAAGACGCCGTACGCGAATGCATCGCGGCACATGCCGAGGGTAAGGCAAATGGGTACGGGAGGCTGTCGGGCCGCGCCCTGCACTTTCCGGCACCTATTCAGGCTTGATGCTCCCGTCCTTGATGACCCGCGCCCATTTCACTGTTTCACCATCGACGAAACGCTTGAACTCCGCCGGGGTGGAGCCGGCCGGCTCGGCGCCGATGGCAAGCAAGCGTTGCCTCACCTCTGGCGACTGGAGGATTTGCCGCACCAGGGTGCTAAGCCGGTCCACGATCGCCGGCGGCGTGCCGGCGGGTGCGAAGATCCCATTCCATTCGTAGACCTGGTAGCCCGCCAGCCCGGACTCTGCCACGGTGGGCGTATCGGGCAGCGCGGGAGCGCGCTTGGTCCCCGTGGTGGCAAGCACCTTCAGCTTCTGGCCTTTAACGAGCGGGTACGAGGCCGCCATGTTGCTGAACATCAGGTCCACCTGACCGCCCATCAGGTCGCTCAGCGCCGGCGCACCGCCCTTGTACGGCACGTGCAGCAGGTTCAGCCCGGACTGCTGGCTGAACAAGGCCGCCGCCAGATGCTGTGCGGTTCCCGGACCGGCGGATGCATAGCTCAGCTTGCCGGGTTTTGCCCTGGCGGCGGCAATCAGGTCCTGGGGCTTGTTGAACGGCGAGTTCGGCGGCACGACGAGAAGATTCGGCACCAGCACGACGAGCGAAACCGGGACGAAGTCCTTGCTGGTGTCGTACGGCAGCCGGGGCTGCAGGCTGGGGTTGACCGAGTGGGCGGTAGCGTCGAGCAGCAGCGTGTAGCCGTCGGCCGCCGCCTTCGCTACCGCGCCTGCGCCAATGACGCCGCTGGCACCCGGACGATTGTCGACCACCACCGTCTGCCCGAGCTTCGCGCCAAGCGGGGCAGCCAGGATCCGCGCCACGGTGTCCGCCGCACCGCCGGCCGGGTAAGGGACCACCAGGCGAATCGGATGATCCGGATAGCCAGCGGCGTTGGCGTTGGCATTGGCGGTAACCGTAGCCCCGAACAGGGGCAGGGACACCATCAGCCACTTGGCGACAAACTTCTTGTGCATGTCTTCGACCCCGTCGATTTGCAATGCGTTGAATTCGATAAAGCGGCCGGTTAGACCGTGGCAATCGGCGTCGCCGGCGAGCCAACCGCGCCGGGCAGGCGCAGCGGTGGCGCGGTCAGCAGGAAGCGGCTGCGCCCGTGCGCGCGGAGCCAGCGCGCCAGCGGCGTCAGATACCACAGCTCGCCAAGATGAATGCCGTTCTTGAACAGGCAATGCGCGTGCAGCGGCAGGCGCGGCCCGCGGATCGGCGAGGGGCTCAACGGCTTCGGCATCACCAGTTCCACCGCCGGGTTGTCGGCCAGCAGGCACGCCAGCCTGGTGTCGACGATCCAGTTCAGCAGCTTGCTGTCGTAGCCGTCGAGGCCGGTGCCGCTGTCATGCAGGTGCTTGACATCGGGGTTGCCGTTCATCGCCAGCAGCGTGTCGGCAAAACCGGTGTGGATGCAGACCATGTCGCCGGTTTCCACCTGGACGTTGTCGGTCTCGAGGATGCGCATCAGCTCGTCGTACCCGACGGCATGGCGCTTGCGGCCGATATGGTGTTCGAGGTCCAGCATCACGCCGCGGCCTTGCGCCCCGTGCTCCGCCAGCACCGCGATGCTGAGCGCTTGCGCCACCGGATCCTGGTAGCGCGCCCAGGGCTCGGCGCCGCTGACTTCATGGCCGGGCCGGATATGCTCTCCCGCCTTGAAGCCGTTGTAGAAGACCGCCTCCGGCTCGCCGTCGCCATCGGCGTCGAAGTGACTGCCAATGTGTGCGAGGCTGTCCCACTGCGTCGAGTACTGCAGGCTCATCAGCACCACGTCATCGTTGACCACATCGGTGATGGTCGGATCCTCTGACGCGTACGACCAGCAGAAGCCCTGCTGCCCCGCGCTCTTGCCGTCGCGCAGGACCGCGAAGCGGCGCGGCGGCTGCCGGCGCGGATTCATCGCCGAGCCGCCCGGCACGTCCAGCGGCAGCGACAAGCAGAACGTCATCCCCTCCTTCACTTCGGCGATGCCCTGCAGTACCTTGGCCCTGTCCACCAGGTTCATCCGGCCGCGCTGGTCGTCGTCTCCGAACTCGCCCCAGTGGCTGCCCTCCGGGCTGTGCTTCCAGCGTTGCGTCATGCCGGGCCTCCCGTTGAATGCTTGCGTGGGACGATCGGCAGCCCGGCCACATCCATTTCGATGCACAGGATGCCTCCCGCGGTGGAGTCCGTCACGAACAGCGTCTTGCCGGCCGCGCCGCCAAAGGCGAGATTGGTCAGGGAATGCCCGGCGGGGCCACGCAGCACCTGCACCGGCTCGGCGCGGTGGTTCAGCACCCAGACGTAGCCCAGCCCCGGGTTCGCCACCAGCAACCGGCCGGAGGTATCCATGGCCAGCCCGTCCGGGCCGCTCGGGCCGTATGACGTAAAGAACTGGCCGGTCTTGGATACGCTGCCATCGGCTAGGATCGGCATGCGCCAGACGCAGTTGCCCCGGGTCACCGCCACGAACAGGAACTTCTCATCCGGGGACAGCACAATGCCGTTGGGGCTGGGCACGTTGGACAGCAGCAACTCCAGCCTGCCCGTGGCGCTCAGGCGATAGACGCGGCCGGTAGGATCGTGCAGCCCGGTCTGCCCCTGGTCCGTGAAATAGATGTTCCCTTGCGAATCGATGGTGAGGTCGTTGACCCCTTTGAAGCTCTCGGTATTGCGGCGGCCAAGGTAAGGCGCCACGGTTCCGCTGCGCGTGTCAAGCAGCATCAGGCCATTGCGGTAGTCCGTCACCAGCAGTTCGGCCGCGCTGAGAAACTTCATGCCGTTGGGCTCGCCGTCCCACTGGGCCACCAGCTCCCACCCGCCCGTTGGATCGATGCGAAAGACGCGGCCGTAGGGGATATCGGTGACATAGAGATTGCCGGCGCTGTCGAACACCGGCCCTTCCAGGAAGGCATCGATCTCTCGCCCGCCCTGGTTGGCATCGGCCCAGATCGTGCGCCTGGGCTGGCGGTATTTCGCCGGCATACGGGTAAAAACGTCCAGCTCACGGACTTCCGGGGCATTCAGCAGGAACATGGTTTATTGCCTTTCAAAAGCGGTATTGGCCGCCACCTTGCCCCAGAACGCCGTGCGCTCGGCAAGCTGCCTGGAAAATGCCGATGCATCCCAGTAGCCCGGATTCGCGCCAATGCCTTCGGCAAAGGTCTTCATGCCCTGGGAGGCCATGGCCGCAGCCACTTCTTTCTGAAGGCGCTCCAGCACCTTCGGCGGCGTGCCCCTGGGCGCCCACAGGCCGGTGAAGTTGACTACACCATAGCCCTTGACCCCTGCCTCGGCAAACGTCGGCACATTGGGCAGCGCAGCAAGGCGCTTGTCGCCGCTCACCGCCAGCAGGCGCAGGCTGCCGCCCTTGACTTGCCCGATCACGCCGGGCGTGGAAGCGATCTGGTAATCCACCGTGCCGCCGAGCAGCGCCAGCGTGGCCTCGCCCGCGCCCTTGAACGGCACGTGCATGAAGTGCGTGCTGGTGGCCACGCCCAGGGCTTCGCTGGCGAAATGCGGCGTGGTGCCGGCGCCGCCTGAGCCGTAGCTCACTTTGCCGTCGCCCGCGCGCGCGGCGGCGATCAGGTCGCTCATGGTCTTGAACCTGCTGTCGGCCTTTACCGCCACGGCCATCGGCGCGAACACAAAAGCGGCTACCGGCTGCAAGTCATTCGCGTAATCGAACGGCAGTTTCTTGAAAATGTGCGGCAGCAGGGAATACGTGGTGTCGTTGGCGAGCAGCGTGTAGCCGTCGGCCGGGGCGCGCGCCACTTGCACGGTACCGATGGTGCCGGTGGCGCCTGCCTTGTTTTCGACGACAAAGCTCTGGCCGGTTTGTTCGGTGAGGCATTGGGCCATTTTTCGGGTGACTGCGTCTACGGCGCCGCCTGGGGGGTACGGGACCACGATCCTGACGGGCTTGTCGGGCCAGGTTTGTGCGTGGGCGGATAGGGCGATGAAGGCGATCGCGCCCAGCGCGCAACGGCGCAGTGCCGATGCGCGGTTCGGTTTGGTGTTCATGGTGTCTCCTGCCTTGTATTTTCCCTGGCCCGGACGGGGGCCGGCTTCGGTCTTCAGGCTTTGGCCAGAACCTGGGCTTGCGCGCGGGCCAGCACGCCGAGCGTGTTCTGCGCGGCTGCCACGCCCATGTTCACGTAGGCGGTACTGGTCACGCCGCCGATGTGGGGGCTGAGCAGAAAACCAGGCTGGCCGTGGAAGATATGCGGCACCGTCATCGGCTCGACCGCGAAGCTGTCCAGCCCTGCGATGGCCACCTGTCCGGACTGCACCGCGGCCAGCAGTGCGGGTTCGTCGATCAGCCCGCCGCGTGCGGTGTTGACCAGCATCACGCCGGGCTTGCAGCGTGCCAGCGTTTGCGCGTTGATCATCGCCTTGTTGTCGGTGGTCAGCGGGCAGTGCAGCGAGATTGCGTCCGACTCCTTCCAGATCGTTTCCAGGTCCACGGACTCGATATAGTCCGGCAGGTCGCGGGCGTATGGATCGAAGCCGATCACGCGCATGCCCATGGCATCACACATCCTGGCGAAGCGCCGACCGATGGCGCCCAGGCCGATCAGGCCAATGGTGCGGCCCGCCAGTTCGAAGCTCTTGTGCGTGGCCTTGTCCCAGTGGCCGGCATGCATGCGTTCGTTGAGCGTCACGACGGATTTGGCGCAGCCCAGCAGCAACGCCAGGGCCTGCTCCGCAACGGCTGCGGCATTGGCGCCAACCGCTGCCGTTACCTCGATGCCGCGCGCTGCAGCGGCGGGCTTGTCGATGGTGTCGGTGCCGCTGCCGTGCTTGGAGATGACCTTCAGCGCGGGGGCAGCATCCATGATTTCCGGGGTCACGGCGCCGTAGCGCACGATGATGCCGACCGGGTTGTGGCGCTGCGCCAGCGCCACCAGATCGGCGGGCTGGGGGGTCTTGCCGGCATAGACGATTTCGTAATCGCCGAGCAATGCCTCGGCTTGTGGCGCCAGGTCAGCCGCGGTGACGAGGATGGCAGGCTTGGTGCTCACAGCGTCTCTCCCTCTTTCAGCACGCCGGCGGTGATCAACGAGGCAACCAGCCACGGCGCGTTGGTCTTGCCTTCCTTTATCTGGGCGATGCGGCGCGCTTCGGCGGCTTCCTTGTGCTCGGCGAGCGGCAGCAGCGAGGCGATCTTTTCACGCTCCACCACGACCAGGCCATCGGCATCGCCGCAGATGAAGTCCCCGGGGTGAACCGTGACGCCGCCGACCGAGACCGGGTGGCCGATGCGCCCGCCCACTTCCTTGGTCGGGCCGTTGGGGTTGGTGCCCACCGAGAACACCGGGTAATCCATGTCGTCGATATCCAGGCTGTCGCGCACCGCGCCGTCGATCACCACGCCGGCAATGCCGCGCTGGCGGCATGCATTCATCATGATGGTACCCATCAGCGCGCTGCTCTGGTCGCCCTTGCCATCGATCACCAGCACGTCACCGGGCTGCGCCAGCGCCAGCGCGGCGTGGATCATCAGGTTGTCGCCGGGGCGCACTTCCACCGTGAAGGCGGTGCCGGCCAGCTTCATATGCGGGCGCAACGCCCTGATGCGGCCGTGCAGCGCGCCGCGGCGGCCGGCCACGTCAGCCAGGATCGCGGGCTGGAATTTCGCGGCCTGGGCGACGATGTCGGCGGGTACGCGGTCGAAGGATTTGATGATGTTGGGCAGGCTCATGGCATGGCTCCTTGGATTCGGGGGATTCGGGGGATTCGGGGATGGCGACGGGATAGCTGTGAATGCCGGAGATCAGTCAACCTGCGCGCCGGATGCCTTGACGGCGGCTGACCAGCGAACGGTGTCCTTCTTCAGCAGCGCGCCGAACTGCTCGGGGGTGCCGCCCAGAACATCTGCGCCCTGGTCGCTCAGCTTCTTCTTCAGCTCGGGCACCTGTAGCGCCTTGTTGAACTCGGCATTCAGGCGCGCCACGATGTCCCTGGGCGTGGCGGCGGGCGCCACGAAGCCAAACCACGTCACGGCCTCGAACCCGCTGTAGCCGGTCTCGGCAATGGTGGGCACGTTGGGCAGGTCGTCCATGCGCCTGGCCGAGGTGACGGCCAGCGCACGCATCTTGCCGTTGCGGATATGGCCGATCAGCGTCGGCACCGACGACAGGTACAGCTGCACCTGCCCGCCAATCAGGTCATTGACGGCCTGGGCCGCGCCCTTGTACGGCACGTGGGTGAGCTTGATGCCGGCCGTCTTCTGGAACAGCTCGCTGGTCAGGTGCGCCACGGTGCCATTGCCCGGCGAGGCCATGTTGATAGTGCCCGGATGCGCCTTGCTGGCAGCAATCACATCGGCCAGCGTCTTGTAGGGCGAATCCACGTTGGTCACCAGCACCAGCGGTGCGCTGGCGACCAGGCCCACCGGCGTAAGGTCCTTCGCCACGTCGTACGGCAGCTTGCGGTAGAGCGACGGGTTGATGGCAAGGTTGCTGGTCTGGCCCAGCGCGATGGTGTAGCCGTCGCCGCTGGCCTTGGCCGCGGCGTCCACGCCGAGGTTGCCGCCAGAGCCCGGCTTGTTGTCCACCACGAAGCGCCAGCCCATGGCCATCGCCACCTTGCTGGTGACCTCGCGGGCAATGATGTCCGTGCCGCCGCCGGCCGGGAACGGCACGATCACGCGGATGGGCTTGGCAGGATAGGTTTGGGTCTGTGCCATGGCAGGGATGGCCGGGATGGCCAGGGCACAAAAGAGAGCGGTGGTCAGGCCGCGGCGCAGCAGGTGCATTGCTTGTCTCCATCTCGTTATTTGTTGGAACGGATTCTGGATGGTCGTTGCACACAGTACAATACTGTTTCACTGTACGCACCCCATTCCACACCATGGTTCCTTCCAACTCCCCCATTGCCATTGAGGCGGCCGACGACGCAGGCGGCGGCGTGATCGCAGTACGGCGTGCGCTGCGCGTCCTGGAAGCCTTCGGCGTAAGCGACGCACAACTCACACTGGCGGAACTCAGCCGGCGCACGGGCATCCACAAGACCACGGTGCTGCGCCTGGCGCGCACGCTGGCGTCCGACAACTACCTGGTGCAGAAGGAAGACGGCAGCTGGCGGCTCGGGCGTGCTGCGGGCTGGCTTGGCGCGTGTTACCAGGCCACCTTCAATGTGCACGAAGTGGTGGAACCGGTGCTGCGGGAGCTGACGATCAAGACTGGGGAAAGCGCGTCGTTCTACGTGCGCGAGGGCCAGCAGCGCATGTGCCTGGTACGCGTGGAGGGTCCGCAGGCCATCCGGCACCATGTGCGCATCGGCTCGGCGCTGCCGCTGGACAGTGGCGCGCCCGGGCGGGTCATCCTGGCGTTCTCAGGGGAACCGGGCGAGCCCTATGAATCGATCCGGCGGCGGGGATATCACCTGTCGATGGGCGAGCGCGAGCCGGAAGTCTCCAGCGTTTCGGCGCCTGTGTTCGGCCTGCATTGGCGGCTGCTCGGGTCCGCGTGCATCTCGGGGCCGACTTCGCGGCTCAATGAAGAGCGCTTGATTGCCCTGGCGCAGACGGTGGTGGACGCGGCCAACCAGCTTTCGTATGCGATGGCGGGGAGCCACCAGCCCGCGCCCGCGGCAGCTTCGGGCAGTCCGGCAACATGGCATCCTTGACGTACGAATGCGTCACGCTGGCACAAAACGTCGTCTGGCTGGCAGTATTCGAAGGCGTTCCTGATGGTCCGGCGACGGCTGTTGCCCAATACTGGAACTGGAACTGGAACTGGAACTGGAACTGGATCTCACCCGACAACACACTATCCGCAGCAGCAAAGGAGTGAAGCGCATGCCCCCGCTCGATACACTATTGCCGTTCTTCGGCATCGCCGTGGTACTTGGCCTGACCCCCGGCCCGGACAATATCTTTGTGCTGCTGCAATCCGCCATGCGGGGACCTCGCGCCGGCATGGTCGTGGTGCTTGGCCTGTGCACGGGCCTGCTGGTGCATACGGCCGCGGTGGCCTTCGGCCTGGCCGCACTGTTTGCCGCTTCCCAGCTAGCATTCGCGGCGCTGAAGATCGCCGGCGCGCTGTACCTGGCCTACCTTGCGTGGCAGGCGTTCCGCGCCCCGGTGGGCAAGATGGCCGAAGGCGGCGGCGGCAACGCTGGCACCGGGCACATGTACCGGCGCGGCGTGGTGATGAACCTGACCAACCCCAAGGTCGTGATCTTCTTTCTCGCGTTCCTGCCCCAGTTCGTCGCTGCCGACCGTGGCCATATCGCGCTGCAGATCATGGTGCTGGGCGTGGTCTTTATCATCGCCACCCTGCTTGTTTTTTCTGTGATCGCCTACTTCTCGGCCATGTTCGGCGCCCTGCTGCTGCGCTCGGCTCGCGCTCAGCGCGCGCTGAACCGGTTTGCGGGGGTGGTGTTCCTGGGACTCGCCGCGCGCCTGGCGACGTCGCGGCTGTAAGCCTGCACCCCCCGGTGATGTTCTCCTCCTTGCCCACAGGAAGCTCTGCAGCCGATTGCCGGCCGGGGACCGGATCACGCCGGAAGGAGGATGCATCGTCGTGCCGGGCTCGGGCGGCGGGAAGGCAGGGATGCCGGAAAGGGATGCCGCTGCCACCCTCCATCCCTGCCCCGGGGCCTTAATCCCGCCCACCTCCAAACACCCGCTTCACCCTCTCCCAGAGCACGCCCAGCATCATCGACACCGGATTCATCTGCGTGGCCTGGCTGCGTTCACTCTCCGACAGCGACGGGTCCATCTTGCGGGTCACGTTCTTGCCGAAGTCGGCCATCATGCGACGGACAAAATCGCGCACCAGCCCGGAGCGGGAGAACTGCGCCAGCGGGCCTTGCAGGGAATACTGCAAATCGATCAGCACTTCGGTCTCGCCCGCCGATACCGCCTGAAGCACGTAGGTGATATCGCCCGCGGCCTTGGAGTTGCTCAGCGAGTCCTGGCCCGCGCCCTTGAGCACGCCGCGCCGGTTCTGGTCGTCCCGTTCCAGCCGCGCCGCGCCGTTGAAGCGCGCCGCCATCGGCCCGAACTTGATCGCGACGTGGCCCTTGACGCGGTCGCCGTCCTGCTCGGTCAGCGCGGCACCCGGCAGGCAACTGGCCACCGCGGGCAGGTCGGCCATGAAACGCCAGACGTCATCGACCGGGAACGGCACCTTGAAGCCGCCATCGATGCGCGACCAGCCTTTCTTGTCGGCGCTGCGCTCGGTCTCCTCCGTGGCCGCGGCAATGGCTTGCGCCTCGCCGGCGCTATCGGCGGCGGGCGTGAAGCAGACGAACGCGCGCGGCGCCGGCGTGCTTGCCTGCGCGGTGCCGCCGCCTTGCGGCCGCCGTTGCGCCAGCACCGAGCGGATCGCGGCCACGATGCCCATATAGCCGGTGCAGCGGCAGAGGTTGCCGGAAAGCTCGTGGCGGATGGTGGCTTCGTCGGCATCCGGCAGCCGCAGCACGATGTCGCGCGCGGTGGCGAGCATGCCGGGCGTGCAATAGCCGCATTGCAGCGCGTGGTGCTTGTTGAACGCGGCGCGCAACTCGCGCATCACGGCATCGTCGTCATAGCCTTCGATGGTCACCACCTTGCTGCCGGCGCAGGCGCTGGCGAACGTGATGCAGGAGCGTACGGGCTTGTCGTCGACCAGCACGGTGCAGGCACCGCAAACCCCGTGTTCGCAACCCAGGTGGGTACCGGTCAGGCCCTGCCCGTCGCGCAGGAAGTCTCCCAGGTGCGTGCGGTGCGCGCAGGCACCGGCAGCGGCGCGGCCATTGATCGTCAGTGCGATGGTTTCCACTGCGGCCCTCAGTTAAAAAGTTGTTCGATGCAGCGCGTCGCGGCGGTGCAATAAAGCTTGCGGTCGATCGCATCCTTGCCGGGCGTGGCTTGCGTCACCGCTGCCAGGACGGCTTGCGGGGTGAGCGCGGCGGGGCCGTGCGCCGCAATGCCGCTGGCCAGGCCGTGCAGCACCGCCGGCGCGCCGTCGAGCGCGCCCAGCACGATGCGGGCGAAGCGCGCGGACGGATCGAAGTAAGCGGCGCAGCTTGCCTCGGCGAATTCGCCCGTCTTGCGGCAGAGCTTGTGGTAGCCCCAGCGCACGTCGTCGTTGTGACGCGGCACATGGACGGCCGCGATCACTTCGCCCTCCGTCAGCGCCGTGGTGTAGGCGCCCAGCATGAATTGCGTCATGGGTACCCGGCGCGTGCCGCCCTTCGACGCAAGTTCAAGCTCGGCGCCGACTGCGGTCAGCGCCACCACCCAGTCCGCCGCGGGATCGGCATGGGCCAGGCTGCCGCCGATGGTGCCGCGGTTGCGGATGGCGCGGTAGGCGATACCGTGTGCCATGGACTGCAGCATGGTGCCGCGCAACGCCGGGAATTCGCCGTCCTCGATCTGCGCGTGGGTGACGGCAGCGCCTATGCGCACGCGGTCCTGCTCCACGCTGACCGTGCGCAGCTCGGCCAGCTTCGACAAATCGTAGACGGCATCGGGCCGCGTCAGGCGCAGGTTGAGCATGGGGCCCAGCGACTGGCCGCCGCCCATGACCTTGGCGTTGTCGGTGCGGTCCGCCAGCGCGGCGCAGGTCGCGGCCAGGGTGGGCGCCGCGTGATAGATGAATGCAGCTGCTTTCATGATGGTTCAGGCCGCCTCTCTGGTTTGCGTGGTCCGCGGCTCGTCTCGCGCTTGTTCGGCGCGGGCCAGTGCTTCGAGCACCTTGCGCGGCGTGAGGGGAGTCTCCAGCAACTCCACGCCGAACTGCCCCAGCGCATCGTTGACGGCGTTGAAGATGGCGGCCGGGGGCGCGATGGCGCCGCCCTCGCCCATGCCCTTGGCGCCGAACTCGGTGTGCGGGGACGGCGTCTCGAAGTGGTGGATGCGGATCGCGGGAATCTCGGTGGGCCCGGGCAGCATGTAGTCGGCCAGCGTGGAAGCCAGCGGCTGGCCGTTGCCGTCGTAGCGCATTTCCTCGAACATGGCGGTGCCGATGCCCTGCGCAACGCCGCCGTAGGTCTGCCCTTCCACCACCATGGGATTGACCATGGTGCCGCAGTCTTCCACCACCACGTAGTCGAGGATCTCGACGTGGCCGGAATCGGTGTCCACCTCCACCAGCGCAGCGTGGGTGGAGTACGTGAAGCTGCCGGTATCCACATTGGGCTTGTAGCCCATCGTGGTTTCCAGCCCGGCGGGATCCACATCGGCGGGCAGCTTCTGTGGATTGATATACCAGGCGTTGGCGATGTCGGCGATGGGCACGGCGGCGCCGCCCGCCTTCACCGCCCCGCCGTCCAGCGCGGCCTCGCCCTCCGGGCGCAGCAGCATATGCGCGCCGATCTTCAGCAGGCGCGGCACCAGCGCCTTGCAGGCGCGCGACACCGCGCCGCCGGACATCACCAGCGAGCGCGAGGCGTAGGTGCCGGTGGAGAACGGCGTCACGCCGGTGTCCCCATGCACCACCTTGACCCGCGCCACGTCGATGCCGAGGATCTCGTGCGCGATCTGGGCAAAGGTGGTTTCCATGCCCTGGCCATGCGAGTGCACGCCGACGCGCACTTCAAGCCCGCCGTCCGGCGTGATGCGCACGGTGGCGGAATCGAAGCCGGGAATCACCGGCGTGCCCCAGGCGGCGAACACCGAAGTGCCATGCGCCGATTGCTCCGTGTAAGTGCCGAAGCCCACGCCAAGGTAGCGCGATCCCGCCGAGGCATCGCTGTGCCGTTCACGCTGGCGCGCGCGGATGCGCGCCAGCCCGATCATCTCCGCTGCCTTGCGCACGCTGGCGGGATAGTCGCCGCCGTCGAAATGCTTGTTGGTGACGTTGACGTAGGGCATGGCCCCGGGTTGCACCAGGTTCTCGCAGCGGATCTCCCACGGCTCGCGCCTGACCGCGCGCGCCAACGCGTCGATCAGCAGTTCCATGGCGAAGCACACGCCGGTGCGCGCCACGCCACGGTACGGCACGAAGCCGGGCTTGTTGGTGGCGACGCATTCCGTGATGCAGCGGTAGCCGTCGAAGGCATACGGCCCGGGCAGGTTGCCGATAGCCTGGCCCGGCTCGAGGCCGATGGTGAAGGGCCACACGGAATAGGCACCACCATCGATGGCGATCTTTGCGTCGAGCGCCAGCAGCCGGCCGCGCGCGTCGGCATAGGCCGTGACCTCGTAATGGTGCTCGCGCGAGTTGGCACCCGCGGTCAGGTGCTCGCGGCGGTCCTCGATAAAGCGGAACGGCTTGCGATACGTCATGGCCAGCCACGCGATGCACAGCTCCTCCTGCTGCAGCACGCACTTGTAGCCGAAGGCGCCGCCCACGTCGGGCGAGATCACGCGGATCTTCTCCTGCTCCAGGCCCAGGCAGTGGCTCAGCACCGTGCGGATCATGTGCGGCACCTGGGTGGCGCTGTAGACGATCAGCTGGTCGAACTGGTGATCCCAGTAAGCCAGCACGGCCTTGCCCTCCATCGGCACCATGCACTGGCGAGCCAGGTCGATCTTGCGGGTGACCACCACCGCGGCGGTCTTGCTGAGCGTGTCGAAATTCTTGTCAGCGGTAAGCGTGAGGAAGTGGTTATCCTTCCAGTGCTCATGGACACGCGTGGTGCCGCTGGCCTGCTTGGCGCCGTCCACGTCGGTGAGCGCGGGCAGTTCGTCCAGGTCCGCGACGACGCGCTCGGCAATGTCCTCGGCTTCCGCGCGGGTCGGTGCGAAGGCCATGGCAATCGGCTCGCCGACAAAGCGGACCTTGCCGCTGGCCAGCGGCGGCTGCGCCGAGGGCTGGTAAGAGGGAAAGGCCGAGTCCGCCACGATGTCGAGCGCGCCGAGCATGTCGCCGCGCCCGATCACCGCGTGCTCCAGCCCTTCAGGTTTGTGCAGCGCCAGCAGCCGCGCATGCGCCATGGGGCTGCGCAGGAAGGCAACTTCCTGCAGGCCCGGCATGGCGATGTCGGCCACGAAGCGGCCCTTGCCATGCAGGTGGCGCGCGTCTTCCTTGCGCGCCACGCGGGCGCCTACGCCCTGCCCGCCTTCCTTCTCTATGTGGTCTTTGTCCATACATTTCTCCAGCCCGGGTTAGCCGCCATCCGAGACTGCTTTGGGGGTTCGTGGATCGCGGTCATCTCGGCAACCGGCTGATCGATAAGTCATTTCCGCGCACTTGCGCGCCGCACATATTCAGTGCACTGATCTTATCGCCAGATTGGCGAAACGGACGGCAGCGGTCAATTGGGGCTTTAGCCAATACAGTGCGTGGTGCGGCGCGCAAGCGCGCTCAGAGGCGCCTCAATGCCGCGAGTGCCTGCTCGCGGGGCATCACGGCGGCGTATTTCTGCTCCATGTCGAACAGGTTGGCCTCGTGCGGCTGGATTGCGCGGTCGCCCACGCAGTCCGACACCACCAGCGGGCGGAAGCCGTGCGACATGGCATCGACCACGCTGGCGCGCACGCAGCCGCTGGTGACCGCGCCGGCCACCACCAGCGTGCGCACGCCGCGCTGCGTCAGCCACGCCGCCAGCGACGTGCCGAAAAAGGCGGACGGCACGGTCTTGCGCACCACCAGCTCGCCGTCGCGCGGCGCAAGCTGCGGCACGATCGCGCTGGCCGGCCCGTGCTCCTTCAGCGTCAGCATGCCGGGCACCTTCAGCGTGAAAATGTTGTGGTCGCCGTCGTCGTCGGCAAACACGATGCGGCTGTGCGCCACGGCCCAGCCCTGCTCGCGGGCTGCCGCCAGCAGCGGCACGGTGTTGGCAATGGCCTGCGCGATATTGCCGCCGCCGAACATCGCCGGATCGGCGAAACCGTTGACGAAGTCGACGATCAGCAGGCCCACGGGGGCTTGCAGCGGCAGCGGCGTGCCGAAGCCCTGGCGCTCGTAGGTGGGGAGTTCGCTATGTCTCGTCATTTGCTGTTCCAGCCGTCCAGTACCTTGCCTTGCCTGACCACGTCCTCGCCATCCAGGCGCACCGTGCAGTTGCGCAGCGGGATATCGATATGGCAGGCGGTGGTGCGGCTGCCGCCCGCTTCGTTGTTGGGGCCGAGCGAGAACAGGAAATTGCCCTCGTAGGCGCGCGCGTCCATGCCGATGGAGGCTTCGCGGTCGTACAGGCCCAGCGTCGACCAGCGCGCGCGCGGCTGCAGGCCCCAGCCGATATGCGAGATGGCATAGGCTTGCGGGTCGTTGAAGGAGGCCATGTAGTCGTTCAGCAGCTCGGCATCCAGCCCGCCTTCGATGCGCGTGGCATAGCCGCCTTCCACCGTCAGCTCGACGCGGTCCGCCACGTAGCCCTTCTGCGGCAGCAGGATATCGCCGCGGTCCAGCACGATGCGCCCGCTGGCGCCGCCTTCGTCCGGCCACGTCAGGACGAAGCCGCTGGGCCAGTGGTCCCAGCGTCCCGGCTCGTCGACGAAACCGTACTCGCTGATGGCGGGAAACTCGCCGAGCGGGCAACGCAGGTCGGTGCCCGCATCGGATGTCACATGCATTTCCCTGGCGCGCGACAGCCGCGCGTTGGCGCTTGTCACGCGCTCGCGGTCGGCCTCGGTCGGCACCATGCGCACCAGGACTTCCGGCGGCTCCACCGCCAGCAGGATCCTGGTGCCGGTTTTCAGGATGTCGTGCTGTTCGGGCGAGAACAGCAAGGTCATCAGGTCCAGCACCAGGTCGCTCTCCTTGAGCGCGGCGATGGCGGCGCGGTTGCCGGTGAGCGCCGTGGTGCCGAGGTAAGCCAGCGGGTCGCGGCTCAGCGCCTTGTCGCCATTGACGGGCGGCAGGTCCAGGCGGTTGACGATGGCGCCCATCGCCTGCGTGGCGACCAGCGCGCACGACAGGGTCTGCGGATGGGTGGCGGCGCTGGTGAGGATGGTGACGGTCTGCCCGGGCGCGAGGCGGGACAGCGTAAGGACCTGTTTCCAGGCCTGGATCAGGGCGTGATCGCTGACTGGCATGTTCTCTCCTGGTGATCGGCGGGTCAGGCCGCGGCCTGTTGCGGTGGACGTGGGACAACTTCAGCGCCGAGGAAGCCGCCCAGCGCGCGATAGAAGCCCGCCTCGTCATCCCAGGGGATCATGTGGCCGGCGCCCGGCACGTGGCTGACTTCGGTCCGCGGCAACAGGCCACGGATCTCGTCGATATCCTCGGGACGCACCACATCCCCGCGGCCAGCCACCATCAGCAGGGCCGGTACCGCGACATGCGGCAGGTCGGCATGCACGTCGTCGGTATGGAAGCCCTGGAAGCTGGCCAGCACGGCGCGTTCGTCGCAGGTGTGCAGCCATTCGGCACGCAGGGCCAGTTGCGCGTCGGTCCAGGTGGGACAGAAGCGCCGCATGGTCTCGATATCCACGCCGTGCCGCGCCACCGCCATGGAATCCACATACCAGGCGAGTTGCGCGGGGTAGGCGCGGCGGCCCGGGCCGGAGACCGGCGGATCGACCATGACCAGCCGCGCCAGCCCGGCCGGCCGGCTGCGCGCGGCTCGGATGCCGATGCGCGCGCCCATCGAATGGCCAACCACGCTGTAGCGTTGCAGGCCCAGGGCCTGCGCGAAGGCCAGCACATCGGCGGCCTGCGCATCCAGGCTGTAGTCCAGCGTATCCGACGCGCAGGACAGGCCGCGTCCACGCACGTCCAGCACATAGGTGTCGAACTGCTCGCCCAGGCGTTCGCCGACGAAGCCCCAGGTGATGGCCGGGCTGGTGATGCCCGGCACCAGGATCACCGGATCGCGCGTGGCGCGCGCGCCGCCGTTGCCGCCATAGCGCAGGTAGTGCTGCCGGATGCCGTTGGCGTGGATGTTGCCGCCGCAAACAAAGGTACTCATGTCATCGCTCCTTGGCCGGGGCGCTCAGTAAGCGCCGGACAGCAACGCGCCGGCGCCGGGCACGACCGGCTCCAGGTCGAGCTGCTTGAGGATGGCGTAGGTGGTGGCGATGGCCGCGGTGATCACGGGCTTGCCGGTCATCGCTTCCACCTTGGCCACGGCCGGCAACGAAGGCATCTGCACGCAGGCCGACAGCACGATGGCGTCGACGTCCTTGGTGTTCATCTGCGCGACGATGCCGGGCAGCCTGGCGGGATCATGACGGCCCACTTCGAGGTTGTCGGGGATTTCCAGCGCGCGCCAGTCCACCACTTCGTAGCCTTCGTTGCGGATGTAATCCACCACCAGTTCCGTCAGCGGCTTCATATAGGGCGCGACCACGGCAATGCGCCTGGCGCCGATCACCCTGAGCGCGTCGATCAGCGCACCAGCGCTGGTGACTACCGGCGCGTCTGCGCCGTTCGCTGCGGTATGGGCCTGCAGGCGCTTCTCCGAGACGCGGTGGTAGCCGTGGCCCATCGCCATGATGGCCACCAGGCAGGCGTAGCCCAGCACGTCGACGCGGGCGTCGCTGAGTTCCAGCGCGCAGCGGTCGGATTCGGCGTCCATGGCCGCCAGTTCCTCCTTGACCACCTTCTTCATGCGCATGCGGCTGGAATGGAAGGTGAACCGCTCGGGCCGCACCTGCTGGCGCGCGAGCAGCATCGCGGGGATTTCGGTTTCCATCGTGGTGTTGGAACTCGGCACGATCTGGCCGATCCGGAAGGTCTTTTGCACGGGGCGCTCCGTTATGTCGGGGTTCAAAGCTTGAGAATGCGTTCGGCGTTGCCATGGCAGACGAGGCTTCGGGTCGCGTCGTCCATCGGTGCCTGCTCGATAAAGTCCGCGGCGATCGCGGTGGATTCGTAGGGATAGTCGACCGAGAACAGCACGGCCTCTGCGCCCATCTCGGCAATGGCGCCGTTCAGCGCGGCGGGCGAGCACACGCCGGAGGTGGTGATCACGATATTGCTGCCGATGTATTCGGAAGGCTTCTTCGCCAGCTTGATGCCATGCGAGTACACAGCGAAACGGCTGTCGAAACGCCAGCGCTGGAACGGCAGCCCTTCACCCATATGGCCGAGGATGATCTTGAGCCGGGGAAAACGGTCGAACACGCCGGCGAACACAAGGCGCAGCGCATGGCTGGCCGTTTCCACGCCCCAGCCCCACGCCGCACCGCTGATCTCGGGATGCCCGGCGTACACGTGCGGCATCACATAGGCATCGGTCGGGTGCAGGTACATCGGCACGTCCAGCTCCTGCATGCGCTCCCAGAACGCGTCGTATGCCGGGTTGTCGTAATACATGCCCTGGGTATGGCCGTTGACCAGCGAGCCCTTGAAGCCGAGCTGCTTCACGGCACGCTCCAGTTCGTCCGCCGCCGTCACGGGATCGTGCATCGGCAGCGCGGCAAAGCCAGCGAAACGGGTGGGATGGCGCGCCACTTGCGCGGCCAGGAAATCGTTGTTCTCGCGGGCGCGGCCGATGGCGGCGGCGCGGTCCGCTTCGCCCTGCACGCCGGGACCGGTCTGCGACAGCACGGTGAAATCGATGCCGGCACGGTCCATCTCGCCGATGCGGATGTCGTCGAAATCGGCCAGGCGCTTCGCGAGATCGGCCATCACCGCCGCATCGATATGCTGGAGATATCCCTTCGAATAGGCCTGGAAACCGGGGGCCATGAAGTGTTCCTCCAGGGCAATCTTCCGTATTCTCGTCATGCTGTGGCGACTCCTGATGTGGTGGGGGCGTGTTGCGATGCAGGCCATGAAACGGGGACGGCGAGGGCGCGTGCCGTTGTTCTTGCGTAGGCTTGCCTGCTTAATTGCTCAGTATGCTGAGTATTTTTAATATAGCAACGAGGTTGTGGAATGTCTAGCCGGAGTCAAAAGGGTTAACCCCCATAACACTCCCAAATTCTGCTCAGTACACTGATTGAAATTACTCAGCATGCTGACAGTGTGAAGCACACACACGCACAAGCTGGGACGCCCCCAGGAGAAATACGGCCATGACAATCAGCCTGACCAGTGACAGTGCCGCCGCGCGCAAGCAAGGCATGACAAGGGAAGAGCGCAAGGTGATCCTCGCGTCGTCTTTCGGGGCGCTGATGGAGTGGTACGACTTTTATATCTACGCGGCGCTCGCCGTCTATTTTGGCGCATTGTTCTTCCCGCCCGGCAACGAAACCACCGCTTTCCTCGCCAGCCTGGCCACTTTCGGCGCGGGCTTCCTGGTGCGCCCCGTCGGCGCCCTGCTGTTCGGCCGGCTGGGCGACCTGATCGGCCGCAAATACACGTTCCTGGTGACGATCCTGCTGATGGGTATCGCCACCGTGGGCGTCGGGTTGCTGCCCACGTATGGCCAGATCGGCATCACCGCGACCATCCTGCTGGTGCTGTTGCGCCTGCTGCAAGGGCTGGCGCTGGGCGGCGAGGTGGGCGGCGCGGTGACCTACGTCGCGGAGCATTCGCCGGTCGAAAAGCGCGGCCTCTACACCAGTTCGCTGCAGACCACGGCCACCCTCGGCCTGCTCTCCTCGCTGCTGGTGGTGTACCTGCTCAAGACCTTCCTGAGCGAGACGCAGTTTCGCGAATGGGGCTGGCGCCTGCCCTTCCTGGTGTCCTTCCTGATGCTGGTGGTATCGGTCTATATCCGCGGCAAGCTGCACGAGTCGCCGATCTTCGCGCGCATGAAGGCCGGCAACAACACGTCGAAATCGCCCATCCTGGACAGCTTCACGAACTGGGCCAACCTGAAGTACGTGCTGCTGCTGTTCGTGGTGGCTTCCGGGCTCGGGGCCATCTTCGGGACCGGGCATTTCTACACCATGTTCTTCGTCAACAAGACGCTGCATGTGCCGCTGGAACTGGTGCACCTGCTGATCGGCATCGCGCTGGTGATCGCCACGCCCTGCTACCTGTTCTTCGGCTGGCTGTCCGACCGGATCGGCCGCAAGCACATCATGATGGCGGCCTGCCTGCTGGCCGCCCTCACCACGCAGCCCATCTTCAAGGCGCTGACGCATTACGCCAATCCGGCGCTCGAACAGTTCCAGCAGCGCAACACGGTGCAACTGCGCGCCGGCGACTGCCACTTTCGACTGTTTGCCGAGCCGGTATCCGCGTGCGACAAGGCCAAGGGCTACCTGACGGATCTCGGCGTGGGCTACGAGTTCATCCAGGACGAGGTGCGCCCGCAGCCCGAGCTGCGCATCGGCGACGCCACGCTGCAGGGTTTCGACAGCAAGGCGATCAGGCAGGCCCTGCTTGCCGCGGGCTGGCCCGAGCGCGCCGACCCGGCGGCCATCAACCGCCCGATGCTGTTCCTGATGCTGCTGATTCCCATCCTCTTCCTCGCCATGGTGTACGGCCCGCTGGCGGCGTTCATGGTGGAGCTGTTCCCGGCGCGCATCCGCTACACCTCGCTGTCCCTGCCCTTCCACCTTGGCGCCGGCTGGGTCGGAGGCATGCTGTCCTTCGTGGTGACGGCGATGAACGTGTCCAGCGGCAATGTGTACTTTGGGCTGTGGTATCCGGTCTCGATCGCCGCCCTCGCGTTTGTGATCGGCATGGTGTTCGTGCCCGAAACGCGGGGCCGCGACCTGGATACCTGAGCCGGCCCGCCATGGCACCTGGCCCGGAATTTGCTCAGTACACTGCATTTTATAGTCAGCATACTGATCATTGCACCAAGGCGATGCCGGCCGGTCCGCAAACGATGCACGGCCGGGCGCTGCCCCCTCTTCTTCCTGCTTTCCGTTTTTCATTCACCCTGTCTGGAGCGCCCCCATGAAGTCTCTGCACAAAGCCCAACGCATCGCCCTGGTGCCTGCCCTGATCGCCCTGATGTATGGCACCGCCGCCCTGGCGGATGCCAGCGGTGTCAAGGTTGGCGTGATTACCGACATGTCCGGCTCCTACGCCGATCTCTCGGGCCGCGGCTCGGTGCTCGCGGCGCAGATGGCGGTGGAGGAATTCGGCGGCAAGGTGCTCGGCAAGCCGGTCACCGTGCTATCGGGCGACCACCAGAACAAGGCGGATATCGCCTCGTCGCTGGCGCGCCGCTGGTTCGATACCGATGGCGTGGACATGGTGATCGACTTCCCCAACTCCTCCACCGCACTGGCGGTGCAGGAAATCGCCAGGCAGAAGCAGAAGATCAATATCGTCTCGACGGGCGGCGCCATGGCGCTGACCAACCAGAACTGCTCGCCCACCGGCTTCCATTGGGGCTGGGATACCTACTCGGTATCGGCGCCGCTGGTCAAGCGCCTGATCGCCGACGGCAAGAGCAGCTGGTACTACATCACCGTGGACTACGCATTCGGCCAGTCGCTGGAATCGGATTTCCGCAAAGAGGTGGATGCCAGCGGCGGCAAGAATATCGGCAGCACCAAGCACCCGCTCAATGCGAGCGACTTCAGCAGCCCCATCGTGGCGGCGTCCGCGTCCAAGGCCAAGGTGGTAGTGCTGGCCAACGCGGGCAATGACATGATCAACGGCGTCAAGGCGGCCGGCGAATTCGGCCTGATCAAAGGCGGCCAGACCGTGATTACGCCCTCGACCTTCATCACCGACCTGAAGAGCCTGGGGCCCAGCGTGGCGCAGGGTCTGACCTATGTGGACCCGTTCAAGCTGGATCTCGACGCCAGGTCGAAGGCCTTCGTCGAGCGCTTCTTCGCCAGGCAGAAGGCCTACCCGACGCATGGCCAGATCGGCGTCTACTCCGGCGTGCTGCATTACCTCAAGGCGATCGAGGCCGCCAAGACGGTGGACGGGCCGGCCGTGGCGGAAAAGATGCGCGCCCTGGTGGTCAACGATGACTTCGTGCACGGCGGCAAGGTGCGCGCGGATGGCCGGATGGTGCATGACATGTACCTGGCGCAGGCCAAGTCGCCGGCGGAGTCGAAGGGCCCGTGGGATCTCGTCAAATACCTCGGCACCATTCCCGGCGACGCGGCGTTCCGCCCGCTATCCGCAAGCGAATGCGCGCTCGTGAAGAAGTGAGCCACGATGCCGACACGCAATGACACTGACGCGGAGCACGCATGAGCCAGGCTGACGTAATCCTTGAAACCCGCGGACTCACCAAGGAGTTCAAAGGCTTCACCGCCGTCAGCAGGGTCGACCTGCGGGTACGGCGCGGCGCCATCCACGCCCTGATCGGGCCCAATGGCGCCGGCAAGACCACCTGCTTCAACCTGCTGACCAAGTTCCACACGCCCTCCGCCGGCGCCATCCTGTTCAACGGCGTGGACATCACGCGGGAGCGCCCCGCCCAGATCGCCCGCAAGGGCGTGATCCGCTCCTTCCAGATCTCGGCGGTGTTCCCGCAGCTCACGGTGATGGAAAACGTACGCGTGGCGCTGCAACGCAAGCTGGGCACCGCGTATCACTTCTGGAAAGGCAAGCGCTCGCTCGATGAACTCAATGACCGCTCGATATCGCTGCTGAAGGCAGTCGGCCTGGAAGGCTTTGCCGACCTGCCCACCGCCGAACTGGCATACGGGCGGAAACGCGCGCTGGAAATCGCCACCACGCTCGCCATGGACCCGGAGCTGATGCTGCTCGACGAACCCACGCAAGGCATGGGGCATGAAGACGTGGAGGTGGTAACCGCCTTGATCAAGCAGGTTTCAGCGGGACGCACCGTGCTGATGGTCGAACACAATATGAGCGTGGTGTCATCCATCGCGGACCGCATCACCGTGCTCCAGCGCGGCGCCATCCTGGCTGAAGGGCCTTACGAGGAAATGGCGCGGAACCCGCAGGTGATGGAAGCGTACATGGGCACGGCCGATGCCGCGCTGACGGAGGCAATGCCATGACCCAACCAACCCCTGCCCTGCAGATCAAGGACCTGCACGCCTGGTATGGCGAGTCCCACATCCTCCACGGGGTGGACCTGACCGTCAATCCGGGCGAGGTGGTCACCGTGCTCGGCCGCAATGGCGCGGGCCGCACCACGACCATGCGCGCCATCATGGGGCTCGTCGGCGCCCGCAAAGGCTCGATCCGCGTCAACGGCACCGAGACCATCGGCATGAAGACGCACCGCATCGCGCCGCTGGGGCTCGGCTATTGCCCGGAGGAACGCGCCATCTTTTCCAGCCTGTCGTGCGAGGAGAACCTGATGCTGCCGCCGGTGTTCAAGCCGGATGGCGCAAGCGCGGGCCGCGAGCCGATGCCGCTGGACGAGATCTATGCGATGTTCCCCAACCTGTGGGAGCGCCGCAAGAGCCAGGGCACCCGCATGTCGGGCGGCGAGCAGCAGATGCTGGCGGTCGCGCGCATCCTGCGCACCCGCGCCAGCGTGCTGCTGCTCGATGAAATCTCCGAAGGCCTCGCGCCCGTCATCGTACAAACACTGGCAAGAATGATCACCACCCTGAAGAAGCGCGGCTACACCATCGTGATGGTGGAACAGAATTTCCGCTTCGCCGCGCCTCTGGCCGACCGCTTCTACGTCATGGAGCACGGCCGCATGGTGGAGAGCTTCGACGCCGGCGCGCTCGGGCGCAAGATGCCCACGCTCAACGCCTTGCTCGGCGTGTAAGGAACCATCGCTATGGATTTATTTGGCATACCTGTGCCCGCCCTGCTGAGCCAGTTGCTGCTCGGCCTCGTCAATGGCTCGTTCTACGCCATCCTCAGTCTCGGCCTTGCGGTCATCTTCGGCCTGCTCAACGTCATCAATTTCGCCCATGGCGCCCTGTTCATGCTGGGCGCCGTGCTGGCATGGATGGGCATGAGCTACCTCGGCCTTAACTACTGGCTGATGCTGCTGCTCGCGCCGTTGGTTGCCGGTGCGCTGGGCGTGGTGCTGGAACGCACCATGCTGCGCCGCCTCTACCGCTTCGACCACCTCTACGGGCTATTGCTGACGCTGGGCATCAGCTTGCTGATTGAAGGCCTGCTGCGCTCGGCCTACGGAGTGTCCGGCCTGTCCTATGCCGCGCCCGCGGCGCTGAGCGGCGCCACCAGCGTGGGCTTCATGGTGCTGCCCAACTACCGTGCCTGGGTCGTCCTGTCCTCGCTCACGGTGTGCTTCATGACCTGGTACGTGATCGAGAAGACAAGGCTCGGCGCCTACCTGCGCGCCGGCACCGAGAACCCCCGCATGGTGGAAGCATTCGGCATCAACGTGCCGCTGCTGGTCACGCTGACCTATGCCTTCGGCGTGGGGCTGGCCGCCTTTGCCGGCGTGCTGGCCGCGCCGGTGATGCAGATCTCGCCGCTGATGGGGCAGAACCTGATCATTACCGTGTTCGCGGTGGTGGTGATCGGCGGGATGGGATCCATCCTCGGCTCCATCTTCACCGGTCTCGGCCTGGGCATATTCGAGGGCATGACCAAGGTGTTCTACCCGGAAGCCTCGGCGACCGTCGTCTTCGTGGCCATGGTGTGCGTGCTGATGGTGCGCCCCGCCGGCTTGTTCGGAAAGGAAAAATGATGATCAACGACTCACGCGCAAGGCTGACGATCGCCCTGCTGGCGGCGGCCGTCGCGCTGGCGCCCTTCCTCGGCGCCTACCCGGTGCTGGCGATGAAGCTGATGTGCTTTGCCCTGTTCGCCTGCGCCTTCAACCTGCTGCTGGGCTTTACCGGCCTGCTGTCCTTCGGCCATGCCGCCTTCTTCGGCGGCGCGGCCTATGCCTGCGGCTACATGATGAAATCGTTGCACGCAACGCCGGAGCTGGGCCTGCTGGCCGGCACGGCCTTCGGCGCGCTGCTCGGCCTGGCCTTCGGTGCACTGGCGATCCGGCGCCAGGGCATCTACTTCGCCATGGTCACGCTGGCGCTGGCGCAGATGTTCTACTTCTTCTGCCTGCAGGCGCCCGTCACCGGCGGCGAGGACGGCATGCAGGCGGTGCCGCGCGGCACCCTGTTCGGGCTGGTTTCGCTGGAGAGCGACCTGACCATGTACTACGTGGCGGCGGCCGTGACGGGTGCCGCGCTGCTGTTGATCGCGCGCGTGGTCAACTCGCCGTTCGGGCAGGTGCTGCGGGCTATCAAGGAGAACGAGCCGCGCGCGATTTCGCTGGGCTACGACACCGACCGCTTCAAGCTGCTGGCCTTCGTGCTGTCGTCGGCGCTGGCCGGGCTGGCGGGCGCCCTGAAGACGCTGGTGCTCGGCTTCGCCACGCTCACCGACGTGCACTGGGCGATGTCCGGATCGGTCATCCTGATGACGCTGGTGGGCGGCATGGGCACGCTCTCCGGGCCCATCCTGGGCGCGCTGGTGATCGTCGCGGTGGAAAACAAGCTGGGTGATTTCGGCAGCAGCCTGGCCGCGCTGACGGGCGCGGACTGGTTCAACACGCTGGGCGAATCGGTCAGCATGGTCACGGGCCTGATCTTCGTGGTCTGCGTGCTTACCTTCCGGCGCGGGATCATGGGCGAGGTGCAGGCGCTGCTGGCCCGCCGGGCGGCGCTGGCGCGTCCTGCGCCCGCCTTCCACGGCCCTTCCGCCACCTCGGCCACCTCGGCCACCTCGGCCACCTCGGCCACCTCGGCCACAGCCAAGGGTTAACGCTGATTCAGTCGGGAATTTAAATCAGTACACTGATCATTAATACTCAGCATACTGATTAAAGGAGATGCATCATGGCTTGGACCAAGATCGCCACTACCGGCCAGCTTCAGGACGATGAAGTGATGCCGCTCACGCTCGGGGACGCGCAACTGGCGCTGTACCGCAGCCAAGGGGAATACTTCGTCACCGACAATGTCTGCACGCACCAGTACGCGCTGCTGTCGGACGGCTACCTGGAAGACGGCTGCATCGAATGCCCGCTGCACCAGGCGCGTTTCGACATCCGCACCGGGCAAGCCATGTGCGCGCCCGCCACCCAGGGCATCCGCGTCTATCCGGTCAGGATCGTGGACAGCGACGTGATGGTCGACGTCATGGTCACCGCCTGAGCCCCCGCCATGCCACAAGACGCCCCTATCCTGATCATCGGCGCCGGCCAGGCCGGCGCCACCGCGGCAGCCGCGCTGCGCTCGCTGGGCCATGACGGCGGCATCGTCATGGTCGGCGGCGAGGTCCATGCCCCCTACGAGCGCCCGCCGCTATCCAAGGCCGTGCTGGCGGACGAGCAGCAGGACGAACGCATCGGCGTGCACGCGGCGGGCTTTTATGCCGAGCAAGGCATCGACCTGCGTCTGGGCACGACAGTGACGTCGCTCGATCCCGGCAGTGGCACGGCCCGCTGCGCCGATGGCCAGGCGATTGCCTTCAGCCGCTGCCTGCTGGCCACCGGCGGGCGTGCCCGCACCCTGCCCGCCTTGCCGAAAGGCATGGCGGGCGTGCACTACCTGCGCTCGCTGGCCGATGCGCGTGGCCTGCGCGCCGCGCTGCGCCGGGAGCGCTCCGTGCTGGTGATCGGCGGCGGCTTCCTGGGGCTGGAAACGGCCTCCACCGCCCGCGCGGCGGGACTGGCGGTCACGGTGATCGAAGCCGCGCCACGGTTGCTGCAGCGCGCCGTGCCGGCCGTGTTCTCCGACTGGCTGGCACAGCGCGTGCGCAGCCTCGGCATCGACCTGCGCCTGGGCTGCGGGATCGCCTCGATCCCGCCGGCCACAAACGGGGTTGCCGTCACGCTGACGGACGGCTCCGCCTTGCACGCACCGCTGGCAGTGGTCGCCATCGGGCTGCATCCCGATGCCGGCCTGGCGCGGGCCGCCGGGCTGGCGCTCCATCCGGGCAACGGCGGCATCCAGGTCGACGCGCACTGCCGCACCAGCGCGCCGGGCGTGTTCGCCGCCGGCGATTGCACCAGCCAGTACCAACCGCTGTTTGGCCAGGAAGTCCGGCTGGAGTCGTGGCAGAACGCCAACGAGCAGGCCCGCATCGCCGCCGCCGCCATGCTCGGCGTGGAGACGGCACCGGCCGCCGTGCCCTGGTTCTGGACCGACCAGCTCGGCTGCAACATCCAGATGCTGGGCGCGGTGGACCCCACGCTGTGCTACACCCTGCGCGGCAACGGCGCGGCGGACGGCGACGCCCCCAGATTCCTGTTGCTTGGCATGGCCGGCGCGCAACTGCGTCACGCTATCGCCGTCAATGCGGGCGGCGACCTGCGCCAGCTCCGCAACCTGATCGAACAACGCACCGCCTGCGACATCGGCCTGCTCCGCAACACCGCCATGCCCCTGAAGCAAGCGGTACGCGAGGCCGCCGCCGCGCTCGCGGGCCAGACCCAATCCTGAACGATCCCGAACGAGGAACCGACATGTACCAGACCCACGCGGTCATCAACCGCACGCCGCGCGCCAAGGATGCCGAACTGGCCGCCTGCCAGTGGCCCGAGGACGCCCTGCATTTCATCCCGGACTGGGTGTACACCAGCAACGCCGTGTACGACATGGAACTGGAAAAGATTTTCCGCGGCCGCTCGTGGAACTTCGTCGCGCTGGAGGCGGAGATCCCCAACACCGGCGACTTCAAGCGTTCCTATGTCGGGCCCACGCCAGTCGTGGTGGCGCGCGCCGAGGACGGCTCCATCAATGTCTTCGAGAATCGCTGCGCCCACCGCGGCGCGGAGTTCTGCCGGCACGGCCAGGGCAATGCCACGGAGTTCGTCTGCCCCTATCACCAGTGGTCCTACGACCTCAAGGGCAACCTGCAGGGCGTCCCGTTCAAGCGCGGCGTCAACCGCGCCGGCGGCATGCCCAAGGACTTCCGTAACGAAGACCACGGTCTGATGAAGCTGCAGGTGGCCACGCGCAACGGCGTGATCTTCGCCTCCTACGCCAGCGATATGGAGAGCCTGGAGGCGTACCTGACGCCCGAGATCCTCAAGGATTTCGACGTGGTGTTCAACGGCAAGCCGCTCAAGATCCTCGGGTACTACAAGAATGAGTTGCCGTGCAACTGGAAGATGTACCACGAGAACCTGAAAGACCCCTACCACGCCACGTTGCTGCATTCCTTCCTGGTGGTGTTCGGTCTCCTGGTGGCCGGCAACGATTCCGCCATGATCGCCGACCCGGTGCACGGCCGCCACGGCACCATGGCCTCGGCCAAGAAGGAAGACAAGTACGCCGCGGTGAGCGAAGAGAACAAGAAGGAAATGCGCTCGTTCCACGAGGGCATGCGCCTGCGGGACGACCGCTTCCTGGAATACATCAAGGAGTTCGACTCGCCGTGGTCCGTCACCATGCAGACCATCTGGCCAAACCTGATCGTGCAGCGCGAAATGAATACGCTGGGCGTGCGCCAGATCGTGCCCAACGGCCCGGACAGCATGCTGATGCAATGGACCATGTTCGGCTATGAGGACGACAGCGAGGAGATGACGCGGCACCGCCTGCGCCAGGGCAACCTGATGGGACCAGCCGGCTTCCTCGGCCTGGAAGACAACGAAGCGATGAAGTTCGTGCAGGAAGGCGTGCGCCGCTCCAGCACCGACCGCAACGTGCTGAAACTGGACCCCGGCCACGTCGGCACCGCCAACTCGCTGATCTCGGAATCCGCGATCCGCGCCATGTACCAATACTATCGCAGCGTGATGGGGTTCTGAACAGCATGACACCAACCATGACACCGACGGCTCATACCCTCTACCGCCCCTGCAAGCTGGAGCCCGCGCGCGCGCAGGCGCTGCGCATGGAGATCGATGCCTTCCACGCCGAATACTGCGCCGTGCTAGATGCCGGCCTGGTGGAATCGTGGCCGGATTTCTTTACCGAGGATTGCATCTACCGCGTCACGGCAAGGGAGAACGTGGAACTCGGCATGCCCGTGGGACTGGTCTACGCCGAAGGCCGCGGCATGATGCACGACCGCGCGGTGGCGATCGCGCGCACCCAGATGTTCGCGCCGCGCCATATGCTGCATCTTGTCACCAACACCCGCGTCACCGAGGAAACCGCGTATGGCGAGATCCATGCGCAAGCCAGCTTCCTGCTGCTGCAGACGCTGGTCGAAGGTCCCACCACCATCCACATGGCGGGCACCTATCACGACCGTTTTGCCCGCACCCAGGGCAATCTGCTGCTGGCCGAGCGCCAGGTCGTGTACGACACCACCATCATCGCCAACGACCTGGTCTACCCGGTGTAATCCGCGCGCACGGTGCGCGCAACGCATTACATGATGCGCAGCACCGTGCGGCTGTAGTCATTGTTGGCCTCCACCAGCGTCGCCAGCAGGTCCATGAACACCTTGCGCTGCGCCGGGCGCAACGGCGCCAGCATGCGCTCCTGCGCGCGCTCCATATCGGCGCGCAGCGACGCCACCACCTCCTGGCCTTCCCTGGTCAGGTGCACGTGACGCGTGCGCCGGTCGGCCGGATTGTCCTTGCGCTCGACCAGCCCGCGCTCTTCCAGCCTGCGCACCACATCGGCCGTGGTGGTGCGGTCGAAGCCCACTTCCTGCCCCAGCGAAGTCTGGTCCAGCCCCGGCAGCACCGATAGCACCGTCAGGATGGCGTACTGCACCGGCGTGATGCTCGCCGACTTGCATTCCTCGAAAAACATGGCCACGTGAATCTGGTGCAGGCGGCGCACAAGAAAGCCTGGCCGGGCCCAGAGAAGCTCCTTGGCCGGGTCCGCTTCGGACGGCGCTTGATCCTCGACCGGGGGCGCGGTATGCGCCGTTTGACGTTTCGCGGTGGACATTCCATTCACCAAATTGTTAGCATGCTGACAAGTATAGACGAGTGGCCCCGACATGGTGCCGGAACGCACCACGCCGGAACGACAATGATGCGGATCGCCGGCTCCCTTCCTAACGTACGCGCCGCTCTCCACGCCGCAGCGCGGACAGGCAGTCCCGGTACAACTTCACCGTTTCTCGTCCGAGCGACCCGAGCGAGAAATTCGCCTCCACCCAGCGGCGCCCGCGGCGCCCCATCCGCGCCGCGCGCATCGGGTCCGCCGCGAGCTGGCACATCGCACCGGCCAGTGCACCCGCGTCGCGCGGTGGCACCAGGACCCCGTGGTCGCCGTCGATGAAGGTCTCGGGAATGCCGTCCAGTTCCGTGGCGATCACCGGCTTGCCGCAGCTCAATGCCTCCAGGATGACCAGGCCCAGCGCTTCGCTGCCCACGGGCGGATGCACCAGGACGTCGATCGCCTGCATCAACGACGGCACATCGTGCTCGAACGGGAGGAAGTGGATGCGTCCAGCCAGGCCCAGGGCATCGGCCTCCCGGCGCAGTTGCGGGATCAGGTCGCCTTCGCCAACACAGAGGAAATGCGACCGCGGGTGCCGTGCCAGCACCTGCCCCGCCGCCTTGACGAAGTAGAACTGCCCTTTGCCGTCCGGCTGCTGCGCCCCCCCGATCAACGCATAGATCAAGGCGTCCCGCGGCAGCCCAAGGGCCTGCCGGACGCGCTGGCGCCGCATGGCGACAGTGCGGAAGCGTTCGGTATCGATGCCGCAATAGATGCGCCTGAGCCGCAGCGTGCGATCCGGGTCCACCAGGCGCAGGGACTCCTGCACCGCGTCCGACACAGCGATCACGCTGGAAAACGCGGCAAGGTAGCGGCGCGTCCTTTCCTTGAGCCGGGTCATCAGGTGGCGCGTCACCACCACCGCCGCTTTGCGGCCGGACAGCATCCATGCCAGGATCGCCACCCAATAGTCGCGCCCATGGTGGGCGTGGATGACATCGATCCGCTGCTCCCGGATCGTCCGCGCCAGGATCAGCGGCCAGACCACGCGCCTCGCGCCCAGCGCCATCACGCGCACGCCCGGCATGTCCTGCGCGGCGACGATCTACCGGGCGCGGGAAGGCACTGCCAGGGTCACTTCGCAGTCCTGAAGCTGCAACGCCCGGCACAGTGAAAGCGTGTGGGAATCGACACCACCGCCATTGAGCAGCGAATTGAGCAAGAGCACGCGCAACTGGCCGGAGGCCGGGTCCGGATATGGCTCAAACCGATTCATGGCGAACCGCCCCCTTGCCGCGTTGATCTTCATAAGCGGTGGCGAGCTTCAGCAAGAACTGCCCGGTATGCGAGGCGCGCGAAACCAACACCCGCGGCAGCCCGAACAGGTTGCCACCGACGACGGCGCGGCCGCGCTGCGTGGTAACGGCACTCTGGTATCCGGCGCCGCGCACCAGGTTCACGACGTGCTTGTCGAACTCGCCGAAGGGATAGCAGAAGTGCCGCACCGGCATGCCCAGCGCGGACTCCAGTTCATGCTTGCAGCCTTCGATCTGGCCGCGCGCGGCAACGGTGCCTAGCCGGGTCAGGTCCACATGCGTGCGCGTGTGCGCGCCGACCTCCATGCCGGCCCGGGTCCAGGTACGTAGTTCGTCCAGCGTCATCAGCGGCTTCTCCGGCACGCCGATCGATGCATCCCAGGAATTGGTCTTGCCGACCAGGCCGCTGACCGCATAGCAGGTCGCGGTAAATTCGTGGCGCTGCAGCACCGGCAAGGCATGCTCGAGGTTGTTCCGATAGCCGTCGTCCAGCGTGATGCCGACCACCTTGCCGGCCTTCTCGCCACGCAGGTAGGGCATCAGGTCGCACAACGCCAGGCCGCGATACCCCATCAGCCTGAGCAGGCGCATCTGCCACGCAAAGTCGCGCGCCGCCACCACGAGGCCGCGCATCGGCGTGCCGCGAGGTGGCGGCGCGTCGATCTGGTGATACATCAGGATGGGGACTCGCGGCTTCATGTATTCCCTCTGCGAATGAAAGTCGGATGCGATGCTAGAAGCTGTAGTTGAGCGAGGTCAGCCCGACATATGACTGCCTGGACTGCACGATCGGGCTGTTTGCGCTATCGCCCAGCAGGCGGCTCACCGAGACAATGCTGTGCACCGACCAGGCGCGCGAGATCTCATAGCTCCAGGACAGCGCCAGGCTGGCGCGGTCGAAACCCGCCTTGGTGGAATAGGGCCGGAAGCTGCTGTTGGCAGCCTGCGCGTCGGTGACGCCGAAGAAGGTCTGCGTATAGCGCCGCGAGCCGTAATGCAGGCTGGGACTGATGCTCACCAGGTGCCGGCCGGCCTTGTACACCGGCACGTCCATGTCGATATGGCCGCTCAGCCCGCGATCCCTGTTGGTCAGCGGCGCATCGAGGGTGATGCTGAGCGTGGCGTCGCCATAGACAGGCATGCCGACCTGGAACGCTCCCATGAACGATCCGGGGATACGGCCCATGCCTTTCAGGTAGTCTGAACCGGGCAAATCGACTCGCTTGCGGTCGGTACGCCCAACGTCATAGTCGATGCCGACAGAGGCGAACATGCCGTTGGAAAACTTGTGGCCGTAGCCAATCCCCCCGCGCAGCGGGTTGACGAAAAACCCGTTGCCGAAATCCGCGCTGAACAGCGGCCCGATCACCGGCCGGTATTCGTTACTGCCTTCGTATCGCGGTGCCGCGCCGGCGACCAGCCCCACGGTGTAGACGTTCTCCGCATGCACGCCGGCACAACCGATCCCGCTGGCTAGAATTGCGCCGGTCCTTACATATTTACCAAGCATTCATTTCACCCATGGCCCCTGGAACAAGCCCCAGAGTTTAGGGACGGGGGGCTACCCGTGTCTGTTGGAAAGTGACGCGAATATGTGCGGAATTGTGCGGATTTGTCTGAAGTTTATTTCGGCGCCAATTGGCAATTTGATCGCCGCTAGAATCGCATCGCCCAAGACGGCGATCGCGTAGCCTCGGCTCGTTTCCGACGCACCCAAATCCGTTCACAATAGCCAGCGCCGGCCCGGCACGATCCGCAGCGGGGGTCGTGCCGGCCTGCCTGCAGGAAGGAGTCAATGAATCCATGGTTCGCTCACTGCTCAAGCTCTACCTGGTGCTGATCCTTGGCGTAGCCGCCGGACTCGCCGCGATCGACCATGTGCTGGTCCCGGCCTACCACCAGCAACTCAGCGAGACGGAACGCGAGAGGGAAAAAAGCTACAGCTACCTGCTTTCCCTCTATCTGGAACGGTACGAAGGGGACCGGCGCCGGGCCGCGCTCACCAGGCTGCAAGACCATGCGAGCGAGAGCTTCGCCCTGATCGGCATGGACGCCGCGGGCCATCTTGGCGAGCGGCGGCTGCGCGACCTGCGCGATGGCAAGCTGGTATTCGGCACGGACGGCGACGACGCCTACCTGCCTCTGCACGATGGCCAGATCCTGCATATGAGCAAGCGGAATCTGGACTACACCAATATCGAGCTCATTGCGTATGCACTGCTCGCCGGCACCACCTTGCTCGCCGTGGTTGCCTGGCTCTTCTATCACTGGCGCGAACTCAATGCCTTGCGCGAGGCGGCAAAGCAATTCGGCAGTGGCAAGCTCTCGACACGCGCCGGCTTGTCCAGGCGCTCCAACGTCTATCGGCTGGCCCGCCAGTTCGATGACATGGCGTCCCGCATCGAAGCCTCGGTCTTGCAGCAGCGCGAGATGATCCATGGCATTTCGCATGAACTGAAGACGCCGATCACGCGACTGGAGTTTGGCATTGCCCTGCTGCGGTCCGGCGACGCAAAGCAAGACCCGGCGCGGCGCGCCCAGGGCCTCGAAAAGCTGCGCGTGGATGTGCGGGAACTGGACGAACTGGTGACAGAGCTGCTCACGCTCGGCCAGCTGGAGCAAGGCGCGACGCCCGTGAGGCCAACGCTGGTCACCAGCGCGGAGTTGATCGACGGTGTTGTCGCCGTCGTTGCGCGGGATACGGCAGACCGGGGGCTGGTCCTGCATGTGCGCAACAGCCGCCCGTATGCGCGCCACCTTTGCGACGCCCGCCTGGTGGCGCGGGCGCTGCTCAAGCTTTGCCGCAATGCGATCCGCAACGCGCGCGGCACCGTCGCCATCGAGGCCCATACCGATGCCGCCGGCACCCTGTCCCTCGTGGTCGAGGACGACGGCCCGGCCGTACCGCCCGAAGAGCGCGCGCGCATCTTCGAGCCCTTCCATCGCACCGATGGCAGCGGCGACAGCCACCACAACCGCGTCGGCCTGGACCTGGCGATCGTCCGGCGCATCGCGATGGCGCACGGCGGCCAGGTGTCGCTTGGCAGCGGCGAGGCAGGCGGCGCGCGGTTCGTGATCACGCTGCCCGCCCTGTACGTCTCGCCGGACACCGATGCGCGAGCGGCTGCGCAACCGGGCTGACCCGCTCAGAAACTGCGCGTGTAGGTCAGTTGAAAGACATCCAGCCCGGGATTGGGCCGCTTGATGCCCGCGTTGGAGAAATGCGAGTACCTGAACCCGATGCGATCCGCTCGCGATACCTGATACCCCAGGCCGACATGGTCCCCGAACTGGAAGGCCGTACTGATCTGCTTGCCGGCGAAACTCGCGCCGCTGAATGCCGTCAGGCCGACCCCCGCCTCCAGGTAGATCCGCTCGCTCACCCACCAGCGCAGCATCGGAATGGCGCTCGCTTGCCAGGCGCTGGCGGGCGTGCGGCCGCCGTTCGCCCACCAGTAGGACACGCCAAGCTCGCCGGTCAGGTCCAGGCGGCCCCAGCGCCCGCTGAACTGGTGGCTCCATAAGGGCGAGCTTTCCCAATTCAGCGCGAGGCGCTTGTAGCCGTCGCCAAACCCCGGATGCATGCTGACCGCGCCCGGCAGCAATCGAGGCTGCGGATCCGCTGCATTTGCCAGTTCCGGTACGCCGAGCATGGACAAAGCCACGCAGAGCACGCCGCGCCATTTCATTCTTCCCCTGGTGCCACCTGCCCGGCCCGCCATCCGGATTTCGGACATCGCATTATTCATTGACATAGGCATTCATGATTTCCAATAAATAGCCGGTCACGATACATATAAATCCATAAATAATGATTCGAAAATCGTCCTGTTTTTGTGCATAAATGTGCAGGCACTGGCCGCGCCTTCCCGCCCGTGCTGCCGGTCTTGCCAGGGGCAAAGACAAACAATCACGTCCTGGCACACTTTCATACAGTTAAGAATGGAATTCCCACAGACATGGCCGCGTCTGGCATCGAGAATGCGAGCCTGCCATTCCATCACGCACTCCAACCAGATGTCTAAAGAACCAGGACGTCTCCGGCGCCCCGTCATCGCCGCGCTGACTGCACTATCCGCCTTGGCCGCGCTGGCCTTCTGGCACCTGACGCCGGCCACGCAGCCCGAGTACATCACGGCGCTCGTGACCCGCGGCGACCTGGAGGTCTCCGTGCTGGCCAATGGCGTGCTGCAACCCGTGCGCCAGGTCGAGGTCGGCGCACAGGTCAACGGCCAGCTGAAATCGCTGAAGGTCAAGCTGGGGGACAAGGTCACGCGCGGCCAGCTCCTGGCGCAGATCGATCCCGTGCTGCTGGAGAACGCCCAGCGCCAGGCGGACGCGGCACTGGCCAGCGGCAAGGCGCGGCGCGAGGCCAAGCTGTCGCGCTTGCGGCAAGCCCGCCTGCACTGGCAACGCCAGCGCGGCCTGCAGGCGCAGGAGGCGGCATCGCACCAGGAGCTTGAGATCGCCGAGGCCGACCTGCGCGCGCTGCAGGCCGAGCTGACCGCGCTGGATGCCGACATCGCCCAGCTGGGCATCAAGGCGGAGTCGGCGCGGATCGATCTTGGCTATACCCGCATCGTCGCGCCGATGGATGGCGAGGTGGTGGCGCTCAATACGCTGGAGGGCCAGACCGTGGTGGCGTCCTACCAGGTGCCGACCATCCTCAAACTGGCGGACCTGGGCGCCATGACCGTCAAGGCGCAGGTGTCCGAAGCCGACGTGATCCGCATCGGCGACCGGCAGGCGGTCTACTTCACCATCCTGGGCGAGCCGGACCGGCGCTATCATGCGCGGCTGCAGGCCATCCAGCCCTCGCCGGAGAAGATCAATAACGCCGTGTTCTTCAACGCGCTGTTCGACGTGCCGAACCCGGAGCACAAGCTGCGCATCGACATGACGGCCCAGGTCGCGATCATGCTGGGCGAGGCCCGGAACACCCTGCTGGTCCCGCTGGCGGCGCTGGGCACGCGCGACAAGGACGGCACGGCTGCGGTACGGGTGCTGCGCGCAGGCCAGCACGTGGAGAGCGTGCAGGTGCGCACCGGCCTCGCCAACAACGTGCACGCCCAGGTGCTCGCCGGCCTGGTGGAAGGCGATCGCGTCATCACGGGCGATGCCAGCGCCATGGCCGGCAAGGGAGAGCCATGACACAGGCGCCCCTCCTGCTGCTGCAACACGTGGAGCGCAGCTACCGCGCCGGCGACCAGGACGTCCCGGTCCTGCGCCAGATCAGCCTGGCCATCTGCGCGGGCGAGATGGTCGCCATCGTCGGCGCTTCCGGCTCGGGCAAGTCCACGCTGATGCATATCCTCGGCTGCCTGGACCAGGCCAGCGCCGGGCGCTACCTGGTAGCCGGCCAGGATGTCGCCGCGCTGGACGACGATGCGCTGGCGCGCCTGCGCCGGGAACGCTTCGGCTTCATCTTCCAGCGCTACCACCTGCTGGCCCGGCTATCCGCCGCCGACAACGTGGAAGTGCCGGCCATCTACGCCGCCTCCGGCCGCGCCGAGCGCCGTGCCCGCGCGGTCCGGCTGCTGGCCCGGCTCGGCCTTGGCGACCGCGCCGGCCATCGCCCCGCCCAGCTCTCGGGCGGACAGCAGCAGCGCGTGAGCATCGCCCGCGCGCTGATGAACGGTGGCCAGGTCATCCTGGCGGATGAGCCCACCGGCGCGCTGGACAGCCACAGCGGGCAGGAAGTCCTGGCGATCCTGCGCGAACTGCATGCGCTCGGCCACACGGTCATCATCGTGACGCACGACATGGCGCTGGCGCGCAACGCCGGGCGCATCATCGAGATCGCCGACGGCCGTATCGTGGCCGACCGCGCCAACCGGCCGGCACCCGCGCCGGCCGCCGGGCAGGTAAATGCCCCCCCATCACCGGCCCCGGGGCAGGTGGCCAATGGCGGCGGCGACGCCCCGCCGCGGCGCGCACGCGCATGGCATGGATTCACCGAGGCGTTCGCCATGGCCTGGGGCGCGCTGATGGCGCATCGCATGCGTACCGCGCTGACCATGCTGGGCATCATCATCGGCATCGCATCCGTGGTGTCCATCGTGGCGATCGGCGAAGGCGCCAAGCGCTATGTCATGAACGATATCCGCGCCATCGGCGCCAACACGCTGGAGATCTTTCCGGGCGCCGACTTTGGCGACGACCGCGCCGCGGGCATCCGCACCCTGGTGGAAAGCGACATCGACGCCTTGCACGCGCTGCCTTACGTGGACAGCGCCACGCCAGTCACCAGCAAGGTACAGCGGCTCAGGCACCGCAACGCCGACGTCAATGCCTCCGTGCACGGCGTGGGCGCGAGCTTTTTCCGCGTGCGCGGCCTTGGCATGACGCAGGGCGCGCCCTTCCGGCCAGACGAGGTGCGGCAGCACGCGCAAGTGGTGGTGATCGACGAAAAAACGCGCCGCAAGCTATTCGGCGACGTGACGCCGGTGCTGGGCAAGATCGTGCTGGTGGGCAGCCTGCCCTGCGTGGTCATTGGCGTCGCGCGCGAGAAGAAAAGCATGTTCGACGACAACGGCAGCAGCCTCAACATCTGGCTGCCCTACACCACGGCTGGCAGCCGCCTGTTTGGCCGGGCGCATTTCGACGAAGTCTCCGTGCGCATCCGCGAAGGCCAGCCCAGCGCGGTGGCGCAGCACGGCATCGAGCGCGTGCTGACGCAGCGCCACGGCAAGAAGGATTTCTTTACCTACAACATGGACAGCATCGTCAAGACCGTGGAACGTACCGGCCAGGCGCTCACCCTGTTCCTGTCGGCGGTGGCGGTGATCTCGCTGCTGGTTGGCGGCATCGGCGTCATGAACATCATGCTGGTCTCCGTGACAGAGCGCACCAGGGAGATCGGCATCCGCATGGCCGTCGGCGCACGCCAGCGCGACGTGCTGCTGCAGTTCCTCACCGAAGCCGTGCTGGTCTGCATGGTGGGCGGTGCCCTCGGTACCTTGCTGGCCTATCTGATCGGGCTGGTGCTGGCGCTGCTGATGCCGCAGTGGCGGATGGTGTTCTCCGCAAGCGCGGTGGCTGGCGCTTTCGTGTGCTCGTCGCTGATCGGCGTGGTCTTCGGCTATATGCCGGCGCGCAATGCCGCGCGCCTGCAGCCGATCGAGGCGCTTGGCCATGAATAGCCGCCCGCGCAAGCTGCCGGCGAGGCGTCCCTTCTCGCTGTCGATGCTGCTGTCGACGCTGCTGTCGATCATCGCGCTTGCCCTCGGTGCGTGCGCCGAGTTGCGCACGCCTGTTGAAAACCCCGCGCTGGAAGTGCCCTGGCAGTGGCAGCATGCGCCACGGCATGCGCTTGCCGCCCCTGCCGCCGGCACCCTGGGGCCGGACGCGTGGTGGCAGTCATTCGGCGACCCGCAACTCAACGCGCTGGTAGCGTCGGCACTGGAGACCAACAACGATCTCGCCATTGCCGCGCTGCGGCTCGAACGGGCCCGCTTGCTCGCGGGACTCGCCGGCACCAACCGCCTGCCCGAGGTTGCGGCGGAGGGCCGGGCTACGCGCCAATGGGGACTGGACGGCGGCGGGCGGCGCGACCAGTCGGCCATCAATGCCACCGTCAGTTACGAAATCGACCTGTGGGGGCGGCTGGCCAGCCTGCGCGGCGCCGCGGACTGGGAGGCGCGGGCCAGCGCAGCCGAACTCGAAGCCGCGTCGATCACGCTGGCCGCCACCACGGCCACGCTGTACTGGCGTGCGGGGCTGCTGAACCAGTTGATCGATATCTCCGACCAGAGCCTCGCGGACGCGCGGCGCACGCTGGAACTCGTCGAGGCGCGCTACCGTGCCGGCGCGGTCTCCGGGCTCGACCTGGCGCAGGCCGAGCAGCAACTGGCCGCGCTGCTCGCCGAACGCACCGAACTGGACCAGGAGCGCAGCGAGAACCGCCAGGCCCTGGCTATCGTGTTCAACCGTCCACCGGAGCACGGCGCGGCCGAGCCGCCGGGCCTGCCCACCAATGCGCTGCCGCGCATCGCGCCCGGCATCCCGGCGGCAGTGATCGGCAGGCGCCCCGACGTGCGGCAAGCGGAATGGCGCCTGCGCGCCGCTCTTGCGGACTCCGACGCTACGCGCGCCGGCTTTTATCCCAAATTGACGCTGACCGGTCTCGTCGGCACCAGCAGCGCGGCGCTGGCCTCGTTGCTGCGAGATCCCGCCGCCCTGCTCGGCGCGGGCCTGAGCCTGCCCTTCCTGCAATGGGAGAAAGCAAAGCTGACGATACAGGTCTCGCAAAACGAATACCGGGAAAAGGTGGTGCGCTATCGCCAGTCGCTGTACACCGCGTTCGCCGAAGTGGAGAACGCGCTGTCCGGCCATGCCAGCCTGGCACTACGAGATCAGCGCCTGGCTGAATCCCTGCAGGCGGCGAGCCGGGCCGAACGGCTCGCCGCGGTCCGCTACCGGGCCGGCGCCACCGCGCTCCAGCCGTGGCTCGATGCGAAGGAGACGCGGCGCACGGCCGCGATGGCGGCGGCGCGGAACCGCTTCGACAGGCTCGTCAATGTCGCCACCCTGTACAAGGCGCTGGGGGGGCCGCCGGTGGAGGCGGATGGGTGAGGGTGCGCAGATCCCGCGCGCAAGGAAAGTCATGGCGACGGTGGTCAAGCCATTTCGGAAGTTCGGCAAATTGGAAACCCGACGTTCTTCGGGCGCGCCTCCCTTGACGCTCAGCGACCAGCCGGTCCCAGGGAGTTCGAGGCTCCACCCGGGATCATGAAGATGTCATGGACCAATCTGGTGAAAGCCGCGCCAGTCACCCCTGCTTTGCCGCCGGTTACCGGGTGCCCACGGCATCCCTCTGTGTATCGAAGACAACGTGCATAAGCGGGCTTCGAAGCAAGCTCGCCGGCGTGACGGTACGCCGTTGCCACGGAATCCGGCCGAAATACCAGAGACGCCAGAATGCGAGCCTCGGAGCGGAATTGCGACGCAGTAGCATGGCAAACGTCTCCACCTCGCCGATCTGAATATCCGTCGCCTCCTGGATGACTTCACGAACGAATCGGGAACAAAACTGGCGGCGCGAATTCACGTTGAATCCGGTGTCGTAGAGGGTGCCCATGCGGCGAACGGCTGCCGCGATCAGCATGCTGCGATGCGTGTCGCTGAGCGGTATGGTGAGTCTCGCGACTGCGCATCTTCCATGCTCGGAACGCTTCAGGAAAGACGTTATCGGCGTAGTCCGCGCAAAAGGAAACGTGCTTTCCGCAATCAACGGATCATCGCCCCGGTTGTCGACAACGACCCCCACGTGATTCGTCCACGAGTTCGTCGCGCTCGCCACTTCCAGGAAAGGTCGTGCAGTCACACGAATAAAGACCACGTCTCCAATCTGAAGATCGCCCGCCGGAGGTCCATCCGGCGGTTCAGGCGTGCACAGCGTGGGGCGTGAACCCGCGCGCATGCCCAACATACGGATGGTCCTGTTCATCCTGGCGCCCATGGTCATACTGGCCTCCTTGCTTTCCGATGGTCTGCAGTATGCGAGGAGGTCGCCGATTTCGCACCTTCTTTTCTTATAAGTGCTTAGAATGATACCTTTGGTATCACATCTCAATACTTTCATGACCGAGATTACGCAACTCATTGCGACGATCAAGCTGCGCCTCAAAGCCGCGGGAATGACTTATCGCGACGTTGCACAAGCGCTTGGCCTGTCGGAACCCAGCGTGAAGCGCCTGCTGGCTGGCGGACGCCTGACGGTCGAGCGACTCGCCCAGTTCTGCGATCTGCTCGGCCTGACGATGGCGGAATTGCTGCAAGAAGCAGAGTTTTCAGCGCCGCGCCTGCACAAGCTCACGCGTGAACAGGAAGCGCAACTCGTATCGGATGAGAAGTTGTTGCTGGTGGCCGTTTGTGCGCTGAATCACTGGTCGCTGGAAGACATGGTGACGGCCTATCGCCTGTCGAAAACCGAGTGCATCAAGAACCTGCTCGTGCTGGACCGGATGGGCTTGATGCATCTGAAACCGGGAGACCGGATACGTCTGCTTGTCGCTCGGGACTTCGATTGGTTGCCGGACGGTCCTATCCGGCAGTTCTTTTTGCAGCAGGGCTTACCCGATTTCATGGATAGCGGATTCGACGGGTCCGACGAGACCATGCACTTCGCTCACGGCATGCTGACGAAGTCCGCATACGCCCAGTTGCGGGTCGAGTTGGACAGGATGCGCAGCAAACTGGCAGCGCTGCACAACGAATCCGCGGCCGCCCCATTGACTGAGAAGCGCGGAACTGCGCTCCTGCTGGCGATGCGTGTATGGGAACCGGACGCGTTCAGCGCGCTTAAGCGGAGATAAAGCCGGACGGCTACGAGAGCAACACATCATCATGAGATCAACGTCATTGGCAACTGTACTCATGAGAAATGCTTAGTTCATCGGATCGCGGTTCGGGAATATAGTCCGTGGACCCTGGCGCAATGGCAGGGCGTCTCCTTTCCGCCATTGGCGCGCCTCAGCGAACCGCCACGAATGCACTCACCGATGAACGCACTGCCAGTCCCCACACAACAAGCCGATTATCAAACCCGGCAGAAAGCCACCGGGATATCCGGCAAGACCGCAGTCATCATCGGCGGCACCTCCGGCATCGGGCGCGCCGTGGCGAACCGCTTCATCGCGGCCGGCGGCGCGGTCATCCTCGGCGGCCGCTCGCAAGAGACGCTCGACGCGGAGCTGGCCCGCATCGCCGCGGCCGGCGGCACCGCCTCCGGCCATGTGGTCGACATGGCCGCGCGGGAATCGGTAGCTGCGTTCTTCGCCGGGATTGCCCGCCTCGACTACCTGTTCGCGCCCGGCGCGGCCTACCAGGTTGCCTCCATCCACAGCGATGACCACGAAGCGGTGGAAAGCCCCTTTCGCAGCAAGTTCTGGGGCCAGTACCACGCCGTGCGCGAAGCCGCGCCCAAGATCTCTGCGGACGGCGCCATCGTGCTGATGTCCGGCGCCGCCGGCGCGCGCCCCATCAGGGGCGCCTCGGCGTATGCGGCTTGCAACGCCGCAATCGAAGGTCTCGGGCGCTCCCTTGCGCTGGATCTGGCGCCGGTGCGGGTCAACACCGTTTCGCCGGGGACCATCGACAGCGACCTGTGGCAGCGCCGCCCTGCCGAGTTGCGCGCGCACGCCTTCGACAGCTACAGCCGCAGCACCGCGCTTGGCCGGGTCGGCGGCGTGGACGAAGTGGCCGACGCAGTGCTGTTCCTGTTCGGCAATGGCTATACGACGGGAACGACCCTGTTCGTCGACGGCGGCTACGTGTTGCCCTGACCGCTGCCGCGCGTGGCGCCGTCGTCCTCGCCGGAATTCGCATACCATGCCGGAGTGCGCCGAAGGCCCGCTGCCGGCCGCCGGTATCAATGACATCGGAGGAGAGACGAGATGGACTATGTGAGGTTTGGCTCGACGGGACTGAAGGTATCGCGGCTGTGCCTGGGTTGCATGACCTATGGCGTGCCGGAGCGCGGCAACCACCCCTGGACGCTTGGCGAAGAAGCCAGCCGCCCGCTGATCCGGCAGGCGCTGGAAGCCGGCATCAATTTCTTCGATACGGCCAACGTGTATTCCGACGGCACCTCGGAGGAAATCGTCGGCCGTGCGCTGAAGGATTTCTCCAGCCGCGACGACGTGGTGATCGCCACCAAGGTGCATGGCCGCATGCGTCCCGGTCCGAACGGCGCGGGCCTGTCGCGCCGCGCCATCCTGGCCGAGATCGACAACAGCCTGCGCCGGCTGGGCACCGACTACGTGGACCTGTACCAGATCCACCGCTGGGACCCGCATACGCCCGTCGAGGAAACCCTCGAAGCGCTGCATGACGTGGTCAAGGCGGGCAAGGCCCGATATATCGGCGCTTCGTCCATGTATGCCTGGCAGTTCTCCAAGGCGATCTACACCTCGCGCCTGCATGGCTGGACGCAGTTCGTCAGCATGCAGGACCATGTCAACCTGCTGAACCGGGAGGAAGAGCGCGAAATGCTGCCGCTGTGCGCCGCCGAGGGCATCGCGGTGATGCCGTGGAGCCCGCTGGCGCGCGGCCGCCTGACGCGGCCGTGGCAGGCCGGCAGCGCCCGCGAGGAGAGCGACGCGTTCGGCAGGTCGCTCTATCGCCATACCGAGGAGGCGGACCGCAAGGTAGTGGAGCAGGTGCACGCCATTGCGCAGGCGCGCGGCGTGCCGCCGGCGCAGGTCGCGATGGCATGGCTGGCGCAGAAGCCGGGGATCACGTCGCCGATCCTTGGCGCGTCGAAGCCGAACCATATCGAGGATGCCGTGGCGGCGCTGTCGCTCGGGCTGACCGGCGCCGAGATCGCCGCGCTGGAAGCCCCCTACGTGCCCCACGCGCCGGTGGGCTTCTGAGCCGGCCGTCATCGTGGCCGCCCCCGGTGGCTACCGGTGGCCGGTCACTCTCCGGACGGCTGCATGGCAGCCGCGCCGGTATCGCGCGTGATCAGCCGCAAACCGCTGGCAATGCTGGCCACGCCGGCGAAGCCAGCGCCGATCCCGAGCGCCAGCGTGGGCCCGTGGCGGCCCGCGATGCCGAAGCTCAGCGCTACCAGCGCCGCGCCTGTGGCCTGGCCGAGCAGGCGCGCGGTCGCGATCACGCCGCTGGCGCCGCCGCTGCGCGAGCGCGGCGCGCTCGACATCAGCGCCTTGAGGTTCGGCGACTGGAAGAAGCCAAAGCCCGCGCCGCAGATGGCCATGCGGATGCCGATATCCAGCGCGCTGGGATGCGCCGGCAGCAAGGCCAGCGACGCCATGCCCATGCACATGACCGCTAGCCCGACGCCGCCAAGCAAACCCGGCGGATAACGGTCCGACAGCCGGCCCGCCAGCGGCGCCATCAGCGCGACGACCGCTGACCACGGCGTCATCAGGAAGCCGGTCTCGATCGGGCTGCGCCCGAGCACGCTCTCGAAATAGAACGGCAGCGATACAAAGGCCAGCCCCTGCGCCGCGAACGAGAAGATCGCGGTCATGGTCGACAGTGCAAACATGGGACGCTTGAGCAGGTCGATCGGCAGCATCGGCGCGGGATGGCCGCGCTCGCGGCGCAGCAGCAGCACGAACGCCACGAGGAACAGGGCCACCGCCGCCAGCGACTGATGCAGTGGCGCGCGCTGCGCGCCCTCCCCCAGTGCAAAGATCAGCGAGGCGAACATGACCACGTTCAGCCCCGCGGCGACACGGTCGAAACGATGCGCGCCGCGCACCGTCTGCGGCAGCGCGGGCCATGCGATATAGAGCGCCAGCAGGCCGATGGGCAGGTTCACGGCGAACAGCCAGGGCCAGGGTCCGAGCGAAAGGATGATCGACGCCACCGTGGGCCCGACCGCGAACGATACGCCAACCACCAGCGCATTCAGCCCGACCCCTCGCCCCAGCCGGTGCGGCGGGAAGATCGCGCTGATCAGTGCCGCGTTCACGCTCATGATGGCGCTCGCGCCGACGCCCTGCAGCAGCCGGGCGGCGGCCAGCGTCGGCAGCGACCAGGACAGCGCGCAGACCACCGAAGCGGCGATAAAGAGCAGCAGTCCGCCCAGGTACACGCGCCGGTGCCCGACGATGCCGCCGAGCGCGGCGAAGGGCAGCAGCGTGGCCACCATGGCAAGCTGATAGGCATTGATGACCCACACGGATGCCGCGGGCGTCGCGTGCAGGTCGGCCGCGATGGCCGGAAGTGCTGTGTTGGCGATCGCCGTATCGAGCGTGGCGAGGGAGACTGCCACCAGGATGGCAGCCATGCCGCGGCGTTCGAGCGGCGTCATGACCGCATCCGCGGCACGGGCTGGGGGATTGGAATCCGCAATGTTCGACACTGTCTTCACCGGTTACCGCCGCGGCCGGACCGCGCCGATGCGCCACCGCCCCGCCGCTACAAGCTGCTCGCTATTGTCTGATACATGGAGCATGGTTAATGCGCGCGAAATGGGGGAAAACGGCAAAAAACGGCGAAAAACGGCGAAAACCATGGCAAGCCAACACAATACGGGAAAACGCGAACATCTGCTGGCGGCGCGCCCGCCGCCAGCTTTCAAGTGCCGGCCAAGCCTATGCCGCGGACCACACCGCCAGTTCGTAGCCGTCCGGGTCCCGGAAGTGGAAACGCCGGCCGCCCGGGAACGAGAACACCGGCCTGACCACGGTGGCGCCGGCAGCTTCCACGCGGCGCTGGGTCTCGGCCAGGTCGTCGGCATAGAGGATCACAAGCGGTCCGCCGGGGCGGACCTCTTCGCCGGTGGTGAAGCCGCCGGTCAACCGGCCATCGCTGAATTCGCAATAGGTGGGGCCGTAGTCGGTGAAGGTCCAGCCGAAGACCCCGCCGTAGAACGCCTTGGAACGGGCGATGTCGCTGACGTTGAATTCGATATTGTCGATCTGACGGTCCTGGCCTCTGGTTCCCATGGCGACTCCTTGATGTCGGATGTTGAATGGATGGATGGGCGCCATGATCGCCCAGGCACAGCCAAAAAGCTTGAACAAAACGGCCACTCAAACGCGCAGCTGGCGCAACAGGGCCGTCGCGGTCATGCCGCACAGCGACTGGATCTCCCGGCTCAGGTGCGCCTGATCGGCATAGCCCGCATCCGCGGCCAATGCGGCCAGGCCGCCATACGCCGATGCCCGCGCCAGCGTCAGCGCGTGCTGGAACCGCAGGATCCGCTCAAGGGTCTTTGCGCCATAGCCGAAATGCTCGATGCTGCGGCGCCTGAGCGTGCGTTCGCTGAGGCCCAGCCGGCGCAACAGCAGGGGCATGGTCTCGCCCGCCGTGCCGGCATTGGCCTGCACCAGGGAAAAGATGGCTGCCGCCTCGCGGCTCGGGGTGGCGACGCGTGGCGCCAGATTGGCCAGCTGGTTCTGGAATACCTCGGCGCGTTGCTTGCCGGCCTCGGCCATCCGCCCGCTAAATTCAAGCGCGCGCCGGCCCCACAGGTCGGCAAGGTCTACCTCGCAACCGACAATGTCCGACAGGGGCAGGCCCAGCCAGTGCGGCGCGGCGCCCGGCTGGAAGCGCGCGCCCAGCACCGTCGCGCCCGGCGCCAGGTCTGGCCTGGCCGCCGTGATGTCCGGCCCGACGGCAAGCAGCCGGCCGTCGCGCCAGAGCAGATCCACGCAGCCGTCCGGCACCACGGCGACCGCCCCGGCATGACCGGCCGGCAAGGCGCTGGCCCATACACACTGGAAATGCGCCTGCAGTTCCGGCCGGGGCGTGGCTTCGCAATACCGGCCAATGGTGCCGGCCAGCGCGAGCACCTCTCGCGAATCGCTTGCTTGCATTACTCTCTGTCCGGGATAACTTACGGATTGCAGGCAATGCCCGCCAATAGTTGAATGCTGGAATAGTGGATTAGCGGTATTGTCCCATTCTGCAAAGGAGAGACTTTTGATGAAGATAGGATTGGTTTCGGACCTGCATCTTTCGGTTTATCCGATGGACTTTCCGAACCCCGATGTGGACGTGATGATACTGGCCGGCGATATCTGGCGGCCCAGCGAAGCCATGGCGTGGGCCGCCGCTGCGCGCCTGCCGACGCTGTATGTGGCGGGCAACCATGAGTTCTACGGCAGCGACCTGGCCACCACCATGGACGCACTGCGCGCAGGCGCGGCCGGCACGAGCGTGCAGGTGCTGGAACGTACCGAATGGCACTACCGTGGCGTGCGCTTCCTGGGCTGTACGTTGTGGTCCGACTACCGCCTGTTCGCCTCGGCGCAGCAGCGCGAGGATGGCCTGCGCGATGCCCAGTCCCTGATGCGGGACTTCTCCCGCATCCGCGTGGCGCCGGATTTCGAGGAGCGCTTCACGCCTGCCACGTCGCAAGCCCTCTTCAGGGATTCGGTAGCCTGGCTGGACGAGCGGTTCCAGGCCGGCCACGACGGCAAGACGGTCGTCATTACCCACTTCGCGCCGTCGCCGCTGAGCATCAGCCCCAAGTTCGCCGGCTCGCACCTCAATGCCAGCTTCGTCTCCGACCTGAGCCGGGAGATCCAGGCCTGGCAGCCGGACCTCTGGGTGCACGGCCATACGCACGACAGCTTCGACTACAAGGTGGGCGCCACGCGCGTGGTGTGCAACCCCCGGGGCTATGCGCGCGAAGGCAAGCTCGAGAATCCGCGCTTCGATCCCAATCTTGTCATCGAACTGTGATAGGCCCAGGATCGGCCTGACATGGGCAACGCAGGCCGGATCGCCCGCCGCGTTTGCGGCGCGGGCGCTGCGTCATCGCGCAGCCGGCAACCCACTTGGGATTTTCCCTTGGTTTGTGGCACAAAGCGCAGTTTTAGGCCTTTCCGCCCGAAAGGGCATCTCGCGATCGGCGCCGTTGTTTGCTACTGTCTCGTCCGCAGGCAAGCAAGGCGGGCCTCGCCCGCCACATCCCTGTGCCGCCCGGGCCGGCCACGCACCGGCCCCTGGTCTGGCGGCAAGCTCGAAACAGGAGACAACATCAATGAGGCCCAGGGCTCTGGAACCGACCGAATCAGTACTTCTTGCCTTGATGGACAGCGTGCGCGAGTGGCAGCGCGTGCTGGATCAGACTCTCTCCGACGTAGGACTGGACTATGCCAAATGGATCTTGCTTCGCGCGATCCGTCAGGGCGAGTTCGTTCGCCACGAGCCCTGGCTTGGCCCGATGCTGATTTCCGCTCCACAGTCTGAAAGCCTCCTGCGCACATTGCACGCGGATCGCTGGATCGAGTTCGATCCCGCCGGCCAGCCCTTCATCCCCGCGGGCGCCGTACCCAGGGTAGAGCGTGTGTGGAGTGGCATGAAAGCACTGCACTCGGTATCGGTGGCGCCGTTCAGCACCGAGGAACGCACCGCCCTCACCGCTTCCTTGAGGCGCATGAAAGCCACCTTGCACGATCACAGCCTGCGCCTTGGGCGGCAGGCGGAACAACGGGTGGAGCTGGCGCACTGATGCGTGCTTGCGGGGGCGGCAACGCCAGCCCCCGGCAAGCGGCATCGGGAGCGCTGCGACCAGTGCCCCTACCTGCCGCCGTTGAATAACGGCGATGCTTCGATGCGTTCCAGCATGCTGCGCGCCGCGCTGGTCAGTGGGCGGTTGGCCCTGACGATCAGGCGCGATTGCGCGGCCTCGAAGATGGGATTGGTGGTACGCAACGCAACCAGTTCGCCTTTGGCGACTTCCGTCACCACCGAGTTCGCCGACGTGAAGGTCAGCCCGAGACGGCACTCGACGTAACGCTTGAGCGTCAGGATCGAGTTGGCGACAAAACCCGGGGTCAGGACGATATTCTCGGAAAGCTCCGCCATCTCGATCAACTGGCGCAAGCCGAAGCCCGGCGCCATCAGCGCGACCGGATAGCGCGCGACGTCCTTCAGCGCGGGCCGCTTGCGCTGGCGCGCCAGCGGGTGATCCGGCCAGGCGATGACGCACAGCGGATGCGTGCGCGAATTGACCACGCGAACGGCGGGATCCGCGGGCGGGCCGAAGACCACGCCGATATGCGCGTCGTCATGCACCACGGCGCGCACCGCGTCTGAGGCGCCGGCCACGCGCAGTGAGACGCGGATGCCGGGATGCTGGCGGCAGAATTCGTCCACCACGCCGCTCATCAGGATATCGACGAAACCTTCGCTGGCGACAAGCTGGATGTCGCCGCGCTGCAGGCCGTTTACCTCATCCAGCCGGGCCATCAGCGCCTGCTCGCTGGCCTGGCGGTCGCGGTAATGGTCCATCACGATGGCGGCGATTTCGGTGGGGACGATGCCGCGGCCTTTGCGTTCTAGCAGGGTTACGCCGAGTTCTGTCTCCAGGAGTTGGATCTGGCGGCTGACGATGGAGGGTTCGACGCCGAGGTGTTCGGCGGCGCCGCGGACTGAGCCGGTGGTGACGGCTTCGAAGAAGTATTGCAGGCGTCGGGGGCTTAGGCCGCCTTCCATTTTTTGGTTCCTTGGTTTTTTGGTTGGTTGGTTTGTGTGTGGCTTCGTGGCTTGGCTTCTTAGCTACAACTACAACTACAACTTCAACTTCAACTTCAACTTCAAATTCAAAGGCTTAAAGTCAAAGGCGGTTTCACCCCCCTGCGGGGGGCGACCTACTTTTTTGTCTTGCCAAAAAAGTAGGCAAAAAAGGCGCGCCGGATGGGGCGACACCCCCTCGGGATCCGGCGAAAAGAGCGG
>Ga0255338_1001215_pt1 | contig 52163 bp, 44 predicted proteins | sample MeOH1_35cm_T4_19_FD_203715 | JGI IMG/M metagenome (GOLD analysis project Ga0255338, IMG submission 203715) | Sandy soil microbial communities from University of British Columbia, Vancouver, Canada - MeOH1_35cm_T4_195 | ecosystem: Engineered > Artificial ecosystem > Sand microcosm > Unclassified ... | reverse complement strand
GCGGCAAAATTATTGAATGTGAATCGCACAACGCTTTATAGCCGTATGAATACGCAAGAAGAAAGTTAACAGGAAATAATTTGTATTACCCACATTTTGGTTTAAAAGAACCGCCATTCAAAATCACTCCTAATACGGATTTTTTCTTTTCCGGTGGAAATCGTGGTGCCATACTTGATGCGCTGGTGTATGCCATCACCAATGGCGAGGGCATCATCAAAGTGGTAGGCGAAGTTGGCAGCGGTAAAACCATGCTTTGCCGTATGTTGCAAACCATCCTGCCCGAAAAAATCGAGAGTATTTATCTTGCTAACCCGAGTGTCGCTCCTGAAGAGGTGCTGTACGCGATTGCTTTTGAGTTGCAGCTTAAGTTACCAAAAAACGCTGATCGCCTGCGGGTCATGCAGGAGTTGCAAACACACTTGCTGAACCGCTATGCAGAAGGTCGCCAGGTTGTCATATTTGTAGAAGAAGCGCAGGGCATGCCGCTTGCAACGCTGGAAGAAATCCGGCTGTTATCCAATTTGGAAACCAAACAGGATAAATTGCTGCAAATTGTATTGTTTGGCCAGCCAGAGCTGGATGATAATTTAAACCAGGAACATATTCGTCAACTGCGCGAGCGCATTACGCATCGTTTTAATTTGGGACCCTTGCAAACCAAAGATGTGGGTGAGTATTTAATTTTTCGCTTACGGGCTGCGGGCTACCATGGGCCACACTTGTTTACCGAATCGGCAATTAAAAAGCTATCCACTGCGGCTGAAGGTTTAGTGCGACGAGTGAATATCCTGGCTGATAAAGCCTTGCTGGCGGCTTTTGCAGAAAATGTCTATCAAGTGACACCTAAGCATGTCGCTGCAGCAATTCATGATAGTGAGTTTGGCGCAAAGCCAAAATGGTATCAATCGGGTTCATACCGGAAGAACGTTTTGTGGGTGATTTTATTGATTGTAATGTTGGGTGTGGGATTCTTAGCAGCCACCATGGTGAATAAGCAACCTCAATCCCTGGCGGTCGCTGGTCTTGAGGAGCAGCCTGCGAACAAAAGCACGGTGAATACAGTGCAGCGTCAATCAGACAAGGCAATGCCGGCTGCTGCGGTTACGACTGATACAAAGCAGGCGTTTGTGAACCAGCGTCTGGAAGTTACCAGGAAATTATTGTTAACTGCCAAACCTGAGACGGTTTCTTTGCAAATCCAGTCTGTGCCCGCTGGCCAATTACCAGGCGGACAGTCGCAGGATGAGTTGTTGAAAACCGAGCTTGAAAAACTCAGCCAGCAATTGGAAATGGATAACATTTATTTATACCGTATGCATCAAAATGGTGGAGATTATACGGTGATTTTGTACGGCGTGTATGAGCAGCGTGCTGATGCAATGAAGGCGATGAGAGATCTGCCGGAACCGATTAAAAATAACCGCCCTTACCTGCGCACCTTGGCGGGAGTGAAAAAAGATATTGAACAGGTGCAGTAAAAGTAGTGCAAAGCTTTAAGTGGAGCCGATCATGCAAATTTGTTGGTTTAAAACCCCTCGATTATTAAGTCTAATAGTGTATTTATAGAAATTTTCTAAAAACAGCCTGTAACTTATTGTTGTAATTTGCTATTTCTTGCATTTTTTGCGGTATTATGGAAAATGTTTAAAAGGGTGCCTATAAGGCAATAAGTTGGGGGTAACCGAGCCGTGGCAATCAATAAAAAAATATTATCTTTGCTGTGCATGACCTTGGTTTTAGGTATTTCAGCATGTGCACATCAATCTAAAGTTCAGCCATCAAAAGGTCATATAGATGGGTCGAATAAAGAATCAAAATCAGCAGACAAAGCGTCTGCAGCCGCCAGCATTCCAAAGCCGGTTATTAACAGCACTTACCTGCCGCCACCTAAACCCAAGGCTAAAGAGCCAGTCTACAGCATTGTTGTGTATGACACTCCGGTAAAGGAAGTGTTGTTTGCCATTGCGCGTGACGGTAAGCTTAATGTCGATATTCACCCATCTATACAAGGCCGGGTAACGTTGAATGCGGTGGATCAAACTTTGCCTGCGATTTTGGAGCGATTATCCAAACAGGTGGATTTGACTTACAAGGTTGATGGGAATGTGTTGACGATCACACCTGATCAGCCGGTATTGCGTACCTATAAAGTTGATTATGTGAATATGTCGCGTGACGCTACCGGCTTTATAGGGGCTGACGGTCAAATTGCAAGCACGGGGCAGAGTTCTAGCGCTGCAGGCGGAACAACAAGCAGTACCTCGGGTACAGGCGCTAACAACAGTTCACGTACCACCATAAAAAGTGAATCTAAAAACCACTTTTGGGAAAATTTGGAAAAAAATATCGGTGAGTTATTGGCTGAAACCGATAAGGAAATAATTATAGGTAGAGTTGAGGCCGACAAACAGGATAGCCAAGTCAATAAAGAAAACGCGACGAATGCTGCTACAGGGAATGTACAAAAGCCAGGTGTCAATAATAATGGACAGCTTGATTCACAAAAAGCACTAACAGAATATAAAACTTTGTTTGCTGCGAATGTGATTTCCAATCGTGAAGCTGGCGTTATTAGTGTCAGAGGCACTAACAAGCAGCATGAGAGAGTTCAGGAATTTCTGGATAAAGTACTAACTAGTGCTAAACGACAAGTGTTAATTGAGGCAACCATTGTTGAAGTAAGGCTAAATGACAGTTTTCAAGCTGGTATTGATTGGAGCAGGCTGAATAATGGACCAACCAATAGCGGATTTCAATTCAGGCAGCAGGTAGGGGCGCAAACCAATAGCATTAATGGAACAGGGAATAGTTTTTCAACTTCAGCCAATGCATTCGGGGTAGTTCCAAATGCCGGTTTTGTTGCCGGGTATCTTAATCCAATCAGCAGACTTGGCAACATTGCGGCATCAATTAGTTTACTTGAGCAGTTTGGTACGACCAAGGTGTTATCCAGCCCTAAATTAATGGTGCTTAACAACCAGACAGCTGTGCTTAAGGTGGTAGATAACCTGGTTTATTTTACGGTCCAGTCACAACAATCTCAAGGTTCTGTGGGTGGCGGTATATTATCCACTGTTACCACTACGCCAAATACCGTACCCGTCGGGGTCGTGATGAGTGTAACACCTCAAATCAATGATCTGAGAAATGTCAATATTAATGTAAGACCTACAGTCTCAAGAGTGTTGGGGTATAAAAGAGACCCTAATCCTAATTTGATTAATATTGAAAGTCTGGTGCCTGAAATTCAGGTCCGTGAAATGGAATCCATGTTGCAAATTCTAAGCGGCAATACAGCGGTTCTTGGCGGTTTGATGCAGGATGACATTGTAACCAATACTGACAAAGTGCCTGGATTATCAAAAGTGCCGGGTATAGGAAAAATATTCACCGGGCAGAATGACGCTAATCGTAAAACAGAATTGGTGATTTTTCTGAGGCCTACGGTAATAGCTAATGCCAGTTTAGAAAGTGACGAACTGGCAAATTACAAGCAATTTTTACCATCAGCGCAGTTAGAAAAAACATCAGACGATAACGGTGAGAGGTAGGCGGTAAGATGAGCTTACTGATTAAAGCATTGGCGACAGCTGAAAAAGATAAACAGGCTGAGCTCAAAAAGAAGCAAGCGATTGAGTCGGCCACTGATGATGCTTCGCCATTAGCACTGGAACCCATATCGGCAAAGGGCGCAGGGGTGCTAGGCGAAGCGGCTCCTGCATTGGCAGCGGATGAAATTAGCGTAGCGGAAAAATCTGAGCTAAGTTTGGCGGCAGATGAATCCAACAATGAAGATTCGTCATTGCTGGAAGAATCCGGTTTGGCTATACCGCAATCTGATTCGGGTAAATATGTAAAATCCAACCCGGTAGGCAATAAGCCGGCCGGCAATGTAACAAGCAAAGCTGAAGAGACAATATCCAAAAACAAGGCGGATACTTTTAAAGCTGCTGCCGTGGCCAGTGTTGCGAATGTGAAATTACAGTCTGGGTTAGCAAAAGACACTAGTCAAAAGGTTGCGGCTAATGTGTTCGTTGCTAATCAGCCGGTTAAAAATTCAAGTTCAAAATCCGCATTGATATTATTGGGTGTTGCAGGTGCTTTAATGATATGGCTTGGGCTACAGGGCTATCAGTACATTCAAAAGTTAACCGCGCCTGAAGTGGTAATTGTTAAGCCAGCACCGCCAGCGCCGCAAATTATAGATAATACTGCGGCTGCAAACACACCGGAACCAACGGTTTTGCAACCTGGTGAACAGGTTGTGAGCGCCAATCAAATTGCTGCAATCGCTACAACTGAAGTTCAAGTAAAAAATGCTGAAGAAACCTCAAGAATAGAAGCTGCTAAAGCAGCTAAATCCAGTGTAGCTGAGACATCATTTTTAGCTAATGATAGTGCATTTGCTGTAGAGGGTGACGCGACCAAAAAGTCATCGAAAAAACAGCTAAAAAACAGTCGTGATGCAGGAGCGGAGTATGGCGATGCGCAATATCAGAATTCGAAAAACACGGCACAGAACCCACCGTTAAAGTTAGTTAGCAGAACACCGTCTGCAGGCGTTGATCCAACCTTGCTCGCGGCTTATCAAGCTTTTAGCCGCGGTGACGATGTGGCTGCGCAACAGCAATATCGGCAAGTATTGCAGGGTGATGTGCGAAACGTTGACGCTCTACTGGGTATGGCGGCGATTGCACAGCGTCAGGGTCGTGATGCTGACGCAACAGGGTGGTATCAAAAAGTCCTGGAGATTGAACCTAGGAATACCATTGCGCAGTCCGCAATAACTAGCGTACAAATGAACGCAGCCAGTTCAAATCTAGCTGCGACTGATTTAGTAGGTGCCGAAAGCCGCATTAAAAATATGTTGGCCCAGCAGCCTGAAGCTGCAAATTTACATGCGGCACTGGGTAATTTATTTGCGGCGCAAAATCAGTGGGCATCTGCACAAGAGGCATATTTTAATGCAAGCCGTTTCGCGCCGAATAATGCGGATTATGTTTTTAATTTAGCGGTAAGTTTAGATCAGTTAGGAAAGCCCAGCCTCGCGTTGGCACAATACCGGCATGCTTTGGATTTGTTAAATAACTCTGGAGCTGCCAGCCCTGATAGAGCACAGTTGGAAGCAAGAATCCAGGCACTTGAAGCATCAAAATAGATGCGGATTTTATAAAATGACAAAAATAAAACAAATAATTACTGAGATAAATTTGTTGAACCAGGTTGAATTCAATGGCTGAACAGCGTCGTAAACTTCGCTTAGGCGAGTTAATGGTACAGCAAGGATTGGTTAGCCAGGATCAGCTTCGCATCGCGCTTATAGAACAAGAGCACAATAACCTGCCTTTAGGGCGTCAGCTTGTACGTTTGGGCTTTGTTACCGAGGCGATGGTGCGTGATACCGTTGCACACACTATTGGTACCGAGAGTATTGATTTATCTACTGTGGTCGCAGATATCGAAGCGTTGCAGATGGTGCCGCAAGACTTTTCGCGTCGTTACCATTTGTTGCCAGTGGCGTATGAAGAAGCCACCAAGTCCATGGTGGTGGCCATGGCAGACTTGTTTAACGTGGTGGCGCTGGATCAGTTACGTGCCATGTTGGGTGGGCAGATTCAGCTTAAACCGCTGCTTGCGGCAGAAGCGCAGCTTGAGGAATTCATAGACCAATTCTATGGATATGAGCTTTCAGTTGACGGTATTCTGCGTGAAATTGAAACAGGGGAGATCGATTACCAAAGTTTGAGTGCAGATGGTAATGAGTACACACAACCTGTGGTTCGTCTGGTTGGTGCGCTGTTGATGGATGCTGTTAAACGCGGTGCTTCGGACATTCACTTTGAACCAGAACAAGCATTTTTGCGCATACGCTATAGAATTGACGGCGTATTGCAGCAAATTCGTAGCTTACATAAGAGTTATTGGGGTGGCGTAGCCGTTAGGCTTAAAGTCGTGAGCGGGCTGGATATTGCAGAAACACGTGCACCGCAGGATGGCCGATTGAACATGAACTTGTGTGGGCGCCCAATTGATTTCCGGGTATCAACACATCCTACAATCCACGGTGAAAACATTGTAATGCGTGTGCTGGACCGCGAAAAGTCCATTATTCCAATGGAGCGCATGGGGCTACGTACTGAAACTTTAGATGAGTTACGGCTCATGATGACGCGCCCAGAGGGTATTCTTATTGTTACAGGCCCTACCGGTAGCGGTAAAACAACAACGCTTTACTCGCTGCTATCCAATCAGAATACCGAGGCGGTCAACATCATGACACTGGAAGATCCAGTGGAATATCCGGTGACGATGATGCGGCAAACTTCAGTGGCTGAAGTGAATAAGGTTGATTTTGCCAATGGCATACGCTCGATCATGCGGCAAGACCCTGACATTATTCTGGTAGGTGAGATTCGCGATGCAGATACCGCTACTATGGCGTTCCGCGCAGCGATGACAGGACATCAGGTGTTTAGTACATTGCATACCAATTCAGCTTTAGGTGCTTTTCCACGCTTAACAGATATCGGCATTCTGCCGGATATTATGGCAGGTAATATTATTGGTGTGGTAGCGCAGCGCTTGGTGCGGGTACTCTGTCCGCATTGCAAGGTATCTTATGCGCCAGATGAACTTGAACGCAAGATTTTACGGCTTAAACCAAGCGATAAGCCGCAGATCTATAAAGCAAAAGGATGCAAGCGCTGCAATCAAAACGGTTTCCGTGGGCGCATGGCGATTATCGAATTGCTGCGGATAGACAGTGATATGGATGCGTTGATTTCACGCCGTGCACACCTGGATGAGTTGCAAAAAATGGCTTTTGACAAAGGTTTTGTAACATTGGCTGAAGATGGCGTACGCCGTATTTTAGAAGGATATACCAGCGTGTCTGAAGTGATGCGGGTGATTGATTTAACGAGTCGTATAAGCACTTAATTTATAGAGAATCACGTTAAAAATGCCTTCATTTAGCTACAAAGCCGTTGATAAGTTGGGTCGCCTTGCCATGGGGCAGGTTGACGCAATCAATGAGGTGGATTTAGAAATTCGCATGGAACGCATGGGCTTGGACTTAATCACCTTTCGCCCAGCCACAAAATCCACAAGCCTGTTTAATAATAACAAGGTCAGCAATCAGGATTTGGTGATGTTTTGCTTTCAGCTTGAACAGCTATCCAGCGCGGGCGTGCCGCTGCTGGAATGTTTGAATGATTTACGTGAAAGTAGCAATAACCCCTATTTTCAAAAAGTTTTAGGGGCAGTAAGTGCCGAAGTTGAGGGCGGAAAAATGCTTTCACAAGCGCTTGCGCAGCATCCTGGCGTATTTAGCGATGTATTTGTAAGTTTGATTGAAGCGGGTGAGCACACCGGGCAGTTGCCTGCCGTATTGAATAATCTGTTTAACACGATCCGCTGGCAAGACGAGTTAATGTCACAAACCAAAAAATTGCTGGCTTATCCTGCCTTTGTAGCGGTTGTGGTAATGTTTGCAGTGGTATTTTTAATGACCTATCTCGTGCCGCAGATGGTGTCATTTTTGCGTAACATGGGGCAGGAGCTGCCGTTAAACACCAAAATACTCATTGCCATGTCAAATGCATTTGTGGATTACTGGTGGCTGATTATTGGCCTGCCGATTTTAATTGTGATTGGTTTGGCCGCCATTATTCAGTCTAATCCAAGAGCGCGTTACCGTTTTGATATGCTTAAGCTGCATTTGCCGGTCACGGGGCCGATTTTGCATAAAATTATCATGGCGCGGTTTGCCCGTTATTTTGCGTTAATGTATCAAACAGGCATTCCAATTTTAGATGCAATTAAAATTTGTGAAAATATAGTGGGCAATCAGGTAGTGGCGGATGCATTAAGCCGTGTCCATGCGCAAATTAATGCAGGGGACTCCATGAGTGAGAGTTTCCGCAATGCAGGGTTATTCCCGCAATTGGTAGTGCGCATGATTAAGGTTGGCGAAAATACAGGGGGGCTGGATAAGTCATTGCTCAATATCAGCTACTTTTATGACCGCGATGTAAATGATTCCATGCAAAAAATGCTAAAGATGATTGAACCTGCGCTTACTGTAATTTTAGGTGCCATACTTGCTTTCATCATGTTCTCGGTATTAGGGCCTGTGTATGATTCATTCAGTAAGCTTAAAATTTAACTGCTGATTTTAAAAATGGTAAAAGGCAACTTAAATAAATTAGTACTTTGCGCTACAGCTAATAGTTTACTGGCTGGGTTATGGCGCGCAGGCAAAATGCAGGGAAGCCAGACTTTTGCCAATAACGAAGCTGGACATCAAGCTTTTGCCAGGTTTTTACAAGAATACCAATCTACCCCGGTATATTTGATTGCAGATGCAGTTGAAGAAGACTACAGGCTTGAGAGTTTGCCGCATACTTCAGGTGCAGCCAAACGCGAGCTTATCGAGCGTAAATTAAATCAGTTTTATCGAGGCCTGGATTACCGTACCGCGCATTTTATCAACCGCGATAAAGATAAACGCAAAGACGATAATTTTTTGTTTGTTGCACTAAGAAAAGATGACTTCATTCAAGATTGGGTGGCCGTCATTCAATCAGCAGAAGCGCAACTCGTAGGTATTTACTTGTTGCCAATGCTCAGCAAAATATTGATACAAAAGCTTAAGTTATCAGCGTCAAATATTTTGTTATGCGAAAAGTTATCTTCGGGGTTACGACAAAGCTACTTCCACAATGGAAGTTTACGCATGAGCCGTCTGGTACCTAATGTGCCAAGTGAGGCTAGCCAATTAGGTTATTTTTATCTGGTAGAAACAGAAAAAACGCGGCTTTATTTAGTGAGCCAGCGTTTTATTGCACGAGAAACGCATTTAAATCTGGCACTCGTTAGCGTAGATGATTCAACACGGCAGATTTGCCAGGCAATTAACCAGGAGCAAGGTTTAGAGTGTTCAGATATCAATTTGTCTGAACTAGCAAAAAGTTTGGGCTTGTCTGCGAGTTTGATTCAGAAAATGCCAGAGCTGCTGCATATGCAGCTGCTTGCCAGTGGGCATTCAGTAGATAACCTGGCTCCGGAAGGGCTGACCAAAACCTTTCAATTCAGCAGGCTTAAACAGGCTATTCGTATCGCTACTTTGGCGGTAGGTGTGATTGGATTAATTGCGGCCGCGTGGATGTTTAAGCTGGGATTAGACAATAAATCGGCATATGACCAAGCAATGCAAGATACAGTGATACAACAACATCGTTATGATGAGGTCGCTAAAAATTTCCCCGTGACGCCAATAGGCGCAAATGATTTAAAAGTTGCCGTAGAGCTGGATAAAACAATTAGTAGCTACCCAAAATCCCCGCGACGTATGATGCAGGTGGTGAGTGCTGCGCTTGAGCAATCTACGCAAGACTCTTTGGATAATATACAGCTGGATAGATTGCGGTGGATACTTAGTAGTAACGTTAATGTCAAAGATGAAGATAAATTTATCCCACTACCAACATCAAATAATCCACAAGCCAATGTGAATATTGTGCCATCTACAGACCCTGCAAGTCTCAATGAGATGGCTTTCATCACTGCCGAGATATCAGGTTTTACCGGCGATTACCGTGGTGCACTTAATACAGTGAATCGTTTTGTCGCTAATATTAAAGCTGACACTAGGGTGGCTGCCGTAGAAGTGCTGCAAGAGCCCGTAAATGTGAGCTCTTTTGTTGATTTGCAAGGCAGCACAACGGATGAGCAATCCGCCCAGAAGCAGCCTGCATTTTTTAAATTAAAAGTGATACTTAAGCCCGCAGGCGCAACGCCAGCAGGTGGGGCTGGGGTGAAGCAGCCATGAAGTTAGATAAACACGATTGGCAAAAACTACAAGCCCCTTTACTGATACTGGGAGCGGTTATTGTTGTGGCGATTTTATTGTTTGGTTTTGCGCAATATTACAATGCCAAACAGGAGCAAGCATTGCAAACACAGCAGAACCTGCTTAATAATGCGCGCCAACACTATCAGTCATCAGGGTCAGAAAAAGACATGATTACCGAGTATCTTCCCAAGTACCAGTTGCTGATCAATAAAGGTTTTGTAGGGGAAGAGCGGCGTATAGAATGGGTAGAGAATTTGCGCACGCAGCACAAAAATCATAAACTATTCGGCATAAAATACAGCATTAGCCATCAAGAGAAATACACGCCGGCTTTTGCAACAAATCTGGGTGGATTTGTGCTGGATCGTTCCGTGATGAAGCTGGAGCTGGATATGTTGCATGAGGGGGATTTGTTGCAATTAACGGAATCATTAAATGCAATAAATACCGCACCTTTTATTCTGCGTGATTGTGAAATTACCAGACTAAATGCTACCGGTCCGTTAAGCAATCAATTAATTGCTAATTTGCATGCACAATGCGAGCTGGATTGGCTAACCTTGCGCGAACCCGCGCCAATTCAGGCACCCTCAGTGCCTTAGTGCCATGAAGAAATTATTTAATTTACCATTTAGCTTGTTGCTGACTTTAGCCATCAGTTTGTGCGCAACACAACTGCACGCTGCAGCTGGTGATGATTTTGGCCGATTATTTAGCCGTCCTAATGAACGTAAAAACCTGGATATTTTGCGGCAAAATCAAAAATTAAAAGTTGCTACGCCGCAAGATAGCCTTCAGCCCGAGTCGACAGCTGACGCAGCTCCGCCAGAATTGCCAGACCCAATCACAATGCAAGGTTATGTAAAACGTAGCGATGGTTCAAGTACTCTATGGATTAATAACAAAGCCGTGCAAGAAGATAGTGCAGTGGATGATGTGCAAATTGGTCGCTTAAATAAGCGAGCAGGTTCTGTTGCCGGCTCAGATAGCTTGAATGTAAATATCCCTGCAACTGGCAAACACATCCACTTGAAAGCAGGGCAAGTGTACGAACCTGAAACTAACAAAATTAAAGAACTGAAATTGTTAGAAAAAGAAAAAAGGTTGAGTTTGGAAGAAACCGGGGTTATTGGTAATGAAGTTTCCCCATAAACAACGAGGCATGACACTTGTCATGCTGGTTTTTGTTATTGGCTTAGCAGCAGTAGGATACTTGTTGTATGCTTTAAATCCAGTATCCGTAAAAAATGAACGAGACAAAAAGACAGCACTTGCGCTGGCAGAGGCGAAAGTTGCGCTGATTGGATATGCAAGCGCACAACCTCGGCCTGGGTCATTACCTTGTCCTGATACTAATAATGATGGGACAACTGACACGAATGGTAACGTAAACTGTTATAGTAATATTGGTAGGTTGCCTTGGAAGACTTTAGGTTTAGAAGACCTTCATGATGGACACGGTGAGCGTATTTGGTATGCACTCTCAACTAACTTTTCAACAGTGCCATCAAGTTTGATTATTAATAGTGATGCTGCTGTTGGGCTATTAAATGTTTGTCCGGCTGGTGGTTGCGGCGATCCTAGCCCCGTTCCAGCGGTTCCTAGTGCACCATTTCCCATTTATAGCCAGCAGGTTGCGATATTATTCTCGCCAAGTTATCCATTAGCCGGACAAGATAGGCAAGATGGAGTAGATGCCAATCCTAATCCGGTACTCAATATCGATAATGCAAAGAAATCAAATAATTTCTTAGATGTCATTACCATAGGCGCTAACCAATTTAACAATGCGAGTGGCAGTAATAATGGCAATGATTTTATTATGGGGCCTGTCACAAGTACTTTTAACGATAGTTTATTGACAATAAGCACTAATGAAATATTTGGCAACATTGATAAACGTATGCAATCAAAGGCAACCCTGGCAGAAATAGCATCTTGTTTAATTGAATATGCAAACAATAATGCTGCTGCAAATGATAAACGTTTGCCTTGGTCAGTACCTTTTGATTTAGGTCCGGCTGCCAATTACAATGACCCAATTAATTTTGATGATACCCCGTCCATTTATACAGGCCGTATTGCTTATCACATTGCTGACTCAACCGCGGCTTCTCCGATTCATGATTGGAATACAGGAGCTGCGAGTAAAAGGAAAAAAATGGAGTATTGCTCAAACTGGCCAAGTTGGTGGAACAGTTGGAAAAATCATGTGTTTTATGCAGTTAGTAAGGATTTCGCGCCCGACATTGCTGCTCCGCAAGTTTGTTCAGGAAATTGTGTAACTGTAGACGGCATAGGCCCATTTGCAGCGGTACTAATTTTTGCAGGGAAAAAATTGGCAGGTCAAGTTCGGGTAAGTAATACGGATATGGCAAACCCTGCAAATTTCCTAGAAGGTAGAAATGCAATTGAGATTGTAAATAATAGTGGTTCAGGTGATTTCACGGCTATTACAACGCCAATTCAAAACGATGTGGCAATTTGTATACGTCAAAATTTAACAATAGATATGACATGCACTACACCATGAAAATATTACATGTAACTTATAGAGGTAATGTTGTAAGAGGCTTTACTTTGGTTGAAATGGCAGTGGTTCTGATTATTGTAGCACTATTGTTAGGTGGTTTACTCTCACCACTTACTGCACAAATAGACCAAAAAAATTATACGGAAGTAAAAAGAAATTTAGAAAATGCTAAAGAGGCGTTAATGGGCTATGCCCTATCAAATAAGCATTTGCCATGCCCAGACAAAACAGCAGGAGCTAATAATGGCATAAATGATAATCCTAACGACGGCGTTGAAGATTTTAATGCTGCAGGCAATTGTATAACCCAAGAAGGTAATCTACCGTGGGCTACACTAAGTTTAATTGATCGAGACCCATGGGAGAGTAGGTTGATATATAGGGTGACGACAGCTTTTTCTCAACGTGCTCCACTTTTTACCTTTGGGTTGGCAACCAATGGAAATCTTAGAGTATGTAATGAAGCGGCATGTAATGTGCCGCTTCTAACTGATAATGCGGTTGCTGTCATCGTTTCAAAAGGTAAGAACACGGGCAAGTGCTCTACTGCGCCATCTCCACCTGCTTGTGCGGATGAGAGGGAAAATGATGACGCTGTAGATAACAATTTTGTAAGTCATCCGCCAACAACAACAGCATCTGCCAATGGCGAATATGATGATGTTATTGCATGGCTTTCAAGTAATATTTTGATTAACCGTATGGTTGCAGCAGGTCAGTTACCCTAATGAATGACAACCAACTACTCCGTTACAGCCGACATATTCTTCTACCTGAAGTAGGTTACGAAGGTCAGGATAAGCTCGTCAATAGCCATGCATTGATTGTGGGGGCGGGTGGTTTGGGTTCGCCCGCTGCATTGTATCTGGCGGCAGGGGGCGTGGGAACGCTCACGATTTGTGATTTTGATGTGGTGGATTTAACCAATTTGCAGCGCCAGATTTTGCATACCACGTCTTCCGTGGGTATCAATAAGGCGGTTTCAGCACAGAAAACACTTCGAGAAATTAATCCTGAAGTCAAAGTGAACACAGTTTGTGAACGTTCAACAGAAGCAGGGTTTCAGCAATTGATTTCACAAGTTGATGTGGTATTGGATTGCAGTGATAACTTTGCCACACGTTACACCTTGAATAAGCTGTGCGTTCAGTTAAAAAAACCGTTAGTCTCAGGCGCAGCTATCGGGTTTGAGGGGCAGGTGACAGTATATGACATGCGTTCAGATAATAGCCCCTGCTATCACTGTCTGTTTCCTGATAATGGCGAGGATACAGAATTGCGCTGTGCGACTAATGGCGTATTTGCGCCATTGGTGGGCATGATCGGTACCTGTCAGGCGGCAGAGGCCTTAAAGTTGCTGATGGGGATTGGCGAGAGTCTGCAAGGCCGTTTGTTATTGCTGGATGCGCTTGCGATGGAGTGGAAAACAATCAAGCTGGGTAAAGACCCAGCTTGTTCAGTGTGTGGTTCATAAGACTCCCTCCCCTTTGAGGGGGAGGGTTGGGGTGGGGGTGAAATCGCACTCTAGTTATTTAATTGTCAGTGTGTTACAAATCACTTCTAGCACACCTTCAACATTTTGCAGTACTTCGTTATTCCAAAAACGTAATACCTTCCATCCTTGCGTCTCTAGCCATGCAGTACGTAGATCGTCTTGGTTTTGTATTTCGTTATGCTGGCTACCATCAACCTCAATCGCAAGTTTTACATCAATGCACGCAAAATCTAGTATGTAGTTTCCAATTGGATGTTGTCGTCTGAATTTAAAATCATGTAATTGGCGCGCTCGTAAGTGTTGCCACAAGTACAATTCTGCTTCAGTCATTTCACTGCGTAATTTGCGTGAATTGGTTTTGATATTTGGAGAAACTCTTAACATAGATGGTAACTTCACACCCCCACCCTGGCCCTCCCCCTAGAATGGGGAGGGATCTAAAGCACACTAGCTAAAAAGTGACGGGGAGGGGAAACACCTATTTACCACCAACTAATGATTTAACCGCGCCTACCAGGTCACCCGGCATCACCACAATTTTACTGTTTTCAGAAGATGACATTTTTTGTAGCGCGGTGATATAGCGGTCACCCAGCAAGAACATGGCTGAAGAGTTATTTTCTTTAACCGCTTCTGTGATGAATTTAATAGACTCTGCAGAAGCTTTCGCTGCCACCATCTGCGCTTCAGCATCTTTACGAGCCGCTTCCAGACGTGCCTCAGCGTTCAGGATGAGAGATTGTTTTGCACCTTCGGCCTCTGTCACCACAGCCACGCGCTCACGCTCTGCTGCTGCTTGCCTTTCCATCGCATCCTGCATATTTTGTGACGGTTTGATGTCTTGGATTTCAACGGATTTTACAGTCAAGCCCCAGTCTAGTGCTTCGTCGGCAATCGCAGATTTGAGTTCGGCTTTGATGCGGTCGCGTGAAGTCAGTGCCTGGTTTAAATCCATGCCGCCGATGATAGAACGCAGGCTGGTTTGCACCATGTTGCGCATCGCCTCGCGGAAGTTTTCAATACCATACACGGCACGATCAATTTTCGTCACTTTAATAAATGCAATGGCATTAGCTAAAATTACCGCATTATCTTTTGTAATCACTTCCTGTTCAGGCACATCCAAGATAATATCTTTGGTGGTCACTTTGTAGCTTACTTTAGTGAAAATAGGGTTGATTACATGCAAACCCGGGGTAAGTACGCCGGCAAACTTGCCTAAACGTTCAACCACCCATTCTTCGCCTTGCGGCACAATACGCACGCCTTTGACGATGGCGACGACCACTAAAAATATCAGTACAAAACTAAACTCGGTCATTTTATTTCCTTAATTTTAATCATTAATTATTTTTGGTAATTCTTAACGTATTGCCTTCTACTGCTGTGACTATTGCATTACTGCCGACTTCTATTGGCTCATTTGATATGGCAACCCATTCACGGCTGCCCATCAAGCCTTGCGTAAAACGGATAGCGCCATTTTGTGTAGGGCTGGTGGCTTCAATCACAATGCCCACTCGGCCTATTTCTTCACCCTGTGCCTGGCCAACGCGGTAGTGAGTTTCTGTTTTTTTGTAATAGCGTCTCCAAACAGCAAGGGAGCTTAAAGATAATGCAGCAAAAATAATGAACTGGCCGGCAGGTGAAATACCTGGAAAAATCCACACTATAATCGCCACACATAACGCTGCGATACCAAACCATAGCGCATATACGGTTCCCGTAACCATAATTTCAACTGCCAGCAGTATTGTGCTAAGTGCACTCCAAGCCCACATTGCTTCTACCATGGTTTTCCTTTGCGAAAAATATTCAAAATTCAATACACAATATGAGAGATTATTATGGCATGTTATTTAAATATTTTCAGACAATGTGGTGATGGGAAAATATCCCACGTGATATTATTGAAAGCTAGTACATTAGCCTAAATTAGTGGGAATACAATATATGAGCCTTATACAAAAGCTTAATATCCCTAGCGATCGCACAGAGCGATTACATTACGTTAAACGTTTATTCCCCAATGCCCAAGGGGGTGACCTGACGGGCACGTGGTCGGGCGGGCGCTTAAATGCACTGAATAAACTTAATAGTATTGATGCAGTTACCTACGCGCGAAATCGCGATTTCTTAAATGGTGTAGTTACGCATCTTTCGCCATATTTGCGCCATGGCTGCTTAACTTTAAACGAGACATTTGCTGCAATCAAAAACCAGTTCGGCCTTGATGCCGAAATACTTTTAACAGAATTGGCCAGAAGGGATTATTGGCGGCAAGTCTGGTTTGCGGAAGGTAATGCCATTTATAGCGAGATGGAGCCGCCAAAGGTGGCTATTGCTTATGCACCTTTGACGGATGCCGTCTTGCAAGGCAAAACCGGGTTGCCTTGCATGGATGCTATTATCGGCGATTTATTGACTACCGGTTATCTGCATAACCATGCGCGCGTGTGGCTAGCCAGCTATATCGTGCATCATCTTAAAATGGATTGGCGTGCAGCTGCCGATTGGTTTGAAGCGCACTTGCTGGACGGTGATATTGCGAGCAATCATCTTTCATGGCAATGGGTAGCTTCAACATTTAGTTCAAAACCATATTATTTTAATAAAGAGAGTCTGGCGCGTTATACCGGTGAGAAATATTGCGCAAACTGTAAAGTGAAGTGCCCGTTTGACGATAGTTATGAAGCATTAAATACGCGTTTATTCAGCAAGACCGTCGCTGCCCATGCCAAGCAGTATACGTTAAAGCCAACTCCAATGCGGGTGGCTTCCAGCCATAAAGCGATTGCTGTTTATGTGCATGATGAAATGTTATCGCCAACCAATAGCGTGCTGATCAGGCCTTTTCCTAAAATTTTTGTGTTTGACCCGCAACTTTACCGTCATTGGTCGCTTAATCGATTGCAATTTGTAGCCGATTGTTTAAGCGAGATGATGAATGTGGAAGTCTGGGTGGGGGATACTTATGAAGTGCTTGTACAGAGGGGTGTGGGGCAGATTTTTACGCAAGACACACCAAACCTGAAAATCAAGGATATGCTGGCGCCGTTTTTAACGCAATGGCAGCCTGTGGATAAATTGGCGAATGTGGAAGTTAGCCCAAAGCGACTAAAACGTTTTTCGCGCTATTGGGAAAAAGTAGGACCACTGGCGCTGGCAACCAGTAATGTTTAATGTAATTCGGACGCGTATTATTCACCGTCAAAAGTTGTGTGTGCAAGTTGGCGCTGCGGGAGCTTAACGCATCTTGCTGTATTAGCAGGTTTAATTTTGGTTTAATACAAACGACCAAATCACGAGAGTGGGGCGTACTGTGATAAAATTCGCTCCCATGAATACTCAAAATACAAGCACACCAATTCAAGAATTAGCTAAATCATTTGACCCCAAAACCATTGAAAGTAAATGGTATGAGTTTTGGGAAAACAAAGGCTACTATTCAGCTGGTCTAGATAGTTCTAAACAAGATAACTTTTGCATTCTACTACCGCCACCCAATGTCACGGGCACGCTGCACATGGGGCATGGTTTCAACCAAACCTTGATGGATGCATTAACGCGCTATCACCGTATGCGCGGCGACAACACGTTATGGCAGCCGGGTACCGATCATGCAGGTATCGCCACGCAGATCGTGGTGGAGCGCCAACTCGATGCGCAAGGCGTATCGCGCCATGACTTGGGCCGTGAAAAATTCCTGGAAAAAGTCTGGGAGTGGAAAGAATATTCAGGCGGCACCATCACCAAACAGATGCGCCGTTTAGGCACTTCGCCTGACTGGTCACGCGAGCGCTTTACCATGGATGAAGGCCTCAACAAAACTGTGACCGAGACCTTTGTGCGCCTGTACAACGAAGGCCTGATCTACCGCGGTAAACGCCTGGTGAACTGGGATGTTAAGCTCGGTACTGCAGTTTCAGATCTGGAAGTGGTGCAGGAAGAAGAAGACGGTTTCATGTGGCATATCAACTATCCCATTGTAGGAGATGTGGGGCCGGATGGTTCAGGCCATTTAACCGTAGCAACTACGCGCCCGGAAACCATGCTGGGCGACGTAGCAGTGATGGTGCATCCTGAAGATGAGCGTTATCAGCACCTGATTGGCCAAAATGTAAAACTGCCGTTATGTGATCGTGAAATCCCCATTATTGCCGATGATTATGTCGATAAGGAATTTGGCACCGGCGTGGTGAAAGTAACGCCGGCACATGACTTCAACGACTATGCGGTAGGGCAGCGTCATAAATTGCCGATAATTGGCATTTTGAACCTGCAAGGCTTTGTGAACGAAGCCGCGCCTAAGCAGTATCAAGGTCTGGAGCGCTTTGCGGCGCGTAAACAGGTGGTGGCTGATCTTGAAGCGCAGGGTTACTTGGTTAAAGTGGATAAACATAAACTTAAAGTGCCGCGCGGTGACCGTACCGGCGTGGTAATCGAGCCGATGCTCACTAACCAATGGTTCGTGGCAATGAGTAAACCTGCTGCCGACGGTAAATCTATTACGCAAAAAGCACTGGATGTGGTCGCGAGTGGCGAAATCAAGTTTTACCCTGAAAATTGGGTGAATACCTACAACCAATGGCTGAATAACATTCAGGATTGGTGTATTTCACGCCAGTTGTGGTGGGGGCATCAGATTCCGGCCTGGTATTCTGAAGACGGAAAAGTGTATGTTGCACATGACGAGGCTGAGGCTAAAGCCTTGGCGGCCAAAGACGGCTACTCTGGTGATTTAACACGTGACAATGATGTGCTCGACACCTGGTATTCATCTGCATTATGGCCATTCTCTACGCTAGGCTGGACTGGCGATGAAGCGAAAGATGCCGCCAATTTAGCTTTGCAGCAATACCTGCCATCCAGCGTATTGGTCACCGGTTTCGACATCATCTTCTTCTGGGTAGCGCGCATGGTGATGATGACTACGCATATCACCGGCAAAATCCCGTTCAAGCACGTGTATGTGCATGGGCTGATTCGCGATGCTGAAGGCCAGAAGATGAGCAAATCCAAGGGCAACGTACTTGACCCGATTGATTTGATTGATGGTATCGGTCTGGATGATTTGATCAAAAAACGTACTACTGGCTTGATGAACCCGAAACAGGCCGAACAGATTGAAAAACGCACGCGCAAGGAGTTTCCGGAAGGCATTGCTGCCTATGGCACTGATGCATTGCGGTTTACATTTGCGGCATTAGCTTCGCCAGGGCGCGATATCAAGTTTGATCTGCAACGTTGTGATGGCTATCGCAATTTCTGCAATAAGTTGTGGAACGCAACCCGTTTTGTATTGATGAACACGGAAGGCCAGGACAACGGCTTGGAAGATTGCAAAACCCAGCCTGACGGTTATTTGAGTTTTTCACAGGCAGACCGCTGGATTGTGAGTACATTGCAACGCACCGAAGCTGAAGTGGAACGCGCATTTACAGATTACCGCTTTGATTTGGCGGCAAAAGCTGTTTATGAATTTGTGTGGGATGAATACTGTGACTGGTATCTGGAGCTCGCCAAAGTGCAGATTCAAAACGGTAGTGATGCTGAGAAGCGCGCGACCCGCCGTACTTTGCTTAGAGTTTTAGAAACGATTTTACGGTTGGCACACCCTATCATGCCATTTATTACCGAAGAAATCTGGCAAACGATAGGTCCGATGAGCGGCCGCAACGGCCCCAGTATTATGCTGGAAGCCTATCCCAAAGCGCAGCCAAACAAGATTGATGAGGCTGCTGAAGCTTGGGTAGCGCTGTTGAAACAAGCGGTGGATGCTTGCCGTAGCCTGCGTGGTGAGATGAGCATTTCACCAGCCGCACGCGTGCCATTAGTTGCGGCGGGTGATGCTGGTAAGTTAGCCGGTTATGCGCCTTATTTAAAAGCGCTGGCCAAGCTGGAGGAAGTTGCGATTGTGGCTGAATTACCGGAAGCTGATGCGCCTGTGATGTTGGTAGACGACTTTAGGCTCATGCTGAAAGTGGAGATTGACGTTGCGGCAGAGAAAGAGCGTTTGGGTAAAGAGATTGCGCGCCTGGAAAATGAAATCAACAAGGCAAATGCAAAACTCAATAACGAAAGCTTTGTAGCACGTGCGCCAGCAGCAGTGGTTGAACAGGAAAAAGCACGTGTTGCCGAATTTAGTGCAAGTTTGGAGAAATTGCAAAATCAGCTGCTCAAGTTGAAATAAGCTTGAATCCGGATGGAATACGTTTAGGTAAAAAGTGAAATAAGTAGTAAATAAAAAAGGTGCTCTAGAGCACCTTTTTTATTTGAATAAATTTTGTTGCTAATCAAACATAATTAATCTGCACGCTTTTTGATATAAAAAGTGAATGATGTCTCACTTTTATCTAATTGCAAAAGCTCGTGTCCAGTCTGCACACAAAACGCATTAAAATCTTTTACGGAGCCGGGGTCGGTGGCAATGATTTTTAATACTTGTGCCGCGCCCATGTCACTCAAACCTTTTTTGCAGCGCAAAATAGGCAGAGGGCAATTCAGGCCGCTGGCATCAACTTCTTTATCAAATTCCATTAATTATTCCCCCTTCATTTTTTTGGCGTGCTGTCTTTGGGCACAAAGGCGTAACCCGCTCTAGCCCAAGCCAAAGCGCCACCTGCCAAGTTGTATACATGTTTACAGCCCTTGCTGGCCGCAAAGGCCGCTGCATGTGCCGAGCGCACACCACTGTGGCAATAAAATACAATATTTTCTGCTTTAGTCAGTGCCTCATACTGAACTGGCAGCATGGCTAATGGGATGTGTACAGCGCCTTGAATCATGCCACGTGCGACTTCGTCATCATTGCGTACATCTACTAATAACAGCGTATGGGCTGACATCATGGCGACTAAATCGTCCGGCTGAATTTCACTATATGTACTCATTAGAATAAACCTGAATTAACTAACCCAGATAATAGCAATTAAGTATGAATAGCGCACTATCTGATGTACATATCTGATAAACAAAGAAACGCAAACAGTTCAGGCAAGATTGATAGCCGTGGTCAGAATCGAACTGCGGTACGCGGATTTCCAATTGTAAAAATATTCATTAATAATGTGTGATTTTTTCACACATTAATGTAAGATGGTAATTATGAAACGTGGTCGGCGAGCAATGTAGATAAAGCCGGCAAAGTTGAAGGCCTGAAAAGGCTGAAATACTTAAAGTTGGTTGGCAATGCTGAATATTTATACGATGTCAATTTGACACTGTATTTACCTGCCATATTGTTTTAAACCAACTGGTTGCAAGTGCTAATTTTTTAATCAAGGAGAATGACATGTTTTCACTCAATAAAATTGCTGTTGCATTAGGAACAACATTAACACTGGCGGCTTTTGGTACTTATGCTGCAGACACTGCTACTACGGCAACTACTATTACCAAGACTGATACGACGATAGTCACAGCTAAGATTACTGATACGACGAGTGGCACGGCAAAACAGCCTTTAGATCAAGCCATCAAGAGCGTCGGTAAGAATCTTGAAAAAAATCCTGACAATAAAGGTTTGCAGAATGCTTCTGAAAGGTTAAAGAGAAACCAGGAACGGATTGAAGTAAAACGTGCCGAGAAAGCCGAGCATATTGAACACGCAGAGAAGGCCGAGCACGCTGAACATGTTGAAAAAGCTGAACGTATCGAGAAAGCTGAACGTGTTGCAAAAATAGAGCGTCCTGAGAAGATTGAAAAAGTAGAACGCCCCGAGAAGGTTGAAAAAGTAGAGCGTCCTGAAAAAGTTGAAAAAGTAGAACGCCCTGAAAAGAATGAATCAGGCCGTTAATCTCCCTACTGAAAATCTATCTCAATAATGAAAACTAACATGAAGATAAAACACCTAGCATTATTATTTGTCAGCGCCGGTCTGTTCGGGTTGCTCACTCAGTCAGCCTGGGCTGACACCCAGTCGGAATGGGCCGAAAATAATGGCACCTTTAGTCTAACCACTGGTTTTGACTACAGTTCTGGTAAATACGGGGACAAAGAAAAAACGGATACCACCTCTGTCCCCGTAATCGCCAAGTATGAGCTTGATCGCTGGGTACTCAAACTGACGGTCCCTTATGTAACGATTACTGGCCCGGGTAATGTGGTGCCTAATATTGGGCAGGTTCGAAATGCCACCACTACCAAACGCACTACAGAGTCTGGTTTGGGGGACATCGTTGCCGGTGTGACCTATAGCCTGTTTGACGGCAGTAACGGTATGCCGATGATTGATCTAACAGGTAAGGTCAAATTTGGCACGGCAGATAAAAATAAGGGTCTGGGTACTGGTGAAAATGATTATTCAGCACAAGTAGATCTGTACAAGGGTTATGGCGCTTTTACGGCTTTAGGTACAGTGGGTTATCGCGTGTATGGCGACACAAGTGCGACTCATCTTGACAATGTGTTCTTTGGTTCTGTAGGCGGAGTCTATAAAGTGGCATCCAGCACTAGTGCTGGAGTCATCTACGATTATCGCCCTGCCATTTCTGCTCATGGTTCAGCGGTGAGTGAAATGATGGCTTTCCTTAGCCAGAAGATTAGTAGTCACTGGAAAGCCCAAGGTTATCTGGTTAAAGGATTCTCCGATGGCAGCCCGGATTATGGCGTGGGGGCCTTAGTCGGCTATGTGTTTTAATAAATTTTAGTTGATGTACAAGAAATAGCCCCTGTAGAAGGGTGTAGGATTGAGCAAAGTTGTAGTTTTTGTGAATAAAGTCGTGATTTTTTGTGAGCAATGTGAGGTTTCACCAATTGTTTAAAATCATGGTGTTAATGAGTGCAATGTGAGCAAAGATGTAATTTTCCCTCAAATCTTCCTTAATAAAAAAGGCCAGTCGCTATAAGCAACCGGCCTAATCCTATGAATTTTGAGTTGTTTAGATTTTTTGTGGGGTGAGGCATCTCTTAATTTTTTAAATATAATATCTAAATGGTAGCGGTGGTAGGTTATTCTGAACAGGGCCAGCCGTTAAAATTTCTCCTATTGCATCTGCAAAGCGAAGTGTTACTGGTACACCATCACCATAAATACATGTGTTGTAGTTAAGCTTAGTGAGTGCCAATACATCGCTCATTACAGTTTTGATATCAGCAACCCCTCGGACTATTTCAATTGAAAGAGGATTGGGCACTTCTCTTCCTGGGTATGTTTGCAATCTTGGGATAAAACCTTTGCTCCAAAGATAACCTTTTTTTTCTGACTCTACCCATGCTAGGCTACGAGGCACGTTAGTCATGCCGCGCCGATATAGTTTCAAAGATTGATCTTCGCGAATTCTAACGCATACCACACTACAGTTTTCAGGTACGCTATCTCTAAATCCTTCCCATTCATCAAATGAGAAGCGTGTTTTACCATGAATGAATAACTCTGTTGGCGAAGCTCCGTTATGGGCTTCTTTATAGGCATTTACAATAAGCTTCATTAGCTCGCAAGCTTTTTGGCGAGTTAGATGAAACTGTTTATTTGTTGGTGAATACCAAGGACCAACAGCACCACGGAAAACTACTCCATCTCCAGAATCTAGAAACATTTGAGCACCACAACAAGCATTATTTTCATCAGCACCTAGAGTCTCTCTTTTAAATACAACTCCAACATAACAAACACCAGGCCTAGGTGTACTTAGTTTCCAGGGTTGACCTCCTGCTTTGAAAAATGCGGTTGTTGCGATATTCCATGCTAGTGTTGCTGGATCTTGTAGAGAGCGAAGAGGACTTCCGTTACTTTTTTTAAAGTCTTCTGGGGTAAGTGTGCTTTCCCTTACTACTTGTAAAACCACTCTATTCTGTAGCAACCTTGCTTTAAGCTGATTGTGAAAATTAAGTTCATAAAGATAGATTTCAGCAGACTGGTTATCCTCAGAAAACAGAGAAGGAGTTTGCAGTAGCCGAGTAGCAGTCTTTTTATTCATTGCAAAGTCTGAAACTTCCCTTTCTGCAGCACTTACTTTAGATTGTGGCCTGCCTAATCTATAAATCTCATCGGGAATAACGGCAATCCATAGATCTACGGAAACCTCGCTACGCTCTCGAATGAATGCTGCAATAGCATCTGCGTAAAGTGAAACTGCTTTATAGATGGCCTGATGACGGTCATCCATGCAGATTGCGTGATGCAAGTTTTCTGAATTAACCTCCAAATTTACAGTAGGTTTTTCTGGCCATTCTGTTTGAAAAATAGCTTGAAATCCTGGGAAAATTGTATGATTTGGATCATCAGATTTCATGGGATGAATGGCTTTAGAAAGCTTAATGGCCCAATTGTTATACCTCTTTGCCCCATCCTTAGTGGCTATCAAGCCGATTCGGATGCGCCCTCCAGCGTGCGGATTATAATAAGGACCATAAAGGAGTAAACCATCCTTTGGATGCTCCAGTTGCTGGTCAAATCCAAAAGTTAGTAAAGGTTCAGGTAGTACTAATAGCTCATCTGGATTAATCACTCGACTTCTCCTTCGTCATCTATCAAAAGCTCTGCGTCGAAGTCTTCACCGTTTTCTACTTCGAGCTGAATCTCATCATCTTCGACCAACTCTTGAAGGTCACTTAGCCCTTTGGGAGATTGAAATGTGATGGGAAATGCTCCAATCTTGATTGAACGACTACCCCCTACAGCTAATAAGATTTCATCCGCTCCTTGGGAAGCCAAGGACAGAAAAGCTCTAAGAAAACCACGCCAACGATCATTCCACCAGCTCTTGCAGAAACTACGGCGTAATTGATGCATACGGGCTGTGGAGCTAATTAGTTGACCATTTGTATCTGTGAAAATAATATGTGTTCGTAATTCAATCCGACGTTTACCATCAAGCACAGATCGCATACTTACAGCGAAATGCCAGTTAACTTTATATTTGGTGCTAGAGCCCGTTAATTGCTTTTTACGCCTCGTCCCATTAGCTTCAACGAACTCAACTTTATCTTTAATCGTTAAGCCAGATGGCACATACCAAATTAACTGCCGGTTTGAAAGTTGATATGGTTTCAAACCAAGTTTTTCCATCTTTAAATCCCAAGCTTGGCGAATAAGTGTAGCAACTCGATTTCGGGCATCAAATGGTTCTACATTGTTAGTACCCCATCGAATGGAACCATTAAGAAAGCTCTCAGTATCTACCGCATTAGATGGGTTTAACATCACTGACTCTTTTAACAAATCAATCAATTCAGTCCTTGGAGCAAATCCTATAATTTGGTCACCAAATTCAATCCAAGGAAGCTCTTGATTTACCTTGGTTACTGATATCTTGCGCTCATTACCGAGGATTTTTGTGGTTTCTATTGCAGGAGGAAGGGAAACAATAGGTAGCCAATTTGATTCAAGTATTTCTGATCGATTAACCCATTCTATTGATTCTTTGCTGAATGAAGGCAACCATGCTCTAGCATATGCAGGACTATTATTGTCAATCTTAGGAATGTTAGCACTTTGAAAGGTGTCGAGAAGTTGAATTAGTCCTGTGTGCCAGCCACGATTAAAGTCGATAACGTTTTTTCGATGCAGCGTAATGGGTAACTGACCAAAATCAAATTTATCTATGCGAATAGGAATAACAAAATCTGGTATTTGTTTTTCAATTGTGATGCCTAGATCCCATTCATTTCGCACACCACTTTTATTATGAGATGACTCTGAAACAACTGCAATCATTCTTATGCAATCATTGCGAATGGCTTTTTCAATTTTATCCCAAAAATAATCACCACCTTTTAGGTTGTTCAAGTCACTCCAAACTTGATACCCTGAAATAGTAAGTTTTGCTGCAAGCCAACGAGTAAAGTCATTATCTTCGGGGGTGGCATGACTAAGAAAAATAGATGTTTTGGTTGGATGATCAATTGTTGTCATATTCTTTTCTTACTCAAGGCATAAGCGCAATTGGACCGCAATTCACTTCATGATTTATAGTGTCTGCAGGCAGCACATGTTGAAAAAGTGTCAAAAAAGTTTCACCTTCCGTCGAACGTGGTTTCACAAGATGTTTTATTAGTGGTGTAAGCTTAACAGCAGCATTTACAAATATTGGGACAATGTTGAAAAATATCCGATTTTCTTCTAGTTGAAACTCAGCAGCATAATTCTTAAATTTTGATGTGTTCAAATAGTGCCTAATAAGTTCAGCAGTTGCTTCTTGCACCTTAGTATCTCTTGAAGATAGCGAAAACAAAGTTTTTAAATCTGCCCAAGAAACGTAAACTTCAAAAGTATCAGCACCTTCCTCTTCTGCAGGAAAGTCTACGAGTATATACATTTCCATACTGCCAATTTTTCTGGCCTCTTGTGCGTAGTAGCTGTACATCGTCCTAATTTTCTTCGCCTGATTATGGTGGCGAGCGTTTCTTAGGACTAGCACAGTTGCGAGTTCAGGCGTTTTATACCAATCAATGATGTTACTCTGACCTTCTTTATCCATGGCATCATATAGACTGTGAAATGCGTTTAATACTGAAGCTAGTGCATTCTCTATATTGCCTACAGCTTCGGCTCGATCTAATTCAATTAGTCCTTGAAAATTGGCACGGTAATTAGCTTCAAGAAGCACCCTAAGTGCATGTGATAAATCTTCAAATGCATCAGTAATTTGGCTCATGGCATAACAATTAGGTATGAATACATTTCAAGCCGCCACAGCTTGAACCACCAAAGCATCTGCAATCAATTGTTGCTGCTTGTTTGCTTGATGAATGCGGCTTTTGAGTTGGTCGCAAAGTGACATAAAGGCATCGACTTTGGTAACGATACGGTGTTGTTCTGCAAGAGGTGGAATTGGAATTATGAACTGACCTAATTTTCCAATGCTTAGTCCCTCGCGTGATACACCCACTTGCACATCCATTACAGTTTGCTGAACGTGTTGTGAAATCAGTACTAGATGTATAAAACGTAATATTTCATTTGATGTTAGACGAATAATAGTTACGTGCTGGCTTACATTTCCCGTTACGAAGTCTTCTGGAACAATTGCACATCTACCAATCGACGCACCAGTAATGTTAAAAAGTAAATCTCCAGATTTGACATAAGTACCTGACATTTTATTGTGGGTCTCAGAAGTTATGAATGCAACATCATCCAACCTTAAACCGTCATCCCAAACATTTTGTGAACGCAGAAATGGAATGCCCACATTTACGTAAACTTGTTTACCCCCCAGCGGAGTGCTACCTGCACCAATTTTGGTTAGCAATTCATTTAATCTAACCCAACACCATCCTGTAGGTGTTTCATAAGGTGTTTCTTCTTCAGTGATAGGCTCAAGTGGCTTTTCTTTTTTAAGTTTGCCTTCTGCTATCAGCTTGGCCTTTTCTGCCTGGATACGTTTAAGCAACTCGCTGGCAGGTTCGTCGCTGGGCTCTTGCGGAACGAGTTTACCCATGACGGCGAGTTGTAGTAGGGTTTGTTTGAGGGCGTCTATGCTGGCTTCGGTGGTGAATAGCGTGTCGAAATGTGCAGCGATGCGTTGCCAGTTGGCGCTAAAGTCATCGGCACTTTGCGATTGTGAGAGCGTGCCCAGCAGATGGCTGACGAGCTTTTCGTGCGCTTCTGCGGCATTGCTATGCTGCGCTTCCAGTTGGTCGCACAGCGCCATGAGTTCATCAACTTTGGCGACGATGCGGTGTTGTTCTGCGAGAGGCGGCGTTGGTACTAAATAATCGAGAAGTTCATCTTGCCTAATACCAGCAACAGTCATTCCGCTACCTACAATTTTTAGCGTACTGTAAAAATTAATAAAGTAATCAACATTAAGTAATGCGGTAACTTTTAATGCTTTTAGGTCTTGATTTATAGCGACATCTATTGCTGCGATTGCTATTTTCCCTAAACCCATTCTAGTGCAAATTATCACGTCACCCTTGTTAGCAAGCTTACTGCCAGCGACAAGACCCTCTTTAGTAATAAAATCTTGTGTTGTTTCAAGGTACTTTTCGACATTCAAGTCTTTTACACTCGCCCATGGAATGTTGCCATTCCAAAAATGCGAATTACTCTTGCTTGGAGTGCCGCCACTAGTAATACTCAAAACAAAACATCCTAATCTTGCCCACTCCCAGCCATGCGGTAATTCAAACGGCTTCTCATCATCACCAATCGCCGCAAGCGGCTTTTCTTTCTTAATCTTACCTTCAGCCACCAACTTGGATTTTTCAACTTGCATGCGTTTGAGTAACTCACTGGCTGGTTCATCATTCACATTTTGAGGCACCAATTTACCGCGCACTGCCAGCTCCAATATCAGCTCACGCAGTTTTTTAATGCCATACACACTGCCTGCATTGCCACTGGCACGACCGCGACCTGACTTTTTTTCAGTGTCGGCGGCTGTCCAAATCGCCATGTGTTCAGTGAGTAGTTGCTGCATGGCATTCATGCCTTTACCTCACGCTGTAGCGCCTCTGACAGTATTGATTGCAGTTGGCTGCGTAGTGCTGTGATGTCCGCTTGCATGGTGTTGTATTGCGCTAATAGCACTTCTGGGTCATGTATCTCTTGCTCGCCTACGTGTGGATTCTTACAGTCCAGGTTGTAGTTGCGGGCTTTAATATCATCCAGGCTGACTTTCCAAGCCAATGGGCTTTCTGTGCGCGTACTGAAGTTATTGGCTTCCACGCCCCACCATGCGGCAAGTGGTTCAAACTCTTCTACCTTCATGGGTTTTGTTTTGTTGTAAGCCTTCACTCCAGCGGGTAATGGATGCTCATAAAACCAAATATCCTGTGTAGGTGTGCCTTTAGTAAAAAATAGCAGATTGGTTTTAATGCTGGTGTAAGGTGCAAATACGCTGTTAGGCAGGCGCACAATGGTATGCAGATTGCAGTCCGCTAACAGTTTTTCTTTAATGCGGGTTTTAATACCTTCGCCAAATAAAAAGCCATCTGGTAACACCAGTGCGGCACGACCACCACTTTTAAGCAGTTGCATAATCAGCACTAAAAACAAATCCGCGGTTTCACGGGTGCGGAATGTGGCAGGGAAGTTGGTTTCAATGCCGTCTTCTTCATTGCCGCCGAATGGTGGGTTGGTAACAATCACATCTACACGTTCCTGCGGTGTCCAGCTAATCAGTGGGCGCGCCAGCGTATTGTCATGACGGATGTTACTGGGCACATCAATGCCGTGCAAAATCATGTTAGTAGTGCAGAGCAAATGCGGCATGGGCTTTTTCTCAACACCGTGAATGCTGTTTTGAAGCACAGCTTCGTCTTCTACCGTTTTTACATCCTGTTTGCGGATATGCTCAATGGAACAGGATAAAAAGCCACCCGTACCACAGGCTGGATCCATCACCTTTTCGCCTAAACGCGGGTTTACCATGCGTACCATAAATTCCGTCACTGCGCGTGGTGTATAAAACTCACCGGCATTGCCTGCAGCCTGAAGGTCGCGTAACAATTGCTCGTACATGTCACCAAATAGGTGACGTTCCTGTGCCTTGTTGAAATCTACACCTTTCTGGATATTGTTGATTACCTGACGGATTAACTGGCCAGATTTCATGTAGTTGTAAGCATCTTCAAACACTGAGCGGATCACGTAAGCGCGCTGGTCGCCGCCTTTAGCTTCGAGGTTCTGTAATGCTGGAAACAACTCGTTATCCAGAAATTGCTTTAGTGCATCACCAGTGACACCTTCTGCGTTGGCCGCCCAGTTCCGCCAACGGTATTTTTCAGGGAGCGGTGACTGATAGTTATCTTGTAGTAACTCCCATTCAGTTTCACGATCATCAAAGATTTTAAGAAATAACATCCATACAAGCTGGCTCAGGCGCTGTGCGTCGCCGTCGACACCAACGTCTTTACGCATGATGTCTTGGATGGATTTGATGGTGCTGGAAATGCTCATGATTTAATGTGCTTATAGAATGTTTTATAAATTACGCATAAAGGTGCTGCTCTAGTTCTTGTAAGGCTTTTATATAACCTTGCTTGCCACCAAAGGCTGATACTAACTCACTGGCTGTGCCGATCTCTTTGAATGGATCTAGTGTGAGTATTTTAATGTCTTCAATATTCTGAATACCAGTATCAGCGTACTTTTCTAGCAGGCTTTCTAATACCAAGCGTGCCTGCTCGCCATATTTGGCGAAGTAATTACGCTTTTTAACTTGCTCCGCACGCTCACGCCTAGTGAGGGGCGGTTGATCAAAGGCAACGTGGCAAATGAGATCAAAGGCATCAAAATCTTTACCTACTTCATCCGCTAGAGGTTCGAGTAGTAGACCATGTTGCTCCAGTTCTTGCAGGATGGCTGCTTTGCGATCAGCTTTACTCCAGACACGTAGAAACTCATCTAGCGAGGCGAAGTCTTTACGCACGGTGCTACGCGTATAGTCTTTAAGCGACTCGGTAATTAGTTTTCCTTCTGGTCCGTAGTACTGAACACGCTCCGACACTACGTAAACCGTTACATCACCAAGTACGTACTTCACTCGGCCTGGACCATCACCTTCACCTGAACCTGATGTCGTTCCACCATCACCACCTTCTTGGATTCCAGTGGAACCCCCATCGACTTCAACAGATTCGTCATCTGGTGGTACTGGTGACTCGCCTGATTTTGGTTCATAAATAACCACAGGCTCACCGTCAAAGTTTTTATCAGCAAACAGTTCTGTAGCCTTCTTGAAGTCCATGATGGTAAACCAGTATTTACCGTAATCTTCGTTGATGCGGGTGCCGCGCCCGATAATTTGCTTGAACTCGGTCATCGATTTAATGTGCTGATCCAGCACCACCAGTTTGCAGGTCTGGGCATCCACGCCGGTGGTCATGAGTTTTGAGGTTGTCGCGATTACGGGGTATCGTTCTTCAGGGTTAATGAAGTTATCCAGTTCAGCTTTGCCTTCCATTTCATCGCCAGTAATACGCATCACGTATTTGCGGTTCTCTTTCACGCGCTCTGGATTCAGGTTGACCAATGCCTGGCGCATGCGCTCTGCATGATCGATGTCATCGCAAAACACAATGGTTTTCGCGTAGGGGTCGGTTGCTGTTAAGAACTCTGTAATCTTCCTGGCGACAAGCTCGGTACGTTTTTCGAGCACCAGAGTGCGATCCATGTCTGACTGGTTGTAGACACGGTCCTCGATGGGCTGGCCGTTCTTATCTACTTGCCCTTTATGGGGTCTCCAGCCTTGTAAATCTTTATCCATATCAATGCGGACAACTTTATAAGGCGCGAGGAATCCATCTTCTATGCCTTGCTTCAGTGAGTAAGTGTAAACAGGATCACCAAAGTAATGAGTGCTGGAAACATCCTTGGTTTCTTTGGGGGTGGCGGTCAAGCCGATGTGTGTTGCAGAATCGAAGTAAGTAAGTACTTCCCTCCATGCGGAGTCTTCTGCAGCGCTGCCGCGATGGCATTCATCTACTACGATTAAATCAAAGAAGTCAGGCGTGAACTGCTTATAGATGTTTTTATCTTCTTCATTACCGGTGACGGCCTGATAAAGCGATAAATAGATCTCATAGCTTTTGTCGATCTGGCGCTTGCTGATCTTGGTCATGGCAGGACCAAATGGCTTGAAGTCATTGTTCTTGGTTTGGTCGACCAGGATATTTCTGTCAGCCAGAAAGAGGATACGTTTCTTGGTGCCTGATTTCCATAGGCGCCATATGATCTGAAAAGCGGTGTAGGTTTTGCCAGTGCCGGTTGCCATCACCAACAGGATGCGTTGCTGACCTTTCGCTACCGCTTCAACCGTACTGTTAATCGCATTGGCTTGATAGTAGCGTGGCGCTCGGCTGGTGCCGTCGTCGTAGTAAGGCATTTCAACTGTAGTGCGCGCCCTTGCAGTTTCGATACCTTTCCATTTGCAATAGCGTTCCCAAAGTTCTGTAGGCGATGGAAATGCGCTAAGTTCTAATTCCTGTTCTGTCTGCGCAGCATTGCCTGTTCTGTCATGTAGTAGAAATGCGTCACCATTGGAGCTGAACACAAAAGGTACGCCTAATGTTTCGGCGTAATTAAGCGCCTGCTGCATACCGGAGCCAACGCTATAGCTATTGTCTTTGGCTTCAATGACAGCGATAGGAATGTTCGATTTGTAATAGAGGATGTAGTCGGCACGTTTCTGTTCGCCACGCGTATGCAATTTACCGCGAACGATGATGCGGCCTTTGGTAAAGCTCACCTCTTCACGTATTTGCGTCTGCAAGTCCCAGCCGGCGTCAGTAACAGCTGGGGTGATGTATTTGGAACAGATGTCACGCTCGGATAGTTTTTTCTTATCCACGCATTCTCTCCATTGTTATTCATTATTATTTTGAGAGTATAACGTGATTGTATTGCCAGATGCGCAATCGGAAGAGAGATGACCAGAATTGCAAGCCTCATTATCAGCAATGAGATTCATAAGCCTTCTGAGCGCTTTATCTTGATACATGGAACGCAGACTAATATTTATCCAACCATGTGCCAGTTTCACCGTTACTTTCTGTCTCAGTCACGCAACGTTTGCACATCACTACTACGCATCCATCACGTATTTCACGGTCTCCATATTTTCCACAGCTCATGCATGTTCGTCTTGAATACATTTGAGCTTTATTTATAGCGCGCCACACCTTTACCTCATGCGTCTTTTGGTAAATGTTAAAGGCAATATCCAGCTGACCAAAATCTGATATGACGGCTGTAATTTCTACCGGCAGGCGCCTGATTGTGTTGAGAAAGTCTTCGATAATATGTACCCAACCTTTTTTGAATTCGAATCTTCCATATGACATCACTTTGACGCGCCCACCTTCACATAGTAAACGTAGTTTATCTCGCCCCGTGTAATCAACGTTGTTGACCGCCTGATCTGCGTTTCTAGATGAATCCGACATGAAAGCTCTCCTTCTTGGTTGTAGGTAGATCCTTTGGAAGCAATATGCTGCGACCATCGCGAATAACCCTTAGGCAACCTTCATCGATGGCTAATTTAGCCTGACGCGGTGATTGGGTTCTGAGAATATCCATTGCACTTTCATGAATAGCTGGATCCAGCAGTTTCCCATACGGTTTACTGTTTCTGAAGCTTGTGTAGATGCTGGATACAACAGCTTTCATCTGTTCTGCATTGGGTCTTTTGATGTCAATCACTCGCATTCTTGATAGGATAGGTTGCGGTACATGGTCTGGATAGTTTGCTGTGGCAATCCAGATCACACGACTAGCATCGAGCTCAACCTCCAGTGCCTCATCCTTAAATCGTTTAGCGGAATGGTTCTCTAGCAATGAGTAGAAAACGTTCATCGGATTGTATTTATATCCACCTCCATCCTTGTCGATCTCATCGATCATGAAGCACGGGTTGCCGACTTTACTATCGGCAAGCGACTCAGCAATGAAACCAGGGCTACCTTCCGCCCATTGCACGCTCGAACCCGATAGCGCAAAAGATGCCGTAATGGTAGCCATGGAAATTTCGTAAAATGGCAGAGCCATCGCTTGGGCTAATTCACTGGCAAATAATGTCTTGCCCAATCCAGGCTCGCCGGTGAGCAAGATAGGAGGAGCTTCAAATGGTATGCCAAGTTTTGCCAGACCAATGGCATTCGACTCATAAAGCTCAATTGCTTCGATGAAATTGGGAAATCTTAATTTTAGGTCGGCAAAGACATCCAGGTTGGTGACAATTGCCAGTTTTCTTTCTGAAATCCAGAGCTTCTTTAAGCAGACTGCAAGTCGCGATTTAATATCGTCGGAACGTTTGCTTAACTCCTGGACGCGCTTCATTACTTGCGCATGCTGAGCGATATGGAATGTTTCTATGTTTCTCATGACAACTCCTTGAAGCCGTCACAAGAAAAAGTGACGGCTATTTATATTTGAATAAAGGATGGTGCCATGAGGGATATTCGGCCTGTAGAGCCGATTCTTTGCAGATACAAAGCTGGATGCTTTGAAACTGATCTGATGTTGTAGATTTTCATATAGTATATACTATACTTAAAATATAGTTTGTCAATGCTTGATTAAAATTGTGTTAGAAAGGCGGCTGATAGCCTTGAATCTTTTTCTGAAGATAAACGAGTATTGCGGTATTGACGACAGCATTCATCGAAACGGGAAAAGAACTGATTAATTGCCAGTTAGCGGCACAGTGGGTGATCATTTGTTTTAGAGAACTGGTTGTGCGAACGGTAAAAGCTCTGAGTGGAACTTTGGGAAGTGATGGTTTTGGTTGCTGATCTTGAGGCAGTTTCAGGTAGTCTTCCAGCGCTTCAATGATGCATGAGTTTATAGATACTTTATCGCCCCCTTGTTTGGAGGATATTGAAATTTTTTCCAGTGCAGCTCTGTAGCCTTCAGGGATTTGGAATAGGGATACAACTAATTTTTGTGAAGTAATTTCATTCATTTATATAGTATATATCATTTCTAGATTCGTGAATTCTAGACCTTTGTTTATTGATATTTGCGCCATACCATGCGCTCATGCATCTCCAGAAATTTGGCTACGGGTGAGGTAAGGACAGCGTTATTGGCGTTAGATAACTTAGATAGTATGGAAATGTAACTGGGCAAATCATGAAGATTGTCTTTGTTTAATACGGCACGCACACGGCTGATCACCAGTTGATATAACTCTTTTCCTAAGTGACCTAACCATTCATTTTCACAATATTCTTTCAATATAACTCTTAATGATTTAACTAGATTAGCAGCAACAGCCATGTTACCGCCCTCTATTGCCTCATAAGAGAGCGCTGCTAGTAGCGCAATATAATCAAGACTGGGTTCAAGTTTATTAAACGTACGTGCCATAGCGCTGTAATAGCTATTACCTGCCTCGTTTTGGTATTCAAAATACTCCTCAAAAAATAACTCATGTTCATCGAATTCAACAGCCTGTAGAAAGTCGGGACCTTCCACATCAAGATATCCAACTTCATAAGGTGAATCAAGATTGATGATGCACTGCAAAACCGTTTCTCTAAGGTCTTTCAGGGACAGGGGCTTCTTCTCAAGTAGTCGCCAAAGAGGTGACTGAATAATAGCGGCTGTATTCCCATATCCTGGGTAAGCATTTACACGTGCCACAAGATCAAAATTTCTTCTGCCGCTTCCCCCACTGCTGGGTATAGACCGGTTGACGCGAATGGCTTCAAACATCTTGATACGATCTGCGCTATTACGTGGCTCTTCACCCCTGCCGGTGCCAAACAATATGTCCAGCTGGCAGTCGTTTAGATCTTCTACTGACTTAACTGCTAGGTACCAAATTGCGGATCGCAGTTTCCTAAGATCGTGGTCACCTGGAGGTCTGCCTAATCGCTTTGTAGAGTTTTTTTCCATAAATGTCTTATATAAATACGATTTTAGTGGCAATAGATTGGACTATATCAGCTCGCTAGAATGGCGACAACTAATAACAACAGAGATTAACTGATGAGAACTAGCGACAAATCTCCAGAAATGAAAGATGAATTATTAAAACTTTATGGTCCGTTAATTGGTGGGATGGATCTGCGGAATTTGCTTGGTTATAAAGCAGCATCCACCTTCAATCGTGCAAAGAGAATGAACCTGATTGGTGTGAAAATTTTTGAGATACCCAATAGACGCGGAAGTTTTGCTTTAACTAAGGATGTGGCAGATTGGTTACAAAGCATAAGCAGTGCTGAATGCAATCAACCGAATAATGCTGGATAAATTACAGGGTAAACAAGGAGGAGTGTTCTATGTAGAGACCAGCTATAAAAACAGTATTAAATAATTTAAGCGGCCAAAAAGCAAAACCGCATTTCGGTTGGTGCCGAACTGCGGTTTGATTTGAAACTGTCGAATGCGAACCCGACGACCCAAATCATAAGCTGATAAAAATTCAATGTCAAGCATCCTGCCTGTATTGAAGAGAGCCGCCTTTTTCTTAAAAGTTAGGGGAAGGCTGTATGTATCAAAAAAGATCGGTAGTAACTAATACACCTCGGGAGCATCAATATCCAACGCTAATTAAGCTGATTGAGATCCTAGGTGAATCAAATCTAACCTCCCCATGTATAGGTGATGGTAGGGCTGTATTAAGTATCAAATTTGATGAAGACGGCAGACCGGTACGAAAGGTTGTAAGGCGTTCAAATTATAGACAAACATATCAACTTTTCTCAAAAAAGATGAAAGTAACCATGTCATGTGAGTCGCTAATTGAGTTTAATGCCTGCTACATTTTAGAAACAACACCGGATATCACTTCATATCAAATGCAGCCGGCTGTAATAACATATTCTCAAAATGGTGAAATTCATAAGCACATTCCAGATGCACTCATTCAGTTTAACGGACAAACGAAATATTTTTTGGAATTTAAAGATCAACGCGAAGCAGAAAATGAAGAACTAAAAGCAAGAACAGAATTGCTTGCAATGCATCTTCCAACACATGGATATGGATATTTGCTTATTTTTAATAATCAAATATCAGGGGTATGTTTAACAAATGCAAAAAAGCTATTTCATATACAAGAAATAAAAATACCACAAGAAGTATTGATGGATATAAACGACATTTTTTATTCCAGAAAAAGTTTAACCATCCGAAATTTAATGAATAAATTTCCAACAGTGCCGTATATGAAAAACTATCTGTACCAGTTGATTTTGAATGGAATTGTTAGATATGACACAGAGTTAGAGTTAACAGATAGAACAGAACTTTTCTGGAAAGGAGTTGTGAAATGAGAGGGTTCAAATTTGCCCGCGGTCTTGAGTTTAAGACAGAAGGTATTCCATATGTGATGAAGCGTCTGGTAGAAGGTGTTTGGCAGGCCGAAAATCAAAAAACTGGCGCATACAGGCAATTCGATTTAGTTGAATTAAATAAGAAGTATATGTCAGGTGATTTGGAGCTTACAGATAAGCCAAATTATTCATTTAAATTTAGAAATACTGACGATGATTTGATTGAAGGTTATTTGAATAATTTAGGAGAGGTGGAGCGTGATTATGTAGTTGGAAAGAGATGCTTCTTAATTACCTATCAAAAGAATTATGGCGCAACTAAAACCACCAGAATGATGAAGTATGCACTTGACCGTGAATGGGAGAGCATCTGTTCCACGAGTAAAAAACCAAGTGCCGCTGCGGCCTTAAAATGGTTATCAAAATTTGAAATGTCTGGTAATGATATCCGTTCTTTGTTCCCACGTTTCAATCAATGTGGCAATAGAAAAAAACGTATTGGTGATGAACTTGAAAAGTATTGTTTACAGTCTATATATGACTACTACATGACTTTAGAGCGACATACATTGGCTTATGTGCTTAAAAGGTGCATTAGTAAGATTGATCATGAGAACAGGCTAAGGCCGAAAGAATTAAAGCTACCCATACCATCGCTGAGCACAATGAGGTCAGTATTAAACGGACTTTCTAAAGAAGAGACATATGCTAGTAGATATGGAAAAGACGCAGCACGCCATAAATATAGAACTAGTATTGGCAGTAGTTATGCAGAAAGACCATTGTCGGTTGCTGAAGTTGATCACACTAGATTTGATGGTTTCTTGGTTCTTAAAGATACTCAGATTGTCGTGGAAAGGCCATGGTTAACAGTAGTCGTTGATAGAAAATCAAAATGTATTCTCGGTTTTCATATAGGTCATGAACCTCCAAGTCATGCAACCGTTGCCGCAGCACTTAAGCATGCAATCCTGCCAAAAGTATTACATGAAAGTGTTCATGGAAATTGGCCTATGCATGGGATCCCAGATCTATTGGTAGTAGATAACGGACTAGAATTTCATGGTCATGCACTTAAGGCGTTATGTGCGGAGATTGGAATGAATATTTCATTTTGCCCTCGTAAGAAAGGTTGGGCAAAGGGGACTGTTGAACGCGTAATCGGAACTATCAATCGAAATGTATCCGAAATGTTGCCAACTGGAAGAACTTTTCATTCAGCTACAGCGCGAGGCGACTACGACAGTGAAGGAAAAGCATCAGTATCGCTAGAAGCGCTAAGGGAAGCCATTGAAAAATATATTGTTGATGTCTATCACCAGACTTTTCATCGAGGCATTAATTGTAAGCCTATTGATCAATGGGAGACCTATATTAATTATGAAGACATCCGTTTACCGGTTAATCCGGCAGAGTTTGATGCTATTAGTGGAAATGTCGATACTAGAAAAGTGTTTCATTACGGAGTGGAGATTAATAACGCAACCTATAACAGTCCTGAATTGATGAGGTATCGAGACTCATTTAAAGGTAAGGCTACTATTCGTTGGAATATAAATGATCTTGGTCACATTCACGTCATGATACCTGATGGACCGAGGATCGAGGTTCCTGTCCATCCAACAAAGAGCTTCCTAAAAGGAATGTCATTGTATGTTTGGAAGATAATTCTAAGCGATATGAGACTGTCTCGTCTTGATATTAACAACCATGTTGCTGTTGCAAACAGGGCCGAAGAAATTAATATACTTTTGAATGAAGATGCCAAAAGTAATAAGAAGGCAAGTCAGCAGAAAATTCGTTTCGACGCTGGTGCGAAAACTATCATTGAATCTAAGGTTGAAAGTCATGAGAAAGCGAGAGAGCAGCAGTCATTGGAAAGTGCTACACAGCCGGTATTTGTGCAGAAGATGAATGTGTTTGAACGTAATCAAACAGATATTTAGGGCAATATATATGGAAAATTTAGGAAGAGTTATTAATAACACCGTTGTTGCCCACAAGGTATTTTCAAATGCAATCGACACTTATGATCAGGCCATATCGGCGATAGGAAGCATGAACAACTCAATCGCATTTACTTTGGTTGGCGATTCAAGGGTAGGGAAAACTACATTACTGACATATCTTAAAAGCAAGCATTCACCTAAGCGAAATGAAGAAGGCGTAATACATCCAGTGGCATATTGTTGCGTTCCACCTCAGCCATCATTAAGAGGGTTGGCAATTTCTTTATTGAAAGGCTTGAATGACCCTTTACTTGAATCGCAAAAGACGAGCGGCGAAAGTGGTGAGCGTGCATTGAAAGCAAGAGCCTTAAAACTTATAAAGGAATGTAGTGTTAAGGCCATCATTTTAGATGAAAGTCAGCACTTGACTAGAGCACCTGAGAGTAAGACTACTTATGCTGCTACTGAGTGGATAAAGACGCTACTTGACGAAACGAATCTTGTGTTGATTATGGCGGGCCTTAATTCCACAACCAATCTATTTGATCAGAATGAACAATTAATGGGGAGATGCATGTCCACGGTAAGGTTGAGCAGGTTTGACTGGATGGATAGTGAGTCACGATCAGAGTTTTTAGGTACTTTATATGCATTTCAGCAGAAAATGAGAGATTTTGATCTTCCAGAGCTAACGGAACATGATATGTCATTCCGCTTTTATCTTGCTACGGGTGGCCTTCTTGGCTATCTATCAAAGCTACTGACTCAGGCTGTTTGGGATGCAATAACTGAAAAAAGAACAGTTATGAAAATGGAACACTTCGCTGTTGCATATGAGAAAACAATGCGGGTGAGTGATAGCAATAATGCAATTAATCCATTTATAGGGTCTCAGCTACAAGCTACGGCAGAAAGGGTTGCAATGGCGAAGGGAGTTGGCGTGCACATCCCTGCGCCTCGACAATCTACACGCAGAAAGATAACTCGTTCATGAATACGTTATTACTTCGAACACCCAAACCGCATGCATTGGAAAGTTACAGGGGATATTTATTGCGTCTTTCTGAAGTGAACGGGTTATCTAGCCCGGCCCCTGTGCTTAAACTTGCAGGGGTTTCTATGAGTAGATTGCGATGTGCAGAACAACCTGTGGAAGTACTTTCAGTGGTTACTGGACATGATATTAATTTGCTGGCTCATCTGCCATTGGAGCATCCGGTTTCAAATATACAGCAGGTGTCAGGTCATGCTGTATCAAAAGGGTATTCAATTATATCAAAGGCGAAAATATGCCCATGTTGTATTAAAGAACAAGGCTATGCACCAGCATATTGGGATTTGATAGCGGTCCAAGGGTGTTATAAACATAAGCAGACTTTAATATCGATATGCCCTCAATGCAAAACTGATTTATCTCACAGTAGGCAAGGACTTTTGATTTGTGAATGCGGTGCTGATCTGTCTGAATTAACCGGTGAGTCGATGAGTTTAGAATACTTGGAGTTCCTGAAACTCATAGAAGCAAAATTTCTCGGACAGGTTTTAGAAAACTCTGAATCATTAACAGGACTTCCATTCAAACATTTAAGTGAAATTTCAATATCCAACTTTCTGGCAATTATGCACACCATTGGATCCATGCAGTTGTTGCTTGATTGCAAAGTTGCAAGAGCAAAGGCTTGCACCCATAAAGATGAGATTAACTATGCCTTGGAGGTTATGAAAGATTGGCCTAATAATTTTTTCAAATTTATGCATCGAGTTGGAGAACAATACGGACGAAAAACACGAGGTCTTGATGGTCAGTTTGGGTTCTTTACACATAGATTCTTTAAGCGCGGATACCCGTATCAGGATATTAAATTCCTAAAGGAAGCTTTTGTTAAATTCGGTCAGGATCATTGGAGTAAGGCAGGCTTCTACACAAGAATCAAAGAGAAATCTGAGGCGGTAAATCAGTCAAATTTCTTGGGTGTGCGAGATTTTGCGGAACTGGTCGGGCACAGCCCAAGCGCAGTTAGAAAAATGATAAAAGAAGGTAGTCTAGTGGCGAAAAAGCTGGAAGGTTCAAAGATAGGAAAAATTATCATAGATATTGAAAAGTCTAAGATTGTATTGCCTGATGTTGGCAATGCAATGAGTGAAGTCGAAGCTGGAAAGTTTACAGGACTTCCTTTATCTGTAATCAGAAGTCTCAGAAAGCTCAAAATAATTGGTATCAATTTACCAGCCCATCTTAAATTTCAAAAAAAATTACTCTGTAAAGAAGATATACAAGCCTTGAAGCAAAAGATTATTGCTTGCCAGCAGAACACAATGCCTAGTGAGCAGCTTATTTCAATTGAGTTTGTAATGTGCAAGCCGTTTAGAAGTAACAGGTTGAAATCAGTCATTATTGAAAAGATTTTGGATGGTTCTTTGGAGTGCTTTGGATGCGCGAAAGAGTTGCCGGAAATAAAAATCAGGGTTGTAGACCTTGAGGTTTTGTCCGGATGTGTAAATTTAGAAGAGTGTGATTTGATCAGTATTAAACAGACATCTTCCGAGCTACATTGTGACAAATGGATCATTTTAATGATGTTGCAACAAGGTCTTCTTGAAGGTGAAGCTGATAATGGTGTTTACTTCGTTAACAAACAGTCAGTTCTAAACTTTAAGCATAAATACATAACATTGCAGCAGTTGTCATTTGCTTTTGAATTAGGTGTGAAATCGCTTAATTATTTGTGTGAACAGCATGGGGTAGTTTTATTTACCGTTAAGAGTAAGTTCAATGTTTGCCAAATTTTCATTGAAAGGTCTGCGGTTTCTATCTTGGCAAATCACGTTAGAGAGTATTACCTTAATCATAAAAAATTGGCTTATAGATGCAGATTAGTATCTATTGATTTCAGCTGGATGGCTTAGCCAGAGTTTATTTGGAGTCAGAGGGAGTACTTTTTTCATGTAAATTGTGTGATTCATAGACATCGTTTCAATATCATTGGAATGAATGGACAGAGATATACAATAGCGTCTTCAGTGGGTACCCTCACTATCCTGGATGCTAGCATTAAAATAAGGCTGGCCGCTATCGATGCGCCAGAAAAAGTACAAGCTTTTGGTCAACGAGGAAAACAGCAGTTATCAGACCTCTGTTATGGCAAAAGTGCCACTGTCAATGTCGTAAGCATTGATCGTTATGGTCGTAGCGTCGGCGACGTTGATTGTGCTGGCATCAATGCTAACGAAGCAATGTTTCGTTCTGGACTAGCATGGGTTTATCGTAAATACGACAAAGGACATGAGCATTTGTACACACTTGAAGAGGAAGCAAGGAATGCAAGACGTGGTCTTTGGACAGATTCTAATCCAATAGTGCCTTGGGAGTGGAGAAAAACTAAGCGCAATAAAGGCAGCTAAGCAGGATAAAGCTGTCCGTTTAGGATGCGAGACAATTCTATAATTTGCCACCAAAAGTAACCATTTCATTTAGCAATTCAAATACTAAAATCAATCAAATATATTCATATAGAATGATTTGCTACTTTTGATTGCTCTGCATTTAGAATAGCCTGATATTTACATAACACCTTCATTCACATGCACAAGTCTCGGCTAGAACGTAAAGTTTATTGGATAGGATAAATTAAATGGCTCTCAAAAATAATGGGTTTGCTACTAACTGTATTCACGCTGGAGAAATTGCTGACCAGTTCGGGGCGCCGCACACCCCGGCCTATGACACTACTACCTTCAAGTTCAGCTCGACTGCAGGCATGGTAGATGTGATTGAAGGTCGCAGGCCAGGTTGCTTTTATACCCGATATGGATCGAACCCAAGCATAACGAGTGTTGAAGCAAAGTTGGCAAGCCTTGAACATGCGGAGAACGCGCTGGTATTTTCCTCTGGAATGGCAGCAATTTCTGCAACGCTGTTAGCGCATGGTGAGCACGGCATCATTTGCCTTGGTGAAGTTTACGGCGGCACATGGGAGTTAATGACTAGACAATTACCAACATTAAATCGTCATACTAAGTTTCTAAAAACTAATGATATAGAAGGACTCAGGCAGCATTTAGCGGCTGGCTGCAGTCTCGTCTTCTTCGAAACACCGTCCAATCCTTTACTTGAGATCATTGATATCTCTTTAATTTGCTCACTGGCCCATATGTATGGTGCCAAAGTGGCGATTGATAGCACATTCGCTACGCCGGTAAACCAGCAGCCGCTGACACTGGGTGCTGATATTGTGATCCACAGTGCTACTAAGTATCTCGGCGGACATAGTGACCTGACTGGAGGGGTGGTTGCAGCGGCAGATGACATGCTGGAACCAATGCGTATCTGGAGAAAAAATCTTGGTCAAATACTGGCGCCAGATTCAGCGCACCTGCTTGCGCGCAGCTTGGCAACGCTGGAGGTGCGCGTTCTGCGGCAAAATTCAACGGCTTTACACCTGGCAAACGTATTGCAGCAAAATCCTTTGGTACAACAAGTTTACTATCCTGGACTTGAGAGTTTCATCGGGCATGAAATCGCAAAGCGACAAATGCATGGATTTGGCGGGATGATTTCGATAAAAGTCGATGGCGATGGCGCAGCTGCTACAAAAATGGTTGATGGACTGCAATTGTTTACTTTAGCTGCAAGTCTTGGCGGCGTAGAAAGTTTAGTTTCGCAGCCGGCGCTTACTTCACATCGTGATCTTAGCCCGGCAATGCGGCAATCGAGAGGTATCACAGATAATTTAATAAGACTGTCTATTGGCCTTGAAACCCCAGAGGATCTGGAAAATGATTTGATACAGTCACTTTACCGAGGTTCGAGAAATTAAACATTCAATAGTCACTTAGCCAATTGTCAAGTTGGACCTAATGCTTTCAACTATATTTAAATTATCGACTACTAAGCGGCAAAGCGGTCTTTCGTGTTTAGCAACCATATTTTAGTTATCTACCAGCAATAAGCTCTAAATTTAAAACTTATCAATCGGCATTTGATCCGAAATCAGTTGTAGCTATCACTGAAATTTAGAGATCATTGTTTATAGCCATAAGTAAATTAATTTTATCAAATTGATCCTTGTCAAGTTAATCTATAACAGACATGGTAGCCTATAACACTTAGTGCGACAAAATGTCGCAGGGTTTACTGGGTGATTTAGTCACCCAAGTTAAAGGAGAAGAGCATGAGTGATCTCAGTAAAGAAAAAATCAATAATGATGTGCTTGAGGATGAGAGCCGCAGAAAGTTTTTCGGCACATCTGCAGCAGCGTCGCTAGCTGGGGCGGGATTGGTGATGGGCTTGTCAGCTTGCAAACAGTCAGAAGATGGCGTTGCAGGTAAAGCTGCTGGTCACTTGGAAGGGTCAAGCAAGTTTGAAGTGCAACCAGGCAAGCTTGATTCATACTATAGCTTCTCAAGCGCAGGGCATAATGGAGAAATGCGTATATATGGCATACCTTCTGGTCGCACCCTTAAGCGTATTCCAGTTTTTAATGTGGATCCAATGGTGGGTTGGGGAATTACAAATGAATCAAAAGCCATCATGGGTACTAATGCAGATGGCAGCTTGAAGTACATGACTGGTGATACCCATCATGTGCATGGCTCATACACTGACGGCACCTATAACGGTAAATATTTGTGGACTAACGACAAACTAAATAATCGACTTGCTCGAATCCGAATGGATAGAATGGAATGCGATGCGATCACTGATATACCTAATGTTCAAGGCTTTCATGGCATATTTCCAGACAAGCGTGATCCAGTAGACGCAAATATTAACTTTACAACTCGCGTATTCTGCGGCTCAGAATTTGCCTCACCAAAACCTAATGATGGGCGTGATACCTCTGATCCGACTAAATGGTTTTCGCTTTTTACTTGCGTTGACGCAGAGAGCATGGAAGTGCGCTGGCAGGTAAGAATCAATGGTAACAATGACTTAGTCGCAACATCCTACGATGGAAAACTGGCCGCGAGTAACCAGTACAACACGGAAAATGGCGCAGTATTGGCTGACATGATGTCTGTAGAGAGGGATGCTTGCGTATTTTTTAATATTGAACGTATTGAAGCAGCAATCAAAGCTGGAAAATCTTTCACTATAGGCAACACTAAGGTACCAGTGGTGGATGGTACGATTGATGCCAATAAAGATCCCAAGACCGCACTTGTTTGTTATGTACCCGTGCCTAAAAACCCGCATGGCGTTAATATTTCACCTGATGGTAAATACTTTGTATGTTCAGGCAAGTTGTCACCTACAGCGACAGTGATTGAAACTGAGTTAGTGCACAAGTGGTTTGCTGGTGAACTCAAGACTGAACGTGATGCTGTTGTAGCAGAGCCAGAAATCGGTTTGGGTCCATTACATACTGGTTTTGACGGCAAAGGTAATGCTTTTACAACCCTTTTCCTCGACAGTCAAATCGTTAAATGGAATGTGGATAAAGCCATTGCACAATTCAAAGGTGACAAGTCAGCGCAACCAGTGCTAGATCGTATCGATGTGCATTATCAGCCAGGTCATGGTTATACATCCATGGGTGAAACCAAAGAGGCCGATGGAAAATTCTTTAACTCAGGAAATAAGTTTTCTAAAGATCGCTTTTTACCAGTGGGCCCATTGCATGTGGAAACTGAGCAGTTAATCGATATCAGCGGCGAAAAAATGCAACTGATTCATGATCATACGGCTTATCCAGAGCCACATGACGCTATTATTGTTCGAGCAGACCTAGTTAAAACTAAACAAGTGTCCGATATGAATGACTACCCGAATGCGGTGAAGTCTATGTCAGATAACCGTATAGAACGTAAAGGTAAAAAAGTCATGGTTTACATGACGTCTCAAGCACCTAATTTTGGTTTATCAGAGATAAAGGTGAAACATGGTGACGATGTCACTATTACGCTCACCAACCACGATAAAGTAGAAGATTTAACCCATGGCTTTGGTATTGAGAACTACAATATAAACTTCATCGTTAATCCACAAGAAACCCATTCTGTAAGTTTTAAAGCTAATAAAGCTGGAGTATTTTGGATTTACTGTACACACTTCTGTCATGCGTTACATTTGGAAATGCGCATGAGATTTATTGTTGAAGCATAAGTTTTACAATTGAAAGCCCAGTTGGAGTGAGTCAATGATAGGCTCACTCCACTTTAATTCACTTCAATCTAGATCAGCTGAATTTACATTTGTAACGCATTCTAAGTAGTAGGTCTGGAATCAGATGAAAACTCGATTATTACACCCACTCTATTTGTTACGTCAAATTACTCGCTTTTCGGTTCTAATATGCTGTTATTTAAGTTTGAGTTTTTCAGCGATAACATTAGCCGATAGCGACAAAAAAAACGACCACACAGAACAAGAGCACCACGCCGAGAAGGGCCATTCTGGCTCCTATGAAGCACCTCTGCCGGTCCAGCTTGTGACCGACCCAGACCTGTGTGCCTATGTGCCTTGTCATGATATCTTTCCAAATGCTGATCGCTTCTCTTCCCGAAAAGGGCGCCCAGCCTACGTTGAGGCTTATCATGAAGAACATGGTCAGCAAAAATTACTAGGCTACGCATTTCTTTCTACTGACATTGTTGATATTCCTGCCTACTCAGGAAAACCAGTCGTCACACTCATTGGTATGGACGTCGCAGGCAAGATTGTCGGTGTTAAAGTGTTGCGGCACAGCGAGCCGATTCTATTGGTAGGTATTCCGGAAAGCGAATTGACCAAGTTCATCAAGCAGTTTGTTGGCAAGAATGCTTGGGACAAGCTGGAGATTGGTAAGGCGCGTGCTGAAGGTGGATACATTGGCATTGACGCGATTAGTGGCGCTACCGTGACGGTCATTTCTGAAAACCAAGTAGTGATGCGCAGTGCCTATGAAATTGCCAAGCAAGTCGGTATTATTAAAGCAGTTCCTAGACCTCAAGCCAATTTTAGCAACATTACTGAAGCGCAGTCTTGGGATACGCTGCTTTCGGAAGGCAGTATACAGCACCTCACAGTGTCACCCTCTCAAGTAGGGTTGGACAATACTGGACAACCGTATATTGACCTTTACTTTGGCTACCTGAATGCACCTGCTATCGGTCGTAGTATTTTGGGTGAGCGCAATTACGCAGGGTTGATGGCCGAACTTAAGCCTAATGAACATGCTATTTTCATCGTTGCAAATGGTTCAGCGTCATTCAAGGGTTCTGGATTTGTACGCGGAGGCATTTATGATCGCGTTCAAGTTTCGCAAGACATGGATAGTTTTACGTTCCGTGATACGGACTACCGCAATCTGTATGGTATTCGGGCTACAGGAGCGCCAGAGTTTAACGAGTCAGCCATATTTATCATACGCAGTACGAGCTTTAGTGCGGCTTATCCGTGGAGTTTGGTATTTTTAGGAAACAAAGTTGACAAACAGACTGGCGCTAGAACCTTTGCCAATTTTGATCGTGAGTTCTGGCTGGATGCAAAATATCTGCAAGGTGGACGACCAATAGTGGTGAAGGCTGATCCCACTTGGCTAAAAATATGGAAATCTCGCATTTGGGAAATTACAGCTTTTATTGTGGTTTTAATTTTTACTGCAGTAGTCTATGCAAATCGTGATTGGCTTGTGCGTCGATCCAGTCGTAAAGATAAGCGCTGGGTTTCAGCTCCTAAATACGCAATTTGGTTAGCCAGCATTGGTTTTATAGGCTTTGGCATGATGGCGCAACCTTCTATTACACAGGTGCTGACGTGGTTTCATTCATTACTATTCCACTGGAAGTGGGAACTATTTTTATCTGATCCATTTATCTTTATTTTCTGGCTGTTTATCATCATCACGGTGTTTATATGGGGGCGTGGTTTATTTTGTGGATGGATGTGCCCGTTCGGCTCTTTGTCTGAAATAATCTATAAAATAGCGGGAAAAGTCGGTCTTAAACGCTTCCAGTTTCAGCCGAGCATGGCGTTGCATAATCGGCTGAAGTGGATCAAATATGGTATTTTCTGGGTGCTGCTGGCAGTCTCATTCTTTTCTATGGGATTAGCTGAAAAACTGGCAGAAGTCGAGCCGTTCAAAACAACCTTTTTAGTGGGCTTGTTCAACCGCAGCTGGCCATACACTTTATTTACCGCTAGTCTGCTTGGTTTATCGCTCTTTACTGAGCGTCCGTTCTGTAAATATTTATGTCCATTGGGCGCAGCATTGGCGATGCCGACTACTTTTCGCTGGTTTGGCTTAAAACGTAAGCAGGAATGCACCACTTGTTCCGCTTGTGCTGCGGGCTGCGGTTCACAGGCGATTGATAGTTTAGGTGTCATTGATCATCGTGAATGTATGTTATGTCTAGATTGTATGGTCCTATATTATGATGACCATGCTTGCCCGCCGCTATCCAAGGAGCGAAAGTTGCGTGAGAAATCTGGGTTACCTCTAACGCGTATTAATGCCGAGGGCTATTACATTCCCATTCATCCTGTGCCAATGAGAGGGGCTGAGGAGTGAAGCCTAATGCAGAAAACCGCCTTCCATCCTATGTAGAAACTAAAGGAGTTAAATGGTTGCTTTATGAACTATTTGACCACTTATGGCCCTGGAGCAAACAAGGCTGGCTTCAGCATAAAGCTATTCAGACAGCAGGGCTGGCATTTGCAGTTGCGGTAACTGTAGCTTGGGCGTTAGCTGCTAATGGGCGGCTTGGAGCAGATGCTTTGATTGGCTGGTGGCTAGGCTGGAGTATCTACGAAATAATCATTCGCTTGCAATGTAAACCCTACATTAAAGATGGACCTTGGTGGGGGCATCGTTATCGTCCCGCTGGACGAATGGATATGATTTGCTATGTCTTGTTCAAGAACTTGCTGATAGGCGCATTGCTTTTTATTACATTGCGTAATCTAGGCTTGCTACAGATGGTGAGTTGATGCGACAGGCGATTGATTTTGCCATGCTGATTTTTAGCGTTGTCTCCGTGTTGTTTTGCTTGCAGGCGCAGGCGGCAGAGCATAAGGTTGTGCCAGGTCAATCAATTAGTGAGGCAATCGACCGAGCAAAAGCAGGTGATACGGTAGTGGTTACACGTGGTGTTTATCCTGTGCATCTGGTTATTACCAAGCCATTGCACTTAAAAGGATTAAATCGTCCAACGCTAGATGGTGGAAATATTGGAGATGTGATTCGCATCAAATCTCCCGATGTCACCATTGAAGGTTTTATTATCAGTAATAGCGGTGCAGACCTTACTGCGCAGAATGCCGGCATTTATCTTGAGCCAGGTAGCGACCGCGCTATTGTTCACAACAACACCATCAATTACACCTTATTTGGTTTATGGATCGAGAAGGTAAAAGATATTCAGGTTATCGCTAATAACATTACCGGAAAACGAGACTTAGCCTCAGCGCAACGTGGTAATGGCATTCAGCTTTATAACAGTCGTGGTGCAAAGATAATCAACAATCATGTGAGCTTTACTCGTGATGGCATCTATGTCGACGTATCCGATCATGCGCTGTTTCAAGGTAATCGTTTGCATCATCTGCGTTACGGTAGCCATTATATGAATTCAAACTTTAATGTTTGGGAAAATAATGATTCTTACCTCAACCGCGGCGGACTAGCGCTGATGGAGGTGAGGAATCAAACCGTTCGCAACAATCGCGCTTGGGGTAACTCTGATCACGGAATCATGCTGCGCACCATTGTAGACTCAGTTGTTGAACATAATGTAGTGGCTGGCAATGGTCGTGGCTTTTTCATTTATGATGCAGAATACAACACGTTACATAACAATTTAATTATTGCTAACCGTGTTGGAGTTCACCTTTGGGCAGGCTCTATCCACAATGATGTTGAAGGGAATGACTTAATTAACAATTCTGAGCAGATCAAATATGTAGCCAGCAAGGATGAATACTGGGGCGTGAAGACGGGCAATTATTGGAGCAATTATGTAGGTTGGGACAGCGATGGAAACGGTGTTGGCGATGTGCCTTATGAAGCCAATGACTTAGTCGATCACCTTACTTGGAAATACCCTGCAGCTAAATTGTTACTGAATAGTCCAGCTGTACAGACACTACGATTAGTTTCCAGACAATTTCCACTATTGCGCGCCACCAGCATTGTCGACCAGAATCCGCGCATGACGCCATTTAACAAAAATTGGAGTATCTGGCTTGAAAAACAACGTCATTGAGGTCAAAAACGTATTTAAATACTACGGTGAAGTGCTTGCCGTAGATGGCATGACACTGACCATACATAAAGGTGAAACACTAGGCCTGATTGGCCATAACGGTGCAGGGAAAAGCACTTTATTTAAAATGATGCTGGGCCTCATTCCGCAAACTTCTGGCGAGATTAATATCAATGGCACCTCAGTAAATGGGGGAGCGTTTCGTGAGTTACGCCGCTCTATTGGTTATCTGCCGGAAAATGTTGTGTTTTATGAAAACTTGACTGGGTTGGAAACGTTACAGTTTTTTGCATCACTCAAGGGTTGCAAGCTTAATACATGCTTGCCGCTTCTCGAAAAATTAGGCCTGGCACATGCTGCCCATCGACGTGTGGATGGATATTCTAAAGGCATGCGCCAACGACTGGGATTTGCGCAGGCATTGCTAGGCAAGCCGCGGATTCTTTTTTTGGATGAGCCAACTACAGGCCTAGATCCAGAGGCAATACGCGAGTTTTATACAATTCTGCAAGAACTTAATGCACAAGGTGTTACTGTTGTCATTACCTCACACATTTTGTCAGAAATTCAAGAGCGTGTTCAGCGCTTGGCTGTTTTGAAATCAGGTAAGCTACATGCACTGGGTACGGTGCAGGAACTGCGAGAGGCCGTAGATTTACCACTTGCGATACATGTGCAGACAAGTTGTTCAACTGATGCGGTAGAGGCCACTCTGCAGGGTGTTGCACTCGAAGCGCTAGTCTTAACAGGCAATTCAGTGGTGATTCACTGTCAGCGTAACCATAAAATGGAAGTGCTTCGTAGATTAGGGTCGTTAGGTGATGCTCTATTAGATGTGGTGGTTAAAGAGCCTACGTTGGAAGATGTATTTCTCGGATATGCGGCCTAAAGGTTAAATGATGTTAAACATTGAAATTTCACAGATTAAAATTATTGCCGCTAAAGAGTTTCGTGATCGCATCCGCAACCGCTGGGTGATTGCAGTGTCCCTTATTTTTACTGCATTTGCACTAGCGATCGCCTACTTTGGTTCTGCGCAGCAAGGCGAGGTTGGGCTTCGTAATATTGAAGTGACTATTGCAAGTCTTGTCAGCCTGGTAATTTATTTAATCCCACTTATTGCTCTTATTCTTGGCTATGACGCTATTGTAGGCGAACGTGAACGCGGCTCCCTTGATCTGTTATTGTCCATGCCTCTTACACGCTTGGAACTAATCCTTGGCAAATTTCTAGGGCTGTCTGCTGCTCTAGCATGTGCAACGCTGGTGGGCTTTGGGCTGGTGGGTTTGCTACTGGCCTATCAGTTAGACCTCAATGCGCTATATCACTATACAGGTTTTATGGTGAGTACAATTTTACTGGGTATGGTGTTTCTGAGTTTGGCTGTGATGGTATCGGTGATAGCTAAAGATCGCGCTCGTGCCAGCGGCGGTGCTATTTCAGTATGGTTTCTGTTTGTGCTAGTCTATGACTTAATTCTACTCGGCCTACTGGTCCTTTCTGGCGGAAGCTTTGGTGAGGAGTTCTTTCCGTTATTATTGTTACTTAATCCTGCCGATATCTTTCGTATTCTCAACATTTTCAGTATGGAAGATATTAAAGTGTTTTATGGACTAGCCACAGTGTTTCCAGCCAGTTTATCCAATCCTTGGCTGCTCAGTTCTATGATGCTGGCGTGGATTATCATGCCGTTAACTGTTGCTTTTTGGAGATTTAAATGAATCAGACTCTAGTTCACCGTTATTTTTTGCCACTTGTTTTAATGACAGCACTTGTTGCTTGCGGTAAGACTGCTGCACCTGTAGCCCCACAGGAAATTACTGCGGGAACCTCATGCTCGTTGGATGGTATGACCTTGGCAGATTTCCCAGGCCCTAAAGCACAAATTCACTATGCCATGGGTGAACCAGATTATTTTTGCGATACAGTGGAAATGTTCTCAATATATCTAAAACCAGAGCAAAAAAAGCGTATTACAGGAATTTTTACGCAGGATATGGGTAAAAGTGATTGGGAATCTCCCAAAGGGAATTGGGTCGATGCCAAACAGGCATTCTATGTATTGGGTAGTAAAAAAATGGGGTCAATGGGGCCAACGCTCGCTGCATTTTCAATAGAGCAAGATGCTAATAAATTTGCCAAAGAGTTTGGTGGGAAAGTTCTAGGTTTTGATCAAGTGACATTGGATATGGTGGACCTGTCAGGCGGTGCAGCCCATGACCAACATATGTAGTTTGTGATATTTGAAAAAAGAGCGCAGCAGTTCCTCGGCTAGTTTGTTTGTGTTCAACATCAGGTTAGGGTATAGAATTAACTGACACCACCTCCCAAGGCCTGATATAAAGCAACACTATCGACTAGGCGTAGTGCCTGGGCCGCAACCATATTGATCCGGATTGACTGTATCTGTTGCTGAGCGATGAGCAGTTGCAAGTAGCTGGCCGCGCCCAGCCGGTATTGCCGCTCGA
>Ga0255338_1001214_pt1 | contig 52194 bp, 50 predicted proteins | sample MeOH1_35cm_T4_19_FD_203715 | JGI IMG/M metagenome (GOLD analysis project Ga0255338, IMG submission 203715) | Sandy soil microbial communities from University of British Columbia, Vancouver, Canada - MeOH1_35cm_T4_195 | ecosystem: Engineered > Artificial ecosystem > Sand microcosm > Unclassified ... | reverse complement strand
TAAGGGAGTTTATACTTTAGTAAGCGAAGGAAAGTCTATATACTTTGATTTTTTTATAAATGAAAGTCAGAAGTTTTCGATTAGTACAGATGCTGCTGATATTGTGAACACATTAAAGGCGCCAGGCAATAAAGAGAATGAACTTTTCTTTTCCTATATAAAGTTTATTACCAATAAGAATATGGAGTTTGGTAAGATTCGCGATAAAACAAAAGGCATGAGTAAGACGGACAGCACAAAATTTATAAATGAAAAGTACAAGCTTTTGAATGAGGAGGTGAAAAAGTTTGATGATGATTTCATGAAAAAGGTGAGTGGGACTTTCGTGTATGATGTTTTAAATCTTAAAACTGAAAAAAATCCTGTAGAGGTTCCTAAGGCAAGTAATGGTCGCCCTGATAGTGTTTACCAATATTATTATTATAAAAATCATTATTTCGATGGAATTAATTTTAAGGATGATCGAATTATCCGCACGCCGTTTTTTGATGATCGGGTAAAAAAATATTTTGAAAGTGTAATTGTGCAGCATCCTGATACTGTTATTAAGGAAATTGATAAAGTGTTATCGAAAACAACAGTGGATAGTCTGATCTATAATACTCTTGTTGTTTATTTTACTTACAAGTATGAGCAAAGTAAAATAATGGGGTTTGATAAAGTTTTTGTTCACATGGCAGATGAACACATTCTTAAACGCCGCTCTAAAAAACTGGGTTATTCTGATGAAACACTGGATAAAATAAAAGAGCGCACCGATATTATGAGAAACCTTCTTTTGGACGCTAAAGTTTCTGAACTATACATGATAGATACAACATACGGAAGACAAGTACTTAAAATGGGTTTTGATACCTGTAAGACCAGTAAAAGTATAACGGATTTGTATTATAAAAATCTGGATAAGCTAACTCCAATGTTTAAAACATTATATCAGATCAATTCAAAATATACCGTACTTGTTTTCTGGGCTTCAGACTGCGGGCATTGTCAAACTGAAATCCCCAAGCTTCAGGATAACTTAAAGGAACTTAAAGGGAAAATTGATTACAAAGTATTTGCTGTGCAAACAAAAGACGATTTTGAAGCCTGGAGAAAGTTTATTATTGATAAAAAGCTGGAGTTCATTAATGTGTTTGACCCTATTCATCTTAATAATTTAAAGGAACGATTTGATATTTATTCAACGCCAGTAATTTATATTCTGGATAAAGATAAGCGCATTAAGGCTAAGCGGCTTAGCGCAGATCAGGTAATTGAAATGCTGAAGATTCTGGATAACGCGGATAAGAAAAAATAATAAGTAGATAAGGCGAAAGAAAATCTCTTTCGCCTTTTTTATTTTTCTTTCTTTAAAAGTTTAATATCCGAAATAAGTTTTGTAACCTGGGCTTTATCAGTTCCGTCGTACATTCCACGAATCCTGCCTTTAGTATCAATCAGTAAAAAAAGTTCACTGTGCAAAAAACCTTCTGGTGTACCATCGTTTTCCAGTGCGTTTACCAGGTAACTGTTTTTGGCAAGATCGTATATTGTTTTTTTATTGCCGGTTAAAAAGTGCCACTTGTCTTTTTTTGCTCCGTAAGTAAGAGCGTAACCTTTTAATACTTCAACGGTATCGTGCAAAGGATTTACACTATGCGAAAGAATAAGCAAAGAATCATCCTTTTCAAATTCTTTTTGAACTGTAACCAGGTTGGTACTCATTTCAGGACAAATGCTCTGGCAGGTTGCAAAAAAGAAATCAGCGATGTAAATTTTATTTTTTACCGTTGCATTTGAAATAGTTTCTCCATACTGATTGGTTAAACTGAACTGGCCAATGATATGATATATTGTATCTTGCCCTGAAGCTTTTTTATCTCCATAAACCGGCAACAAAAGTTTTGATTCATTATTCTCGCACGAAATAAATGCGAAAGAAAGGAAAAGGAGTAATTTACTAATTACCTTTAATTTCATTGGAGCGTGTAAGTTTTTGTTTCTCATCTTTTAAGCGTAAATGTTTGTATTCGTCACCTAGCCGTTTAATTTCTGCAGCATAACGGGCATCATAATAACCCCGGATGTGTCGTTTGCTATCAATAAGCGCAATAAAACTATAATCAATATGAATGGGTTTTTCTTTAAAATATAAATAATTAAGAGAATCAAATTGTGGTTGCTCAAGAGATAAAAAAATTAAATTTTTGTTGGAAGACATTTTTTCAAGATTAGTTTGAATTTCAGGAATGTGGTTGGTTGTTTCAGTAACAAGAAAGAAAGGAATATGTTCAACTTTTTCCTTTTTATAATTCAGAAATTCCCACAAACCTGCCAAACGATAAGAATCGTTACTATAGCTGTTCTTAATAAACATAATTGCGTATACAGGATATTTGGCAGTATCAACTTTAAATGGAGCGGGCGTGTTTGTGTTTTTTGAGCTAATTAAAAAAGAACTATCTGAAACTGTATGGTATAAAGTATCGTTTTCCGCTAAAGCTTTCTTCGGCCCATAATAATGTAATTTATAAGAATTGATAGTACTGGTTTCAAGAATTACCCAAAAAAGAGAGGGGATAAGAATAATCAGAATAAGCAACCATTTTTTGTTTTTCATCGTTGCAAAGATACGTGGTATTCAATAAAAAACCCCGAAAAATATTTCCGGGGTTTCTTAATAAAAATAAGTTGGATTTATTCAACAATTAATCTGCGTGAAGAGGTTTTATTACCTAAAGCAGTTTTAACAATATAAATACCACTGTTTAATCCGCTCAGGGAAACCTTTTGTTCGATAATTGAATTGTTTCCAAGGTTAATGGTTTTAGTTAACTGACCAAGACTATTGTAAATTTCAATTACGCCATTATCATTGTTAGAATTGTTTAGATTAACGTTAAACGCGTCTTTAGCAGGGTTAGGGAAGATCTGGAAAGTAGCGTCGAAATTTTTATCATTTAAACCGGTGATTACAAGATTATTCACTTTAATCTCAGCAGAAGAAGTGTTTGTAAACCCTGTTGTAGCCTGATAAGAAACAGTTAATAAAGGAAATTTCTGACTACTGTGGTAGTAATTGTAATCAACACCAGTTATGGTAGCAGTAAGCGGAGGGAAGGTGATGTTGATATTTACAGTATTCTTCATTCTTACCTGTAAAACATTGGTAAACATTGTGCCTCCTGGTAAAGTAAGGCTTCCTGTTCCTGTGCCTTCAGTAGTTATTGTTCCGTTAAGAGTACCTGCCGCAGAGCCGGTTAAATTTCCTGCGAAAGCGTCTGTAAGAGAGTAGTTAAATGCAACCGGCCAGTTAGCAGCTATAGCAGAGTTTGTATATGTAAAATCTCCATTAGGAGTACTGCTTCCTAACATTTCAAATTGAGTACCTACGGTTTTAAAAAAGTTGTAATTACCACCGCCCTGATTTTCGGCTAAGGTTGCTCCTGGAAAAGCTGTAGCATTTGGAACCGACGAAGCAGTTGTAAACGTTGCAGACGTAGTTGTGGTATTTTGGGTAAAAGCTGAAAAATTCCAGCTCATCCCAGAACCAGTATTTTTAGGTACAACTCCTACAGAGTCATAACCTTTGTAGTTGTTTACATCACCCGATACAGGCTCATTTGCTGCCTGGGTTATTGTTTGCGCTGTTGCCACCTGGCTGATAAAAAAGCAGCTTAATAATGAAACGTAGATTTTTTTCATGTTGTTTTTTGTTTTTGGGTTATTAATTATTCTTTATAAATTTTTTACGCGCGGTTCCGCTATTTGTTTTTACTTCAATAAAATAGATTCCTGGTGAGAGGTTTGATATATTTATTTCATTTGAATAACCATTACGTTGAGCGATTTGTCCGAGTTGGGTATAAATTATTATTTCAGAAGGTTTAAGAGAAGAGGTCAGGTTTATATGTAAAATGTCTGATGTGGGATTTGGATAAGTGCTTATTTGCGAGTCACTCAAAGAATTTTCTCTTATTCCCACCACAAACACGTTATTATTTCCTGAAACAGCACCGGTAACAGTTGCGGTTTGACCTGTAAGGGCAACAGATGTGTAACTGATGTTAAGGATCGGATATTTTTCTGAGGCGTGGTAATAATTATATATTGTTTGCTTCATTGTTCCAACAGGAAAAAAGCCTGAAGTTAAAGTTACATTCTGAACACTTTTTACCCGTAATACATTCGTTAGTGTGATGCCGTCGCAAAGATTCAGGGTGCCTGTTCCGTCTGCCGTTGTGGTAACATTACCATTGGCGTTTCCGCTGATAGAAAATGTAAATGATCCGGAAAAGTTATCTGTTATAGTTGAACCAAAGCTTACCGGATACTTTGCCATAATAGCGGTGTTTGTAAAATTCATGGTAAGTGAACTGGAGGATATGCCCATAAATTCTGTTTGTGTTGTTGGTGAAGAAACAGACTTATAAAAGGTGTTCAAACCTCCCTGTACTTGTACAATATTTGAGCCTGCATAATTGCTGGAACTGGATACCGCGGTTGTACTTACGTATGCGGAAGTAATAAGCGCCGTTGTTGTATTTAATGCCTGGAAATTCCAAACTGCGCTACTTCCTGATACGCTATTTGGTAACCCGGAAGAGAAAGCAGTAGTATCCAGAATGTGAGTTCTGTTTGTATCCCCAATAACAGGTTCGTTAGCTGCTTGTGTGAGAACCAGCGATTGTGCATTGTAAGTAACCGAAATAATTATAGATAAGAATAGTAAAAATTTTTTCATGCAAGTTAATTTAAGTATTAAAAATACTCAATTTTTGCATTAAAAGACTATACAGGAAGTTTTTTTTATAAGAGGTAGAAAATAATGTTGAGAGTACTATTCTATCAGTAATAATTGAGAAAGCGCTAATGGATTAATGTTCTTTTTCAAATTATAAATAAAGTCACGTCCCCATTTGATGTAATATACGGTAAAATTATCGTGTCTTTCCTGTGGGATTCCCCCCGGAAATAATTTCTCCTTGATGTTCCTAATCTGATTGAGTTCCGTTTCCGATTTTTGTTTTAAAGCCCGGTTAGCTTTGCCATTAATCAATTCAAGACTATTAAGCGCTTTTTGGAGTTCAGCTTTAACGCTTGCGCTAAGCGTAGCATCTATTGTTCCGATATTGATTGCTAATCCGGAGAAAATTTTTTCTATTTCTTTTTTTTCGTTTTCAACAGTAAAGGAAATATCAGCAGAATCCATGAACTCTTTAATAAGGGCCTGTTCTGGTTTAAACACGCTGCCGTATTCAAGGTTCAGCTTTTCTATTTTAGAACGGGTTGTTTTATCAATAACAGTAACAAACGAGCGTGGGATCAGAAGGGGAAAATGTGCATTGTGAGCTTCAAACATACTTTTATATTCCAGCCAATAAGCCAGTTCTCCGGGGCCTCCAACATATGCAATATTAGGAAGGATGATTTGCTGGTAGAGTGGACGCAGTACAACATTCGGACTTATTTTTTCCGGTTGTTTTTCAATGAGTTCGTTCATCTCTTTTTCAGTGAATGTGCGTGCTGTGCCTGTCAGTTTATATAATTTGCCTTCTTTTTCAATTCTTAATCGTTTTCCTTCTTCCAGATAAAAACAATTGACCTCACGTGGATTTACCTGCGCGTTATACCCCAGATCCTTTAAAGCCTTAATGCTGTCATTCACTTTATGATAAGCAAGATTTTCGAAAACATCTTTTTTAAATTGCGAAATGAATTGTTGTTTTAAATGAGCGTTATTTCCGTCTATGGTTACGAGGCCATATTCTCCAAATAAATCATTAACAAGATAACGTGTTGCAAGCGCAAGGTTGTTATTTTTTAAATAGGCATTTTCAAATAATGTATTCAGATAAACAGCGTTATCATTATTTCCAAAAATATCTTTAAGCTGAGTGAACACCTCGCTCAGTTCATTTGTTTTAAAATCGCCAGCGGCACCTGATTGGGAGCTTTCCCAGCGAATTGTTTTTCCAAAAACATTAAGATGGTTTATCTCTTCAAAATCGTGATCCTCTGTAGCAGCCCAGTACACCGGGATAAAGTTATTTTCTGGAAATTGCTCTTTGAGTTTTTCGCAAAGATTAATTACGGAAATTATTTTGTAAATAAAATAAAGCGGACCGGTAAACAAGCAGAGCTGATGGCCTGTTGTGATTGTAAATGTTTTTCCGTTTTTTAATTGTTGGATATTCTTGGTTGTTTTGTCTGATGTATTCGATACGCTTGCCGACTGCTTTAAAAGCACATCGCAAAGTACATCTCTATTTAGGTTTTGGTAAGGATTGCTTTTTACAATTTCAGTGAATGCTTCCTTGTGTGGGAACCGGGAATAAAAAGGCCTTAAGGCTGGATTTTGTTCAATGTAGTCTGAAACAAGCGGATTGAGGCTTCCAGTTTGTTTTAAAGAAATGTTTTGAAAAAGGAACATTTTACAATTTACTTCCGAATGCAAGATCTCCGGCGTCTCCTAATCCCGGAACAATATAGGCATGAGCCGTTAGTTCTTCATCAACAGCTCCGCACCATAAAGTAAAATTGTTATTGGGCATATGGGTTTTTAAATAATCTACCCCTTGTTTACTGGCAATGGTTGTAACAATATGAGTATGTGACGGAGTGCCTTTAGCAAGCAGGGCTTTATATGTAAGAACCATAGAAGATCCTGTGGCTAGCATTGGATCACAAAGTATCAGAGTTTTGTTGTTCAGATCGGGGCAAGCTATATACTCCAGTGCAATTTCAAAGGTATTGTCTTTATGATGCCTTCTGTATGCGCTGATAAAACCATTTTCAGCCTGATCAAAATAATTAAGAATTCCAAAATGAAGCGGTAATCCGGCCCTTAGTATGGTGGCAATCACCGGTTGGCTGGCAAGCTGTTTTGAATCGGCTTCTCCAAGAGGGGTGGTGGTTCTTACAGAATTGTATTGCAGCGTTTTGCTTATTTCATACGCAAACACTTCTCCAATGCGTTCCATATTTCGTCTGAAACGCATGCTGTCCTTTTGAACATTTATATCACGTATTTCTGAAATATACTGATTGAATATTGAGTTTTGCTGGGCTAAATTATGAATCATAAACTACTTGGTTAATGAAATTTTTAAATTGATTTCGCTCTGATAAGATACTTTATCGAGTACTTCTATGGGGTACTTGTAATCTTTAAAGCCAGGTGATTCAACCAGTAAGGTATATTTACCGGGTGGAAGGATAACGATTATTCTTCCATTGGCTGGGTTTGATAAATATGTTCCAACAATTTCATTTGTAATATTATCTGTAACAGTAATAAAGGTATTTCTATAATCAACTTTATTGACGGTGTCGTTAGCAGTAAGCTGCCCTATCAGCACCGAATAATCCACTTCCGCTTCGTTAAATGAAACGCGGTAAATATCATAATCACCAATTCCTCCGCCCCTTACCGATGCAACATAACCATAACGTCCGTTTTTAGAAATGCGGAAGTTAAGATCATCGTAAGATGTGTTAACGGGATATCCAATATTTTTCACAGTACCATATTGTTTCAGGTTTTCATCAAACGAAGCCTTGAAAATATCATAGCCGCCCATGCTGCTGTGTCCTTTGCTGCTAAAATAAAGGGTTTTTCCATCAGGCGAAAGATTTGGAAAATCTTCATCAAAAGATGTATTAATTTCTTTACCCATGTTTTTCGCTTCGCTCCATTTTCCGTTAGGCAGCTTATTACACACATAAATATCTGTGCCGCCAAATCCTCCTTTACGGTCACTCGCAAAATAAATGGTGTTTCCTTCGTTATCAATAGCAGCGGCAATTACATCCCCACTGCCATTAATAGTTGCAGGAAGTTCATCTGGTTTTGAGAATTCTCCTGTTGCAGACATTGTAGACTGATATAGTTTCTTAACGCCCCGGAGATTCTGTTTGTTAACGAGAATAATATTTCCTTTCGGACTCATTCCAATCACTTCGTCTCCTGAATTTGCTTTGCTTACCGGCTCTCCTACAATATCACTTTCCATATATTGCCCGTTTACCACCTTGGAAACATGAATACTGTTCAGGTACTGTCCGTTTTCGCCTCTGATCGCTTCTTTATCCTGCGGACGTTTGCTGTTATAAATTATGTAGGATTCGTTTTCGGTAACAAAAGGATAATAATCAGCGAAGGGAGAGTTAATTCCTTTGCCAAGATTCTGAAAAATAACGTCCACCGGATATTTTACTAATTCTTTGGCGTTGATGCAGTGTTGAATCTGCTGTTCTACTTCCAGGAGGTTTTCTTCATTTCCTTTAGAGTTCTTTTTAAATTTCTCAAATGAAGCGATTGCATCGTCAAAACGATTTGCGTACTGGTATGCCCGGCCTAAAAGATAATCAGCGTTGGGGTTGTGTTTTTCGTTCCGGACAACAATTTCAAGGTATGGAACAGCCTTCGCCTTATTAATGTTAGTGTTCAGATAACACACGGCAGTATTATAATTAAACGTCTCGTTTTTTTGATCAAGAGTTAACAGTTGAAGATAATCGTCAAGAGCGTCTTCATAATTTTCCGCTTTTAGTTTTGATTCGGCTGAAGCTGAAAGGACTTTTATGTCTTTATTCTGCGCAAAAAAGCCTGTGAAGAAAAAGCTGAATAAAATACTCAGAAGTAATTTTCTTTTCATTGAACCCGAAATTACAAAAATTAATGTAATTAACACTTTTCGATTACAACAGCATAACCTTGTCCTACACCAATACACATTGTTACCAATGCATATTGTTTGTTGTGCAATTGAAGATCAATAGCGGCAGAATTTAAAATACGCGTGCCACTCATTCCTAAAGGATGGCCTAAAGCAATTGCTCCACCATTTATATTTAAACGCTCATCATTATCTTGTAAACCCCAGGCGCGCGTGCATGCCAGGCTTTGTGCCGCGAAAGCTTCGTTAAGTTCAATTAATCCGATATCTTTAAAAGAGAGTCCGGCGCGTTTCAACGCTTTGTTGGCGGCTTCTACAGGGCCAATACCCATAATACGGGGTTCTACTCCCACAGCGGCTGAAGAAACAATTCTCGCAAGAGGCTTTAAATTGAATTTTTTTATTCCTTCCTCTCCGGCCAAAAGCATCGCGGCTGCTCCGTCGTTAAGTCCACTCGCATTACCCGCGGTTACTGAGCCTTCCTTTTTAAAAGAAGCTTTCAGATTAGCCAGCCCTTCAAGTGTTGTAGTTGGTTTTGCGAATTCATCATTTTGAAAAACTACAGGACTACCTTTTTTCTGTGGAATTTCAAGAGGCACAATTTCTTTTTCAAAGCGTTTGTTTTCTTTTGCTTTGGTTGCTTTTTGCTGACTCCATAAAGCAAAACGATCCTGATCCTGTCTGTTTATTTTATATTTTTCAGCTACATTCTCAGCGGTTTCACCCATTGCATCAACCCCAAACATTTCTTTCATTTTAGGGTTAATGAATCTCCAGCCGAAACTGCTGTCATATAGTTGTTGATCTCGGCCAAAAGGGGTAGACGCTTTACTCATTACCCATGGACCACGAGTCATGTTTTCCACACCGGCGGCAATCATTAAATTCTCGTCACCTGTTTGAATGGCTCTTGCAGCGTCAATTGCAGCGCTTAAACCACTGGCGCATAAACGGTTTACCGTTTGGCCAGGAACTGTAACTGGTAAACCAGCCAGCAACAATGCCATACGCGCCACATTTCGGTTATCTTCACCTGCCTGGTTGGCGCACCCCATTATTACATCTCCAATCTGAGAAAAATCTACTTCCGGATTTTTTTTTACAAGTTCCTTTAAAACAAAAGTGGCCAGATCATCCGTTCTTACTGTAGAGAGAGTTCCGCCAAAATTCCCGATTGCTGTTCTTAATCCATTTATTATATATGCTTGTTTCATAAAATGTAGTTAAAAGTAAAAAACCCTGTAATTCTTGTAAAAATACAGGGTTTTATTTAGTAATAAAAAATTTTAAAGTTATTCTGTTGTATTCGTTTTATGTTTACACTTTTTATTGTGACGTTAAAGTCAAAAAAGGTTTAATCCCAGTTTTTAGATGTTTTATAAACAATTCCTTTAAAAAGGGCAACTGTCTCCGATCCGCGACTGACGGTTATTTTATAATGTCCAAGTTTTTCAGTTTCAGTTTCACAGACTGCTTCTGCAGTAATTTCATCTCCTTCTTTTAAACTTACAATATGAGAAATTGACGTTTCAATGCTTACGCTTTTTTTTCCGCCTGAGTTGGATGCAAATGCAAGAGCGCTGTCGGCAATAGAATATGTAATACCTCCGTGGGCTATTCCAAAACCATTCAGCATTTCTTTACGAATTACAGAACTTAGTTTGCAATATCCTTTTCTGATGTTAAGAATCGTAATGCCCAGCCATTGGCTGAAGTAATCCTTAGCCATCATGGTGTCAACAATTTCTGCAGGATTCATAAATGTTATACTTTGGGTTTCCAGGGAATTTCGTTTGCTTTATAATGAAAAGTAAGCCAGCGCGAAAGCATGAACAGGTAATCTGATAAACGGTTAAGATATTTATAGTGAATTTCTTCAACTTTTTCATTTTCTGCCAGTCTTAACACTGCTCGTTCTGCGCGGCGACAAACACACCTGGCAATATGGCAATAAGAAACATGAATGTGCCCGCCTGGCAAAACAAAAGATTTCATTTCGGGTACTACCGCGTCAATTTCATCAATTGCTTTTTCAATTGCAAGAATGTCTTCTTCAAAAAGGGAGGGCAGTTTCATTTTATTTTTTTCAGGATCGGCGGCAAGGTGGGAACCGATAGTAAAGAGCCTGTCCTGAACAGAAATAAGCAATGAATTGGTTGGATCATCTTCAATAACGTCGCGCAATAAACCCACGTGCGAATTTAATTCGTCCACCGTTCCGTACGCTTCAATACGGATATGGTGCTTGGGTAGCCGCGTTCCGCCAATCAGAGAGGTTTGCCCCTTGTCGCCCGTTTTTGTGTATATTTTAAAAGCCATCGGAGATCTTATGTTTAATTAAAAAGTAAAGCTCAGATTAATATTTGGCATAATTGGCAACTGGTTAATGCGTTTAAAGGTAAAACGATCAACGTAAAAAATATTTTCGCGGTTGTACACGTTGGTTGCGCCCGCATTTACTTCAAACGTGGTACGCTCGCTCCAATTGTATTTGTATTTAATACCAATATCCATACGATGATAATCTGGTAATCTTCCACCGTTTAAAGTTGCCGGAATATAACCTAATGTTCCGTTTGCTGTATTGAAGTTGTAATTTATGTTTCCCTGAGGATTGAACTGATTAATGAATCCCTGTGTTTGAGTGAATGGAAAGCCTGTGCCCATATTCCATCTCGCGTTCAGTTCCCAATTTTTCTTTTTTCCAAAACTATAAGAAGTTACCAGGTTTACATTATGCCTTCTATCGAAGTTTGGCGGATAATTAAGAACGTTGCCTGTGTTATTATTCCCTGCCCAGCGATCGTTAAACGTAAGCGAGTATACAGCCCAGAAATAAAAACGCTTTCTGTCGTATTTTAAAACCACATCAAAACCTCTTGCGCGGCCCTGTTCAATTATGAAATTTTTCTTGTACTCATCGGGACGATTAGCATTAGTAAGATTATCCTCATAAACTTTATCGCGGTTAACATTGATAATCTGTTTAAAAAACTTTTCGTACACTTCAATATTCAATTCAAAATATTTAAAAAAGTCAAATTCAAAACCACCAACCATGTGAGTTGCTTTTTGTACAGAAGACGCGAATGTTTGAACCTGAGATTTATAATCAAGATAAGTTTGAGAAACTTCCTCAGATTTTGGGGCATTAATAAATCCATAAAACAAATTCACAACATCACGGTCGCTATTGGCACTAATAAGTGATTGACTGTATAGGCCGCCGGCTCCTTTAAAGCGGATTTTGGGTGTGATATTGAATTTTATAGCGCCCCTTGGTTCAGGTGATGCGACTCCCAGTGTAGCATAATATTGTAACCTGAAACTTGGTTCAAAAACAAGTCGTTTTTTCTTATCAATAAATTTGTATTTCACATAAGCTCCCGCATCAATAGTGGCACGGTTTAACTCTATGTTGGCAAATAAAGGGTTTTGCAGTTTAAATGAAGTGTTGGTAATAATCCCTTCGAAACCATAACGTAATTCCTGTTTTCCAATAAATCTTACAAAGCTAAAACCTGTATTAACACCACTCACACTACTGCTTTTTGCGTCCGTTTCAACCGAAGGATTTTTAAAATTGATATTGTATTTTGAGTATGCGAAAACACCTTCTACAAGAACGTTTGAGCTTGCCGGCACCAGTACAAAATTACTGCCGGCGCCTACGTTATTCCAGGAAAATGAAGCCACATCGCTGTAATCCACTTTATCACTAAAATTAAAACCAAACAAACTGAATTTGCTACCATTTGTAGAGTTGATAGATGTTTTGCCATAAATATCAGTATAGTAAAAAGGCAGTCCGTTCTCGTTTGCATAGCTGTATAACAACTTGGATGTTTGTGGGAGATAAGAATATTTAGCCGATAATAAATAGGACATGCTTGTATTTCCGGTTTCCTTCAGTTTCACAAGAGGACCTTCAAGAGTTGCTTTAGCTCCGAATGTGGAAAATGCAATTTTACCTCCAACTCTTTTTTTATTTCCGTCGCGTGTGGTAACATCCATTATCGAAGAAGTTCGGCCTCCGTATTCAGCGCCAAAACCTGCACTATACACGTCGGCATTTTTCATAATATCATTATCAAAAACAGAAAATAATCCTATTGAGTGAAAAGGATTATAAACTATAAGACCATCGAGTAAAACTTTATTTTGAACTGGTAATCCGCCCCGTATATATAATTGACCGCCCTGGTCGCCGGTAAACACCACTCCGGGTAATACCTGTAAATACTGCGCGATATCCGGCTCTCCGACGCTTGGGAGTTTGGTAATAATTACGGGGTCAATTTTCTGAATGGCCACGGTAGTGTTCTCAACTTTTTCTGTTGAGGTTGTTGTTACCTCTACTTCTTCGAGTTTAACCCCTCCTTTAGTAGCAAAAAATTTTTTATTGAGAAGGTCGCCCGCCTTTATGGTTATTTTTTCCTGGATGGTATCAAAATCGAGGTTTGTTACCAGTAGTGTGTAATCTCCCGGTGGAATACGTGTGATAGAAAAATATCCGTTTAAATCGCTGTTAGCACCTATTGTAGTACCTTTAAAGTAAACATTACTGAATGGCACAGGTTCGCCAGAGGCCTTGTCATATATAAACCCTTTTATGGTTCCTGTAGTTTGGGAAAAAGTGAAGAATGTGATTAGGAATAAAAATAAAAGAAGAAATAATCTTTTTATGTTTGTCGATGCCATAATTTATAAACTTTCGAAACCTTTTAAAGTTTGAGGCGTAAATGTAACTATTAATGAACTTAATAGAAAACGGTTCCTAAACAATTTAGATTATTGAATAGTTGAGTTAATGAGATAGATAGAACCATCAAAAAAATAGACCAAAAGGATTTGGACTAAAGAAAACTTTATATAAATTTACTTAATAGATAAAACTAAATAAACGGGAAAAAACCCTTAATTTTTTAAATATGAGAAAAATATATATAAAAACTATAGCTGCATTATTTGTAATGTTTGCTTTTACAGGCAACATAAAGGCAGTTGATTATTATTTAAAATCTAGCGGTACTATTACCCTTCTTAGCAGCTGGGGCGTGAATCCGGATGGTTCAGGAGCAAACCCGCCAAGCTTTAGTGGTAATAATGTGTGGCATTTTGCCAACCGTACTGCTGCAACGCTAACAGGTATATTTACTCCGCCAAATACGGCAACAGCGAGCATCGAGTCGGGATTTAATTTGTCGGTTTCAGGAGCTGGTACAATAAATTCTAAAATTGATATTGCCGCCACAGGGGGATTAATCATTATTAATAATAAAACATACAACCTAAATAACCTTGATGCTAACAGTACGGTAACCTACAGCGCTTCAACAGCAGCGGTTAGACCAGCTTATTACGGGAACCTTGTAATTGCTGTTTCTACTTCTTTAAACGGAGCTTTGTCACCTGGTTTTCCTTTTTGGGTGTATGGAACGCTTACCATTAATTCATCAAGAACACTTACCATGAATGGTTATGGGATTTCATTAAATGGTAGTAGTTCCTCTATTGCTGGCGCCGGAACCATTACTGGTGACGCGGCAGCATACATTGAACTTGTAGGAGGCAACGGGGGAAATAACGGCACACTTAATTTTACTCCAGGTAGTGCTGTTCTTAATTATCTGTATATCCAATATACTGGTCCAAGTGATAATATATCGTTAGGAAGCGATTTGTTAATTAGTGGCGGGTATTTCTTTCAGTTTACGGGCAGTATTAATTTAAATGGAAAAATTTTAACCGTGGATAACGCCTCAGACGCTAGTTTTGCCACTGTAGTTACCGATGGGTACGTTACTGGTTCGGCAAGCTCTCAATTATTGTTGCAGGGAACAATTGGTAGCAACAGTGGTACTACCGATCTTTTCATGGATCCTTCTAATAATATTTTAGGTGTATTAAACTTAAATAGTTCCGGTCAAACACTTAGTGCAGGAAACGCTTTAGTTATAGCCGATAGTCTTTCAATTCAGGCTGGCACTTTTAACACTAATAGTAACGTAACTCTACGTTCTACTTCTACATTAAAGGGTAGGCTTGCAAAGTTAACCGGTACCCTAAACGGTAACTTAACCGTTCAAACTTTTGCTTTAGGTGGTTCAACAGGTTGGGCGCAATTGGGCATTAGCGGTATCAGCGGCCAAACTTTCAATAATTGGTACGGACAAATTCCTATGGCTATTGAAGGTTCTGCAACCGGTGTTACTTCCGCTGGCGGATATTATTTTGAGTCTGTGCAGGGATGGGATGAGACCAACTCCAATGGTTATGATACTACTATTACCGTTTCCTCGGCAATTACTCCCGGAAAAGGATACTGGGTTTATCTCGGAAACGGCGCCACAAGTACAACTGATATGACATGGAATGTTTCGGGAACCCCTGTAACTGGAAATGTTAACATACCGTTAAGTTCATCTGCGCAGGCCGGTTTTAATCTGATTGCTAATCCTTACGCTTCGCCTATTTCATGGACAAAGCTGCGCAACGCTAATTCATCCGTTAATAATGCTACTTATATTTATAATGCTGATGGTCCTTATGTGACTTTTGTAAATGGTGTAGGTACTAACGGAGGAAACGATGTAATTGCAATGGGCCAGGGCTTTTATGTTGAAGCAACTGGGGCAACTAATCTTACAGCAACTGAGGATGTTAAAGTAGAATTTAATACAAACGCTAATCAGCTGTTAAAAGGATCTTCGTCAAGCCCAAGCCAGGATTTAGTGTTTAAACTTAAAGTTAACGGCCCAAACAGCGATTATGATGAAACTGCTTTCCGTTTTAATTCTGTCGCTACTCCATCATTTGATGTGGAATGGGATGCTCATAAAATATTCCAGACTCCGGGTTATGCAGGTTATCCAGGCGGATATAGCAAATACACTACTATTTCAAGTAAGGGAGGAAATGAAGATTATTCAATCAACAGTTTGCCGGTTTTTACTTCGCAAAATGTAAGCATTCCTGTTCTGGTAAAGGTAATGACTACCGGAACCTATACAATATCTCCACTTAATATTCAAAACTTTACTAATCCTTCCTGTGTTATTCTGAAGGACAAATTATTAAATGTTAATCACGTGCTTGCTAACGGTCCATATGTTTGTACAATATCAGACACTACGTCAACAGCACGTTTCGAATTAAATATCTGTGCGCAGAGTATGCCAACTTCAGTATCAAATCAAGCTGCTGTAAACGATAATATATTAATCAGTCAGGATCAATCAGGTGCTTTTGTTAAAACAAACTTTCTGCAAAACACAAAAGCGGTTATTTCTGTTTACAACATCATCGGTCAGCAATTAATAAATGACATCACTGTTGAAGGAACAGAATCATTAACTCATTTGAATCTGAACGTACACAATCAGGTGGTGCTTATCAGAGTCACTACAGACAAGGAAAGTGTTGTTAAAAAAGTTGTTGTTCACTAATTAATAATAATCTTCTTTTATGAAACCCGTCCTAAATAGGCGGGTTTTTTTATTGGTTTTTTACGCAAACCCGGAATTTTTACAATAATTGGTTATCCCCCCTCTTTTTATTTCAAATATTTTTCAAAAAATATACTTTTTTGCTTGTACCCCCCTCTTTTTTGATATATTTTTGCTAAAAAATTGGAATATTTTAATTAAACCCCTATAAAAATGAGTACAAGAAGAATTTTAGCAATGCAGGATGTGGTTAAGCGCACTCCTGTAGAATTAAATCATCCAAAAAAACAGGTAAGCGAATATTTTGGCGCCAATGTATTTGGAATTGATGCCATGCGTGAATTTTTAAGTGAAGAAGGCTTTAATAGCGTTAAGGAAGCAATGGAAAAAGGCGTAACCATCGACAGAAAAATTGCCGATCAGGTTGCGGCCTGTATGAAGGCGTGGGCGCAAAGTAAAGGTGTTACGCATTATACGCACTGGTTTCAGCCACTCACTGGGACTACAGCTGAAAAACATGATGGTTTTTTTGAACCAATTGGCAATGGCCGTGCAATTGAGCGTTTTAGCGGATCTCAGTTGGTTCAGCAGGAACCAGATGCGTCTTCTTTTCCGAATGGTGGAGTACGCAGTACGTTTGAGGCGAGAGGTTATACAGCCTGGGACCCAACTTCTCCTGCTTTTATTTGGGGTAATACGCTTTGTATCCCAACTATTTTTGTGTCTTATACCGGTGAGGCGCTTGACTTTAAAACTCCATTATTAAAATCGCTTTCATCTCTTGATAAAGCAGCTACAGAAGTTTGTCAGAGTTATTTCGATAAAAACGTTACCAAGGTTATTGGAACTTTGGGCTGGGAACAGGAATATTTCTTAATTGACGCGGCATTGTATAATATTCGCTTCGATCTTCAGCAAACAGGCCGTACTCTTTTTGGTCATGCTCCGGCAAAAGGTCAGCAGCTGGAAGATCATTACTGGGGCTCCATTCCTGAGCGCGTTCTTTCTTTTATGAAAGATTTTGAATACGAGTCGCATTTGTTAGGTATACCTGTACGTACCCGTCATAATGAAGTAGCCCCTGCGCAATTTGAATGTGCTCCTGTTTTTGAAGAGATAAATATTGCGGTTGATCACAATCAGTTATTAATGGATGTTATGGAAAAAGTAGCTATCCGCCATGATTTCCGCGTATTACTCCATGAAAAGCCTTTTGCCGGCGTAAATGGAAGCGGTAAACATAATAATTGGAGTCTGGCTACCAATACAGGTAAAAATTTATTATCTCCTGGTAAAACTCCTAAAACAAACTTACAATTCCTTACCTTCTTTATAAATACGGTTAAGGCTGTTTACGAACATGCAGATTTGATGCGTGCCTGCATTGCTTCGGCAAATAACGATCATCGTCTTGGCGCTAACGAAGCTCCTCCTGCTATTATGAGCGTTTTCCTTGGAGAACAGTTAAATAAAGTGCTGGATGAACTTGAAAAAAGCGTTGGAGAGAAAAAATTAAGTCCTGAAGAAAAAACCGCGCTTAAATTAAGCATTGGTAAAATTCCGGACATTCTTTTGGATAACACCGATCGCAACCGCACATCTCCATTTGCCTTTACCGGAAATAAATTTGAATTCCGCGCTGTGGGTTCATCTGCCAATTGCGCCGGTGCAATGACTGTTTTAAATTCTATTGTTGCCCAACAGCTTATTGCATTTAAAGTGGATGTTGATGGGTTAATGGAAAAGAAAGGCCTTGAAAAAGATGATGCTATTTTCCAAGTATTAAAGCGTTATATCGCAGAGTCAAAGAAAATACGCTTTGAAGGAAATGGCTACGGAGATGAATGGAAGGCAGAAGCAAAAAAACGCGGATTAAACAATATTCCAACAACGCCAGGGGCGCTAGATGCCTTTATAAGTAAAAAATCCTTAAGTCTTTTTGAAGAACTTGGTATTTTAAATCATCGCGAACAAGAAGCGCGTTATGAAATTTATCTTGAAACGTACACCAAAAAAATTCAGATCGAATCAAGAATTATTGCCGACATGGTGAATAACCAGATTATTCCAGCGGCCCTTAATTACCAAAAAACATTAGTGGATAATGTTAGCGGACTTAAGAACATTCTTGATACTGCCGCATTTAAAACAGCGGCTGATACTCAGATCGAATTAATCAAAGAAATAAGTGAACGTGTAACCACCATCAAAAAAGCCGCGGATGACATGACAGAAGAACGAAAAAAAGCCAATACTCTTGATAGTGCGAAGAAGCAGGCTCATGCCTATTGCGACAAGGTAAAACCTTATTTCGATTCGATCAGATACAATGTGGATAAGCTTGAAAACATAGTAGATGATGCCACCTGGCCATTGCCAAAATACAGAGAGATGCTTTATTTAAGATAAAACAAAAAAGCCGCGGTATATTTCCGCGGCTTTTTAATTGCTTTAAAGTTTTTGTTCTGGTTAAATAACCTCAAACAAAAAAATGCAGATTTGTTTAAGAAGTAATCGAAGTGCTTAGCTGATTAATACCGATGTCATAGTAAAAGAACCAGCAAGAGGAACATCATTAAAAAAAGAAACATTTTCCTTTTTATCCTTTAAAGCCAGGGCATATAGTAAGGGTAAATAATGTTCAGGTGTTGGAATTGCAAGATTAAACGCTTTTCCCTGTTCTTTATATTTGATAAGAGGAGCATGCTCATCAGCTGTAATCAGTTTTTTAAATTTTTCATTGGCTTCAATTGCCCAATCGTGCCCGAAAGGAGCGTTAAAATCATTTCCTTTTATCTGAACGTAACCGAAATTATGCACCATATTACCGCTACCCATTATCAAAACGCCTTTTTTACGAAGTGAGGCAAGTTGTTTTCCGAGGTTATAGTGGTATTGCGCATCTTTTGTATAATCCAGGCTTAACTGGATAATGGGAATATCAGCTTCCGGAAACATATTTTTAGTTACGCTCCAGCAACCGTGATCAAAACCCCAATTTTCATCAAAACCAATGGTAGTGCCTGAAACAGTTTTTTTTGTTTCTTCAGCGAGCCATTTACTTCCAGGAGCAGGATAAACTGTTTCAAATAACTCTTTTGGAAACCCGCCAAAGTCATGAATGGTAGGCGGGTTGGCCTGCGCCGTTACAAAAGTTCCCTTAGTTTCCCAGTGAGCCGAGACCATTAAAATTGCTTTAGGTTTTGGAAGTTTTTTTCCAATCTCTTTCATTTCACGTGAAAACTGATTGTTTTCAATAGCGTTCATAGGACTGCCATGCCCCACAAATAAAACAGGCATAGTGTCGGTATTTTCACCGTTATTAAGAATATTATTTAAAGAGTTCAACTTCATAGCCAGGCCGGATAGCGAAAGCAGACCAACTGATTTAATAAACTGTTTCCTGTCCATAAACAAAGATAAGGATACGAAGGATAGCCCCCTTTAAATTCAGTTTTTTTATAATTAGTACGCAAACGAATGCCCCTTTCAATTATGCCGGCAACTGACCACTTAGATATGGGTAAAAGCTTAGGTCAGTTTCTATTGAAAGCGGAACACTTAACACAGGAATATTTGAATGGTTAATTAATTGTTTTGCATAAGGGCCTTTTATTAACTGATCAAGACTTAAATCGTTATCATTCATTATTGTGAGCAGATCGGCTTTTTGTTGTTTTGCGTATTTAAGAATTTCAGCAATAAAGTTATCCGCAAATATGCTGGTTGAAGTATACTTAACTCCGTTGTCTTTCAAATATTTTTCCACCTGATGAACATACTGTTTAACTTTTGTTTTGCTAGCCTTGTCATTCAATGTTGTAAAACCTGTAATGTGAATGGTTGAGCCAAATACTTTCGCTATCTCCATTGCGTAATCTACTTTTTGTCTGGAAGCAATTTCAAGACGAATTGGAAGGATTATATTTTTAAAACCTCCTTTAATTTTTTTCTGTATTGTAATTACCGGACAGGTTGCGTTATGAACTACTTTGTAAGCGTTGCTTCCAATAAAAAATTCTTTTACTCCGGATGTGCCATGGGTACCCATTATAATGAGATCGAACTTTTCTTTTTTGGCAATTGTATTAACAATGGTTTCAACTTCACCCATTAATACTTCATAACTTATCGGTACACCACTGGTTTTTGTTATTTCGGCCGCCATCTCTTTCAAATGGGCGGTAGCAGTTTTTTGTAACTTATTAAAGAATGCTGGCCCGTAAGGAACAGTAAGTTCGCTCCCGGTTATATACACCTGATGAATAACGTGTAATAGTTTAATAGAAGCGTTCTTTGATTTAGCGACAAATATTGCCTGGCGTAAAGCATTGGCGGCGGTTTCCGAAAAGTCGGTGGGAACCAGAATCTTTTTAATATTAAATTTTTTCATACTGTAGTTTTTAATTTATAATGAGATAATTTTTAGACACAATAAATATACCATACATGAGTACAGAATTATTTGGCCGATGGATCCTCCTGGTACACTCCGTGAATGTTTCCATCTGGATCGGTAAAATAAGCGCTCCAGCCAATACCAGGAATTACCGCTTTTGGAACAACTATTTTTCCGCCTGCTTTTTCAATTTTCTGAATGCTTGAATCAATGTTTTGTACACTAATTGAATTAACTAAAGGCTGCTTAGGATCTCTTTTTTTCATTACAGCGCCGTTGATACCCGGAGTTTTTTCATCTCCCGTTATTGCAATCCAATATTCTCCGTTTTCATATCCCTGAAAGTTCCAATCAAAAACATTTTTAAAAAAAGCCATTGATTTTTCAGGATTATCTGAAGGAATTTCAAAATGTACTACTCTATCGCCCATAATTTTAATTTTTTAATATTGAAGTTATAAAAATTCTACTTGTTCAATTGATTTTTCGAAATTCTATAAATAATCGTGCCTCCTTAATGATATTCATCATATTTAGGGCACGATTATTCTGACTTTAATTATGTGCCAATAAAAATGGAATAATTTAATTCATATTGCATTATCAAAAATTTCCAACTTTGGAGGTATAGCTTTCTGTTTTTTGATATTTAAGAGAGTATGTTCGAATTTAAATAAACTCCCCTTTTTTAAAATAATCTATAATGGCGTCAATAATAAGTTTGTTCTGTTGTTTCGCGTCAAGATGTGGTAAATTTTCTTTCAGGTCCCAATGGGGCCACCCTTCTTTATCTTTTCCGGTGAATTGATAAAAGCCATATGGTTCGAGCAAGGTGCATATTGCAACATGCATTATTTCAATCTTCTGATCTTTTTTATATTTCTGGAAAGGCTTTCCCAGTTCGTTAAGCCCAATCATAAATAAAATGGAATCAAAGTCCATTTCTGAACCAAAACGCTCACTTAGTTTTTTTTGCAGTATTTCCCAATCACTTGCCACGCAGACTAAATGGGGTTATTAAAAACCTGATCGTTTTGAAAGGCAATGAATTCCAAAACATCTTCTTTGCCGGCTTTTGTTTCTGCTGATGTAATAAAACTGTTAGGAAGTTCTTCCCAATGTTTTAAAAGTTCGTTTTCAATATTTTTTATATTTCTTGAAAGTTCACTTTTAGAGTTTTTATCCCCTTTGGTGTATATAATACTGAAAGGAATTTCCTTGGTGCTACACCATTGCATGAATTCAAGATCTATTTGCTGAAGTGGATGCCTACTGTCTATCAGAACAAAAAGGCAAACAAGGTTTTCCCTTTTTTGGCAATAATCACTTATTATCTGTTCAAATTTTTCTCTCTTACCCTTACTGGTTTTTGCAAAGCCGTATCCGGGCAAATCAACAAGGTGCCAGTTATCGTTTATTAAGAAAAAATTTATAAGTTGAGTTTTCCCTGGTGTTGATGATGTTTTAGCAAGCTTGTTATTATTGCATAACATATTAATAAGGCTCGACTTGCCAACGTTACTCCGGCCTATGAAAGCATATTCAGGCAGATTGGATTTAGGACAATCCTGCAAACGCGGAGCACTTTGTTTAAATATGGCTTTTTTGATTATCATTTAATTATCCGGCCTCAGTGCTTTTTCTTTTAAATAAGAATTTACATGCCTGTCTTTTTTACTTTCGTAAATATCCGCAATTGTTACAAGTATGCCTGTTTCTTCAACGCCACCAAAAGTAGGGTTTATAGCAGTGCCAAAGCTTTTCATGGTTGGACTCAGGTTCATATAAGCATTTACAAGAGGGGGGATGTTTTCTCCCAGTGAACGCACATATTTATTTAAAAGAGCGTGCCCGTCTTTGTACGACAAGTTTTTCAGCTCGTTTAAAAACAAACTTACATCTGTTTTGATGGTAACTGAATGTATAGGGGTTACCAGTTTATCTTTATCCGGGAAATAATGCTGCATGAAAGAGAGAATATAATCTCTGGCCTGCACATTAAAATCAGTATACATAGTTACCTTACCATAAAAATGTTTCTGCGAAGGATTATCAACTACAATAGCTCCCAGGCCATCCCACAAATTATCAAGGCTAAAAAGTCCTTTACGGAATTGTTCGCTTGGTTGATACAAAGGCTGTATAAATGAACGTCCGAGTTCAATGGTGTAGGGAAGATATTCCTTGTAAAATAGCGGACTAAAATTGAATAGTTCAGTAGTTGCAAGATGAACTTTATTGTCAATATATTCGGCATCCTTGCAAAGAATAAAGCGGTAGGCGCCCACAATTTCCTTATCCGCAGGGTTCCAAACCAGCAGTTGCTGATAGGGATGAGAACTTGTGTCAAATTCATCAATGTCAATTTCCTTACCTGTTCCACCTCCAGCATGACGAAAAGTAACTTCGCGAAGGCGGCCTATTTCACGCATCACATTTGGCGAATTATGATGAGTGATTATATAAATTTCATTATTTCCGTTATTTGTTTTCCGAACAAAACGGTCCTTGGTGAGTTCATCCAGCAGGGTTTCTTTTCTTACCGGTTCAATGATGTTTTGCATAAGTATATGTGTAAATATACGGTTTAAATTTAAGCAGGATTTAAGTTTGAGAATCAAAAAATAAAATTTTCCGGATGATAAGTGGAAATATTTTTACAGTTTTCAATAAGATTATAACGTTTTTAGAAAAGAAACTAAAAACAAAATTTTTGTACCTTTAATACTTCATATGATTAAAAGGAAGTCATTGGGAAGGTTAATCGCTTTAGTGTTATTGCTTGTTAGCGCCGGAAAAGTATATAATCAAAATTCATATACCTTAAATTCAGCTCAAAAAAACGAAGATTGTACTAAAGGAAGCGCAGGTATCGAAGTTCTTGGACTACAGCTTAACGATGTTCTTTCGGTTGCGTGGAGCCATGGACCAACCGGTTCAATTGTAAATGATCTTAACGCTGGTGATTATTCAGCTCATATAATTATTAAAACTAACGGAGATACAATTAATAAAGTAGATACTACAATTGTGTTTGCTATAACAAAGGAAAAATGTAAAGTGGGTGTTGCCAATCATTTTACTCCTAACGGTGATAACTACAACGATGTTTGGCAAATTACCAACTGGCAGTTTTATCCGAATTTTGAATTATATGTTTTCAATAAATGGGGACAAGAGGTGCATTCACAAAAAGGGAATTACACCCATTGGGATGGTAAGTGGAATGGCATCAATGTTCCTGACGGAACTTATTATTACGTGTTTTATTATGACGGTGGAAATAAAAATGATCTTATAAAAGGTGATGTTACTATTCTGAGATGAAATTCCGGACACTATATTTTTTAAGCGCTTTTTTTGCATTGGTTTGCAGGGGGCAACAGTTTCCACAATACACGCAGTTTATTTTTAATAAAATCGGCTACAGTCCGGCTGCTTCAGGAACCTCTGTAAACGCTCCTTATGAGTTGATTGGTGGTGCCCGCACGCAATGGATCGGAGTCTCCAATAACCCCAAATCGCAATTTGTTTCATTCAATTATAATTTTGTTCCTCAACACGGATACACTAATTGGCATAATGTAGGGATCTATATCGACCAGGATCAAAACGGTAATTTTGTGAAGAATGATGTTTGGCTTTCTTATACATATCATCTGCTTGTAACAAAAAAAATGATTTTGTCTGCCGGTGTTTTTGCCGGGATAAAACAGTTTAAATTAAGTACTGGTAACCTTGATAAAAATGATCCGGCTGTTATGCGCAGTTCCGCGGCTGTTCTCGCGTATCCAGACATAGTTCCGGGAATTAGAATTTCTTCAAAAAAGTTTTTTGCGGATTTTTCCTTGCAACAGGTTACAATGTTTAGTCAGAAAGGTATTGGTGGCCAGATCGGAAGCCCATCACGGTTGCAGCCTCATTATAATATAAGTGTGGGAAAAAAAGCGAAGTATAATGATTTTAACACGCTAATGGTTGCTATGAACATGCGAGGTTCTTTTCTTGGTTTCCCTTCAATCGAATTTAATATTATGAATTATTACAACAAGCGTTTTGCTGCGGGAATGAGTTTGCGCAGCATTAATTTTCTTTGTGGCATTATTCAGTTTCGTATGTTTAATAATCTCAATATTGGGTTGGCCTATGATCTTTCCATCAATAAAATGCTTCCTGCAACCCCTCATACAGCTGAGGTGATGATAAGTGTTTCACCTGTTTTCGGAGGTGAATTAGTTCCGGACCGTGAAGTACAAAGGGTTGTGAACGATTGTACATTCTAAAGAACAGGTTCTTCCTGAAATTATCGCTTTTTTACAATTGCCATTTTTCTTAAACTTTCTTCCACTTACAAAGTAAAGCCGGCCACTTTTAAGGGAGTGGTTTTATATTAAGCAGGGTTGAAATAGCTTTACATTAAGATTCAGGATCACAATTGCGCAAGTGATAAATGAATTGAAACATTTAAAAACTAAAGATCATGAGCTATCTATTAAACAACCAGCAAAAAGTAAACGATATAATTTTTGCAAACAGAAACAAAAGTTATGGCGCTTATGCAATTCGTTCTACGTACGGTAATACAGTGTTCAAATCCCTTGCATATATGTTACTTGGCTTTGGCGCTATTATGTCAGTGGCGTTTTATTATAGTAACCGAGCAGATGATAAAACAAAAGAGTTAATCATTCAAACTCTTCCTGATGAAAAAATTTATTCTGTACCTGTGAATATTGAGCCAAAGAAAGAGAATCAACCAAAGCCCGTTGAGCCTTCTTCTTCGAAGGCATCGGGAGGAACGGCATCAATTGGAACGCACGTGGTTGATTCGATGTCGCAGGAAACGAGTACAGTCATTAATACGGAAATTACTTCGGGAAGCACCACAGGAACATCGACTGTTCAGGGGCCGGAAAACAAGGGTGATTCTCGGACTGGAACTACTAGTGTTACTTCGTCAAATACCAATTCAAATACAATACATGTAATTGCCGACAAAGAGCCTGAGTTCGAAGGTGGTCTAAAAGCATTGTATGCATTTTTAGCCGCGCATCTAAAATATCCTGAAGAAGCCCGCGATCATGGAAAAGGAGGAACAGTGTATGTTAAGTTTGTAGTGGATCAAAATGGAAAGGTGGGAAATTTGTTGCTACAGAATAATATTGGTTACGGGCTGGATGAAGAAGCGCTGCGCGTTGTAGCTATGATACCAAACTTTAAAACACCTGGAATAGTTGATGGGCAACCTGTAAAAGTTTATTATCAGGTCCCGATTAAATTCAATATGCGATAACTTTTGTGCGTTTGGTGTAAAATGAAAAGAGGCGGTTTGTTTGTCCGCCTCTTTTTTTTATTATCCGAGCATTTGTTTAACCAAAGTGGATACAAGCTTGTTGTCGGCTTTTCCGGCCAGGGCTTTGGATGCCGCTCCCATAACTTTACCCATGTCTCCCGGCCCGCTTGCACCTACAGAAGAAATGATCTTTGAAAGTTCAGCTTTAATTTCTTCTTCGCTCATTTGTTTTGGGAGATATTCCTCCATCACTTTCGCCTGAAATAATTCTGTTTCCTCAAGATCGGGACGGTTTTGTGTTTTATAAATCTCCGCGGTTTCCTTACGTTTTTTCACTTCCTTCTGAATTGCTTTATTCGCGCTGTCTTCAGTTAAACCTTCAGGCGATGTTTTTAACAGCAGCACCACCGATTTAATGGCGCGTAAAGCCTCCAGTTTTTTTGCTTCTTTGGCAAGCATGGCAGATTTAATATCCGCGTTTATTCTTTCTTCAATGTTCATGGTTATAGTATTAAATAATAAAATAGAAAAAGCCACCCGTAACGAGTGGCTTTTAAAAATAATTTTTTTGTTAGTGAACTACGTTAAATTTACCGGCAGTTAAAACTTCGTTGTGGTTGCCCGAAATTTTATAAGTGTAAATTCCAGCGGCATAAGAACTAACATCCAGCTTTAATGAACCTTCATTCAGGTTTTGCTTATCAACTAATTTTCCGTTAATGTCAAACACTGTTACAATAATTGCGTTTTTAGCAGGAGTAACAAAGTTTACAACAGAATTTGAAGGGTTAGGAAACACTGAAAGATCAATTGTTTCGGCAGAATTCTTTTCAATACCAACAGTTGAAGATTTTAATCTTGTAACAATTGTTTGGGTTGAAGGAGCGCCAAAGCTACTGGCCATGGTAGCAGTTGAAATAGTAAATACAGGTTGTTTAACTCCTGCTGCATAGTATTCGTAATTGATTTGGGTTACCGTTCCGGTAATAATTGAAACAGTGTAATTAATAACCTGAGAAGTAACTACACGGATTGCATTGGTATAAGTAGCTCCCGGAACAATTAAGGTTCCTGTTCCATCAGCTATCGCGTCTGAAGTACCAACAAAAGTTCCTGGTTGGGTAGACACATCCAGAGTACCGCTTGTAGTTGTGCTGGTTGAAGTATTAAGACTCATAGGATATGCGGCGTATAATGCCGGAGCTGTGAAGTTTAAAGTAGCTGTAATTCCGCCTACGCTGATATTACCGCCGTAATATTTTAAACTTGAGGCGTTCGATTTAAAATAAGAGATGTTGTTGGTGCTTGAATATACAGCTATGTCTGCATTGGGATAAGTTGCGTTAGCCACTGTTGAAACGGTATAGCTTGTAACAATATTGCTATGCGTGGTTATTGAACCGAAATTCCAGGTTGAGCCGGCACCTGCAGCGCCAGGATTTATTGCGGCAGAATCACATTGGTAAGTGTCAAATAAATCGCCGTTAGAAGGCGCGTGATTGGCCTGGGTTAAGGTTTGAGCATTAACGCTCAGTCCAAATACAGCCGATAATAATGAAAGATAGATTTTTTTCATGTTGTTATATGTTATAATTTAAGTTTATCAAATTTATGAAAAATACCAATAGGTTTCAGGGAGATATTCTACCGCAGTTTCCCCATTAGCTTAAGTACTTTTTCCACATCTTCCGGGGTATCTATACAATGACTGTCAAATTTAGTTTCGATGCATTTAATTTTATATCCGTTTTCAAGCCACCTCAGCTGCTCAAGTGATTCTGCAAGTTCAAGCGCTGATGGTTGAAGTTTAGTAATTTGTTCCAGGATATCAACCCGGTACGCGTACATTCCCACATGACGGTAATAATCAAAATGCAGATGCCATTCTTTTTCATCTTTCCCTTTAATGTATGGAATAACGTTCCGGCTGAAATATAGCGCTTCCTTATTTTTGTTTAAAATAATTTTCACTTCGCCTTTATCAAACAAAACTTCATGATCGTTGCATTTTATCATTTGAGTAATAATCTCTGTTTTACCATCGCAGGCAACAGCCATGGAATTGATCTGTTCCGGGTCCAGAAAGGGTTCATCTCCCTGAATGTTAAGAACGTAATCAGATTTTTCTCCATTTATCTGATAGGCTTCGTAGCAGCGGTCGGTGCCGCTTGGGTGCTCGGCTTTTGTAATTACTACTTTGGCTCCGAATGTTAAAGCGTGTTCTTTTATCCGTTCATCGTCAGTGGCAATAACAATGCCGGAAAGAGCCGATGCTTTCAACGCTTGTTCATAAACGCGCTGAAGCATTGTTTTTCCATTAATCAGAGCGAGGGGCTTGCCGGGAAAACGGCTTGACGCGTATCTTGCAGGTATTATTCCGATGATAGACATAAATTATAAAATTCAAAAATAACTAAAAAGATTAGGTAATTTAGCGTAATAAATGAAAGTAAAACTTACAGGCATATTGGCCATTTTTTTCATTGTCTTTTGTACCTCATTTATTTCATTAACAGACATTAAACCGGTAAGAATACTGCAACAGATGAATGACAGTATTAAGAGTATTAAGACTGTAAGAGCGCATATTTCAGCCCTTGAACGCGTAGAAAATAAATTTCTTACCGCTAAATCCGAGATAAAGCTACAGGTACATCCACGAAGATTGTATTTTAAAAATTCTCTGAAAAAGCTTGAAATTCTATATAATCATGGTCAGCTAAACAATAAAGCCCTGGTAAAACCCAATACTTTTCCTTACGTTCCGTTAATGCTAGACCCAACTGGAAATTTAATGCGAAAAAATCAGCATTATACCATTCATGAGCTGGGTTTTGATTTTGTTGGAAGATCAGTTGCCTTTACAATTAACAAAGATAAAGAGGGATTGAATAATTTTAAGTATCATGGTAAGGTTAACAAGAATGGATACAGTTGTTATTTTATTGAATACGAAAACAAAAATTTTTCTTATGTGGATTATACCGTTGGCAATAAGGAAACTGTTACATCAATTGCTTTAAAACTGGTTGTAAACGATTATTTGGTGCGATATAAAAATGATCTTCTTAACGATTACGGTTTTCTTAAGCAGGGAAGGATTATCAAGGTGCCAACTTTATTTTGTAAAAAAGCCACCCTGTACATCGATGAAAAAATGATGTTGCCTGTAGCGGTTAGTCTTTACGACGAGATTGGTATTTTTGAGAATTACGAGTTTACAAAAATTGAAACCAACAGGCCGATAAAGGAAGAAGAGTTTTCGAGAAGCTATTCAGGATACAATTTCTAGTTTACAGATCTTTCATTAAAGCCTGGTAAAGCTTGAGCATGTTCTCAATATCCTTCTTGTGAACCTTTTCATCGGGGGTATGTACATTTTCTTCCGCTGCTCCTATAAAACACCAGTCCCACATGTTTTCGGCCATTTGTAAAGCTCCGGCATCACTTCCGCCGGAACCTTCTACTTCCAACTGATAAAGACATTTATGCTTATTGGCAATTGAAATTATTTTGTTTATGTAACTTCTTCTTGGAATAAGGCTATCGCGCATGCTAATTACCGGGCCTTTAGCAAAATGCACCCCATCAGATATCCAGCTGATATCTGAAATAAGGGCTTGCCTTATTTTATACTTTTTCTGAAGGAAGCGTTGCAGGTACTGAACACTGCCACCACCATGTTCTTCATAGGTGCTAAAAACAATTGCACCGTCCTTTAAGGTTTCGGCAAGCTTCAAAGCGTTATATACTCCAAGTCTGTTATCCATATAACAACATTGTATATAATCTTTGTTTTCACGCCAGTTAGGTTTAAACGTAAGTTCTGTGCCTCTCTCGAATTCGCGTTTGCCTTTATATTGTATGCTTTTGGCATTAGTTTTTTTATTCTGCACAATCTTTAACTCAACTTCCTGCACTCCTTTGCTGTCAGATCCAATAAGTTTAAATCCGCTTTTTACAACAGGGCCTCCGATTTTTACAAGTTGTTTGCCATAACGAACCGTAAAACCAATGCTGTCTGTGTGGGCAAAAATGGCTGTGCGTGGTTTACCAAAGATCAGGATAATGTTATCTCCAAGTTCAGGGCCCGATATTACCTGGGGCTTTACTTTCCAGCTTTTTGAATTTTCTTTTATGTAGTAAAGTAAAAATTGTTTCATTGGCCCCTCATTGCCGCTGGGCGCGGGTATATGACACATTAATTTCAGGGTTTCGAAGTGACTTTGTTTTGCGCTCATGTTATAGGGTTTTTAAATATTGTAATTTGGTTTTGTAAAGAGCCGAAAGTTGCGACTCGAGTTTTTCTGAATTTTGTTTTTTTACTCTGAATATAATTGAGTTTCCGTTGTCGTAATTTTGTTCGAGTATTTTACAGTCATTTTCTTTCAGTACTTTCATTACAAAATTCATATCCTCAAAGCTAAACTCTATTTTATATTCAAACAAAATAAATTTCTCTTCAATGTCTGCGTTAGCGATTGCATCGGCTGCCGCTAATTTGTATGCGTTAATTAAACCACTTACGCCAAGTAAAGTCCCACCGAAATACCTCACAACAACAATAAGCACATTTGTAAGTTCTTTGGATTGTAACTGCGCGAGAATTGGTTTTCCAGCGGTATTCGCGGGCTCCCCATCGTCGTTACTGCGATAAGCTTGCGCTGATGGACCAAGTCGCCATGCGTAACAGTGATGTCTGGCTGAAGGATGCAGTTTTCTAAGTTGCGCCAGGTGGATTTTAATTTCATCTTCTGAAATTACGGGAAACGCAAAAGCAAGAAATTTAGAGCCGCGATCTTTAAAAACGCCTTCCGAGGCTTCGCGTATGGTATAATATGAATCGGAAAACAGCATTATAAAGTAATCAGTAATATGGCGGCCACTGCAACAATAATTCCGCTGATATTAATCCACGATAATTTTTCTTTAAAGAAAAAGCGGCCTATAACTGCAGCCAGTATAACATTCGAAAGATTCAGTAAAGTAAATAGCTGCGCACTGCTCATTATTTTCGCGTCGAGCGATTTAAACAAAAAATATATGCTGAAATAATTTGGTACGCCCAATGCAATTCCTCCGATAATGTTTTTAAAATTAAACAGCGTTTTGAAATCAATTTTTTTAGATAATAACTGGTAAACAATAATACATAAACCAATAATGAAGGCGGATAAAAAAATTGTAATGCTAAAAAGGGCACTGTCACGATTACTCTTTATGTAAAAGGCGCTTGTTGCATTGATGGAGAGATCAATTATTCCACTTCCGAAAAAAACGAGGATAGGAAGCCAGATAAGTTGCTTCATGTGTGGCGCATGTTCTCCTGAGCGCGTAGATAAATATACCGCCAGCAACGCCAGAACAATTCCGATAACTTTTAATATTGTTAAAGTTTCATGCAGATATATAATTGAAAAAAGAACCGGGATAACAACACTCATTTTATTTGCGACAGAGGCAGTAGATAAATTTATTTTTTGAGCGGTTTGAGAGATCAGATAAAAAATCCCAATAAACACTCCGCCAAGCGGAACGCATACCATAATCCATTCGCTGCCTGCGATTTCTTTTAAATTAAATTTCGTTTCCAGTGTTATAATTCCGGTTACTGCAGCTGCGATGTAATTAATTATAATCGCAATCAACACGTTTACATTAAATCTTTGGAAGAGCTTAAAAAGAACAAGCAATAAAATGGTAACGAAAATTGTTAAGAGAATGTAAATCATGTGGTGTGTAAAATTAAAATTTATTTTTGGGTATTTCTTTATTACACCCGTTGATAATGTTCCTTTTGGAATTGGAGAGTATTTGTTAATTTTAAAACCACAAATAACAAAATGAAAAGCCTTTATAAAAAAGAAGACGCAGAGTACTTCATCAACAGAATCAACACCCTTTCACATTCTACTCCGGCACAGTGGGGGAAAATGAATGTAGCTCAAATGCTCACACATTGTCAGAAACCTCTTGAAATAGCTTCCGGCGATTTAAAGCCAAAGATCAATCCGATAGTTAAGTTTTTATTTGGTAAGGGTGCGAAAAGACAGTTGCTTGCGGATGCTCAATTAAAAAAGAATCTCCCAACTTTTGCGGAAGCTAAGATAGCGGATGCTAAAGTTTTTGAGGCTGAAAAAAGTAAGCTCATTAAATTGATTCAGGGATTTCAACAAAAAGGTGAATCGGGTTTAACTAAAGATCCTCATCCTTTTTTCGGTGAGCTTAGTGTAAAGGAGTGGGATATTTTACAGGTTAAGCATCTCGATCATCATTTGCGTCAGTTTGGCGCTTAAAAATTTAATTTAATTAATTATGGCATTCATAACAACTGAACAGCAAAATAATGTCCTGCTTATAAAGCTTAACAGGCCGGATAAATTCAACAGCTTTAACAGAGAAATGGCTTTATTGCTTATCTCCGAGCTGGAAAAGGCGGAAGCGGATAAGTCAGTAAGGGCCATTGTTATTACCGGCGAAGGAAAAGCTTTTTGCGCGGGACAAGATCTTGCTGAGGCACTTGATCCAAACGGGCCCGGAATAAAAAAAATTGTAGATGAGCATTATAATCCAATTATTTTAAAAATAAGAAATATAGAAAAGCCTGTAATAGCTGCTGTTAACGGCGTGGCGGCTGGAGCAGGGGCAAACCTGGCCCTTGCCTGCGATATTGTTTATGCTTCAAAGTCAGCTTCATTTATTCAGGCGTTCAGTAAAATTGGATTAATTCCTGATAGCGGCGGAACATATACTTTACCAAGGCTTGTTGGCCTGAATCTTGCGAGCGCGCTAATGATAACCGGCGACAAGATGGGGGCTGAGGATGCAAAGAGTTTTGGAATGGTTTACAAAGTTTATGAAGATGCTGAACTTTTACAACAAAGTCTTGCTAACGCTGCGCAGGTTGCCGCAATGCCAACAAAAGCCATTGGTTTAACCAAGCGTTTGTTAAACCAAACTTACAATAATGATCTTAAGCAGCAACTTAATGCAGAGCGTGATATACAGGTGGAATCTGCAAACAGTTATGATTATAACGAAGGTGTAAAAGCTTTTTTAGAAAAACGGAAGCCGGAATTTAAGGGCGAGTAATTACTTAAACCAACTGCTGTACATCAGATAATTATTAGCAATACGATCAATCTCTCCGCTAATTAATTCCTGAGAAATATCTTTTACTTTCCTGGCTGGAACTCCTGCGAATATGCATCCTGAGGGAACTATGGTTCCTTCCGTTACAACGGCTCCGGCGGCAATAATAGTGTTGCTTCCTATTTCGCAATTATCCATTACAATAGCGCCCATTCCTATTAAAACATTTTCATGCACTTTGCATCCATGTACAATGGCGTTATGACCAATTGAAACATTGTTGCCTAAGTCAACTTTTGTTTTCTTATAGGTGCAATGAATAACCGCCCCGTCTTGTATGTTTACTTTATTCCCAATTCTTATACTGTTTACATCTCCGCGAACAACAGCATTGAACCAGATGCTGCAATCGTTACCCATTACAACATCGCCCACAATAGTTGCGTTGGGTGCAATAAAACAATTTTCGCCTAGTTGCGGCGCGATTCCATTTACAGGTAAAATTACAGGCATGATTTTGGTGTTTAATAATGCAAAATTCAAAAAGTTTTTGGTTTAATAAAAAATAGATTTACATTTGTTCACTCAAATGACAATTATTCGCAATAATTATTTCAATAAACAGATGTGCCGCATTCACTGGCATATGTGTATGCGATAGTCTTTTCTTTTTTCTTTCCCTTTTTATTATCCACAAAAAAATTAAACCGTTATGGTACAATTTGATATACAGGAACAAATCCTGGAAAAATTAAACGCTCTGGTTGTTGTTTTAAACATCAATGGTAATGCCGAGTACATCAGTCAGTCGGCTGCGCAGCTTTTGGGTTATAATCCTGAACAGCTCAAAGGAAATAACTGGTGGGATGTTACACGTTTTTCCGCTCCTGAAGGGGAACAAACGAAAAACAAAATCCTTTCCGTGATGAAGCAGAACAAAAGTACAACGCAAAGTTTTGAGCACTTGTTCCGGACTTCATTCGGTGGGAAAAAATGGATCCGTTGGAATGTATCTTTTCTGAATGAAGATCAAATCATTGGGATTGGCTATGACGTAACCGATAAAAAAAGCCAGGAAAAACAACTGCTTGAGCGAAATCTTAGGTTGCTGGAACAGAACAAGGAAATAAAGGATAGTATTTTTTATGCTCAGCGGATACAACAAAACAGTTTACAGTCTGAAGAATACATTAAGTCGGTTTTCAACAAAAATTTTGTAATGTATAAGCCCAAGGATATTGTAAGCGGTGATTTTTATTTTTTCTTTCAGGATGAAGATAATAAATACGCGATTGTGGTAGACTGTACTGGTCACGGCGTTCCGGGAGCTATGATGAGCATGGTTGCCAATTCAATTATAAAAGAAGTTTTGCTGAATAAGAAAGCAAAAGCAGTTTCGCAGATATTGTATGAGCTCGACAAGGAATTGTTCAAGAGTATAAATTCATACAGTAACGGAATTAGCAGTGACGGTATGGATGCGGCGGTAATAAGCATCAATAAACGAACTAACCGTTTGCACTTTGCCGGCGCGTTTAGACCGATGATAATTATTAGAAACGGGCGGGTAATTGAGTTAAAGGCCAGCCGTTTTCCTTTGGGATTTTATAATGATGTAGAAAAAATCTTTGAAGAGCATGTAATATTATTACAGCCTGACGATAACCTTTATATGTTTACCGATGGCTTTATTGATCAGTTTGGTGGAAGAGATAACAAGAAATTGAATAAAAGAAACTTTAAGGAGCTTTTGATAACAGCAGCGGAATTAGCAATAGATGAACAGGAGGCATTTCTTGAATATTCTTTGAATAACTGGAAACAGGAAGAAGAGCAAACCGATGATGTGCTTGTGGTAGGAATAAAAGTCTGATCGAACTGATCAGACTTTTTATCACTTAAATCTCTCCGCGTTTGGCGGCTTTCTTTAATTTTTTATTTGCCATAATAGCGATTTCAACCCTGCGGTTTTGCGAACGTCCTTCTATTGTTTCGTTGGAAGAAATTGGTTGTTTTTCACCATAGCCAACAGTTGTTATACGATTGCCTTTAATGCCCTGCATTTTGGTGAAATTTGCGACAGACTCCGCACGTTTTACTGAAAGCTCCTGATTGTATTGATCATCTCCGGTATTATCAGTGTGGCCTTCGATTAAAACATCTGTATCATCATATTTTTTAAGTACGTTGGTAAGTTTCATAATGTTATCACTGGCTGCGGGTTTGAGGCTGCTTGCGTTAATATCAAAGAGTATTCCTGAATCGAAAGTAATTTTAATGCCTTCGCCAACACGTTCAACTTTGGCGCCTTCAACATCTCTTTGAATTTCCTCAGCCTGTTTGTCCATGTAACGGCCAATAGCCGCACCGGTTGCGCCTCCAACAGCCGCTCCAATGATTGCGCCAAGTATTGTGTTATTGTTTGAGGCCTTTCCAATTGCCGCGCCGGCTGCCGCGCCTGCACCAGCTCCAATTGCCGCGCCTTTTTTAGTTTTGTTCCAGCTTTTGCAGGAACCTATAATGATTGAAAGGGCTAAGAAGACGATCAGAACTTTTTTCATGATTAATAGATTTTAGCTAAAGGCACACTAAAAGCATGCCAGCAGAACAACTATACTTCTATTAATTATTTATAAGAATTGTTGTGAGGAAATTAATTCTCTGGACTTTGAACAAATCAAAAGAGTCCTGGCATGAGGCCTCCGGCAACTTTTTTCATTTCCTCTTCATGAACTTTATCGGCCTTTTCAATAGCCGTGTTCATTACCTTAAGCAGGTATTTTTCAAGTTCGGTTTTATCGCCATGCTGAAGCGATGGTGCAATGGAAATATTTTTTATTTTTCTTGTCCCTGTTATAGTTACTTTAATATCTCCGTCTGCTCCTTCAACGGTTAGAATTGTATTTTCAAGTTTTTCTTTTATCTCATCGGCAATCTTTTTAGCTTCTTTAAGCTTGCCCATCATGTCGCCCATTTTTCCAAACATAGTTTTACTTTTTTAATTCTTCCGGTATTAAACAAACAGGTATTGGACTAGTCTTATGCAAATTTGCCTTGTACCGTGAAGTGTAAATTTGCATGACTTCATTTTGTCTTTCGTTGAGTTTGTAATTTTCCTTATTGGCAATATACTCCATTGCCCATTCCAGTTCAGGATATGTTGCGCCAATTTGATCTTCATCAGTGCGGCAATCGGCAAAAAGGCCGTCTGTGGGTTTTGCTTTGAGGATGCTTTCAACAACGCTAAGTTCTTTTCCAAGTTCATAAACCTGCGTTTTATAAAGATCCGCAATCGGAGAAAGATCCACTCCGCCATCGCCATATTTGGTAAAAAAACCAATGCCAAAATCTTCAACTTTATTTCCGGTGCCGGCAACAAGTAATTTGTGATGTGTTGCAAAAGCATAAAGCGTAGTCATGCGTATCCTGGCTCTTGCGTTAGCCATGGTAAGAAAATCCTGAATTTTTTGTGGCAAAGAAACTTCAAAGGCTTCCAAAGCATTGCCTAATTCAACCGTTTCTGATTCTACGTTGCTGAATTTTGACTTTAACCATGTTATATGTTCATTGGCGCGCTCAAATTCTGTTTGAAACTGGCGTATTGGCATATTAAGAACAATGACACGTTTGCCGGTAAGTGCGCACAGCGCAGAGGTCACGGCGCTGTCAATCCCCCCTGAAATTCCAATCACAAAACCATTTGTTTTGGAATTATCAGAGTATTCCTTAAGCCATTTTACTATATGATCTGCAACCTGTGCGGCTTTCATTATAATGCTTTTAACTAAATTTTGTTTGTAAAGTTATGAAATTGAAGTGAGCTTTTTAAAAGCTGCTGTTTATTTTTGCAAGGTGGATCAACGGGCAATTCAGTATCAGAAAAATTCGGATATCTTAAGGAAATATCTTCCTGAAGATGCTGTTGCAACAATTGCCCAATGGATAGTTGAATATGATTTCAAACTAAAGATTACAAAAGAGAGAAGTACAAGATTAGGAGATTATACTTCGCCACATAATGGATTAAATCATACGATAACCGTTAACCATAATCTGAATAAGTTTTCTTTTCTGATAACTCTTGTGCATGAAGTAGCGCATCTTGTAACATTTAATCAGCATAAAAATACGGTTATGCCGCACGGAAAGGAATGGAAACAGAATTTTCAGATACTCATGCAGCCTTTTCTTACAACAGATATTTTTCCGCTGGAAGTTTTTGCGGCTTTAAGAAAGTATCTTCAGAATCCGGCTGCGGCCAGCTGCACAGATACCCAGTTGCTGCGGGTATTAAAACTTCATGATAATGATAACGAAACCCTGTTTTTAGAGCATTTGCAGATTAATACTTTATTCCTTTATAATGGTAATAAGGTTTTTAAAAGGGGAGAGAAGCTGAGAAAAAGAATTAAATGCACTGAAATAAAGTCCGGCACAGTTTATTTATTTAATCCGCTTACCGAAGTGGAAATTTTTGAAAGTTTTAACGCTCAATAACTTTTGTTGCAAGCACTACATTCGATTTGTTTATCTGTTTTCCATCAATAATATCAAGCATTAGTAAAGAGGCGTTCTTTCCAATTTCTTCAATAGGCTGAGAAACGGAAATTACCTGCTTGTCAATTATATTAAACAATTCGATGTCGTCGAAACATGCAATTTTGAGTTTAGAATATTTTTCAAACTCTTTTTTTCTAAGCGTTTTAAGAAGCGCTGTTGCTATATGGTTATTAAGCGCGTAAACAGCGTCAAGGTCGGGATGCTTGCTGATAAGTTCTGTAAGCGCCTTCTCCACATCCTCGCTGATATTATCAAAACGTATTAGTTTTATCAGATTATCATCCTGCTTTAATTTATTTTTTACGAGCGCGTCTTTATAACCGTTTACGCGGTCTTCAATTGTGCTGAGGTAAGCAGGAGAAATGGAAAGGCAGCCAATTTTTTTACAGCCTGATTTGATGAGGTGGTTCACAACGTCAAGCGAGCCGCCGTAATTATCAATAACTACATAGTTTGTATTAAAAAGAGGTAAAAGCCTGTCTATAAAAACAAGTGGGGTTTTTGTAAAACGGGGCTGGTCATAAAATGAAGAGTCTTTAAATGTTGTTGCAACAATAACTCCATCAACGCCTTGCTGGTTAAGCATCATTTCAACAAGACGCTTTTCCTTCTCTTCATTTTCTTCGGTGCTGCATACCATAAGATTGTATCCCCTGTCAAATAAAACATGTTCAATGTTTTTTGCAATGGTTGAATAAAATGGATTGGAGATATCTGCAACAATTAATCCTACAAAAAAGCTTTTACCCGTTCGAAGAGCCTTTGCAAATTTATTGGGGGTATAATCCAGTTGGGCAACTGCATCTAAAACGGCAGTTTGTGTTTTTTTACTAATCCCATACTGATTTCCTTTACCATTCAAAACCATCGATATCAGGGTTTTTGAATAACCCAGTTGTTTTGAAAGGTCTTCTAATTGCAATCTCTTCATACTGTAAGGTTTTTGCGGGTTATTAAGGCAGGTTTTAGCGACTTAAATTTAAGCTTATTAAGTAAATCTAAAACATTTTCAGAAATATTTAAAAGGATTTAGACTTAAGGCTATTAAAAGTAAGACGATTTTTGTTTTTTTGTAGTCGAAACAAAAATCTCAACAAGTTTTTAAACCACTGCTTAATTGGTGTTTTTATCATTAGGTTTGTGAACTTTAAAATTAGTGTAATTAAACAAGTTCTTCTTTATGAAAGTATCTAAACTAGCCGAAAACATTATAGGTTCAGAGATCATTAAACTAGCCGCTGAGGTAAATGAAAAAATAAAACAGGGCGAAAAAATCTATAATCTTACTATTGGAGATTTTAACCCAAAACAATTTCCTATTCCTGAGGAGCTGAAACAATATATTGTTGATGCTTATAATGACGACCAGACAAATTATCCGGCAGCGGATGGAATGGCTGAGTTACGGCAGGCCGTGAGCGGCCTTTTAAAGCAAAGGGCCGGTTTAGATTATAAACCTGACGAAATATTGATAGCCGGCGGAGCAAGGCCGATTATTTATTCCATTTTCAGGGCATTGGTAGATGCTGATGACACGGTAATTTTCGCGGTGCCTTCATGGAATAATAACCATTACAGCTATCTTAATTCGGCTAAACAAATGGTAATTGAGGCTAAAGCCGAAAATAATTTCATGCCTTCCGCTGCTGATATCAAACCTCACATTTCAAAAGCCTCTTTAGTGGCACTTTGTTCACCTCAAAACCCTACAGGAACCGTGTTTACCAAAGAAGGACTTGAACAAATATGCGACCTTATCATAGAAGAAAATAAAAAACGCAGTCCCGCGCAAAAACCGGTTTACCTGATGTATGACCAGATATATTGGGCTTTAACTTTAGGCAACATCAAACATTATGACCCTGTAAGTTTACGTCCTGAAATGAAAAATTACACCGTATTTGTAGATGGCATTTCCAAATCGTTAGCGGCTACCGGAGTGAGGGTTGGTTGGAGCATGGGGCCAAAATTTGTTATCGATAAAATGAAAGCTATTCTTACTCACATAGGGGCATGGGCGCCTAAGGCTGAGCAGTTAGCCACTGCCAGATATCTGAGTCAGCTCGACAAATATGATAGTTTTCTTGTAACTCAAAAAGAAAAGATCAGTACACGTTTATCAGGCTTTCATAAAGGGTTTCAGGCATTGAAAGCCGAAGGTTACTCTGTGGATTCCATTTCACCGCAGGCAGCAATATATTTAACCGTAAGATTTGCGCTTCATGGGAAGAAAACCACGGAGGGAAAAGCATTAAACACAACAAAAGATATTACGGGTTATTTGTTGGATGAAGCGAAACTGGCTATTGTGCCGTTTTATGCTTTTGGTGCCAAGGAAGATTCTGACTGGTATCGTTTATCAGTAGGAACTTGCAGTATAGAAGATGTGGAAGGAGTTATAACTTCGCTACGAAAAGCATTACAGAAGCTATCTTAAAACATAGAAAGAGTTCTATTCGGCTAAATTATTTCTGATTAAAGTAGGCTTAGAGTGAGCATAGTTCAATAATAGAGAAAAATTATTTTTGATTTGGAAGCGAAGGAAATAATGCGGGATATAATAAATGTGAAGCCGGAATCATCTTACGCCAGGATTGCGGCCCTATACTTTAATGATAAGATACAGGCCAGTCAGTTTGTTGTGGAATTATACGACGACTACCTTGAGTGCCCACTTGCAGCTATGAATGTTTTTGGTATAAAAACCTGTTTGAAAATTGTCGAATTCTGCAGGCAAAACTAATGCCATTAAGCCAGTCAACCATTGGTTTTATCCGGGATTTTTGGAAGCCATGCTTATTTCTAAATCATAACAAAACTGGGAAAGGCAAGCAAAGTAAAAAATTTTTGACCATTGATAAATTCAAGTTTGTCAAAAATTTTAAACGCAAGCGCCTTTGCTGACTTTCTATCGAAAAATCAATTCACCCCTAACGCACGCTCAGCGACGGGCAGGTCTAACGCTCGGGTACGGTGGTTGTGGCTCTCGAAACTACCAGAGCTGCTAGCCTAAATTAGTTAACCCTCAAAAAGTAATTATGTAGTTTATTTTCTTTTACTTTTCCTTAGAGATGAAAAAGTAAACAATTCGCCGTGGCGGATCAAGGCCCGTCGATCTTTCCCTCAGCGCTAGTCACCCTGAGCGGAGTCGAAGGGTGATTACAAAGTGAACTTTCAGTAAAGAATGTTGCTATTCAATAGAGAATTATTATTTGTGTAATCCGCACGAACGGGGTGTTATGGGCATGTGCGATTGTAATCACGCTACTCCTGTTAAACCGTCCCAATGCAATTTATCTTTCTCCTCAATGTGTTTCATCACTTCGCCTATTGCATCGTCAATAAGCGTGATTTTGCCATCGTGATGCGCAACTTTTTCAAATTGGTTTTGATGAGAAAACCAATGATACAACTTCGTGTTATGAAATACTCCATCGTCAGGTGAGAAAATGATCTTCATCCTATCATCTACTTCACAGAATCCTTTTGGGTACTTAAACAAAGTATAGAGTTCCAGGAATCTCCTTAGTGCATTCGGTAAAAGAATCTTAAATTCAAAAGTATCTTTACTTGCAGAATCATTATAGTCTTTCAGGATTGCGAAAATATGAGCGTACTCCGATTTGTGGCTTCTCAAGGTTTTTGGCAAGTTTTTAATTGTAGATGTGTCTGCCGTAGTTCGGTTGATCAGATAATATGGACATTTCTCAGGTTTCGTGTCTGCTCTGTTTTCATTTTTGAATAAATTGCTATCAAGTAAAACAGAGAAAAACTCAAAGTTGTGCGTAGAGATGAAAAGTTGAAGATAATCATCCTTGTCCTTGAAGAAGTGCTGAATGAGTGAGCGTACCTGAAAAATGTGGTTGCTGTCTAAACTTGAAATCGGGTCATCAAAGAATATAATGGTGTCCTTGAGTTTGCCTTCTTTTTTCATTGATTTCAACTCTGTCAGGAAATAGGCAAAGGCAATAGCAGTTTTCTCCCCCTCACTTAAATTAGTGGCAGGATGTGTCCCTCTTTTTAAAACAAATTTATCTTTTTCAATTGCTATTTGAATGTCCTCTCTATTCAAGAATATTTTTAGATATGTATTTAATTCTTCTTGTCCTTTAACTGTATTCTTCAATAAACCTTCTAACCTTAATATTTCAGCATCATTTTCGTCAAGTTTCTTTTGGCATCGTTTTACTAAGTCAACAGCTATCTCATTCTCTTTTTCTTTTGTTAAATAATCTTCTGCGATTAAATATTCGACAACATAATGACGAATTATTAAGGCGAGTGCTTCTCTTTTTTTCTCCTCAAATTTTGAGACGAATAAATTGTGTTCTTCAATTACCTCAATAACGCCTTGAAGCTCTGATTTAACAGAAACAGTTTTGTATTCGGTCGCTTGAATCGAACTAAAGTAATTCCCTTCCTTTCTCTTTAAGTCGAATGTAAAAATATCAAGTTCTCCTTTGTATTTTTCTTTTTGTGTTTCGTTATTCTTAATCGCCTGTTTGTATTTGTCTCTAAGGTGTCGTGCTATTTTGCTTTCGTGTGGAAATTGAAAATTTAGCCCTGATATGTCGGTGGTTATCGCCTCTCTTATTTTCTGAATTGCTTCTTGAATCTCCTTTAGTTTTTCTGAATAATATTGATTTAGAGATTTTATTCTTTCGGATTTTAACTCGTTGTCGCAAAATTTACACTTAGTCGAGTCTTTGTGTAAATGGAGTCCTGTCTGAACCCAGTTGAAAAGATCTTTATCTTCATCTAATTCAGGGAATGGGACTGCTTTCGGTGCAGAATCCTCCAAGATTTCTTTTACTCTTTTCCCAATTGCGTCTAATGCTTCGATCAAAACAAAGTTATTGTCTTGCACAAGAAAATCATTTGTAGCAATAGCCTGTTCTTTGACCTCTGTAACTTTGTCGGGGGCCAAGGTGTGTCTTGTTAAATCAGATTTTATTTCTGCTACGAGGGTGATGAAATGACTTTTATTGAACTCATTGCTTTTGATCTGGTCGTTTAGGTATTTCCGAATTTCAGTCGCCTGCTTTGAAAACTTTCCATTATCCTTCGCATAGTCAGCAAAAGCTAAAACAATCGCTTCATTTTTTTTCCTTATTGTGTCGATTTTGGGATTCCATCTGTTTCGTAGAGAATCGATTTTTGGCTGAATGTCTCCTGCTTCATCACCTAAGTAAAAATATATTGGTTCAAATCCTTGGTTGTTTTCCTTGTCCCATAAAAAGATATCTTTTACGTAAAAAGAATTGAAAACCTTAACCCAATATGGAAAGGTTGCTACCTGGTCTTGTGTGAACGTTTCAGTGTTTCTCTCAATTTCGAATGTGTATTCGGCGGCAGGGAAGTGAATTTTACTTTTCTTCTCAAGATTGTTGAAAAGCTTTGAGAAAGTCGTTTTTCCAGAATAATTCCAACCATATATCAGATTACGTTTTTTAAATGAATTGATTGAAGCATCCCAACTGAAATTCTTGAAGATGCCGAAATCTTTTATCCTATTTAACTTCGTAATCATTTATGTCTTTTGATTCTTAATGTATGTCGGCCAGCATTACCCCTAACTTGTATATGGCTTCACAAACAAACATTTACTCATAATTATAAATGTTATTTATCGCCAACTCAAAGTTAAAAGAAAACGTAAATTAAATAGTTGCTGTTAGTAAATGCAATAAAACTTCCGGTAGTTTTACCTAGGTGAAAAGGTAGGTGGTTTTTAAGCAAGCCCTGTTCTTTTCAGCCATTCCAGTTTAGCTTGTGAAAAAGTTGCATGCCCAATATTGCATTGCAGTTTATAACTGTCTACCCGTATAGCCTGGTTAACTATAAAATCGTTACACCACCACTCGCCAAGCAATCTAATATGGTCTACATCTTTTTGTTCTATGGCGTCCATGTCCAAATTAAGAAGGCTTTCAAAAATAGCTCGGCCATCGGCATCCAGTTGTTCAGGGTATTTCCATTTATTTTGCACAGGTGAGTAAACGGGTTGCAGCAATGGGTTTAACCGTATAATTCCCGGCACAGCGTGTTCATCGGCCTTGCCGCCCAAAAACATATGGGCCATATAATTGGCCGCATCAGGCGGTTCGGATAGGATGGAGGTTGCCATTTTTTCAATGGCCCCGCTAAGCTTTGGTTTTTCAATGGTTTTAATTAATACAGGGCTTTCTGCATTGTCGGTTATTGTAAAGCCTTTTACCGGAAGTAAATTATTGGCTGTGCCAATGCTTAATACCTGCAACTTATGAAAATCCAACCGCGCATGATCAAACAAGGCAAGGGCTTCGGTAATCCCAATCAAAACCGGGTTGTTGTTGCCTCCAACAGCGCCGTCCCACAACTGGTGCAGCACATTATTTATTTTAAAGGTGGCGGGTTCATCAAAATACTTAATAGGTGCATTGCTTGCGGCGTGTATGGCCTGTGCTAAACTTACTTCGTGCTGGTTGGTATACGGCTGCGATTTACTGGCACTATTGGTTCTGAAAAACGTGGCGCGGTTACGGTCGTAATCAAAGCCGCAAAAAATAATGTTTTCAGGCAAATCCTTTCTTATCAGTTTCAGGGCGGTTAATGGCACCTTTGCCGTTTCAGGCAGCAGCTCTTCAAGCGCACTTATCTTACGACTGGTTTTGTATTGCGGACCAAAACCCAACGCTGTTGCCATGTGTTCAAAGCCATTTTTTTCGTACCATTTTAGTTTGCTGAATACTTTTTTGCGAACCACTTCGCTTAAAAACAAATTGGTTACTTCGTCAATGTCTTTCTCATACAGTTCAATCATGGCGGCCAGCATCAGGCTTCCGCCTGAATTGCTAACCACAACGTCAAACTGCTGTAAAATGTCTTTGCATTTTGTTCCCACTTTGGTGTTTCTGTAAATTTCTTTTAAGGCCATGCTCTGGAGCAGTGCCCAGGAGCCGCCTCCGTCTAACGATAATATTTTGTAGGGAGTCATGGTTGTTGAATTTTAAATGATGAATAATTTTTTTTGTCCTTTTCTCTTATTTGAAAAACAAAAAGACGTCTCGATACGGCTGTATTCCAAATTCTCAGCCTACTACCATTGACGTTTTTTGTATATCGTTAATTTTCAAAGTTTTTCGACCGTTCTTTTTCTTGCTAAAAAGAACCAAAAAGCAAGACTGCAAAGTATTTAGCTAAAAATAAGGAAACATCAAGCCGGATGCAGAAGCGCTTCGCGAGAGGCACCTGCATCCTTCAACACAAGCCTTCGCATTTGATGTTTCCTTATTTTCTTAACGCCAAATCCTTTGAGGTCGATCCCGATTTTCTCAACGTCATTAATTATTGATTTTCCGCCAAGGAATTATCCCTCGACGAGACAAAAGTGAGGTATGGCCTCATAGAATTTGTCGTTAAAAACTACTTTGTTCTTTAAAAGGAGTTATCAAATAACGTTGCCCGTCATCGCGAGGAGCTCCTGTTGCACGACAGCGACGAAGCGATCTTTACAGATGCAAGGTTAAAGATTGCTTCGCTCCTTTGTCGCTCGCAATGACGGAATGAAAACATCACCCTGCATCTGCTTTAGTCAATTTTGCTCCTTGTGCAATTACGTTTAAAAGATTACGCTTTACTTCGCTTTTCATAGGAGCGTGGCCTCCAAGTATGCAGGCTTTTTGCAGTAGGTACAGTGTAAACAGCGCCTGATTAATGGCAAGTACACCCAATGCGGTAAACCAGTTGTTAGTCAGGTCATCAGTTTGTTTAAGTGTTTTATGTAATAACTGCAAACTAAAGTTACCCGGGTTTTGTTGTGCAAGCTCATCGGTTGTTTTTATCAGGGCTTCTTTATTAACTACGCCCAATAGTGTTTTTATGGCAATATCTCGTTTCATGATTTCTGATTTTTATTGAAAGAGAGCTGTCCTGCAAAAAGTGGACAGTCTCTTAAGGTTAAAGAATTAAAGCGGGATGATGTATTCCGGAGCGAGCACATGTTCGCCAAACACAGTTACCAGCACTACGCGGAACCAGTATTTCTGCCCACTCTCCAGGTTACCGATAAAGGAGCTGCTAACGTTGGTGATGTTGCCTGTTACAAACGGATTGTTGGCCATTGGGTCCTTACAATATTCCCAGCGGTAAAATGTTTTTGGACGTGCTTTACAGCGCAGGCCAACCGCGCCTCTGTCGTCGGGTAAAAACACTTCGAAGTCGGGTTTATTAATAACCGGTTTTGTTTTTAGGTCAAGAGTGGCGAGTATAACAATTTCGTCGTCGTTTCCGGCAATGTACTCCACGTACTTTGCAAGAAGGCGCAATTGTTTTAACACGTCTCTTTTTTTAGCATGCATAAAAGCCACTTTGCTTTTACCTCCATCGGCCGCGTCGTTCCATGCCAGTTCAAGATCGTTAATGGCGCTGTTAACCACAGAAATGCTTGGGCTTGGGGTGGTGAATACACCCGGATTATTGGCAATGGCATCGCTAATTTGCCTTGCCCTGTTGATCAGTTGTGGGACTGATAATGTACTTACATTCAGTGCCACGTTTAAAAAATTACTCATTGTAATTATTTTTATTAATGACAGCTGAACCTGCTTTTTCATTCCTAAGACGAGTCGGCGTATTATTGATTAAAGACCTTTACGCCGGGAATGCGGTTTTGTTTGAATTTGTTCCGGTTACGGAAATCCGGTCAGGGAGTGCAGTGCGTAAGCGGTTAAGCTAAAATTTCACCGAACGTGTACTGCGTTACCTGAAGCGGTTGTTTTCGATCGTTGTAAAAATAACGAGTTACGGTTCTTTTTTAATTTGCTTTAGCTGCTCCTTTGGCTTTGCTAAAGCTTTTGCTTCATGGTTTTTAGTGTTTTTAATTTTAATGTTTTTGTTTTAGCAAGCTTGCTTTGTATGTAATAACGCATGAATACTAAGTAAAGTACAGGCACTTTTATAAGTGGCTTTTTGAAAGCATTTAAATGGCTGAAAGAATAAAATATCTGGAAACGTTTCGGTTTTATAGTTAAACCTATCGATGCGATAGTTAAACCTTTAATGTTTGCAGTTAAACCTATGGATGCGATAGTTATACCTTTAATATGTGAAGTTAAACCTATCGATGGGCTAGTTAAACCTTTAATGTTTGCGGTTAAACCTATCGATACGACAGTTATACCTTTAATACCTGAAGTTAAACCTATCGATACGACAGTTATACCTTTAATACTTGCAGTTAAACCTATCGATGAGATAGTTATACGTTTAATACTTGAAGTTAAACCTATCGATGGGATAGTTAAACCTTTAATGTTTGCAGTTAAACCTATCGATAGGATAGTTAAACCTTTAATGTTTGCAGTTAAACCTTTGATACTTTAAGTTAAACCTTGAGATGCGATAGTTAAACCTATCGATACGATAGTTATACCTTTAATGTTTGCAGTTAAACCTACAGGTACGATAGTTAAACCTTAAGATGCGATAGGTATACCTTTAATACTTGAAGTTAAACCTATCGATGCGATAGTTAAACCTTTAATGTTAGCAGTTAAACCTTGGGGTACGATAGTTATACCTTTAATACCAGCAGTTAAACCTATCGATGGGATAGTTAAACCTTTAATATGTGAAGTTAAAGGGCCAATGGCTAATTCAGAGAGTATAAAATATATAGGCTCATAAAAAATTCACAATTCATCCTTCCCAGCAATAAAAATTAATCCTACTTTCATACCGAATTCGACAAATTCCAGTCGCGTCCTTACTCCAGACTTTTTGAAAATATTTTCAGCGTGGTTTTTCACGGTTTTTACCGATCGGCATAATTCATTAGCAATTTCATCATAATTTTTATTTGCCTGAAGAAGATAATGTATTAATTTAATTTCGGTGTTTGAGTATATTAGTTTATAGTAATGTCTGTCCTTCGGTGCAGCGTTTTGGAGCAGATAAGGAATATTATCTTTAAAGACACCATATTGACTGACCCTGTATATTGCTTCAAATAAAATTTTTACATCCATGTTTTTTGATAGGTATGCTTTTGCGCCTCTGTTAAACATATCTTTAATCAATTCGTCATCATAATACCTTGAAAGAATAATTGTTTTTATTTGCGGAAAGTTTTTGGAAAGCGCATTTAGAGTTTTGCTTCCATTAAGAACAGGCATTTCAAGATCAAGAAGTACAATCTGCGGATTTTTTGTTTTAAGAATCTGCTTCAAAATTATTCCATTCTCAGCTTGGTCAATAACATTTATTTCGCTGTTCTTGAATATGTTTACCAAGCCTTGTCGTGGTAAATTTTCATCATCAACAATGATGATGTCGATTTTAGGGGTCATAAAAACAAAATGTTCACCTAAATTATTCGAATAATTAATATTCAGGTTATTTTCCGAGAGATTTTAGATAATTTTAGGTCTAAAGTCCTATAAAATACATCCATTCTTAGATCTATAGTGGATATGTTTGTCGCTATTTCCCACATAAAAGTTAATAATTTTATTTAAGAACTAAATTATGATTTTGCTAACTAGTTTGCAATAGCCTAATATTTGGTCATAGATTTAACTTGTTAATTATTCTAGCCAAAACATTTTTGTCCTCAAAAAAAATCTCAATCTTTTCATGTATTCGCTTTTTACTTTCTAAGTATTGGTAAAAGGTGCTTTGATGGTCAAAATTAATTATTAATTCAACCATATAAGTATTTTGGTTAGGAATTTCTGATATTTTTGAAATTATACCCTTTAATTTTAATTCCTTACCATCAAAAGGGTTACGTATTTTTAGGAATGATATTTGACTCTTTTTTAAATCAGGATAAGTAGTTTTTAAAATTGTAAATCGACCAATTATTGTTCGGTTCTCAACCGAAATACCTATTTCGGAGGTGATTACATCTGGGTACCGAATGAAATACATGAGAAAAAATATAAGTATAAAGAATAACATCAGTGAAAAAAATCCCCATCTTGTTACCCATTGAGGAGTTTCAAATACTGTATCATAACATTCACTACCACTTAAATCAATTGGCTCTTTGTTTTTCATGATCATGCTCCTAATTCTAATTGATTTTTCACAAGTTCATAATAAGCTCCTCTTTTGCTAGTTAATTCTAAATGGTTTCCCTTTTCAATGATTTCGCCATTATCTAAAACAAGGATTTGATCTGCATTCATAACTGTACTAAGTCTATGAGCTATAATTATTACGGTTTTATCTTTAAAAAACTCGTTTAAATTTTTCATAATAATTTTTTCGTTATTCGCGTCAAGCGCGCTTGTTGCCTCGTCAAACAGAAGTATCTCTGGATTTTTATAGACTGCCCGCGCAATTAAAATGCGTTGCTTTTGCCCCACGCTAAGGCCATCACCTTCCATTCCTATTTTTGAATCATAACTTAAGGGAAGACTTTCGATATATTCCAAAATATTTGCAACGAAAGCTGCATTTCGCAATCTTTTCGTGTCAATAGAGTCTTCGCCAACTGCAATATTATTGGCAATAGTGTCAGAAAAAATATATCCTTCTTGCATTACCACCCCGCACTTACTTCTTAGTTTCCTAGGTGAGATATCGCTTAAGTTGATATTGTCATTAATATATATTACTCCGCTGGAAGGGCCATAAAATTTTAACAACAACTTTAATAATGTTGTTTTTCCACTGCCGCTTGAACCTACTATAGCAGTAATTTTGTTTGCCGGAATTACACAATTAATATTTTTCAGTACAGGATTAGCACCTCCGCTATTATATTCGAAAGAAAGATCTTTAATTTTAAATGAAATATTCTTAGAAAGTTCCGAATGTAATTTTATAGCAACTTGTTCTTCATCTTTTTTGCTATGAATTTCGGACAAACGTTCAAGACTTAATTTAGCATTTTGCCATTGTTGAGTGAAATTAACAATGTCGAGAATAGGAGCATTTAGTTGTCCAATGATATAACTTATTGATAACATCATGCCTAAAGTGACCACGTCTTCAAGAACGAGTTTTGCCGCCAAAAAAGTGATGATAATATTTTTTAATTCATTAATCAACGCTGACCCTGAGTTTTGCAGGCTACTTAACGAAAGACTTTTCAAGTTAATTTGAAAAAGTTTAACCTGTAATATTTCCCATTGTTGTCTTTTTTTATTTTCAGAGTTATTCAGTTTTATTTCCTGCATCCCTGTAATCAATTCCACCATATTGCTTTGGTTTTGACCAGCTTGCTGAAAACGCTTATAATCAAGAGCAGCTCTGCGCTTTAAAAAAAAGAGAATCCAAGCAAAGTATAATACTGTACCAATTGCAAATACAAAGAATATTAGCATATTGTACCAGGCAAGAATAACCGAGAAGACAATAAAATTGAAAAGAGAGAAGAGTGTATAGAGAGAGGAGCCGGTTAAAAAGGTTTCGATACGACCATTATCTGAAATCCTTTGCATGATATCGCCAACCATTTTAACATCAAAATATGATATTGGAAGTTTCATGAGTTTTGCGAAGAAATCACTAACGAGGCGTATGTTCATACGAGTGCTAACATGCAATAAAATGTAATTGCGAAATATTTCAATAGTAGTTTTACCTAAAAACACCATTAATTGAGCTACTAATATTAAATAGATAAAATTTATGTTTTGTTGCCTTATTCCAATATCAACAATACTTTGTGTTAAAAATGGAAAAATTAGTTGTAAGAATGATCCTGCTGTTAAACCAATAACAAGTTGAATTAATGCCTTTTTATGGGGCTTTATATAGTCTAAGAGAAATAGTAAATTTTCTTTATTATTGGTGGGTGAGGTTAAAGTTTTATTGTTATAAAATTGCGTCGTTGGTTCAAGTAAAAGGGCAATCCCTTCACTATTATTATCACCCCAATATCTTGTAAATTCATCTGTCTTATATGTTAACAAGCCGTGGGCGGGGTCGGAAATATAAATTTTATTGTTCTTAATTTTATAAATAACAACAAAGTGTTGTTGATTCCAATGAGCAATACAGGGTAACTTAATATTCTTAAACAGATCTTCCAGAGCAATTTTTAAAGCGGACGTTTTGAATCCAATTTTTTCTGCTGCTTCACTTAATCCAAGTAAGTTAGATCCAGTCCGTGTTGTTTTAGTAATACTTAAAATATCGTTTAGGGTACACTTTAATCCGTAGTATTCAGCTATTATACGAAGGCAAGTGGGTCCACACGCCATTTGATCGGGTTGTATGTGACTTGGAAATGACATAAATTAAGTCGCTGTTAATTTACTTTTCGTCTTCTCTTTGGCAATCGAGCTCTTGTAGTATCTGCTTAAAAAATCGTATACAACAAGTTCATGTTTTCTTCCTTTGTTTGTAAAGATTCGATTTAGGTTCATATGAATAAGACTGCATATTAAACTAGTTAGATCTACCTTTAAACTATTTGCGGTTTTTAAATTTAGCAATTGGCTAATAGCATCTTCGTTTAATGATTTTCTTGATTCAAGTAATTTAACCACTGGAAAAAATTCTTTGGATTGATCTTCGGTTTTATCAATCGCTTCCTCTATATCTTTTCTTAAGTCCCTAAATTTATTATCCAATTGTAACTTAAGTTCCTTTTTGCCACCATGCTCTTTAAAGAACGCGGTGCTCAAAGATGTGAAAACATTATACTTTTCTTCGACACTGTAATTAAACTCATTCAAAAATTCATCCGTTGACCTTAAAGCAATTTGCCAACGAATTTTGGTGCCAGATTCTGAATCCAGCAAACTCAAAAAATTACATACAAAAGAACTGTCTGAATAAAATAATGATTCAGCTAATTCTATGGAATTTGCGCCATATCTATCGATTTCTCTCTTATATGTGTCAGTCTGAATTTTACTAACTAAATTTTGTTCAATTAATGGTTCAAGAGTATTGTTGAAAAGCTGTATAATGCTGCCAAGAGACTTAATATTATTAATATTTAACCGGATTCTTAAGTGAAATTCAGGATCAGCATATCGAATAAAAAACCATTTAATCACCGTTTTTTCACTGATTAAATCTTCGACGATTGGTTTTATTATTTCTATTAAAATCTGATCCGCTGTTTTTACACCACAATAAATCTTAAAGTATAACCACTCACTCCCAATGGAAAAGTTCTGTTTAGTGGTAATTTCTGTTAGAGATTTAACCGGTTGAGGTGGTATTTTATACTCGTTTAAAACAATACAAATACATTCATTTGTGAATCCATTACCTTTACTATCCTTTATCAAAGCATTATTATTCTCAAAAAGAAATTCTTTTAGAATAATATTATTTTTTCCTTTTATTTCTTCAATGAAAGTTAGTATAGCAATTTCTTTATTTGTATCAATTAGTAAGTCATTGTCACCCTCAGAGAGGTAAAAAATGTCAGGGATTTCAAATTCATTTTTAAATGCGAAAAATATTTTTAACTTTTCAATGTCATTATTACTCTTTGAAAATATTTTGGTTTCTGTTTTTGTGAATTGCCATCGGGCAGGACTTAGAACAACATTATTATATTCAATCCTTGGAATAAACTTGTATTGATTAGATAATTCACCAAAGTCAATTCCAAAAAAGGTTTTTTCAAAGTACTGATTCTGTAAGTCACATAAAAAATGATATACTGGCAAGCTATTATAATTAAAGTTGTGTGAATTACTTAACTTTGGGATAATCTCCTTATTTAATTTCTTACTTTTTAGGATAATCCTATTATTAAACACAGAAATGTAAAGGTCCTTAAGA
>Ga0255338_1001213_pt1 | contig 52345 bp, 31 predicted proteins | sample MeOH1_35cm_T4_19_FD_203715 | JGI IMG/M metagenome (GOLD analysis project Ga0255338, IMG submission 203715) | Sandy soil microbial communities from University of British Columbia, Vancouver, Canada - MeOH1_35cm_T4_195 | ecosystem: Engineered > Artificial ecosystem > Sand microcosm > Unclassified ... | reverse complement strand
CGCTGTTGATGTTGCCGGCATTGCTGTAGAACCTGTCGCCGACGAGTTTGATCAGGTCGTCGCCGGCCCCGCCGTCGAGCGTGTTGCTCGTGTTGCCGGTGTTGAGCGTATCGTTGCCCGCGCCGCCGAGCAGCGTGTTCGGGTCCGCGCTATAGTCGGTGAGGGTGTCGTTGCCGGCGCCGCCGTCGAGCACATCAGTGCCGTTGTTGCCATTGAGGATGTCGTCACCCCGCATTCCCATCAGGACATCGTCACCGTCATTTCCGGACAACTGGTCCGCGCCCGTGCCGCCAAGCGCGAAATCGTTATATGAACTCCCTGACCAGATTCCGCTGTGCGCCAGCTCCGTCGCCGCCAAGGCGGCCGTCACTGCGCTGCCGCTCTGCGGGTCATCGACCCAGGCGTTCAGAACGTCCATGCCGTTCCATCCCGTCAGCTGTCCGCCCGCATAGTGGTGCAAGTCCAGCAGATCAAGCGCCGCATTCGCGGCGTCGCCGACCTTGAGCGTGTCCAGCCGCGTCATCATGGCCGTGTAATCCAGCGTGATGCCGCTGTCGTCGATCTTCAGTTCGATGCTGTCGAGATAGGGCTTGAGCCGGGTTTGCACGACCAGGGCGGCATACACCGACTCCTTCAGCGACGCATACGATTGATTGAGCAGCGCCTCCCGTGTGCTGTAGAAATTGATCACCAGGGTCGTCCCGGCGGCAGGGACAGGCAGGAAGGTTCGGCCGTTGAAGCGTTCCAGGATCGTGAGCTTGTCCAGCCAGGCCTGATACGCCGTGCTGCCAGCGCCGACTCCTGCAAAGCTGACAGTAAGATCGATACCGGCGAAGGCGCCGCTGGCGGTGGTCGCCATGGTGCTGGTATCGGCCCAGGCCTTGAGCAGATCATCGAGCATGGCCCGCTGCGCGGTCCGGGTGGGGGCGGCAGCGATGACGGCCAGCTGGCTGGCCAGCGCCTGACCCTCCGGCGTGGCGAGGCTGGCGGCCTGTTGCAGGCTGCGGACTTGTCCGGCGCCGTTCATGTCGGGCCGGGCCTGCGCGGCTTCGGTGAGCGCGATGCTGTCGCTGAATTCGCTGAAGAAGGGATTGCTGGCGAGGTCGATGTCGGCCATCTGTTCGGCGGCGCCGAGCGTGCCGCCGCTGCCGTCGCTGCGGATGTAGCCGCCGAGATCGGCGATCTGGTTGCCGTTACCGAGGACCACAGCGTTCTCGGTCTTGGCGACGATGAGGGCGGCGATGCCCTTTTGCGCCAGGGTGGAGAGTTCGCCGCCCTGGCTGACACCGTCCTGGTTGAGGTCGGTCCATAGGCGCAGGCTGGCGAAGCGGGCGTCCGCGGCGTTGACCAGGCCGTCATGGTTCGTGTCTTCCTGGGCCAGTGCGGCGAAGCCGTCGGCGGCCAGCCCTCCGGCATACAGCGGCGTGGCGTCGCCGAAGAGCTCACGGCCGTTGTCTATCGTGCCGTTGCCATTGCGGTCCAGCACCAGGAAGGCGTCGCTGGCCTTGATCCAGCCGGTGGCGGTCTTGATGCCGTCGGCGTCGTGGTCGAAGAGGATAGGGTTGGCGGGGGCTATACCGGTGGTGTCGAGGCCGTTGTTGTCGAGGTCGAGGGTGAGGGGATCTTTCAGGGCGGGGGCGACGGTGGCGAGGGCGAAGATTTTTGCGACTGCAGCGGCGATTTCTAGATTTCCATCAAACCGGAATTCCCTGAAATATTTCTCGATTGCATCGGCCATGCTTATTCCGCCTTTGGCCATGCTTTCAAGCGTGTCAAGTGTATTGGCGGCTGCTATCGCAAGTATGTACAGCGAACCTGCAACGGCGCCGCTTAAAGCTTTGTACAGTGCACCAGCAAAGCCGGACTCGATGACATAGTAAGTTCTGAAACTCATCTCGCCGGATCGGTACTGGGTCAGCGCATAGGCTCTGGCGACCCCGTTGACTTCCTCGAGACTGGCTCCGACTCCCGCACCAATTGCTCCGGCAACAAGCCGGAGCACGGATTCGAAACCGGTAACGTCGCCATTGCGGTTACCCAAGTTGCCACATGCTTGTGCCCAGTAGATGGCATTTGGAGTATCGACCAGCGGGAAGGCTGCTGAACGCTCAGTGACCACCGCCCCTTCAGCAAGATCAGATCCGTCGGTACGAAGATGTGTGTAAAACGCTGTTTCGATACGATGCGAGTCGCCGACATCCATCGGACGGCCTTCATGAATGCCGGAGTTGTATCTCCAGTCCAAGCGGATAACTTCACCGTTTGCGCCGACATGACCGCCACCCAGACGAGAAACGAGATCGTTGTCGACCACGTAGTGAGCGACTTGGCCGAGGCCAGAGAGCAGCGATTCAGAGAAGCCATTGGCCTCAAGTCCCGCTTTGCCGCCGAGGCCGTTGAAGGTGGTGAGAGAAATTTTGGATGGGCTGTAAGTTTCGCCGACAGCCGCAGCGGCTTTTTGTTGCTGATCAACGTATGACATCGTCGCATATTGTGCGAGAGCCCCGCCAAGCGACTGGCCGGTGAAGTGGATGGTGCCGGTCTCCGCGTGAAGTTCAGCGAGTCTTGCAAGAAGACCGGTGTCTTTGGAATTGGTTTCACTCACCTTGTTCAGTCTTTCCCATTGCGACCACCCGAATGACTGCGTGTTGGCAACATGATCCTGTGCATTGGGGCCGTCGGTGCCGCCGAAGGCGACCATGGTTTCGTTGGTAGCCGCGTTCTGGTAAATCACCGCCTTGGCGCCAATATCCGGTCGCTCGATGACCGCCTTGACGACGTATCCGGCGGGGACGACGAATGGCGTGGTGTCGGTGTAGAGGGCTTCGTTGGACGTGGTACCGGGCGCGCTGTCGGGGAGTACCTTGAGTGGATCGCCCACTTTCACCGCTTCGCCCGTGGTCGTCGAGCGGAGGTAAGATTGGTCGCAGGCAACAAGGGCGGCAAGGGATTGTTGAACCGAAGTACGCGTGGTCATGGCTTCTTCTCCGAGCAGAGGTTGATGACTTGGAGTTTGTGGAACAATATCGGTGTCTTAGGATCGATATACTCGCGTTCATCGTTGAGGTAGGCCACCTTGCAACCGTCCGGGGAAACTTCGATCTCCTGACCGATGCGGCCTTTGACGAGGCGTTTCGCTGGTTTTCGGTCTCCCTCTAATTGGAAAAATAATCCTCCGTCCCCAACAGGCTCTTCGGTGACTCGACTTGCGCCGAACACCTTACCGGATGCGATTGCGGTGGAAAGCGTACCGGTTCTTCCAGTCACTGAAATCAGACGGCGCCCCAAATCGGAACTGGATTCAATCTTGCCATCGGGAAACAGCCAGACGGACTCAGGATTGCTTCCGGGCGAATTTATGTAATAGGCATTCTTGAATTCGTAATAGCGCAGATTGATCGCAACCCGTCCATCGCCCGCATGGCTACCGATCATCGGCGTTAAATCCACACCCTCATTCTGGCCATTTCCCTTTCGATACAGCTGAACCGAGCGCGGCCAATGAGTTGGCGAGTCGCGGTCAATCACGATGAACCCATGTTCAGGCTTAAGCCGGCGAATGTTGATCTCCGGAATTTTTTGCGTCCAGGCGGGGAGGGGATGTTCGGTTAGCAGGCGACAATTGAACCGGCTGAAACGTCCCGCCTCAACCTTGCGGATGGCGGATTCGGTTCCGGAGTAGAACTCGAATGTCTCCTTGCCATCCGGCGCGGTGTTTCTTTCCAAGTATCGAATCACGCCATCTGCAACGCATAATCCGTCGATATCAGGCGGCGCCAGAACGCTTACCATATTGCTCCGGACGTCCCATATTTTTAGAGACTGGAGCATGCGTTTGCGGCCTCTAGGTGTCGGATCGGGGCGCTCACCAACCAGCGCGATCAGACGATGATCGTCAAGCCAACGGAAATTCGTCAGGCTACCGTCTGCGGCGCCATCCTCCACTACCAACTCCGACTTCACCACCGGATACGAGGACGCCCCCAGTGCATCGCACTCGGTCATGATGAACGTCGCCAGTAACAGAGCAAAGCCTTTTATTGGTTCCTTGAACATCATTTACTTCTCCTGTTTTGATACTCTTGTTTCTAAGCGGATCGTGCGCGTCATGTCTTAATCGACATTCTCGGAACACAATTTCATGTCACCCTGTGCCATTTAGCATTCGCAAACTCGCCTTCGCCGTCCCGCCATCGCCGACTTTTGATTCCGTATCCACGCATGTCATTCATCGCTAATCGTCTTCAAATGCTCTGGTGCGGGTTGATGCTCATCGGCGATGGCGGGACCGGAGGCTGGACTCCATCAAGGGCGGGGAAAGACCACTCGGCCGAAACCTTTTTGACGGGAATCGAGATCGGCAGCGGCGTCAGCAGCGTGATCAGCAGGTGGGCTTTGCGCTCCGGGGCAAGGCGCGCCGTGACGTTGCAGAACGCCAGCGCGCCGTTATGCACGCAGGATGGTGCGATGGCCGCGAGGGTGTTCAAGGGGAAGAAGCGTGCAATATCTTCCGGAGAAGAGACTCGTTGCGCGCAATTCTTGGCGCAATTCATCGCCGACCACGAGCCGTCAGGCTTCCGCCCCTCGATAGCCCAATTCTTCCCGGACAGTGACATGTAAAACGCCAGGTCGGTCAGCCCCCCGTTGCGCTGGGCCACGGTGTAGGTGCCGGTATCGGAGGCATCCAGCTCGGTGGTGTTGGCGATCCATGACGACCAGAGTACGGTATTCCGCTCGTCGGGCACCTCCTGGCTATTGACCGTGATCGATCCGTCAGGCGTGTACCAGGACATGATCGGATAGCCGATGTTGTCCACCCCGAGTTTTATGCCGGCCTTCAGATGTTGCGCCGCCTTGGGGTCGAGCACGCGATTCAGGTAGGCATGGATGCGCGACAGTTCCCCCGAAGGGAATTCGAAGCGGACATGTACCAGGGTGCCGTTCTGAAACCACAGGCGCAGGTCGCGGGCCGGAATGTGGTCGAAGGCCGACTTGAGCGTGGTCCCGCAGTGAAAGTCATCCTTCGCGGTGATCTTTTCCGACGGGGTGAGGTTGCCATAGCAGCGGACATCGAAACCGCGCGCGTTGAGTTCGTCGACCATCTGCTTCTCCCGAACCGGCTTCAAGCCATGAACCGGAACGATGTAATGGGGAATGAACGGCCGCTTGAAGAAATCGTCGATCTCGTGGCGCATTTGTTTCGGCAACAGCGGGTGCAGCCCGAGAAGAATGCCGGCAACGACGCCGAGAACGATCACGGCGCGGGTGAAGTTGCCGATGCGGGGCCTCATCGCGAATCTTCCGGGCGGTCGCCTGCTCCAGAGCAATGCACGATCAAGCCCGCTCGACGCAGCTTGGATAGGGTGCCGCTTCGCCCGGAACGATGGGGCACAGCTTGATCGGCGCGAGTTGCTTCAGGCGGCCCTGCCACTTCGCATCGTCGAGCCTGATCGGTGACGCGGAGGCAGCACCCCTCTCGGCCCATTGGATGGTGTAGTAGTCGCTCTGGCCTTTGACGACGACCAGGAGCATCGACTCGCTATAGGCTGCGCCCGCCGGATTGGCGACACCGCAACTGATTACGGCGGCAAACGCATCATGGGTGCCGATCTTTAATGCTCCCAGTGCGGCGCCGCTGAATGAGGACGGGCATGCATTCTTGAATCCGCCAGCCATTTTGTTGGCAAATACTTGCGGGCTTACGTTGGGATTGGATGCCAGTCCCTTTGCTCCCGTGATCGTAAGCATCTGTGACCACTTCTTCGTGCTCTCGCCGTCGAGCACGGATTCCTGGATGTATTGACCGCCCCTGGCGTCTTCGAAAGCCGGTTTGAATCCCTTGGGGTAGGAGAACATCAGGAGTTGGTCGAAAATCCGGGTGATGGTCTTTACCGAATAGCCCTGCTGTCGCGCGGCCTCGACTTCATTCTTTGCCGGAGCTTTGCTCTGCGCCAGTGCAGGATCGGCGGACATGCCCAGCAGGGCGAAAGACAGTATCAAGCGGACGAATGCGTTTGGCGTGGGGAATGAAGGCATGGTGACCTCTGGGTAGTGGTGGAAGAAACGGGAGATGAAGGCAAAGCGTCGGCTTGTCTGCCGCGGCGCAAGCCTGCCGTCGGCAAGCGCGGTGATTTGCCGGCCGCTCATTCGTTAGCCTCCTTGCCGGCCGGCGCGGTTTCGCTCACCACACCCATCCGCGCTCCGTGTTCGCCGAGCGCGATTACCTCGTCGACATGTAGTCCGCGCGGGATCTGGTGGGTGATGAAAATCATGGTGACCTTGCCCTTCAGCGTGTTGACGGTGTGCGCGAAATGTTCGGCGGTGGTCTGATCGAGGTTGGACACCGCCTCGTCGAAGATCAGGATGCGCGGTTGTTTCAGTAGGGCGCGGGCGATGGCGATGCGCTGGCGCTGGCCGCCCGAGAGGCCGACGCCGCGTTCGCCGATCTCGGTCTGGTAGCCGTCGGGCAGTTGGTCGATGAGTTCGTGGATCTCGGCGGCCTTGCAGGCGGCGATCACCTCGTCGAAGCCGGCATGCGGCTGGGCCATGGCGAGGTTGTCGTAGAGCGTGCCGGCGAACAGCACGGTTTCCTGCGGTACCACGCCGAAAGTACGGCGCAGTTCGTTGGCGGCGAGGTGGCGGATGTCGCGGCCGTCGAGACGGATCTGCCCCTCCTGCGGTTGGTAGAAGCCCAGCAACAGCTTGGCCAGCGTGCTCTTGCCGCAACCGGAGGGCCCCATCAGTACGGTGAGGCGGCCGGGCTTGAAGGCGAGGCTGAGCTTGCGGTAGAGCCAGGGGTGATGCTCGGAGTAGCGGAAGGCAAGATCGACCAGTTCGATCTGTCCCTTGCCGCTTGTGTTCTCGCGGGCCGGGATCAGGGTATGCGGTTCCTGCGGCATGTCGAGGATGTCGCCGAGGCGCTTGACGGCGATATTGGCCTGCTGGAATTCCTGCCACAGGCCGACCAGGCGCAGCATGGGCTGGCTCATGCGGCTGGCGAACATCTGGAAGGCGACCAGCATGCCGATGGTGAAGCCTTCGTTGCGCATTACCAGCATGGCGCCGACGATCAGGATGGCAAGCGTCATTGCCTGCTCGATGCCGTTGGCGACGACGCTGTAGCTGTTGCCGACCTGTTTGGTACTGAAGCCGGCGGCCAGATAACCGGCCAGCAGGTTGCCGTACTTGCGGTCCACGTCCGGTTCCATCTGCAGGGATTTCACCGTCTCCATGCCGGCGATGTATTCGGTGAGGAAGGCCTGGTTGCGCGCACCGAGCAGGAACTGCCGGTTGAGGCGCTCGCGGAACACCGGCATCATCAGCAGGCTCATCGCGGCGATGATCCCCAGAAGGCCAAGCGCGATCAGCGAAAGCTGCCACGAGTACCAGAACATCACGGCGAGGAAGATGAGCAGGAAGGGCAGGTCGAGGAGCAGCGTGACGGCGGCGCCGGAAACGAATTCGCGGATGGTCTCCACGCCGTGCAGGCGAGCCACCAGCGTGCCGGTGGGGCGGTGCTCGAAATAGGGGGCGGGCAGATGCAGCAGGTGGCGGAAGACCTGGCTGCCGAGCACGGCGTCGATGCGGTTGCCGGTGTGCAGCACGAGGTACTGGCGCAGCCAGGTCATGACGCTGGTGAAGAGCATGAACATCGCCAGGGCGGCGCCGAGTACCACGAGGGTGTTCTGCGTCTGATGGACCACGACTTTATCGATGATGACCTGGGTAAACAGCGGTGTGGCCAGGCCGACCAACTGGATGACCAGCGAGGCGAGCAGGATGTCGCGCCAGATGCGCTTGTGCTTCATGAGTTCGGGGACGAACCACGAGAAGCCGAATTCCCCGGGTTTCCCGGTGCCGTCCTGTTCGGCGGCCGGGACTTCCTGGCGCGCGAGCTGGAGCACCTCGCCGCGGTAGCGGGCGGCGAAGTCTGCGAGCAGGGTTTCGCTGGACTCCTGGGCGCCTGGTTCAAGGTAGGCGATGCGTTCGCCGTCGCAACGCAGGAAGAGGACGAAGGCCAGTTCGGATGAGGAGTCGCCGTCGGCGACCGCCAGAAACGCCGGCGCGGAAAGTCCCACCAGGGCCTGCAAGGTCAGCGGCTTGAATGCTGCCCGGAAGTCGAGCATCTGCAAGGCTTCGAGCAGCGAGGTCCTGGCATGAGGCGGCGGGAACTGCCGCAACAGCAGATGGGGATCGTAGGGGATGCGGAAAAGCTGGCAGGCAGCCCCCGCCAGCCAGACCAGGCTGTCGCTGCCGATTCGTTCGGCGCCGGAAGCCGGCGCCGCGAAAGCGGGCCTTGTGTTCATTCGACGCGGGCGACAGCGACCTGATTGCTGCACATCGTTGAATTTCCTCAGCCTGAATGAAAGCGTGTGCAGCAAGAAGTCTGTGCCACAGCAATTTCTATGCCAAAGAGGTATTCAACGCGTTGGCTGTCCGGGAATGATTCAGGTCTAAAACAAGCGCTGGCGATAACGCCTTCGGGATATGCTGAATGCAATAATCAGGTGCGCTGTTTGTTCAGGTATGGCAAGGTATTGCTGTCGTCCCCGCAAAAAATATCTGTGTAAACCACTTTAGATATGAAAAAAATCCGGATTTGGGCTGGAACTCAACGAAACGTTTGGATTTTCTCAATTATGAAAATGAGATTCCCGAATATTGAAGTCCGGCGGACTGTCAGGGGCGACGTCACGTCCATGCTTCGCGCGAGATCAGATGATTTCGACTTCCACTTCCTGACGGCCTAATGCAGGCGACTGACCGATGAAAGCGCCGCCTTCCTTGCCGGATCTTCAAATTTCAGTCTGTCCGGAATTTCCAACGCGTCATCGGCTTCGACCTCCAGCTATCGAGCCGTAGCTTCGAGCTTGGTGTGCCCTGGCAGCAAAGCTCGGCCGCAGGTGGTTTATCGGGCGATAAATCAGCCTGGCCTTGGTTCAAGGCATGGCATGCGTTGCCAAGTCGGAGGGGTGGCGCCCAATTACACCTGCCTCGCCCGCAGGAAAGCGCAAGCCTGGTCAGAAGGCACGGGATTTTCAAGCTTGGCCCGGCGGTATTTGTTCCTGGCGCATTGGCCTACGCAATGACGTACACCACTGTTGTTGGCACTATGCGCTGCCTGCCTTGCAGGATGTCGCGCTCCTCGGTGATGCGCTTCAACTCCATCTTGAGTCGCCGGATCTTCGCCGCGCGGCCCTGCTGCTCTATCCGATCAGCCGCGGGAAGACTGTAACGCTTGATCCACTCGTACAGCATCGGCTGCGAGACGCCCAACCGCTTGGCGACATCTGGCGCCGAGTGTCCTCTCTCCGTTACCTGCTTGACTGCTTCGATCTTGAATTCTTCCGGGTATCGCTTGCTGCTCATGACGCCCCCTGAATTTGCCTAAGAATAAGGCAACAGAGCGTCTACAGGGCCCGGGGCTATTTATCGTTTAGGCACACAAATGGCTAAAAACTACCCTGCAGGGGGGGGACTCTGTCCTCGGGCGATGGAATGATACGTCCTCGATTCCAGTCTGAAGTGGATAACGAGGAAGACAATATGGGGAAACTAATTAACATTGATAATGGCGGCACCTTGACCGATATTTGCGTGGTCGATGGTGTCAACGTTTATCGAGTCAAGACACTAACTACGCCGCACGACCTGTCGCGTTGCTTCATTGACGGGTTGGCCAAGGCATCAAAGGTGATTTACGGGAGCGAAAACCTGCCTTCGCTCTTGCTTTCTACCGACCACATCCGCTATTCGACAACACAAGGCACGAATGCGCTGGTTGAGCGTAAAGGACCACGACTCGGATTGATCGTCTCTGGCGCTCTGTCAGCCAGCCAAATTCGACAGCAAGGCAATAGTGCAGATCTGTTTGACGCGCTGATCGGCGATCGAGTCAGCAGCATCGACATAGCGGACGTCGGAGCTAGCTTCGAGGTTTCTGTAGTCAAGGCAGTAAACAAGCTTGCTTCTGCGGGCGCGAGTCGAATCATTGTGGTGCATGGTGGAGCGGACCGACGTGAGAACGAGATAAAGGTCATGGGGGTTCTGCTCCGCAAATTTCCGCAACATCTGCTTGGTGCAGTGCCAATTTTGTATTCGCATGAAGTTGTCGAAGACGAAAACGATGTGCGGCGGGCATGGACGGCCTTGTTCAATTGCTTCCTGCATCCAGCGATGGAGCGCTTCCTTTATAACGCAGAGCACAAACTGCGAGCTTTTAAAGTGAGAAATCCGTTGCTGATTTTTCGCAACGATGGCGAATCTGCGCGTGTAGCCAAGACCATCGCGCTCAAGACCTATAGCTCTGGCCCCCGGGGTGGCATGGAGGGAGCGAAGGCGATTGCTGCGCATTACAGCTTCAAGCACCTGCTTTCGATGGACATCGGCGGTACTACAACCGATATCGGCGGAGTGCTTGATGGGGTTGTACGTACCGATGCTCGGGGGCGAGTTGAAGGCGTGGAGGTGTCGTTTCCGCTGTGCGATGTCGTCAGCGTTGGTGTAGGCGGCAGCTCGATCATCAAAGTGACTGACGGTGTCATCCAGGTGGGGCCTGAAAGCGTTGGCAGTGCGCCTGGCCCGGCGTGCTTCGGACTGGGTGGAACAGAGGCCACCATCACCGATGCATTCTTTCTCGCTGGACTCCTTGATCCTGCTTCGTATTTTGGCGGTGAAATGTCGATCGATCTTGATCGAGCTACAACCGCGGTCGCCAAGAACGTTGGCGAGCCCCTTGGTTTGTCACAGGAGGCGGCCGTTGCAGCCATGGAACGAGCTTGGGTTGAGAAGATCGTGATCAGCTTGAAACAGTTCGCGAAGATTACCCCGGAAACAACACTTGCCGCATTTGGCGGAGCCGGTCCTTTTGTTGTATGTGCCGTCGCCGAGGCTGCCGGCATTTCGCGTGTGTTGATTCCAGGGTTGGCCGCGGTCTTCTCGGCATTTGGCGTCGGTTTCTCCGATATCGGACACCGGTATGAAGCGCCGCTCCCATCCACTACTCCTGATGCTCTAGGTGCCTGCCTGGATGATCTAATGCAACGCGCGCGTCGTGGGATGTATGCCGAAGGCTTCAGTCTGGATGATTGTGTTGTACAAAGGACGTTGCATGTCAGTCATGCTAATCGCGATGAAACGATCGCACTTGACGTTGCTTCGTTGCCTGACAATATTCCTGCAAATGCCAAGCTCTCCGTCGCCCTTTCTGTGACGAAGCCGATTGCTCGGCCAATGTTGCGGGGCAGCTTTGGATTGACCGGTGTTGCTGGGGTGACCAGCGGGTCGCGCAAGATTCTGCGTGGCGGAAAATTTGAAGAAGTTCCGCTCTACAAGGCTGAAGAACAGCCTAGCGGGGCTGTCATTGACGGTCCTGCAGTGCTCGAAGAAGCCTACTACACCTGCCGTATCGATTCCGGTTGGCGCATCGAGTTCAGCGACTCTGGCGACATTCTTCTGACGCGCTCGACCAACTAATTGAACTAATAATCTGCGAGGCTGACCATGAAAGTCCTTGTTACCGAGAATCTTCGAATCGATCTGGATTCCGAACTATATGAGTGTCGCCATTGCGGTGCCGAGTTGGGGTCTGCACGGGAAAACTACAAGCGCGGCTTGCTGGTTTATAACCGCGATCCTCGGGAGATCCACAAGCCCCTGCTTGATCCGAGCAAGTATGCGCGGACGTACTCGCCAAATCCGGATTGGTGCCGAATTTTAGAGTACTACTGCCCGAAGTGCGGAACGATGATGGAGACAGAATACCTGCCGCCAGGGCATCCTCCACTGCATGACATCGAGCTCAATATCGATGCGCTCAAGGAGCAGTGGAAAGACCGAGAAGAAGTTCTGGAAGCTCCGACGGGCAATGCGCCTCCCAAGCGCAAGGCGCATGGACATTGCGGTCATCAGCACTAAATTGGGGATGGAAAGAACATGAAACGTGTATCCGTAGATATCGGCGGCACATTTACCGACTGCTTTGTGGCTTGGGGCGGTCAGTATGTCCAGAGCAAGGCATTGACTACTCACCAGAATCTGGCTCTCGGATTCAACGAGGCACTGAACTATGCCTGTGTTGACTTGGGCGTGTCGGTAAATGAACTCTTGTCGCAAGTGGATTCAGTTCGCTACGCGACAACCCTCGGAACGAATGCGCTAATCGAGCGCAAGGGGCCCAGGCTGGGGCTTCTGACCACGATGGGTTTTAAAAGCTCCGTTCCTCTGGCACGCGGCCGTGGCTACGGCGCCGGATTGGACCACAAGCAGCAGCTTGATGTTCCAAACGCAAAGCGGCCTGACCCGATCGTGCCGATTCCAATGATCAAGGAGGTGCGAGAACGCATCGATTTTGCAGGCGACGTGGTATTGAAGCTGGACGAAGAAGATCTTCGTACGAAAATCCGCGAGCTTGTTGACAAAGGAGCGGAAACGCTGGTCGTTGTCTTGGTAAACAGTGTTGTGAATCCGAATCACGAGCTCAGAATCCGTGAAATCTTCCTTGAAGAGTATCCGGGCATTCTTCTCGGTGCGGTTCCGATTCTGCTGTCGCATCAGATTGCTGGCCGCAAGGGAGAGTACGTCCGTGCAATGTCGACGATTATGGACGGATTTCTGCATCAGGTGATGTACCACGGTCTCGGAACCCTGGAGCTCAATTTGCGCGCCTCGGGTTACGACAAGCCTATGCTCGTGAATCACAATTCAGGAGGCATGGCGCAGTTGAACTCAACTGATGCCCTGCAGACCGTCCACTCGGGACCAGTGTCAGGGATCGCCGCTTGCGAACACCTGGCAGCATCGACTGGACTGGGTAACGTCGTCGCCACCGACATGGGTGGAACCAGCTTCGATATCGGCCTTGTTGCAGAAGGTGGCGTCAAGCACTACGACTTCAACCCGGTAATCGAGCGCTGGATGGTGAGCGTGCCGATGGTCCACTTGGTCACTCTGGGTGCAGGAGGTGGATCGATCTGTACCTATGATGATGTTTTCCAGACGGTCGCTGTCGGACCGCGTAGCGCAGGCTCGGATCCGGGGCCTGCGTGCTATGACCGAGGTGGTCTTGAGCCCACGGTTACCGATGCCGACCTTCTGCTCGGCTACCTCGATCCGCAAAACTATGCCGGTGGGCATATCAAGTTGAATCCCCGCCGCGCACAGAGCGCGGTTGAGGACGCGCTCTGTGATGACCTGGATATGGATGTCATCGAGACGGCCAAGCTCATTAAGCGAACTGTTGACGGCGCGATGGCGAACGGCATCGCGACCGAACTTCGTACCCGTGGGTATGAACCAGAAGACTTCACGGTTCTTGCATACGGTGGAAATGGTCCCCTCCACGCATGCGGCATCGCAAACGCTCTGGGCGTAAAGAAAATTCTTTCGCCACCGTTCTCGTCGGTGTTTTCGGCCGTAGGTGCCGGAAGTACGGCCCAGATGCACATCCATGAGATGAATACCTGGACGGTGTTGTTCAATGCGAACTCCAAGAGCTTCTTCAGCAACTACAATCAATTCAATCAGAACATTGAGGAACTCGAGCGGCGCGGTCGGGAAGATCTTGTCCGGCAGGGCTTTGCTCCGGAGGATATTTCATATCGGCTCGAACTGGATATGCGCTACGGTAATCAGCGCGTCCAGACTGCTGTAACGACCGAACTGCATCGCCTTGGGTCGCAACATGATGTGCTGAAGTTGATCGATCAGTTCGACAAGCGATATGGAGAGCGCTTTGGCAAAGGCAGCCAAGCCACCGAAGCCGGGGTTCGAATCAATACTATCCGCGTCTGTTCGTTTGTACAGCAGCCAGGGATTGGATTCGAGAGCCTGGTTCCGAGTAGCCATCATTTGCCACCTCCTCCTCCGGTTGGACAGCGCGCATGCCACTTCGTCGGTCATAGCGAACCGATTCACACGCCCATCTACGATGAACTCGCTCTAGAGTTTGGCACGTTCATTGAAGGTCCCGCGGTCATAGTCACTAGATCCACTACTTACCTGGTCGAACCGGGTTGGCATTACCAGGCGGCAGCCATGGGTGGCGTGTGGTTCACACGCACTGCTCAGTGACTCGCGTCCGTTAATCCAAGAATTAGGAGGCAATTAGAAAATCATGACTCACGCTAGCACGGTGTTTGACGAAAAGAAGGTTCTGGATAAGTTTCTCGAGGAGAACACGCTTTTTTATGCTCCCGACCCAGAAATTATGGCGGACCATCGGGTGGGGCCTCGAAGCGAAGTGGAGGAAGTAATTCTGTCCAGGGGAATCGATCCTCATCTCGTGAATGAAGTTCGTGGTCGGCTGGTCTCTGCTCTTGATGAGAGCAATACGATGATCGAGCAAATGGGTGCGGCACCGGGAGCGAAATGGGGCGATATGGTTACAGCCGTTTTCACTGCTTCGGGTGATCTTTCCATGATTGCGCCACATGGCGTGGTCGGCTTTGCCGGTTGCTGCCACTACCCAATCAAGTTCATCATGAAATACTGGACGAATGAACCGACTGTCGGTGTTCGCGATGGTGACGCGTTCATCCATAACGATGCCCGTTATGGCGGCATCCACAACACCGATCAGTCAACGATCATGCCCCTGTTCTGGAGGGGCAAGCTGGTTGCCTGGTTGTCGGCTACTATTCACGAGGGCGAGAATGGTTCATGTGAGCCCGGTGGTATGCCTGCTGCTGCAGAAAGCAAGTTTGACGAAGGCCTGAAGATGTCTCCGTTCAAGATCATCGAAAATTTCGAGATTCGTCGTGACCTCCAGACCTTCCTTCAAAACTCGGTCCGTGATCCGAAGCTTCAGTACGAAGACATGAAGGTCAAATTGCATGCGGTTCTGCGCCTTCGTGAGCGGCTTCTCCGTGTGCTTGAGGAATTCGGCGAAGAAGCACTCATCGGCACGCTCAGGAAGCACATTGAGGACGTCGAGATTGAGGTGAAACGGCGCATTGCCGAACTTCCGGAGGGTACAACGCGAGTTGTGGCATTCCCGGATTCGACTTTGCGCGAAAACGCACTATTGAAGTTCAACCTTGCCATCACGGTCAAAGACGGACGAATGTTGCTCGATTTTCGGGGATCGTCACCTGAGTTATTGAATCGTTCGGTAAATACCAATCAAGCGTCCTTCAAGACGATGCTTCTGACATGCTACCTACAGAATATCTGGCCAGATTTACCCCAGACGCTGGCGGTAATTTCACCGCTTGATTTCATCTTCGATGAGAAGTCGCTGGTTAACGGATCTTTTGATACTCCGCAGGCGATGAGCCTGATTCCACTGTTCAAGGCGATGACGCTGCCGTGTATTCCGATGGCGAAGCTGAGCTACATGCTGCCGCATCGATATACCTCAATTGTCGCCCCGCAATACGACCAGCCCGCAACTCTGATCTACGGTGGTTTGACTCAGCACGGCGAGCAGGTAGGAAACTTTTGCGCCGATATCAACGGCAACGGCCAAGGTGGCCGCGCCAACGCAGACGGTGAACATTCGGTCTCCCCGCCGTTCGCAGCAATGTGTGACATCGGCGAGATGGAACTCATTGAAGAAGAAATTCCAATTGTTCGCTTGGGTGCTTTCACGCTCGCAAAGGATCGCGTTGGTTTCGGGAAGTACCGCGGGGGGCTCGGCTACGAACAGATCGCCACGAGTCGCCGTACCGACTTCTGGGGTTTCATGACGGGCTGTACTGGATCATTATTCACGCCGTCTCAGGCGCTTTTTGGTGGCTATGGACCTCCGGTTTACGCGCTCTGCAAAATTCGCGGAATCGACATCTTCGAAAAACTGAAGTCGGCTCCGGGCAACATAAAGTTTGACATTATCGATCTGATGAATAACCAGCCGATCGATGGCGCGACTTACACAACCCACGATATGGGCATGACGTTCGAACTGGTTCAGCCGGGTGAGGTATACATGATCTGCCAGGGTGGTGGAAGTGGGTACGGCGACGTACTTCTCAGGGAGCCGGCCATGGTTGCAAAGGACCTTGAAGAGGACCTGATATCCCATGAGACGGCGCTTGACATATACAAGGTCGTTGTCGATCCCGAAACCAATCTGGTAGACGAAGTTGCGACAAAAGCACTACGGGAAGCCGAAAGACGAGCACGGATAGCACGTGGTAAGCCATTCGATACGTTCGTTAAAGAGTGGACCACCCCTGAGCCGCCGACTAATTTGCCGTATTTCGGTTCTTGGTTAGATCCGAAAGTCGTCTACGGAGTATCTGCTGGAAAGCGCATTCGGATGGACGGCGACAAGCTGATTAGCATGTTCATGCCAAATCCGAAGGACGTTAAGATCGCTGAGCTTGAAAGCGAACTAGCTGTTGCGCGTAGCAGCATAGCGAAACTTAGTGCCTGATCGCGCACCTAGTCTGATTTCCCGTTACCCTTTGCTCACGGGGAGTCCTACTACAAATAAGTGAGGACTTTGAATGAACGCTCATGGCGCTGGGCAATTGCCCATGACTTCAACAGATCTTGCGGCTCCAGACTCCAAAGCATGATTTCATTCATAAGTGGTAGAGCCTGTTCTTGATAGCGTTGGTTCGACATCGATGTATGTCGTTGACTTCCTTCACAGCTTCGCTGAAGCAGGGTTCTTTGCTTTTCTTCGTGAGGAAAGCGCTGGCGCTGAGCCTAAGGAGGCAGAGATGATTGATGTCTGTAAGCCACCTTTCAAGCTTGCCGAGCACTTTCGTTGGACCATAGGAATTATGGCACCACAGGACGACAACCTAGGAGCATCGAACGGCATGGATTGTTGGATTGCGCCTTGTGCTGGCGCCCGAGCAGGCGTCGTCGCTCCGTCTGCTCTTTGGATTGGCGAGGTTTTGTTTGCTCGATCGACGGATTTGTTTGCGTCAAAGGCTCTGAGGCTGAGAAACCAGAGAGTGTCCGCGAGCGGTAGGCGACGCTCAGCACAAAGACATATCAGCAGAAACAATGAGAGGTAGCTGCGATGCAAGAGGGAGAATTGCTCTGGACGCCTAGTTCTGAACTTGTGCGGGATTCAAATATCTCTCGGTACATGATTTGGCTCGGCGCAACGCGTGGTCTTGTTTTGGATGACTACGAATCGTTGCGAAAGTGGTCAGTAACAAACCTCGAGGACTTTTGGGCATCGTTATGGGAGTATTTTGACGTTCAATCGTCGACCCCGTATCGGCAAGTCCTTGATCGACATGCCATGCCTGGCGCAAAGTGGTTTGAGGGCAGTCTCGTCAACTACGCAGAACATTTGCTGCGTGCCGAATCGTCAGCAGTAGATCGTGTCGCGCTTCATCACGGAACTGAGTTCAGGCCATTTGGAACAATAACCTGGGGAGAACTTGGCAGACAAGTCAGAATATTGGCGACACAGTTGCGCGCCATGGGGGTTGTGCCCGGCGATCGCGTCGTGTCGTATATGCCGAATGTGCCGGAAACTACAGTGGCTATGCTTGCGACAGTTGCTATCGGAGCGGTATGGTCGTCGGCCGCACCCGAGTTTGGCGTTAAGACAGTAATCGAACGGTTTTCCCAGATCGAACCGAAAATTCTTTTCGCCGCGGATGGCTATCGGTTTGGTGGAAAGGATTTTCAACGTGAGAATGAAGTTCGGCAAATCGTAAATTTACTTCCGTCTTTAAAGCATGTCATTTGGCGGGCTTGTTTGGCACAATCGGAATCGATTCCGACGGATTTGTTGCATGGTCTGACATGGTCCGAAGTAATGGCTCACCCGGAAGTTCCCCGTGAGGCATTCAAGTACGAACGAGTGGACTGCGAGCATCCGCTGTGGATCTTGTTCTCGTCAGGGACCACCGGACTTCCGAAGGCGATCGTGCATAGCCACGTGGGGATATTGATCGAGCATCTGAAAATGATGTTCTTTCACGTCAATTTGGGACCCGAGTCGGTGATGTTTTTTTACACCACAACCGGTTGGGTCATGTTCAACGTACTGCTTGCTGCGTTATTGACGGGCGCAGCAATAGTGCTGTACGACGGGAGCCCGACATACCCTGGACCGGGACTCTTGTGGGAGGTTGCTGCACAGACTGGCGTCACTTCATTTGGCGCGAGCCCCACCTACGTACAAATGCTAGAGAAGGTTGGTCTGCGTCCAGGCGAACAGTTCGACCTGGCGAGACTGGAGTCGATTTTTGTTTCAGGAGCGCCAGCGACACCAGAAACGTTTGAGTGGTTTTATACCTGTGTCAAACGTGACTTGCTGCTCACGTCTCAATCGGGGGGCACAGAGGTCGGCAGTGCGTTCGTGGGTGGCGTTCCAGTATTGCCAGTGCACGCAGGGGAAATTCAATGCCGTTGTCTTGGCATGGATGTTCACGCGTGGAGTGACGACGGTAAGGAAGTAGTCGATGAAGTTGGCGAACTAGTAGTGACAAGTCCATTTCCTTCGATGCCAATTCGGTTCTGGAATGATTCAGGTAATAAGCGTTATCACGAGTCGTATTTCGATGTTTTTCCAGGTGTATGGCGCCACGGTGACTTTGTCCGAGTCAATGCCCGCGGCGGCTGCTACATAAAAGGTCGTTCGGATTCGACCTTGAATCGTTACGGAGTCCGGATTGGAACGGCTGAAATCTACCGCGCCGTTGAGCAGGTGGATGGAATTGCGGACAGTTTGATCGTTTGCTGCGAGTTGCCTGGCGGGAACTTCTTTATGCCCCTTTTTCTGGCTTTGAAGCCTGGAGCCGAACTTGATGACGGGTTACGCCAGAAGATAGCTGCCCGGCTCCGTTTGGATTGCAGTCCGCGACACGTGCCGGATCAGATGTACGTGATTGACGCGATTCCCTACACATTGACGGGCAAGAAGATGGAAGTTCCGGTTAGGAAGATGCTTATGGGAATTCCGTGGGAAGAAGCCGCGAGCCGGGATGCTATGAAGAATCCAGACGTGATCGAATACTTCATTCGGTTTGCGAAAGAGTCGAAAGACTATCGATGGCAATTGCCGAACACTTGAAAGGGAGTCAGAGCCTTGGAATCTGCATATATTGTTGAAGCATTACGTACTGCCGGCGGCCGGCGTGGTGGTCGTCTCTCCGGCTGGCATCCAGTGGACCTGGCCGCTCAGGTATTGAATGGATTAGTCGAGAACACAGGTTGCGACCCTGCATTGATTGAAGACGTGGTTGTCGGATGCGTTGGGCAAGCGGGGGAGCAATCAAACAATGTGGGTAGAAATGCCGTGCTTGCATCGATCCTTCCTGAGTCGGTTCCCGCCTGTTCGATTGACCGGCAATGTGGATCGTCGCAGCAGGCGCTGCATTTTGCGGCACAAGCAGTGATGTCGGGAGCGATGGATGTGGTTATTGCTGCCGGTGTGGAGAGCATGACGCGGGTGCCGATGTTTACCCCATCCACTCTCGCCAAGAAAAGCGGTTTGGGTTACTACGTTAGCCATGCGATGGAACGTCGCTACTCGACACCAGACTTCAGTCAGTTTATCGGTGCTGAAATGATTGCACGGAAATACAACCTGAGCCGCGAGCACTTGGATCAGTTTGCGTTTCAGAGTCATTTACGCGCCATTGAAGCAACAAAATCTGGTCGATTCAAACGAGAAATTGTCCCGGTCGCTGCGATCACTGCGGAAGGTGGGGTGACGGGCGATTTACATGTGGTGGATGAGGGCATTCGGTTTGACGTGTCCTTGGAGGGGATCGCCAGTGTCAAGCCGATACAGGAGGATGGACGATGCAGCGCCGCAAGTAGCAGTCAGATTTGTGACGGTGCCAGTGGTGTGATGGTGGTTAGCGAGCGAGGTCTTAAGACTCTCGGGATGAAGCCGCTGGCTCGAATCCATCACATGAGCGTCCTCGGACATGATCCAGTGATCATGCTGGAAGCACCCATACCAGCAACTGAGCGAGCTCTCAAGAGATCCGGCTTGAGTATCAATGACATTGATCTCTTTGAGATCAATGAGGCCTTTGCGCCGGTTCCACTTGCATGGTTGGCGGCAACAGGGGCCGACCCGAATAAATTGAATGTCAATGGCGGTGCCATCGCTCTCGGACATCCCCTTGGCGCATCCGGAACGAAGTTGGCAAGTACGCTGATCCATGCGCTGCATCAACGCGCAGCGAAGTACGGACTCCAATCGATGTGCGAAGGTGGTGGGATGGCAAACGTCACGATTTTCGAGAGACTCTGAGGGGAGGCCGGTCAAAGGATTGCGCAAAATGAGGTTCCACTGATAATGAGCGGCGAAATGGTCTCGGTGAGGCGACGCCACCGCGTGCTAGCCGACGAAGTTGCATCAAGCTGTTGTGATGGACATCGATCAGGTTGCGAGGAGCAGTTCGCTGATGACCACAAAGAGACTGGGGCTGAGATTACTATTCATGAGAAGCTTATCCATGTAAAAATTGGATCGTGGGCAGTCGGTTGTCCTGCGTGCAAAGGATCAGCTGTAGGATCATTGACAAGTGTATTGCGTATGATCACTATGGTTTTTGCATAGAGTCCAAACACGGCGTGCCAAATGTTGCCGCATTGGCAGCCCAACAATCCCATGGATGCAGGGCGTCCGAGCAGGCGACGCGGCGTTATATATAGCCATGTTTCGTTCGATCCGTGACGTACGATAAGTAGCGCGGTAGTGCGTGACGGGAGTCTTTTCTTTGAACAGCCACCCTATGCTATGCGAACGACTATGAATGGAAGATCGCTGTGGAATGCAGGTGCCTCGCTTTGATGCTAAGCAAAATCTTATCGCGTTGTGATGTGCCGGGAGGTTGCAGAAAGGAGATAGTGCGAATATGAATAAAGCAAATCGTGCTGTTATTCCTGATGCTGACTACAAGATAACCGTTCCACAGGCTCACAAGAATGCTGTTGAACGAACCCGCTTGCTGGGCGAGGTATTTAGTTCGAGTTCTCGGGTCGTAGTCTTCCAGGCACCAGCAGGCCATGGGAAAACCAGTTTGATGCTTCAGGTAGAGGCTGTCTGCAGGTCCAAGAAGATTCTGTGTGGATGGCTTTCTCTTGATGGGTCCGACAACGACCTCCGCCGGTTTGTTGAGCACCTAATGGGCATGGTGAGGATTATGGGTTCTCACAGTTCCGGTGCTTGGGACAAGAGCGATACGGATGATGAAGGCACCGTCACTTCAGTAGATTGGATACTGACAGAGCTACTCGAGCTTGGCATTGAGGTGGCGATATTTCTCGATGATCTTCATTCTGTAAGAAGCCTCGCAACCCTGAACTTTTTGCAAAGACTCCTAGCCTCTTCCGCGATTCGCATTCGTTGGTATTTGTCGAGCAGAATTGTCCCCGAAATCGGTCTTCCACGCCTTGTTGTCGGCGATGAGGCTCTTATCATTCATCCCTCGGATTTGCGGTTTAGTCGAAAAGAACTTGCACAGTTTTTCTCTTACGATTGCTCTCCATTGTTAAGCGAGGCTGAACTCGACGTAATTGCAGTAGCGACTGAAGGTTGGCCGGCAGCGGCTCAGTTGTATCGACTGGCTCTACGGTCGCCGTCGGTACGAAATTCTCTTCGGAGCGGGAAAAACACCCATTTGCGAGAACTCTCCGGATACTTGGCCGAGAACGTCCTGTCTCAACAGGAGGACCGTATTCAGCAGTTTCTTCTGAGAACTTCAATTCTTGAGCGAATGTCTGCGCAGCAATGCGATAGTTTGCTTGAGCGGTCCGACAGTAACGAAATTCTCGAAGATCTCGATCGGCTTGGCTTGTTCGTGCGGCGATTGGAATCCCACGAAGGATGGTTCAGCTATCACGCGTTGTTTGCTCAGTTTCTGGTAAGCCAATTCAAGGCAACCGCTCCTGATGAGTTGAAGCAGATGCACCGTCAAGCTGCTGATTGGTACCGCCAAAATGGGTATTTGGAGAGCGCTGTTCATCACTTCGTATGTTGTGAAGACTTTGGGGCAGCTTGCGAGGTGTTTGATGAATGGTCAGAGGAACTCATTCTCGGCGGTTATTTCGCCACGGTCGATCACTGGTCATCAAAAATTCCGTTGACCGAATTTCCGAAGTACCCCGGCCTGGTTGCAAAAATTGTTTGGGCGTTAACATTTCTAAGTCGCCATCGAAAACTGGCCCCACTACTGCCGATTGTCAGGGCGAATCTCACCCGGTCAGAAACATCCATTGATCAAGCAATTGCTTTGTGCATGGTTGCGATCCTTGATGACAACTTATCAGGTTGTCTAAAATTCGTGGAGACACTCGACCCTAATTTTTCAACTCACAACCGCTTCCGTATGTTCGGACTCAGTGCAGTTTCCAATGCGCGAGGGTATGCAGCCATGGCGACCGGGGAATTTGCCAAAGCTCTTGAAAACTTGTCAGTCGGACGAAAACTGAGTGAGCGCGCTGACGCAACATTCACATTGGCATACTCGCGGGCAAAAACCGGGCTTACTTTTATTGCTCAAGGTCATCTGCAAGAGGCAATCATCCATTTGCGCTCTGCTATGAGCGATCCACGAATGTACTTGGAAGATTCCGTATCGAAAATCTCCTTGGTTTGCGCTCTCGTGATGGCTCTTTATGAGTCCAATGAGACCGATGAGGCACTTGAGCAGTTCAGGCAATATAGTAATTTGATAGCTGGATCTGCCTTACACGATTACATAGTGATTTGTTATAGGGCAGTTGCTCGGATCCATGACAATAAAGGTGATAGGGTTGGGGCACTGAAGGTTCTTGAAGAAGCGGAGAGATGTGCGTACGCTGGACAGTGGCCAAGGGTAGTGGAGTTGGTCAACTGGGAGCGTGTGCGCTTTGAGTTGATTGCGGGACATCCGGATCGCGCGCTGTCGATTGCCAGCGCAATCCCGGCGCGTTCTGTCATCGGAAACTCAGTATGGATACCGATTTCTGAAGATGGCGAGGATCCATGTATAGGCAAGATACGCTTGTCTATCTACGGTGGGCATTACGCAGTTGCGGTCGATGCGATTCAGCACCCACTTCGGATCGCGGTGTCACAGCAGCGCATTTTTCGCCAGATAAAGCTCCTTATCTTGTTAGCAACTTCATACCAAGGCTTAGGCGACAAGAAACAGGCGCTGCGTAATACGCATATGGCGATCTCGCTGGCTGCGCCGGGGGGATATCTTCGTTCGTTCTTGGATGAAGGACGCGTAGCCATTCAGTTACTAAAAGACTTCTTGCACGACCAAACGACCGTTCAATCTTCATTGCAGGATATGCAAGCCATAGAGTTCGTACGGAAATTGTTGCGGAGCGCTGGCGAAAAAGAACCTGAGGCAAACTATTTTGTTGAAAGTGCATTAATCGCGTCGTCCGTCTGTTCCCGTGTGCCACTTTTGGAAGCGCTCACAAAGAAGGAGGCGCGAATTCTAAAGATGATCGCGGGCTATTTGTCCAATGAACAGATTGCCGCGCAGCTCTTCGTTAGCCGAGAAACTGTTAAGTATCACGTCAAGAATATTTATGCGAAGTTAGGTGTCAAAAGTCGTCTTGAGGCCATTAGCTTGGTACTAAAGTCAGGTATTAGCGACCATTGAGCTAGCTGCTGCCGACACTGGTCCGGGTACAGTCTTCCTCGACGGACTCGGCTTCGCGTCCTCGTCGTATTGACATCGCCCGTCGTGATCTCGACGACTCACTGATTGCGCCAACATATCTTCGTTCCTCTCCACCATGATCGTGCCAACGTCTTTTGACTTGGCCGTGATGATCACGAATCACTCCAGCCCTCGGTGGCGGTGATCTATTCGAATGTTATTAAAAACTACCCTCTAGGGGGAGGACGCTTATATGGCATTAATGTCAAATTGCCCCTAAAGGAGGGGCAATTTGGAAACGTTACGTCACAAGATCGCACGACTTGCGGTAAGGAATGCATGGATAACCCTGGGCATCGCGCTGCTGATCACCGCCGTTTTCGGCTATGGTCTGATGCACGTACAGGCGAAGACGATTTTTTCCGACTTGTTTCCGAAGTCGCACCCCTTCGTCAAGACCTACAAGGACCACCCGAACTTCGGCAATCCGCTGACCGTTACCATGATGGTCAAGCGCACGGACGGCAAGGACATCTTTGCCGCCGAGACGATGGACAAGGTCTGGAAGATATCGCGCGACCTCGATCTGGTGTCGGGCGTCGATCATGATCAGATCATTTCGATAGCCACCGAGAAGGCGCGCTATACGGTTCTGACGGCGGACGGCATCTTTTCCAATCCGATCATGGACGAGAAGGTGCCGACGACGCCGGAGGAACTGGCCGAGGTCCGGCGCCGGATCAACGAATCTCCCGTGGTGCGGACCTTTCTGGTATCGCAGGATGCCAGCGCGGCAATCATCAACGCCACCTTCATCGAGCGCCTGGTGGATTACGGCGTGGTCTTCGAAAGCATCCAGAAGATCGTCGACAAATACGGCGACGGACAGCACAAGGTGTATGTCGCCGGCTGGCCGACGCTGACCGGCTGGGTCTATCACTTCGGCTCGGACACCATCATGATCTTTGGCGTCACCCTGAGCCTGATGTTCATCTTTCTGCTGCTGGCGATGCGCAATACTGCGGGCGTAGTGACGCCGGTAATCGTCAGCGCCATGTCGGCGATCTGGGGCTTCGGCTTTGTCGGCTGGATCCACGATCCGGTCGAGCCGCTGCTGATGGTGGTGCCGCTGTTGTTGATTGCGCGCTCTTTCAGCCATTCGGTGCAGGCCACCGAACGCTATTACGAACTGCTGGCCGAACTCGGCGACAAGCGCAAGGCGGCCGAAATGTCCCTGGCAGTGATGATCGCGCCGGGCACGCTGGGTATTTTCACCGACGTCTGCGGGCTTCTGCTGGTTGCCGTGGCGCCGATTCCGGCGCTGGAACGCTTCGCCATTTTCACCGGCTTCTGGGCCGTCATGCTGGTGCCGACGAGCGTCATCATGACCCCCGTGCTGCTGAGCCTGTTGCCGGCACCGAAGAACATCGAAAAGCTGGTCGGGCATACCCGCGAATCCGGCCTCATCCACATGCTGCTGAATCGCAGCTTGAACGGTCTGGCCAACCTGTCCACCGGCAGGTTTGCCAAGGTAACCGCGGGTGTCTTCGTAACTCTGACCGTCATTGCCGGTGCCCTGATGCTGCGTTTGCAGGTAGGCAACCCGGTCGAGGGCAGCAATCTGCTGCGTTACGACTCCGAGTTCAATACGGCGGTGCGCGAGATCAACAAGAGCTTTCCCGGCGTCATGACGCTGGAAGTGATTTTCGAAGGCAAGGAAGGGCGCATCGTTCGCCAGTCCGATACCCTGACGACCATGCGTTCATTGCAGCGCTGCCTCGAAGCCAAGGAGCATCCGCCGACCGCGACCCTGTCTTTCGCCGACTACGCGCCCGAAGCCAATCGACTGTTCAATGGCGGAAATCCGAAGTGGTTGCCGCTCGATCGCGACGACGCGTCTGCCTCTGCGGCCTCCAGCGCCCTGATGCTCGGTACCAGCCCTGTTGCGTTCCTGCACATCGCCGACTTTGAGCAGAAGAACGCAACCGTGTCGCTGTGGTACGCCAACAACAAGCAGGAGACCGTCGACGCCGCCCTCAAGGACGCAAGGGCGTGCATCGATTCGGTCGGCGTCGAGCATCCGAAATTCCGCATCCGCCTGGCCTCGGGTTCCATTGCGCTGCAGCAGTCGATCAATGAAACCGTCGATCTTTACCAGTGGTACATCATGGCCGGGATCAATCTGGTGATCTTCATCGGCTGCTCTCTGGCCTACCGTTCGGTGGCGGCGGCAATCATTCTTCTGGTGCCGGTGAACCTGGCCAACGGCATGCTGACGGCTTACATGGTGCTGGCGGGAATGGGACTCGATGTCAACAGCCTGCCGATCCTCGCGATCGGAATCGGCGTCGGCATCGACTACGGAATTTACATGCTGAGCCGGATATGCGAGGAGTACAAGGATACCCAGCACATCGGCGATGCCATCAGGCTGTCGCTGGTCACCTGCGGCAAGGCGATCCTGTTTACCGCGATCCTGATGACCATCGGCATCATTCCCTGGTACTTCCTTTCCGAGCTGAAATTCCTGTCCGACATGGGCTTGCTTCTGGTGGTCGTGATGACAATCAACATGGTGCTGGCGTTGGTGCTGGTGCCCTTGCTGGTGTACCTGTTCAAACCGAAGTTCGTCTCATCGGAGCATCAGCTCCTGTCGGAGTCCGTGGAAGGGTTGCTCGACACCCCCGCCCATGTCGCAGCAAGTAAGGTAGAAGTCTGACCCAACTATCAATTGGCCGTTAATAACGAGGAGATAGCACCATGCATATACGTAAATTTGACCACGATTACAGCCGCCGGGCTTTCCTGGCAAAGGCAGGGACCATGGCGGGGGCGGGCATCCTGGCACCTCTGTGGCCGACGATTGCCCACTCGGCGGACATCAGCAAGGCGTACCCTGATGAGCTACTTTCCATTGACGCCTATACGAAAGGCAAGGTAAAGACGGGTGACACAATTTCCGCGGCCAACGTTGACTTGGTCAAGGACTTATTGCCGCCGATCACCTACAGGCAGGTCAAAGAGATGGGGCGTGTCTTTAAAATCCTGCCAAGCACACGCGACGTGAGCAAACTTTTTCCTCCTGGCTATTTGGAGGCAACCCTGCGAAATAGCGGGAAGGGAAAGTTTGATAGTGACAATAACCTTGTTAATGCGGCAGACGGGGGGCCCTGGATTGGTGGCCTTCCCTTTCCGAACGCCAGGACCCCCCTTGAAGCGATGGCGAATATCACGATTAGTTGGGGGCGACATGACAACGCTCAGTATGCGATCAGGGATTGGGACGTCGGCCCAGATGGAAAGGTCGCCTATCAATATGATTTTGGCTGGTTTGAACAAGCCACAATCGGTCGCATAGGCGCTGGTGGCCCATATTTGAAGGGCCACGAAGACAAACTTAGATATCAGATGGCTCTTTTTACCGGCCCGTCGGACGTGCGCGGAACTGCCTATCTGAGCACCTGGTACAACGACCAGCGCAAGTTCCCGGACCTCGTCGGCTATGTTCCGGCCTTCAAGCGGGTGCGCAAGTTCCCGACCAACCAGCGCTTCGAGCCGCTTGTAGCTGGCATGACCTTCTATCTCTCTGAATCATGGGCCTCGGGCGACCCCTTATTGACGTGGGGCAATTTCAAAATTGTCGAGCGCAGACCGATGCTAGGTCCGGTTTCACATAACTGGTGGGGTGACCGCCCCAACTGGGAGCCGCCGACACACGGTGGCCCGGAAGGCAAGACTTTCATTGATACCAACATGGAATTATGTCCGGAGTGCATCGTCGTTGATTGTGAACCAACTGGTTTTCCAAGGGCGCCGGTCGGCAAGAAGCGCGTATGGATTGATGCCAGAAATATGTCCTATATTGCCGCTCATTCCTATGATCGCCGCGGCGAGTTGTTCAGGAGTTTTGATACTGGCTACAGCCAGTTCGAGAAGGGCGCTAGTAGCGTCAAGCATGGCGGCGTCCCAGAGTGGTCGTGGACATGGGTTCAATCCTATGACATCCAGACCAACCGCATGTCGCGCCTCACTCACGTAAAGGAAATCTCGGGCGTAGCGACCGCATGGAACGTTGAAGGCATGTACGAGAAGTATCTGACGGAACAGTCCATCTCGCGTCTGGGGTCCTAAGGTGCGCGTTGCCGGACAACTCAAAGGCGGGGCCGGCAGGACTCGCATCCAGGAGCGGCTGCGCAGCTTGCTGCCGCTCGCCCTGGCGGCCGGACTGGCTGCCGCCTCCGGCAGCCTGTTCGCCGCCAGCGGAGAGCCGCAACTGCTTGTCCGGGGAACTGCGCATGACATGCTGTATGGCTTGAGCATCGAGGGCCAGCACGGGGTCAGCGTCGGCGATGCCGGGCTGGTCATGGAAACGGCCGACGGCGGCGCAAGCTGGACGAAACAGGGAAAGGGCCCGACCGATCTTGGCCTGTTCGGCGTGGTCCGCAAGCAGGGCAAATGCATTGCCGGCGGGCAGGGCGGACTGATCCTGGTTTCGAGCGACTGCAAGCAATGGGCCGTTTCGCCTCCGGTAAGCAAGGCGCGCATCCTGTCGGTGAATGTCAATGGCAACGGAGTCGCCTACGCCGTGGGCGGCTTCGGCGCCGTGCTGAAGTCGGCCGATTGGGGCAAGACCTGGGAGCCGATCAGCATCGACTGGAAGCCGTTCACCAGCGAAGGCGCCGAACCGCATCTGTATGACGTGCAGGTTGCCGACGACGGGGAGGTGACCCTGGTCGGGGAGTTCGAACTGATTCTCCGCTCCAGGGACGGCGGTGCGAAATGGACGGCATTGCACAAGGGCAAGCGTTCGCTGTTCGGCCTGAAGCTGCTCGAAAACGGCGAGGCCTACGCGGTGGGTCAGGAAGGCCTGATTCTCAAGAGCACCGATCGCGGCACGACCTGGGCCGAGCAGGAAAGCGGCACCAAGTCGATCCTCACCGGCATCTGGGCGCAGCCGGGCGGGCAGGCGGTGGTGTCGGGCATCTATACCATCCTCTACTCGGAAAATGGCGGCAAGACCTGGCGGAAGGATGTGTCAAAGCTGGCCAGGATGGGCTCCTACCAGGCCGTGACGGGAGTGGAGAAGGTCAAGGGACAGCTCAGCGCCGTGCTGGTGGGTTCGGGCGGCACCATCATCTCGGTACCGCGCTAAATGATTTTTGGAAATAGAGTGGCAGGGCAGGTTGCAGTGAAACAGGTGGAGTAGCTCGCAGACGAGTTTGTGGAGGCCGTCCGGCGGCAAGGCCGGATGGCTTCTGCGATAAAAATTCAATTAAGCGGTAACAAACCAAGGAGGTGGTGTCATGATGAAAAGAAGCTCGTGGTTCCTGGGCACATCGATTAGCCTGCTGGCGTTTAGCGGCGCGGCTTGCGCAGATGGAGGAGACTGGTCGTTTTCCGGCATGCTCCGCGAGGAAATCGCGGCCAAGACCGGCAACGAACAGAACATGAATAACTGGGCGACCAACGTCTACAACGGCGTTCCGGTTACGGCCACTGGCCTGTTCGGACCCGCAGACCTGACTCGCCCGAACGAAGTGACGGGGAAGTACAAGTACAAGAAGGCCGATCCGGATTTCAACATGTTCGCCACCCGCGTCGAATTGAATCTCGACGGCAAGCTGAGCAGTGACGTCGCGGTGCACTTCAAGCTGCGGGGCTTCACCGATCAAATCGGCCAGATCGAGAATTCCTTCAAGAACAAGAACATCTTCGAACAGTCCTATGGCAGTTCCAACTCGGGCGGCACGCTGGGCGCGGCCGGCAAGGACTGGATGATCGACATGCCCCAGGCCTACGTCGATTACAGCAATGGCCCGCTCTGGCTGCGTGCGGGCAACCAGCAGATCGCCTGGGGCGAGGCGCTGTTCTTCCGCGTTTCCGACGTGGCCAACGGCCTCGACCTGCGTCGGCACACGATTCTCGACGTCGCCGGTGAAGAGTTTTCCGACAAGCGTGTCTCGTCCCTGGCGCTGCGCGGCATCTACCGGCTCGGCGAAAAAACCCAGTTCGAGGGTTTTGTCCAGCAGTTCCGGCCGACCGTGCTGTCGGGCGAGAACTCGCCCTACAACATCATCCCGGCGCAATTCACCATCGACCAGAAGACCGACTACGAAGACGTCAAGAACAAGATGAACGTCGGTTTCCGCTTCCAGACCAGCATCGAGAACGTCGGCATCCAGGCCTTCGCGATCAACCGTCACAATCCCGACGGTGTCTTCCGCTGGACCTACGCCAAAGATGCGGGCGCACTTCCCGGCACACCCTTCTCTGCCGGAACCGGGGTTGGCGTTTACAACGCCCAGGAATGGTTCAGGTACGCCAGCTCGGTCAGGCTCGACGGCCTCAAGGGGCTTGCCAGCGCGGTCAACGAGTTTTCGGGAACCACGGCGGGTGGTCCGTTTGCCGGTGCCATGGCGGCGGTTGGCGCCGGATGCGGTGCCACAGGTGCCCTCGGATCGTTTCAGTTCAACCAGGCTGCGGCTTCCTGCACCCTCGATTCGTTTTTCACGGCTTTCGGCAATCTGCGCGGCGCGCTGGTCCGGGAATACAAGCGTGAAAACGTTTTCGGTGGCGGCCTGAATACGGTCTTCAGCGGCGAGCCGGATTCGCTCACCGACCAGCTGATCGGCCGCTTCGAGTTCTCGTATACGCCGGACAAGAAATACACCAATCCCAGCCTGTCGCGCAAGTACATCGAAAGGGACGAAACGACCTTCGCGTTCATCGCCGAGAAGTACCACAAGTTCAGCGATTCCTTCCCGGCGACCTATATCGTGGCGCAGTGGATGCACAAGTCTGACAGCGACATTTATGGACGCTCGATGGTCGGACAAAACAACGTGCCCGGTGCATCGCCAAAGGGGCAGGGCGGCGGTTCGGATTACCTTGCGCTCGTCTTTCAGCAGCCTAGCCCCTCGCTCGAGTGGCGCTTCGACATGGCTGTCCTGACCGACACGGAAGGCGGACTGCTGGTGCAGCCGGGTGCCAAGTGGAAGCCGAGCAAATCGCTGCAGCTCGACATCTATGGCAACTACCTGAACAGCAGTAACAGCAAGGGCAAGACCTTCACCCAGGGCCTGGATTACGCCCGCGAAGTCTTTCTCCGCGGTACGTATTACTTCTAACCGGTCGTGATGATTCCGGTGGCTTCTGCCACCGGAGCACGCGGCTTGCGGCGATCGGCTGCCGCTGTCACCCTGTACCGAATTGAACCCGCCCTGCGCTGGAGTGACGGAATTTCCGTGAAAGGTGTGGGAGTGACGAAGAATCGACAGTGGGTATTAGTCAGCCGAGAGCGCTTCCAAAGACGGAATAGCGCTGCCTCAAGCGCCTAAGGAAACATTCGATGGGCCTATTCATTAATCTCGAGACCGGCCCCAGCAAGTGCCCGCTGTGGCTCGATTCCACCGCTTACACGGCACGCCTGCTCGAAGGCGGGCAAGCTCCGTGGTTGGACATCGCCAGCTTTCTTTCGTGGCAGCGCAAGGCGCAGGGCTTGCTGCGTGCCGACGTCATCGCGCTCCAGGCGGAACCGGTGCTCGACGCGCTGCTGGCGACGCATCCCGAGCTGCGGTCGGCAATGGCTGCAAAGTTGCGCGCATTGTTTCCGTTGAAGACACTTTTGGCCGCCACGCAGTTGCGCGAACAATTGAGCGAGATGCTGGGTGGGCTGCGTGCCTGCTTCCCCGGCATCCCCCTGGCGTTTGTCGTGCCGTCGCCCCGACGCTGGATCGCGTTGAGCTATCGCCAGGCGTTTGGCGCCGATGCCGATGTCGAAGCCGGCGCCGATGAATTCGATTCGGCTTCGGTGTACGTTGCCGATTTTCTCCGCTGCTTCAGCGAATCGGGTCTCGACATCCTGTTGCTGGTCGAAGCGGCGCATACCGAGCCGGCGTCGGCGGAGGAGATCGAATGGTATCGCCCCGTGTTGAATGTCGCCACGCATTACCGCTGGGAACTTGGCCTGCGTTTGCCATTGGCGAAAGCCGATCCGGGCATGGTCGAAGGAATCGGCTTCTTTATCGCCCCGCACCCGCTTGCCGCACCGACCGGGATTCTGACGCCCGACACGTTCTGGACTGGCAGTCTGCCGCCCGCGTGTCCGACAGGCCAGTTTCGAACTGCAGAGATTCCGGCGGAGGCGAACCCCGAACTCGTTCTTGATCGGCTTGCCGTGTTGCACAATTTTGGGGCTTGGATTCAACCGGTGGATGCCATAGATTGTTGAAAGAACCGAGCGGCAGATTCCGGACCAGTTACCTGTCGTTCGCATCGCCCAATCTGAAGGCGGCCATTCATTCGGGCCTGTTCACCCAGGCAAGGCACTCCAAAATGGCGCAGAAGCGTTGCCAGTCATTCCGCGCTACGAAGACTTTCCATAAGCAGCATCTGTAGGAACAGTAGATCCAGCACGACTGGAACGGGTGTTCGATGACAGATATCTTATGGCATCAACCGAATTGAACTTGCTCAACACATTGTTACTCACCGACATTGCAGATGACGCGAATGACAGCTGAGAGCAGCTATTGATTTTCATGGACGTCACCTCCAGTACCTAGGCAATCACTGGAGTCACATAATCTCTAAGCCTTTCGCATCATTGTCAGAATTGTTACGCAATACCACTGCTGTCCGGTTAAAGCGCGAACAGATTCAATTGGTTGTTGATGGTGATGCTGCCTGAACTGGAGTCGATGCTTGGAAAGGCTTGCTGTAAGGGCATCTTCTCGAAATGCGTGACCGACAATATCTGTAGCAAAGTATAGAGCGAGGCGCTTCTTGACGATGGCGACGAGGACATAGACCGACACCGCGATCCAGATTTGTGTCTTGACCGCATTCTCTGACGTACCGAAGAAACGCTTGATCCGAAGATACTGCTTGATCCACTTGAAGAACAGTTCCACCTGCCAGCGGTTCTTCTTGTAGAGCGCGCAGATGGTGGCGCTCGGCAATGTCATCTGGTTGGTGAGGAAGATGAGCGTCTTGCCGGTCTCGGAATCCTTGAATCGAACGCGGCGCAGATGCGCGGGGTAGTCCTGTTTCGTGTAGAAGCCATCGAACGCAATCGTCTGATCGCAAATGATGCCGGTCGAGCGATCCGTTTGCGCCGAATAGAGGCGATGGAAATCCATGTTCGACTTGGCTCGCGTGACAAAGAAAGCGCCAGCCAGATGCAGAACGTGAAGGCGAGCGAAATCGACGTAGCCGCGATCCATGACATAGATGGCACCGGGCTCGGGCGTCAGCAGATAGCGTCTTGCCGGTGCTCATGGCGGCCTTCCGGCAAAAACCCGGAAGACTGCCCGAATCGGCAATCGTCGTTCAAATCGACACCACCCTTCAGCGCTCGGAAATCCGCGTCAGACATGGCTTTCAGAGATTCGCCCCTTCATTTAACCGGACAGCAGTGGCGTGGTGAGTCGAGGGAAATCGGGGTAGGGGATGAAACAGAAAAAACTCAGACGCGCAAAGGCCCGCGCTGCGCGGGCCTTGCCGGTGAAAATTACATATAGTGCCAAGTCGTTGGACTCGTTGGCGGAGAGGGCGGGATTCGAACCCGCGGTAGGCTATGAACCTACACACGCTTTCCAGGCGTGCGACTTAAACCGCTCATCCACCTCTCCGCGGATACTTGCCGATTCCTGCCTTTGCGGCAGGGCGCGAATTCTAGCAGATCAGCCTTCGCTGTGCCGCAGAGACAGATCGATGGCGCGTACGTTCTTGGTCAGGCTGCCGACGGAGATGCGGTCGACGCCGGTTTCGGCGATGGCGCGCACGGTTTCCAGGCTGACGCCGCCCGAGGCTTCGAGTTCGGCGCGGCCGGCGGTGAGGCCGACGGCCTGGCGCATCTGGGTCAGGTTCATGTTGTCGAGCAGGATCATCTTGGCGTCGGCGTCGAGCGCTTCGGCGAGCTGCTCCAGGGTTTCCACCTCGATCTGGATGAAGACGTCGTCGCGGCCGATCGCCCGTGCCTGCTGCAACGCGGCGGTGACGCCGCCGGCGGCCATGATGTGGTTTTCCTTGATCAGTATGCCGTCATAGAGACCGAGGCGGTGGTTGGTGCCGCCGCCGCAGGTGACGGCGTATTTCTGCGCCAGGCGCAGACCGGGCAGGGTCTTGCGCGTGTCGACGATGCGGGCGCCGGTGCCGGCAATGGCGTTGACATACAGGCGGGTTGCGGTGGCCGTGGCCGAGAGCAGTTGCAGGAAATTCAGCGCGGCGCGCTCGGCGGTAAGCAGGGCGCGGGTGCTGGCTTCAATTTCGCACAGGACCTGGCCGGCGGCGACCGCTTCGCCATCGCGCACGTGCCAGCGGATCACGGTCAGCGGATCGAGGCGGCGGAAGCAGGCATCGAACCAGGCGCTGCCGGCCAGCACGGCATTCTCGCGACTGACCACAGTGCCTTGCGAACGCCGCGTGGCGGAGGTCAGCAGCGCCGTCAGGTCGCCGCCGCCGATGTCTTCGACCAGTGCGGCGAGCACGTTGCGCTGAACTTCGGCGGCGAGTTGAAGGGGAAGTTCCATGATGTGCGGGTAGGGAGGGTTGTGCTGCGTTTGATTCTAGCACCGCGGCTTCAATGCATTTTCGATCCGCGCAGGCTCAGCGTGGTCGACGGCGCCGCGAAACTCTCGGCGCGCGCGACATCCCAGAACACCTTGAAAACGGGATGGTCGGGGACGCCGGTGAGCAGTTCGCCGGGCCGGGCCCAGTGGTGCAGGCTGGCGAGCGAGCGCACGTCGGTGGCCGAGACACGGCGGATCACATGTTCCGGGCCGAGGTCGTGCGGGTGGTTCAGTCCGGCCGCGCCGAGCATCTCCTTGAGGGCGATCAGCGTATTGCGATGGAACTGGTGCACGCGCGAGGACTTGTCGGTGACGTCGAGCGCGCGCATGCGCGTCGGGTCCTGGGTGGTGACGCCGGTCGGGCAGTGTCCGGTATGGCAGGTCTGGGCCTGCAGGCAGCCCAGCGCGAACATGAAGCCGCGTGCCGAGTTGCACCAGTCGGCGCCGGTGGCGATGGTGCGCGCGATGTCGAAGGCAGTGACGATCTTGCCCGAGGAGCCGATGCAGATCCGGTTGCGCAGATTGACGCCGACCAGGGTGTTGTGCACCAGCATCAGGCCTTCGCGCAGCGGTGCGCCGACATGGTCGGTGAATTCCAGCGGCGCGGCGCCGGTGCCGCCTTCGCCGCCATCGACGACGATGAAGTCCGGCGTAATGCCGGTTTTCAGCATGGCCTTGACGATGGCGAACCATTCCCAGGGATGGCCGATTGCGAGTTTGAAGCCGACGGGCTTGCCGCCGGCGAGTTCGCGTAGGCGCGCGATGAATTCAAGCAATTCGATGGGTGTGGCAAAAGCCGAATGCCGCGCCGGCGAGATGCAGTCGATGCCGACCGGGACGCCGCGCGCCTCGGCGATCTCCGGGGAAACCTTGGCGCCGGGCAGCACCCCGCCATGGCCGGGCTTGGCGCCCTGGGAGAGCTTGATCTCGATCATCTTGACCTGGTCGATGGCGGCATTTTCGGCGAAGCGCGCACCGTCGAACCGGCCTTTGGCATCGCGGCAACCGAAGTAGCCGCTGCCGATTTCCCAGACCAGGTCGCCGCCGTTCTGGCGGTGATGGCGCGAGATCGAGCCTTCGCCGGTATCGTGGAAGAAGCTGCCGCGCCTGGCCCCCTCGTTGAGTGCCAGGATCGCATTGGCCGAGAGGGCGCCGAAACTCATCGCCGAAATGTTGAAGACGCTCGCGGAATAGGGCCGCGTGCAGGCCGGGCCGCCCACCGCGATGCGGAAGTCGTGGTCTTCGATGTGCACCGGCGCGATGGAATGGTTGATCCATTCATAGTGCGGTTCGTAGAGGTTGAGCTGGGTGCCGAAGGGGCGCTTGTCGAGGGCCTGCTTCGAGCGCTGGTAGATGATCGAGCGCTGGGCGCGCGAGAAAGGCAGTTCCTCGGAATCGGCTTCGATGAAATACTGGCGGATCTCGGGGCGGATGTATTCGAAGAAGAAGCGGAAGTGGGCCAACACCGGGTAGTTGCGGCGGATGGCCTGGCTCGGCTGGAGGTAATCGACGAGGCCGATCAGCGTCAGGGCGCCGAAGGCCAGGGCCGGCCACAACCAGAGCGTGGAAACGGTCAGCAGCAGCAGCAGGCAGACGCCGGTGAGGATGGCGCACAGCACCCAGGCGTGGTAGCGCTGCGGAACGATTCTGTCGAGGCGCTGCAACATGGCATCCTCCGTTTGAATGGTGCGGTGGCGTCGCTACTGTATCAGGCTTGCCGCCGCAGGCGCTCGGCCACGGCGATGGAAAGGCTGCTGCCGACGATCACGACCATGCCCGCCACCGAGAGCAGATCCGGCAGGTGCCGGTAGAACAGCCAGCCGAGCAGCATGGCCCAGATCAGCTGGGCATACAGAAAGGGCGAAAGGAAGGAGGCGTTGGCATAACGGAAGGCGCGGGTCAGCATCAGGTGGCCGGTGCCGCCGTAGAGCCCCAGCGATGCGATCAGGGCCGCGTCGATCCAGCCCGGCATCGGGCCACCCCAGTACAGCGGCGCCGCCAGCGTCATCGATACGGTGCCGACGAGGGCGGTGTAGAACAACATGGTGACGGTGTTTTCGGTCGGCGACAGCTGTCTGGTCTGGATCTGGTAGATCGCGTAGCAGGCTGCCGCCAGCGACATCCAGAAGATCCCGAGCAGGTTCAGCGCGCCGCCGGGACGGGCGATCAGCAGGGCGCCGCAAAATCCGGCGATGACCGCGATCCAGTGAATGCCGGTGATCGATTCCTTGAGCAGCCAATGCGACAGGATCACGACGACGAGCGGCGTAACGAAGAGAAATGCGGTGCTTTCGGCCAGGGGCATCATGGAAAAACCGGCCATGGCAAAGCCGGTGGTGCCGACCAGCATCAGCGCCCGCATGATCTGGGCGACGGGGCGCGTGGTGGCGATCAGTTGCAGGCGCATCGAGGGCGCGAGGAAGATCAGCATCATCAGGCAGTGGAAGCTGTAACGGCCCCAGACCATCATCGGTATCGGGTAGGTCTGCGACAGGTGCTTGGAGGTTGCGTCGAGGGCGGCAAAGCACAGCGTCGCGCCGAGCATCAGCAGCACGGCGAAGCCGACCTTGCGGCGGGCTTCAGGCATTCTCGAGAATCAGGCGATTGAGCCGTGTGCGTGCAACGGGAATCAGTTCGCCGGCGGCAATGCCGATCGGGCCGTCGCCCGCGGCGGAGAGTGCCTCGGCTGCCACGCCATGCAGGTGCACGGCGGCCGAGAGGGCAGCGGCGGCCGGCCAGCCCTGCGCCAGCAGCGCGCCGATGAAGCCGGAGAGCACGTCGCCGCTGCCGCCGGAGGCCAGGCCCGGGTTGCCGCTGGTGTTAATGCGCCAGCGTCCGTCGGGGTGGGCGATTATCGTGCCGCAGCCCTTGAGCGCGACATGGGCCTTGAAGCGTTGCGCCAGTTCCAGCGCAGCGCCGACGCGGTCGGCCTGTATCGATTCGGTGGTGGCCTGCAGCAGGCGCGCGGCTTCGGCCGGGTGCGGCGTGATCACGGTGGCAGCACGGCGACGGGGAATGTGCGCCGCCAGCACGGGGTGGGCGGCAAGCAGGTTCAGCGCGTCGGCATCGAGCAGAAGTGGACAGTCGGCGCTGGCGGCACGGCGGAGAATTGCCACCGCTGCATCGGATGTGCCGAGGCCGGGGCCGACCACCGCCGTCGTGGCCTGGGTCAGCGCGTCGTCGGGTGAGCGCAGCATGAGTTCCGGCTGCAGCGGATCGACGGCGAGCGCGTGCAGCAAACCGACAAAAACCCTTCCGGCGCCCAACTTGAGTCCGGCGCGTGCCGCCAGCAGCGATGCGCCGGTCATGCCGGCGGTGCCGCCGATCACGGCCAGCGAACCGTAGCTGCCCTTGTGGCTGTTTCGTGCGCGCGGCTTGAGGCAGTTGCGAAAATCGTCAATGGACAGCAGGGCGCCGGGAAGTCCGTCGAACTGTAGCTCGAGGTCGACGATGCTCACTTCGCCGCAATGGTCGGGGCCGTCGAGGGTATACAGCCCGGGTTTGCCGCCGATAAAACTCAGGGTATGCGTGGCGCGCACAGCGACGCCAAGCACGCGGCCGGTGTCGCCATCCAGTCCGCTGGGAATGTCCAGCGCCAGTACCGGACCGGCAAAGGCGTTGATGCGTGCGACCAGATCGGCCCAGGCGCCTTCGATGGGTCGGGCGAGGCCGATACCGAACAGGCCGTCGACTATCAGCCCGTAGGTGCCGGCCGGTACTGCGTCGCCGGGACCAACGAGGACCACCGCGATGCCCTGTTGTCGGAGGACACGCGCCATGACCCGCGCGTCGCCGCCATTGTTGCCGGGGCCGGCCAGAATCAACACCGGTGCGCGGCTGTCCCTCAGCACTTGTCGGGCATGGTCAGCTGCTGCATGGCCGGCGCGCTCCATCAGCGGCGGCCGGGCGCCGGCGTGACGTGTTTCGAGTTCGCGCAGTTCGCTACTGCGCAAGAGGGCAATGTTCATGATGCGATTGTAACCATCATGGGTCTGAAGCGATTTTCGGCAACGCAGGAATCTGAAGTATGGCTGCCGCGGCGGCGGATGGGAACCGTATCCCTGATATTTTGGTGCGACTATTGTGCATCGTGTTCGGGCGCTATGATTGGAGCCCATGGGTGTGGTCATCCGGCTGATGGACCGCTTTCGCAACAATGTATGGGGGCATGGGGATCGACATGACGACAATTCACAGCAGCCTTTCCTTTCTCGACCCGGCACGACCCGAACCCTGGGCCAGTTTCATCGAGCAGATCGATCGCGTCGCTCCGCATCTGGGGCCCTTGTCGCACTGGCTGGAGACTCTGAAGCGGCCCAAGCGCATCCTTATCGTCGATGTCCCTATCGTGCGCGACGACGGCAGCATCGCGCATTACGAAGGCTATCGCGTGCAGCATAGCCTGTCGCGTGGTCCGGGCAAGGGCGGGGTGCGCTTCCATCCGGCGGTGACGCTGAACGAAGTGATGGCGCTGGCCGGCTGGATGACGGTCAAGAATGCCGCGCTGGGTCTGCCCTTCGGCGGCGCCAAGGGCGGCGTTCGCATCGATCCGCGAAGCTTCTCGCCAGCCGAACTGGAGCGCATTACCCGCCGCTATACCTCGGAGATCGGTATCGCCATCGGGCCGGACAAGGACATTCCGGCGCCGGACGTCGGCACCAACGAGCAGACCATGGCGTGGATGATGGACACCTACTCGGTCAACGTCGGCCACACCGCCAGCGGCGTGGTCACCGGCAAGCCGGTTGCGCTGGGCGGCTCGCTGGGTCGCCAGGAAGCCACCGGTCGCGGCGTCTACATTGCCGCGCGTGAAGCCGGTTTGCGCATGGACATCCCGATTGCCGGCGCGCGCGTGGTGATCCAGGGTTTCGGCAATGTCGGCGGCATTGCCGCGCGGATTTTTCGCGAGAACGGTGCCAAGGTAATTGCGCTGCAGGATGCGGAGTGCTCGATCGGCAATCCGGCGGGTATCGACATTCCTGCCGCACTCGCCCATGTGGCTGCGCATGGCAGCCTTTCCGGCTTTTCCGGTGCCGACGCCATCGGCGAAGACGACTTCTGGCAACTCGATTGCGAATATTTTATTCCCGCCGCCCTGGAAGGCCAGGTGACGCCGGCACGGGCCCACAGGCTGCGGACAAAGATCATCGTCGAGGGTGCCAACGGGCCGACCACCCCGGCCGCCGACGACATCCTGCGCGACCGCTACATCCTGGTCATTCCCGATGTGCTGGCCAATGCCGGCGGCGTGACCGTGTCTTACTTCGAATGGGTACAGGATTTTTCCAGTTTCTTCTGGAGCGAGGAGGAGATCAACGCCCGCCTCGAAAGCATCATGATGAAAGCCTTCGACGCCATCTGGCGGATGGCGCAGGAACGCCGCGTGTCGATACGGACGGCGGCCTTCATCATCGCCTGCCAGCGCGTGCTGGCTGCACGCGAACAGCGCGGCCTGTATCCCTGAGAGATTCTGAATAAATCTACTGCGCATGCCGGATCGGGGCTTGGGTGGTGCTCTTCCACGGCCGACTTTGCACAGCCGGCCGGCTACGGCGGCGCGAAGCATGCTTCGCGAAACCCCGCCTCGCCCTCATGTACAGAGACGTACATTCCGGTAGCTGCGCTCCGGCCGCACCCTGCTGCGGCCCGCTCGCTACGATTTCTTCACAAGCTCTGGAAGGGGTTATGCGCCTGCGGCGGCGGCGGGGACTGTCGCTGCCTGCGGGTAAACGCGATTGCGGCCGGCGAGCTTCGCCTGGTACATGTTGCGGTCGGCGTGAGCCCGCAGGAGATCGAGCGTGCTGCCATCGGCCGGATAGCTGGCCACCCCGATACTGACCGTGGTGCGGACGAACTTGCCGTCCAGCGCCAGCGCGACGGCTTCAACCGCCGCGCGCAGCTTTTCGGCGGCATCGTGCGCTCCTCCGGCCGGAGTTTCAGGCAACAGCAGGAGGAATTCGTCGCCGCCCTGGCGCGCCAGGATGTCGGTTTGGCGCAACTGCTCCTGCATGCCTTTCACCAGCGCGACCAGCAGGGCGTCACCGGCCTTGTGCCCGAGAGTGTCGTTGACCGGCTTCAGGTTGTCGCAGTCGATGAGCAGCAGGCTGATGGGCCTGCTGTAGCGGACGGCCTGGCCGAACAGGCGGTCGGCGATGATGGCGAAACCACGGCGATTGAATATCCTGGTCAATTCGTCGGTTTCCGACAGCAGTTTTACCTTGTTAAGCCCGTAGCGAATGTCGGAGGCAAACATGGTGGTGATGTAGGCCACCAGGACAAACGGTGCTAACTGGGCAAACATGCTGGCGGCGTACTTCAGCGACATCACCTGGTCGAACGAGGATTGGCCGCCCAGGAAAACTATGCAGGCGCCGATCAATGCCAGCTCGAGGAGGGTGGTGAGCTTGCCCAGAGCCAATGCGCTGGTAATGATCACCAGCAGGTAGCAATTCAGCAGCGGGCTTTCGAGCCGGCCGGTATGCCACAGTGCCCAGGTAATGAAGGCGGTCATGATCCAGGTTTCCACCGCGAGTTTCCAGCGCGACTCGTGCTTGAAGAAGTTCGCGTAGCGGAAGCCCATGATGCACAGGGCGTACAAGACCATGGCGAGGACGATGACCGGCTTTTCCTCTTCGCCGGTGCCGCCGAAGACGTGGTACACGAGCACCACGATCATCAAGAGCCATTCGATTTCACCTACGGAGCGGGAGATTCCCCTGAGTTCCTCCTGCTCGATGGATGCGGTGTTTTCCGATTTCTTGTCCATGCGTATCCTGTGCGGTTGCTTTCCGCTTTTTTCACCGCAGCCCGGCATCGGGTTCATTATGCCCGTTGTCAGGGGGCCGCAGGCGCGGTCAGCGGCAGTTCAGCCTGCAGAGATTCCTTCACCTCCTGCGGTGTGCCGCTTGTTATCAGGGCGCTGGCACGGACGCCGAGCAGACGCAGTTTCTGGTCCAGCGGCACGCGACGCAGACATTCGCCGGCGGCGCGGCGGATGACGGCCGGGTCGGCGGTAGGATTAGGCAGCGTCAGGTCGCGCGTCACGATGCGGAAATCCGCGAAGCGCAGCTTGATGCCGATGGTGCGGCCGAGGTAGCCCTTGCGCTGCAGGTCGCCGGCGACCCGATCGCAGAGCTCGGTGAAGATTCCGGACAGGGTGGCGCGGTCGCGAACGGCATGGAGGTCGTGCTCGAAGGTGGTTTCACGGCTGATCGACTTTGGCTCCGACCTGGTCACCACGGGGCGTTGGTCGACCCCGTTGGATGCCTCATGCAGCCATTCGGCATAGGCGCGACCGAAGTGGGTTTGCAGCAACGCCGGATCGGCCCGCGCCAGTTCGGCAATGGTCGAAATCCCCAGCGCGGCCAGTTTTTCGCCGGCCTTGGGGCCGATCCCCTTGATCTTGCGCACCGGCAGCGGCCAGATGCGTAGCGGAATGTCGCTTTCGCCTAGCAGCGTCAGGCCGTCGGGTTTGTCGAGGTCGGAGCAGATTTTCGACAGCAGCTTGTTCGGGCTGATGCCGATCGAGCAGGACAGTCCGGTGGCGTCCTTCACCGCCTGCTTGATGCGCAGCGCGAGTGACAGGCTGTCGTCCGGCTGGTCGGTCAGGTCGATGTAGATCTCGTCGATGCCGCGGTCTTCGACGAGGGGTGCAACCGCTGCGATGGCGGCCTTGAAGAGGCGTGAATAGTGACGGTAGGCGTCGAAGTCCACCGGCAGCAGGATGGCGTCCGGCGCCAGTTGTGCCGCCTTCATGACCCCCATGCCGGAGAACACGCCGAGCGCGCGCGCCTCGTAGGTCGAGGTGGTGACGACGCCGCGCCCGACATAATCGCGCAGGCGTGAAAATCGCCGGCTGCCATCAGCCAGCAATTCCGGCTGCTGGCTGCGGCGGCCGCCGATGACCACGGGCAGCCCGCGCAGTTCGGGGTAGCGCAGAAGCTCGACCGACGCGTAGAAGGCGTCCATGTCCAGGTGCGCAATGCGGCGAGGGGGCGTATTCATCGAGCCGTCAAGATACCGGAAAATCGGTAGCTGACAATCCGGGCGGCGGTTTGGGCTAGGATGATGGATGTGAATGCCGTTACCGATACTGGGACATTGCCATGATCAACGAATTGCTGCCGGCCCTGACGCCGAAAATCGCCGCCCTGCGGCGCGATATCCACGCCCATCCCGAACTGGCCTTCAACGAAAAGCGCACCGCCGGGAAGGTGGCCGAGTATCTCGAGAGTCTCGGCCTCGAAGTCCATCGCGGCATTGCCCGCACCGGCGTGGTGGCGAAGCTCTCGCGGGGAACCAGTCCGCGTGCGATCGGCCTGCGCGCCGACATGGATGCATTGCCGCTGGCGGAGCTGAATGCCTTTCCGCACCATTCGGTTCATGAGGGCAAGATGCACGCTTGCGGTCACGACGGCCATACGGCGATGCTGCTGGGAGCGGCCGATGTCCTGAGCAAAATGCACGACTTCGACGGTACCGTGTATTTCATTTTCCAGCCGGCGGAAGAGCATGAAGGCGGCGGCCGCGTCATGGTGGAAGAGGGGCTGTTCGATCGCTTTCCCATGGATATGGTGTTCGGACTGCATAACTGGCCGGGCCTGCCCGCCGGCAGCTTCGGCGTGACCGAAGGCCCGGTGATGGCGGGTACCGACCGCTTCGAAATCGACATCACCGGTCGTGGCGGCCACGCCGCGATGCCGCATCAGGCGGTGGATGTGGTGCTGGCCGGCAGCGCGCTGGTGCAGGCCCTGCAGTCGCTGGTTTCGCGCAACACCGATCCGCTGGCCGCGGCGGTGGTCAGCGTGACGCGCTTTCATGCCGGCCACGCCGACAATGTACTGCCGGAAACGGCCGTGCTCGGGGGCACGGTGCGCACGCTCAATGGCGAACTGCAGGATGAACTGGAAGAAGGCTTGCGCCGCATCTGCAGCGGCATCGAGGCCACCTATCGGGTCAGTATCGACTTGCGCTACGAACGCGGCTATCCGCCGACCATCAATGCGCCCGAACCCTGCTTGATTGCCCGCGAGGTGGCACGCCAGGTGGCGACCGGGGGACGGGTGCTGACGGATTTGCCGCCGAGCATGGGCGCCGAGGATTTCGCCTACATGGCGAAGGTGGTACCGGCCTGCTATGTCTGGCTGGGCAACGGGCCGGGCGAGGGCGGCTGCATGCTGCACAGCCCGCACTACGACTTCAACGACGAGATAATCGCCACCGGCATCCGCTACTGGGTAAGGCTGGCCGAGCGGGCGCTGGCACCTTAGCGATCTGCCATTCCGGTACCAAAGCAAACGGGCAGCCGAAGCTGCCCGTTGTTCATTGGACCCTTGCGGCTTACTTGACGCGGTTCTTGTACTCGCCGGTGCGCGTGTCGATTTCGATCTTGTTGCCGATCTCGACGAAGAGGGGCACGGGCAGTTCCATGCCGGTGCTGATCTTGGCGGGCTTCATGACCTTGCCCGAGGTGTCGCCCTTGACGGCGGGCTCGGTGTAGATCACTTCGCGCACCACGCTGTTGGGCATTTCCACGGAGATGGCTTTGCCGTCGTAGAACACCACTTCGACGGGCATGCCGTCTTCGAGGTAATTCACCGCATCGACCATGTTCTCGCCTTCGACTTCATATTGGTTGTATTCGGCGTCCATGAACACGTACATCGGGTCGGCAAAGTAGGAATACGTGCATTCCTTCCGGTCGGGCATCACCTGTTCGAACTTGTCGTCGGCCTTGTAGATGGACTCCGAGGCGGCGCCGGTGAGCAGATTCTTGAACTTGAACTTGACGACCGCCGAGCTGCGGCCGCCTTTGCTGTATTCGGCCTTTTGTACGACGAGCGGATCGTTGCCGACCATCACGACATTGCCGGCACGGAGTTCCTGAGCGGTTTTCATAATTGTGCTTCCTGGGGCGGAAATTGATAACCCGCTATTTTAGCCTTTGAATACAGAACTGCACAAGTTGGCTGGCAAGGTCAGGACCTGCGAGCAGGGTCTTTGTCCATTCCCGCAGGGGTGACTCCAAGTTCGGCAGGCCGGCGGCGAAGGCACGCCAGTCCGGCGTGCCCATGCCGTTCCAGGCTTGCCAGAACGGTCGCAAAAAGTCGCCGGCCGGATGCCTGGCCAGAAAGGCTTCGAGCTTGACCAGGTGCGCGCCTTCGGCTTGCGGGTAGATCTGCCAGACAAAGGGCTTGGCGGCCCACTGGGCACGGACGAAGGAGTCCTCGCCGCGGACGAAGTTGAGATCGCAGGCCCAGAGCAGTTCGTCGTAGCGGGGCTGGGGCAGGAAGGGAAGGGGGTGCAGGCTCAGCTTGCCCAGCGTCCTGCCGCCTTCGGTACTTCCCGGGCAAAGCACGCGCACGGGCCGTTCCGGAGTCGCCCATGCCGCCCACGCTTCAATCAGCGCCGGAAGCGCCGGGTTCGGGTAGCTGAACAGCGAAACCGTCAGTTCCCCCGGTTGGCGCGGCGGTAACGCCAACCCGGCGCGGAAGGAGGCTTCGTCGAAGGCCTTGCGCCGGTCGTCGTAGTCGCGTTCGCGCAAGAGCCCGCCGGTAGCTGGCGTGAAGCCGGGAAAATAGAAATGCTTGACCAGCGGCAGGCGCGGATGCGGCGAAGGCTGGCGGTGACAGCCTTCGACCCAGGCTTCCGCCGAGAGGTACTCGAGATTGAGCCAGACCGGCGGGCGGGCACGGCCTGCCATGGCCTCGATGTATGCCGCAGGTGGTTCGCAGGCGAAGGCTTCTATGACAACCTCGGCCGTGTCTTCGCGGGGCCAGGGGCCGGGCCATGAAGTCGGCCACGGGCGAACCTCGACGGGACCGGCAGCGAAATCGGGCGCGAGCGGGCGCAATGGTGTCAGATCGTCAATCCACAGCCGGACCTGCCAGCCATGCTCTGCCGCCAATTGACGGGCCAGGCGCCAGCAGACGCCGGCATCGCCGTAGTTGTCGACGATGGTGCAGAAAATGTCGCAGCGGATTGCTTTGTTGTTCATGGCGAGGCGGTATCCTAGCTTAATGAATGAACTTCTCCGCTGTACCGATTGTCCGCGCCTGGCGGGATTTCTTGCCGAGGTACGCAGCCGCCATCCCGGCTATCACGGGCGGCCGGTGCTGCCCTTTGGCGACCCGCAAGGCCGGCTGCTGATCGTGGGCCTGGCGCCCGGAATGCATGGCGCCAATCGCACAGGACGGCCTTTCACCGGCGACTACGCCGGCATCCTGCTCTATGAAACACTGCACGCCTTCGGTTTCGGCTCGCAGCCGCAATCCCTGGCGGCCGATGATGAGCTGCGCCTGATCGATTGCCGTATCACCAATGCAGTGAAATGCCTGCCGCCGGAAAACAAGCCGGAACCGGCCGAGATCAAGACCTGCAACCATTATCTGGCAGCCGAGTTGCAGGCGGCGCCCGAGGTGAGGGTAGTCCTGGCGCTCGGGCTCGTGGCGCACAAGGCGGTGCTGATGGCGCTCGGGCTGAAGCAGTCGGCACTGGTTTTCGGCCATGGCGCGCGTCACGTTCTGCCCGACGGCCGCATCCTGATCGACAGCTACCATTGCAGCCGTTACAACACCCAGACCCGCCGTCTCACCAGCGCCGACTTCCAGAATGTCTTTCAAAGCATCCGCAAAGAGCTCGACGCCGCTTAGCGCGGCGTTCGATTCCCGCGAGTTCCTGGCGACGCTGACCGAGGCGCCAGGCGTCTATCGCATGCTTGACGCGGACCGCGCCGTGCTTTACGTCGGCAAGGCCAAGAACCTGAAGAAGCGCGTTGCGTCCTACTTCAACAAGAGCGGCCACAGCCCGCGCATCGCGCTGATGCTGCAACAGGTCGCCGCCATGGAAGTCACGGCGACGCGCTCCGAGGCCGAGGCGCTGATCCTCGAAAACACGCTGATCAAGAAGCTGACGCCGAAATACAACATCCTGTTCCGCGACGACAAGTCCTATCCCTATATTGGCCTGTCCGGCGGCGAGTTTCCGCGGTTGTTCTACCACCGCGGCGCCTTCGAGAAGAAGTCGCAGTACTTCGGCCCCTTCCCCAACGGTCTCGCGGTGCGCGAGAGCATCCAGCTGATCCAGAAGACCTTCCTGCTGCGCACCTGCGAGGAGTCGGTGTTCGCCAACCGCTCGCGGCCCTGCCTGATGCACCAGATCAAGCGCTGCAAGGCGCCCTGCGTCGGTCTGGTGTCGCAGCGGGACTACGCGGCCGATGTGCGTTTGGCGGAAATGTTCCTGCGCGGTCGTCACTCGGAAGTCATCGAAGGCCTGACGCGGCAGATGGAGGCCGCGGCGACCGAACTGCGCTTCGAGGAAGCCGCCGCCCTGCGCGACCAGGTCCGGTCGCTGCAGGCCGTGCTGCATCGCCAGTACGTGAGTTCGACCAAGGACGCCGATGTCGACATTATTGTCGCCGTAGTCGAACGCGGCAGTCTCTGCGTGAATCTGGCGATGGTGCGCGGCGGACTGCACCTGGGCGATCGCGCGCACTTTCCTCAAGCCGCTGCCGAGGCGGAGGCCGGCGAGGGCCTGGCAGCCTTCGTCGCCCAGCACTATGCGGAGCAGCCGGCGCCGGCGCGGCTGATCCTGAACCCGTATCCTGTCGAAGATCTGCCCGAGGGCCTGAATGCCGGCGCGCCGAAAAACGAGATGGAGCGCGCCTGGGTCGAGATGGCGCTGACCAACGCGCGCCTCGCAGTGCAGGCGCGCTGGCAGGCCAAGGCCCGCAGCAGTGGGCGCCTGACCGCGCTGCAGGAGGCGCTGGAGCTGGCCGAGCCGCCGCGCCGCATCGAATGCTTTGACATCAGTCACACCATGGGCGAAGGCACCGTGGCGTCCTGCGTGGTTTGCGCCGATGGCGCGATGAAGAAGGGCGACTACCGCCGCTTCAACATCGAGGGCATCCATCCCGGCGACGACTATGCGGCGATGCGCCAGGCGCTGACGCGGCGCTACGAGAAGGTTGCCACCGGCGAGACGGTGGCGCCCGACCTGGTGCTGATCGACGGCGGCAAGGGCCAGCACCGCGTGGCGCGCGAAGTCTTCGCCGAACTGGGCCTCGATCACCTGGCCAGCATCGGTGTGGCGAAAGGCGAGGACCGGAAGCCAGGACTGGAAACACTCTTCGTGCATGGCCGCAGCATGCCGCTACAATTGGGCATGGACCACGCAGGCTTCCACCTGATACAGGAAATACGCGACGAGGCGCATCGCTTCGCCATCGTCGGTCACCGCGCGCGGCGGGCCAAGGCGCGCGGACGTTCCAAGCTTGAGGACGTGGCTGGTGTCGGTCCGGCGCGGCGCAAGAAGCTGCTGGCCCAGTTCGGCGGCCTCGACGGCGTGAAAGCGGCGACGATAGAGGATCTGTGCCGGGTCGAAGGCATCTCGCGGCGCCTGGCAGAAGAAATCCACAAGACATTGCGCTGACATGCCGCTGAACATCCCGAACCTGCTGACCTGGGCGCGCATCCTGCTGATCCCGCTGGTGGTCGGCGTGTATTACCTGCCGCTGACTATCGCCGAGCAGAACTTCATCGCCACCGCGGCATTCATGGTGGCCGCCGTCACCGACTGGATCGACGGCTGGCTGGCGCGCAAGCTGAATCAGACCTCGGCCTTCGGCGCCTTTCTCGATCCGGTGGCCGACAAGCTGATGGTGGCCGCAGCGCTGGTGGTGCTGGTGCGGCTGGACCGCGCCGACGTCATGCTGGCCTTCATCATCATCGGTCGCGAGATCGCGATCTCGGCCTTGCGCGAGTGGATGGCGAACATCGGTGAGGCAAAGAGCGTTGCGGTTTCCCTCATCGGAAAGCTGAAAACCATCGCCCAGATGACGGCGATTCCGCTCTTGCTCTGGCATACCCCGATAGGACCGCTGAACGTACATCTTCTCGGCACCTGGTCTTTGTGGATCGCGGCCTCGCTGACCCTCTGGTCGATGGGCTACTACCTGCGCAAAGCGTGGCCGGCAATCTCGGCGCGCAGTCGTTGACACAATGAGTTCGGCCGCTATAATGCGCGGCTGTTCTGCGGGAGTAGCTCAGTTGGTAGAGCGCAACCTTGCCAAGGTTGAGGTCGAGAGTTCGAGACTCTTCTCCCGCTCCAGAATTCTGGGGGAAAGCACTGCTTTCCCCCTTTTAGCTTAAAGCCCTGCCAACAGGGTTTCGGCGCGATGGCAGAGTGGTTATGCAGCGGCCTGCAAAGCCGTGTACCTCGGTTCGATTCCGGGTCGCGCCTCCAAAAAAATTCCCCGATGGTTAAATATCAAAAGCCCGCTTTTTTGGGCCTTTTGTTGCCTCAACGTAACCGCGAAAAATGTCCCTACATCGGTAAATACTCGCACGATGCGAGCCCGCCGAACTAAGAATCTGCGCAATAAAAACGGTTTAGAGATGGGTTTATTGTCATAGACAAACATCTTCCGGGTACCTCATAGGCGAGGCTAACAAATGCCTCAATATTTGCCCTGACGAGTATTTCAGTCGAGCCATTTTCGACCGTAATTGAGGTGCCATGTATGGGCGTCAGTGGTACGCGACCGTGGTTTTCCGTGGCACCGTCAAGGTTCTAGGCTCTATAAGAAGTTTTTTGTCTCGCTGCCTAGAAATAACCCGTTATTGTTATAGATGTAAAGTTTTCTCTTCATATTCAATTTGTTGAGAAATTACTTCATGTTGCTTCGCAGTCACGAGGTGTTTTCTTGCGAAGCGACCAACTGTTGCGTTGTCAGTGGTGAACAGGTAGCCTTTCCTCCCTCAATTCGCTTTTTAAGTGCGCATTTTTTATTGCGCGTTGTTTGTGTCGCTTAAGAGGAAGGCAATTTTTTGCTGCGCTGGTTGAAGAACCGTTCGCATTCCCCGTTGCCTGAGACTGACTCAGGCAGGAGCGCGTCCGTCGAGACCAGCCTACACCGCCACGGAAAATTCCGCCTCGAACCGCTGGAGCCACGCGTCCTTCTATCTGGTGACTCGATTGCCGTTGTGATTGGCAACCAGATTCTCATGGATGCGGCGGCAAAAGAGGCTGGCAATTCGGTAACGGCCATCGTCGAAGAGGTCAATTCCGACACCGCGACCGAGTCCAGTTTGGCAGATGGCAGCGATGGCACTGCCGCCGCGTCGGGTTCCAAAGTGAGTGTCGCATGGTCGGATAGCTGGCTGACCAGTTCTGCAACCGACTCAAAAAATGATCCGAAATCGGCCTCCGTCATTGAGTCCGAAACCCCGGTTTTGGCTTCTGTCGATCCTGACTCTGGAGACGCGCAGAACGCCAAGTTTGAGCAAGCCGAGGCGGTTGTTGCCCAGCAGCAAAATTCCACTCCTGAATCCAGTTCTTCACTCATCGATACAAGCGATGAGGATCAAATAGTTGCGCTCTCCACCGTCACGGAGTTGCCCCGTGGGCCTCCGGGTGACGACGAAGCTTCTTCCGCACTGGTTGCGCAAGAGCTTATAAATAACAATGAGTTGAGCCCGACCGATTCGTCTGCAGAGGATGAAGGTGGGTTCTTCGTCGTTTTGGATGCACCGTTTTATGAGCCGACAGGCGATGCGATGCCACGCGCTCCTCCGGTTCCAGGCGCTGCTGATACCGATGAACCCCAGTACCTCCGTAGCGAGCCGAGCCTTGCTGCACCTGCACAAAATTCCACGCCAAGCCTAACCGATCAGACTCTCGCCCCCGTTTTCGAGCAAGCCCTCCGGCTATGGATTGCCGCAGGCATGGACGGGTCTCTTGCCGACCGTCTCGCCAATCTCGAAGTCCGGATCGCCGACCTTCCCGATGGCATTCTGGGTCAGACCGATGGCGGCGTGATTTTGATCGATCGCGACGCCGATGGCTTCGGTTGGTTCGTGGACCCGACGCCAGGCGAGTCCACCGAATTTGGAATTCCCCTTAGTGCCAGTCGACTAATTGCCGATGCCGGAAGTGACGCTTTTGGTCGTGTCGACCTGCTCACCGTTTTGGTGCATGAGATTGGCCATGTGGCCGGCTTTGACCATGATTCTGGTATTGGTATTATGGCTGCCAGCCTTGCTGCGGGACAGCGGGTTCAGCTAGCCGGTAGTATTCAATCCCAAGTTCAAGTCGGTGCTGCCTCAATTACCGGGAGCGTTACGTTCGGAGGGGCGAACAAGATTACGGCCGAAGCTACGGATCCCTCCCTGAAGTTCCGAATCTTCAACAACAACGCAAACACAACTCTTGACGTGGAGGTGCTCAAGGCATCCGACGACTCTCACATCATTACCTTCGACGACGTTGCCGAGATCGATGCACTTCTTTCCGGCTTCGACGACACAATCGTTGTTGACCTAGACAATGATGCCGTTTGGAATTTGACCGGACTCAATGAAGGTACGCTGAAGATCACCGGGTTTGATCTGATCGCCTTCAGTTCGGTGGAGAACTTGGTCGGTGCGGCGACGGCCGACGACGCTTTCATTTTTGGCGGACTTGGTGGTGTCACCGGTGTCGTTAATGACCGGCTTGGCAATACGGGTTTGGATATAGGTAGTGGCACGCTGGTAGCGGTTGTCGCAGAGGGTGGTGTCACGTGGGGTAACACCACGGCTAACGTAATTACCGGAAACGCAACGCTTGGCACGCTGACCGGGGCGAACGTTCAGACAATGAACGTGAGCGGTGCGAGTCTGTTCGCGGGTTCGGGTGCAACCCTGAACGCAACCCTTGACGGCATTGTTACGACGAATGCGGTTGGCTTTAGCGTGACCAATGCCTCGTTTAACGCGGCATTAGTGACGAATGCAACGGCGACCGAGAGGTTTACCGGCATTCAGGCGAGCGTCACGGAAGCGGCGCTAATCGGCATGAGCTCGGTGATCGATCTGTGGGCCTCGGGTGCGGTCAAGGTCAATAAGACCAGCCGCGTGGATGGGGAAAAGATCGACTGGGATAGCGCGACGACAGTGCCCTCGACAGGGACAAACCTTCTGGCGGCGCTGGCGATCGACAGCGCGCTGGATGTGCATGCCGACGGCACGGTGGCGCTGAACGCCCTCTCTGGCGTCCTCGTCGTCACGGGCGGCTTCAGCCTGGACTTGGGACAGGTCAGCGGCAACGATGTCGGCACGGGCACGCCGATCAGCTTCATCGGTGCTGATGCGGTCTCGCTGACCTTGACCAACGTCGCGCTGTTTGCCGGCGCGGGTGGCAGCCTGACCGATGTAGGAGGCAACGACGGTGCTGGCATCTATAGCGACAACACGGTGGCCAACGGCACCTTGGGCTTTGGTGGCGCGCTGACCGGCGACCTGCGGTTGGTGGTGATCAAGAATGGCGCGGCGAGCTACCTGGGCGTGGAGAGCGACGCCAATGCGCTGAGTGCCGATCTGATCGGTCTGGCCGGGGTACTCGAGTTCCATGCTTACAGTGGCACGCTCAAGCTGAACAAGATGAGCGGCGTGGCCACGGAGAAGCTGGACTGGAACAGTCTGACCAGCACTGGGCTGTCTCTGGCGAGCCTCGACCTGGATGAAACGCTGGACCTGTATGCACAAGGCAGCGTCTCCTTCAATGCCCTGAGCGGGATCGCGGTGGGCACGGGCAGCTTCACGCTGACCCTGGGCACGCTGTACGGCGCCGACACGCAGGCGACACCGGTGAGTGTCGGCAGCGCGGCGACGCCGGCCAGCGCGGTGGTGGTGACGCTGAGCGACGTCGACCTGTGGGTGGGTGCCGGCGGCGCGCTGCTCAACACCGGAGACAACGACGTCACCGATGCCACGACCTTCCTCAACGACGCGGTGGCCGAAGGCGACCTGGGCTTCCACGGCACGGTAGCGGCGATGCAGCTGGTGGCGCTGACCGATCCGAAGACCGCCGCGCTGACCGACGACGTCAGCTACCTGGGGCTGTCGGTGACGGATCTGAACGCCAGCCTGGTGGGACTCGAAGCCGTGCTCGAGTTCAACGCCTGGAACGTCGATGTGCTGGTGAACAAGGCCAGCGACAGCGACGCCAACCCGTTGACCACGGCGGCCAAACTGGACTGGAGCACATTCGCGGTGACGGCGGGCGTGGCCTTGCCGGACTTCACGGCGGCGGGCACGGGCAGTCTGGACCTGGATGAAACGCTGGACCTGTATGCGCAAGGCAGCGTCTCCTTCAATGCCCTGAGCGGGATCGCGGTGGGCACGGGCAGCTTCACGCTGACCCTGGGCACGCTGTACGGCGCCGACACGCAGGCGACACCGGTGAGTGTCGGCAGCGCGGCGA